>Ga0181559_10003153_pt1 | contig 16208 bp, 16 predicted proteins | sample 011ome_21_FD_133752 | JGI IMG/M metagenome (GOLD analysis project Ga0181559, IMG submission 133752) | Coastal salt marsh microbial communities from the Groves Creek Marsh, Skidaway Island, Georgia - 011508AT metaG (megahit assembly) | ecosystem: Environmental > Aquatic > Marine > Intertidal...
CAAACCGAGCTCCCTCAGCATCAGCGCTTCGGCTGAGCTATCGACTCCCAAATGCCGCGGGTGGAAGGGACTGTTGCTCACTTACTCTCCAATCAGTTGGCGGTAGGCATCCGCGTCGAGGAAGTCGTCTGAGTCGCTGCCGGTGACCTTAAACAGCCAGCCCTCTCCATAGGGATCCCGGTTGATCAGCGATGGGTCGTCGACCACGGCCTGGTTGACCGCGACGACTTCTCCGGCGACGGGCGCAAAAATTTCACCCACAGACTTCGTAGATTCAACCTCGCCCACAATCGACCCGGCGCTGATGGATGAACCTACAGACGGGTGGTCAACGTAGACCACGTCGCCCAAGGCGTCAGCCGCATATTGGGTAATCCCCACGGTGAGTTGGTCGCCGCCGACCGCCACCCACTCGTGGTCTTTGGTGTAGCGCAGGTGCGCGGGTACGTCCGACATTTCTTAGTCCTTTCGCCGGCGATAGAAGGGCAGTGCCACCACGCGAGCGGGAATCATGGTTCCCCGTACATCGAGGTGTACTTCAGTGTCTACCTCACGGTGGTCGCGGTCAATCAAAGCCATGGCGATGGGGAACCCCAGAGTGGGTGAGAGGGCCCCCGAGGTGACCTCTCCCATGGGTTCCATTGAGCCGGGGTCCACGACGGGGTAGCCGGCCCGAGCAGAGCGCTTTCCCTCCGCTTGAATACCGACGAGGATTTTATGGCTCGGCTCAGTGTGCTGCTCGAGCCACTCTTTGCCCACAAATGACTCTTTGTCCATGTCCACCACACGCGAGAGCCGCGCTTCCGCCGGGCGAACCCGGCGGTTAATTTCGTGACCATAAAGCGCCATGCCCGCCTCGAGTCGGAGCGTGTCCCGCGCCGCCAGACCGCACAACTCCAGGTCGACCGATGCTCCAGCTGCCACGATGGACGCCCACAATGCCTCTGCTTTCGCCACGGGAACGTAGATTTCGAAACCGTCCTCACCGGTGTAGCCGGTGCGGGCGATGAGGATTTCGACGCCCTCGAACTCACCGCGGGTGATCCGGTAATAGCCGACTGTCTCCAAGTCGTCTGCCGCGTGGAACCCAGCAATAGCGCTCATCACCGCGAGCACCTTGGGCCCCTGAACAGCCACCATGGCCGTCTCATCGGTCTCATCACTCACCACCACGTCAAAACCCTGAGCGCGCGAGACAAACTCCGGGAATACGGCATCGCGGTTACTGGCATTGGCGACTACGAGAAAGTCGTCTTCTGCAAGCCGATACACGACGACATCGTCGATGATTCCGGCGTCCTCGGCGAGCATCAGCGAATACTTCGCCTGCCCAACTTCGAGAGTTGAGAGTCGCGAGCTCAGTGAGTAGTCGAGCGCTTCGGCAGCGCCGGACCCTTTGAGGCGAATTTCGGCCATGTGACTGAGGTCGAATAGCCCCACGCCGGTTCGCACCGCATGGTGCTCGGCAAGGTCGGAGCTGTATCGGACCGGCATGAGCCAGCCGCCAAACTCGGTAAAAGCGGCGCCTGCTGCCTCGTGCACTCGATGCAGTGGTGAACTCGATCCCACGGTGCCTCCCCTGTCAAACGCGAGGCATTTGTCTCGCGTGACTCCCCCTCTGTCATTGGCCTGAGAGTTTCACGCGGATTGCGCTTTCACCGTCGGCGGGACAACCATTGTCCGCTTTTCAGAGTGGCCCCACCACGCGGTATCGGTGACCTGAGAGATTGGCGGGGAGGCTTGCTCCTTCGGTGTTGAGTGTCGGTGACACCCAACTCTCCCGCGCAGTGCGTGGCCCAATATTCAATTGGCCCTAGGGTATCAAAGCACCACTCCAATCCCGCCCGCCCCTCCGGGGCAGTTTCGCTAGGCTCGCACTCATGATTTCCCCCAGCGATGTTCGTGCTCGGTTACCCCAGGGTTTTGTCTTGGGCGTTGCCACTTCTAGTTGGCAGATTGAAGGTTCAACCTCCACTAGAGGTGAATCCATCTGGGACCGCTTCGCCCGGATTCCCGGAGCGATTGCCGACGGCACCAACGCGGACCCCGCGTGCGATCACGTGAATCGTTTAGATGAGGACCTCGACCTCATTCGTGACTTGGGAGTCGTCGCCTATCGATTCTCCGTGTCCTGGCCGCGCTTCATTCCGGATGGTTCCGGCCCTGTATCAGGCCTCGGCGCGGGCTTCTATGACCGCCTGATTGATGGGTGCTTAGAGCGGGGTGTCGAACCGGTCATGACCTGCTACCACTGGGATTTGCCGCAGGTCTTGCAGGACAAGGGCGGGTGGCTGAACCCCGACATGGAGAAGTGGTTTGCTGACTACGCCGGTGCACTCGGCGAGCGCTACTCCGACCGAGTCACCAAGGTGGCGACCTTGAACGAACCGTGGGTGAGTGCGTTCTTGGGCTATGCCCTCGGCATTCATGCGCCCGGAATCATCAACACCCCACAGAGCCTCGAGGTCGCCTACCGCCTCATGGTCGCGAGTGGCCACGGAATCCAGGCACTTCGTCAGGCAGGGGTGAAAGACCCAGGGATTGTGTTGAACCTCACCACTGTTCGGGCCGACGAGCCTGGGGTGGACGCCGCACGCGACCACATCGATGGGTTGCAAAACCGACTGTTTACCGACCTACTCGCCGGCCGGGGAGTGAACGATGCGATTAGAGAGAGCACCTCGATACTTACTGACTGGTCGTTTGTGACCGATGAGGGTGTGACGATGGCCGCCACACCAATTGACTGGCTCGGCATCAACTACTACACGCCCATTCGGGTGGCGAAGCCCGCCCCAAGCGGCCAAGCAACCGGTGTGGGCCAAGACACCGGCGCTTACCCCGGCTGTCCACCGGCACGATTGAACCCCCGCCCGCCCTTCACCACAATGGGCTGGGAAGTCGACCCCAGTGGCCTGACTGACGTATTGAAAGAAGCCCAAGAAGCGCTGCCGAGTATTCCGCTGTGGGTTACTGAGAATGGGGCTGCTTACAACGACCTCGTGGTCGACGGAAACGTCTTTGACCCCGACCGAGTGTCCTATCTTTCGAGCCACCTGCTCGCCGCCGCTGATGCCATCGATGCCGGCGTGGATCTGCGGGGATACTTCTGCTGGTCGCTCATGGATAACTTGGAATGGGCGGAAGGGCGAGAGAAAACCTTCGGCATCGTCTATGTGAATCCCCAGACGATGCAGCGCATTCCTAAAGAGAGTTACCGGTTCGTCCAAGCGGTCGCAACCTCGGCGTAGCCCCCGGTCTACACTGGCGCCATGAACGCGCTCACTAATTTTCTCACCAGCACCGAGGGTGTTCTCACCGTGCTCTTTCTTTCGGTGTGGACGCTGGTGTGGAAGGGCGTTGCGCTCTACCACGCGGGCAAAAACCGCCAAAAGGTGTGGTTTGTTGTGCTGTTGCTGCTCAACGATTTGGGCATCCTCTCGATGATTTACCTTCGCTGGTTCCAGCGCCAACGCGCCTGGTAAGCCCGAGCCGACCTGCCTACACTTTCACCGTGGCCATTTACAAAGTTCTGCTCTACTACTGCTTCACGCCTCTGGCTGACCCGGAGGCGATTCGGCTGTGGCAGCGCGACCTGTGTGAATCCCTAGGGCTGGGCGGTCGAATCCTGATTTCGCCCCACGGCATCAACGGGACTATTGGTGGCGAGTTGAATGCCGTCAAGAAATACCGCCGGAAAACCCGCGAATACCCCGCGTTCAAAGACATCGACTTCAAATGGAGCGAGGGCACGGGGGATGGTGATTTCCCGAAACTCTCGGTGAAAGTCCGAGACGAATTGGTGGGCTTCGGAGCCCCCGAAGAAGTCGCTGTCACCGAATCCGGTGTGGTGGGTGGGGGAACCCACCTCACGCCAGAAGCACTCCACGAACTCGTCAAGGAAAAAGACATCACTTTCTTTGACGGTCGAAACAAATGGGAAGCCGCAATCGGCCGATTCAAAGACGCCGTCGTGCCGGATGTATCGACTTCTCACGACTTCGTGCGGGAGTTGGAGAGTGGCAAGTATGACCACTTGAAAGACCAACCCGTCGTCACCTACTGCACGGGTGGAGTGCGCTGCGAGATTCTTTCGTCGATGATGATCAAACGCGGGTTCAAAGAGGTCTACCAACTCGATGGCGGCATCGTCCGCTACGGCGAAACATACGCCGACGAGGGCCTATGGGAGGGCTCGCTCTACATCTTTGACAAGCGCAAAGCGATGACATTTTCTGACAACGCCACCATCATCAGCTCCTGTGTGAGCTGCGCCCAGCCGACCTCCCAGATGGAAAACTGCGACGAGCCATCGTGCCGCCAACAGATGGTTCTATGTGGCGAATGTGTTGCCCTAAGGATTCGATGCAACGACCACACCCTCATCTCACTCGAATCATCGGCCTAACGTGAGCTCCCCCGTGTCAGAACCTACAGAGCGAGCTGAACGACTCGCACGGCTGCTTGAGCGCGCCAATAACGTTGTCGGAGTGGTCGCCCTTCTCGTCTATCTGGTCACCGTCTCACTCGCATTGAGCGAATCTGGGTGGTTCGCTTTGGTCCCCCTAACCAGTGCTTTATTGGGGGTCGGGCTTATCCACCTCACGGTGCGCACTTTTCTTGCTCATATGGATCTTCTGCGAACTCAGAAGGCTCACGAGGTGAGAGTCAGTGACAGCCCGCACTGACAGGCAAATAATCAGGTGCGGGACAACCCTGAGGTGTCCTGAGAGTTCAAGCGCTCGGCAATGTAAATAGGAATCACCGAAATAAGAATCATCACCACAGCAATCACGGCCACCACAGGCGCTTGGTTGGGACGGAACATGTTGTTCAAAATGTAAATCGGCAGGGTCATCACATTTACCCCTGCCGTAAATGTCGTGACGATGATTTCGTCAAAACTCAGGGCAAACGCCAAGAGCCCGCCCGCAAAAAGTGCTGAGCGAATTTGGGGGAACGTGACGAGTCGAAAAGTAGTCCAGATGCCTGCTCCCAGGTCTGCTGAAGCCTCTTCGAGCGCCGTACCGGCACGCCTTAGTCGGGCAATCACATTGTTGAAGACAGTCACTACACAAAAGGTGGCATGGGCTACGACCACCGTCCACATGGCAAGAGATACGCCAAGGATTCCGCGAAAAAAGTTATTTAGGGCAAGGCCGGTAATAATGCCCGGTAACGCGATGGGCAAAATCACCAAGAGATTTATGGTGTCGCGACCGAAAAAGTCAAAGCGCTGGAGCGCAAAAGCTATGGATGTGCCCAACAGCAGAGCCAAAATTGTACTAATCGCGCCTACTTGGACACTCGTCAACACGGCGCTTCTAGCAGCCTCGGACTCAAATGCCCTCACCCACCACTCAAGAGTCAAGCTCGGCGGCGGCCACGTCAAGCTCTGACTCGTGCTGAAGGAATTTGCCAACACGACGAAAAGTGGTGCGTAAATCACGACAAGTGCAAGCGCGGTAAATCCACCCAAAACGATTCGGGAGCCTCGATTTAGTCTCATCTGTCACTCACAGGTTTCTCAGCGCCCCGGTGCGCCGGACTATCCAGAGATATCCAAAAATAATGATGAGAGGGATAAGGCCAACAGCTGAAGCCAGAGGTAAGTTGTTGGCCGCTCCCACATTCGTGTACACGAGATTTCCGAGCATTTGACTCGCCCCACCCACGATATTCACAGTGATGTAATCACCCAACGAAAGAGAAAACGAGAAAATCGAACCCGCGATGATGGCGGGAAGTGCCATTGGTAGGACGATATGTCGAAGTGTGTCACCTGTGTGACCACCGAGATCACCTGAGGCTTCCAGTAGCGAGTTGGGTACTCGTTCGAGTCCCGCGTAGATGGGCAGAATCACGTAGGGCAACCACAAATACGCCAGGGCCACTACTACAGCAACTAGTCCGTAGCCAGGCGTCTCTAACCCGAGGGGATCGAGCAACCATTGAAGAATTCCCTCCCCACTGAGGACAGATCTCCACGCGTAAACCTTCACGAGATAACTAGCCCACAGCGGAAGAAGCACCGCAATCACCAACACCCTACGAAGGCGATTATTGGCCACCTTCGCCATGAAGAAGGCAATGGGGAGCGCCAGGGCAACATCGATAACTGTGACACATAAGGCAACCGACAGTGTCCTGAGTGTTACCGCTCTGTACAGACCACCAGAGAATACAGTGGCGACATTTTCAAGGGTAAGTTCGCGACTGATCTCACCCGTAAAACTATCGACTGACCAAAACGCGGTGACCAATAACAACGCAAGGGCAACAATGTAAACCGTTACGAGCCAGCCAAGTGGGGCCGCTAGCAACAGGCCGAGTCGAACCCTCGGGTGGGTAGATAAGTATATGGAACCGCGACGGGCTACGGATTCCTGAAGGGAACCCGCAGCACCGTCGCGATTGTTGTCAGACATTAATGTAAGCGTTAGCCCTTCATCTCTGTCCACGCCTCAGTCCACCGGGCGTAGTCGGTGCACTTGACGTCTGTGCGTCCATCGAGGCAATCCTCGATGGGTGTTGTCCAGTAGTACAGCTTCCCGGCGAAGTCAGTGTCACCAGCGTTAAACGCGTCGCAATCCTCACGGAAATCACACGCTGCCGGGTTCGACGGAGCTTCACCAAAGAAGCCAGTTGCCATTCCATTGGCTTCGGGGCTGGCAATCCAGTTCAGCCATGCGTAGGCACAATTGGGGTTTTCAGCGGCTGAAGCCACCATCCACGTATCTGACCAACCCGTTGCACCCTCCTCGGGGAGCACTGCTTCAACTTGGGTATCCTCGGCGAGGTAGTTGACGATTACCTGCCACGTCGTGGTGGCGACAGTGTCTCCTGTGTCCAAGGCCGAAATAGCCTTGAGATAGTCCGACCAGTATTCGCCGACGTGCTCGCGTTGCGCTTTGAGCAAATCAATTGCCGCAGCGAGCTGGGTTTCGTCGAGGGCATAGGGATCTTGGATTCCCAACTCGGGGTTGTGTGCCATCAGATACACAGCAGCATCGGCGATGTAAATCGGCGAATCGTAGGCTGAAATCTTCCCCGAATTTTCGCCCGCCCGGTCAAAAACGACATCCCATGAAGTTGGCGCTTCACTGAATGATTCGGTGTTGTAGGCCAGGAGGTTTGCTCCATAACCGTGCGGTACTCCGTAGGAGACTCCATCAACGCTGTTCCAAGGCTGCATCTTGAGGAAGTCGTAGATTCCCGCATAGTTAGGAATGAGGTCAGTGTTGACGGGTGCGACATCTCCGGCGGCGATGAGGCGCAGAGTTGCGTCACCACTTGCCGCGATTACGTCGTAGCCACCTGACTTCATCAAATTGACGGCCTCATCAGACGTCCCGTATGACTTCGAGTTGACCATGCAACCGGTACTCTCCTCGAAAGGGGTGACCCAGTCATAGTCGGGGAAGTTTGTTCCGTCCTCGACATACCCAGGCCAAGCGAGGATATTGACGGTTCCTTCGTTATCTCCCAGCTCAGATAGGGCATTTCCTCCCCCACCCCCTGCCGAAGAACAACCCGATACCGCCAATGCAATGGCAAAACCACCCGCTAACAACGATGTCATCGAGTGAGTGCTGTGAATTTTCATTTATTTCTCCTTCCCAAAAAGGGGCTTTTTGGGTCTCTCTTGTCACCCAAAGGCGACAACATCTGTTTTCTTCCACGACAGCATTACGGGTGCGCCTCGGGAGGGAATGGTGGCCGAATCGGCCGCTGGGATAGAGACTACGAGGGTCTTTCCCGAAGACAAGACGGCCCATACTTTCGTCGTTGAGCCAGAAAACACAATTTCTTGGACAGATGCTTCTGCGATGTAGTGGTCGGAGTCACCAGGACCCAGGGCTATCCGTTCTGGGCGAATAGCAATGGCGCGCTCAACCCCGAGATTTTCTCGCGCCTCCTCGATAGAGAAAAGATTTGCCGTACCCACAAAATCAGCAACGAATTCTGTTGCGGGTGAACGATAAATTTCTTGCGGGGTACCGATTTGTTCGATTCGGCCTCCGCGAAACACGGCAATTCGATCGCTCATCGACAGTGCCTCCTCCTGATCGTGGGTAACGAACACGAAGGTTATTCCTAGGTCTCTCTGGAGCTGTTTGAGCTCGATTTGCATTTCCTGCCTGAGTTTTAAATCAAGCGCACCCAAGGGTTCATCAAGCAACAGAACCTGGGGCTCCAAGACTGTTGCACGGGCGAGGGCCACTCGCTGACGCTGTCCACCCGAGAGTTGAGAGGGACGGCGCGACCCGAATCCCGCAAGCTGCACTCGCTCTAGTGCTTCTTCCGCTTTGCGGTTGCGTTCTTCCTTCCCCATTTTTCGCACCCTCAGCCCGTAGGCCACATTCTCCAGAACCGTCATATGGGGAAAGAGCGCATAGTCCTGAAAAACGGTGTTGACATTTCGGCCAAACGGAGGCGTGGAGGTGACGTCGACCCCATTGATGGCAATAGAACCCGAATCAGGTAGCTCAAACCCGGCAATTGCTCGCAGCACCGTGGTTTTGCCCGACCCAGACGGTCCGAGCATGGAAAAGAATTCGCCGGTGGCAATGTCAAGGTTCAGTGAATCAACAGCAATTACTTCGCCGAAGCTCTTTGTGAGGTCTCGAATGCGAATCGCACTTGCCACCATGTTCCCCCGAACGTCACTGTCAGATGACCAATATTGGCACAGATTATGTGGCGTCGATGGCGTTCAATACTCCGCTCTTGTGGCGGAATAGCTGCACAGCTCGGGGAAGAATTCGGCTGCTAAAACCTCTCGATGAAGTAGCCCTCTTCGCCGTGCACGACTCGGTCAATTCCTGCGATTTCGTCGGCGTTGGAGACGCGGAAGCCGCCAAATTTTTGGATTGCAAAACCGATAACAAAAGATGACCCGAAGGCGTAGAGCAGCATGGCGACTGCCGCGATGGCCTGCACGGCGAGCTGGCGGTAGTCGCCACCGGCGAAGAGACCACTTCCTGTGGCGAAGAAACCCAGATATAACATGCCGATCAGGCCAGAGACCATGTGAATCGCGACCACGTCAAGGGTGTCGTCGTAGCCCAGCTGAAACTTCCATTCAATGGCCAGACAAGAGGCGGCGCCGGCGAGTAGACCCAAAAATAACGCGGCCCCCGGCGTCACATTGGCGCACGCCGGAGTGATCGCCACAAGTCCCGAAATAGCACCGGACGCCGCACCAATAGACGTGGCTTTTCCCTCCCGAAGGCGCTCAACAATTAAGAAGCCAATCACGCCGAAAGCCGAAGAGGCCATCGTGTTGACAATAATTAAACCAATGTTTTGAAGCCCATTTGAGAACTCGGCTCCCGCGTTGAAACCAATCCAGCCAAACCACAACAAACCAGCGCCCAAGAGCACAAGGGGAACGTTATGGGGCTTGTCGGCGCCCTTTTCAAAAACGACTCGCTGACCCAATACCAAGGAGAGTGCCAAGGCGGAAGCCCCTGAAGAAATTTCGACCACGGTCCCGCCCGCGTAATCAATGACGGCGGGAAATCCACCGAGCAGATCACCTAAGTGTTGAATCCAGCCGCCACCCCACACCCAGGATGCTGAGGGGAAATACACCAGGGTGGCCCACACTCCGGCAAATACCATCCAGGAGCCGAACCGAGCTCGATCGGCAATCGCCCCTGAAATCAACGCGGTGGTGATAATCGCGAATGTTGCAGAAAAAGCCCCCGCGACAAGCTGTTCATTGTTCAGGGCTGTCATCCCAAAGTGGGTGAAGGGGTTGCCAGAAAATTGCTTGGGAGAGGATTCGACCGTCATCGAGTAGCCATAGAGAACCCACAACCCACTCACCAGAGCCAGGGCGCCAAAGCTCATCATCATCATGCTGACAACACTCTTAGCTTTGACTAAACCCCCATAAAAGAATGCCAACCCGGGGGTCATCAGCAGTACAAGTGCTGTCGAAATTCCAGCCCACGCGAGTTCCGCTTCGGACATCACCTATTCACTTTCTTTGCGGGATCGGACAGCATTTGCCCACTTATCGCCTCAAAAATACTGGAGCAATGTTTCGTGGGTGTAAAGGCTCTTCACTAGGACGCAGGGAGAAAAGCTGAGATTGGATGACGAGTAAATCCATGGCAACTGCATTCGGAGAAATTTTACGCAACGGGTCGACGGAAGTAAGCAACAGGTCACCTTCTGGCCACCAGGCCGTCATTGCGAGAAGCGATGGGCGCTATCTCCCATCTCGAACCCGGAACCGACCATTTGACGGTCAGGGGTTCTAGTTGTTGAAGCGAAACTCCACTACGTCGCCATCCTGCATGACGTATTCCTTACCCTCAATGCGGGCTTTGCCCTTGGCTCGAGCCTCAGCGATGCTTCCGGTCTCAACTAGATCATCGAAGCTCACGACTTCGGCCTTAATAAATCCCTTTTCAAAGTCGGTGTGAATCACGCCAGCGGCTTGAGGTGCTTTCCAGCCCTTGCGAATGGTCCAGGCACGCGATTCTTTGGGCCCGGCAGTGAGGTACGTCTGAAGGCCAAGAGTCTCAAAACCCACCCGAGCGAGCTGGTCGAGCCCTGACTCCTCTTGTCCCAGAGATTGGAGGAGTTCAGTGGCCTCTTCCGCGTCGAGATCCATGAGCTCACTCTCGACCTTCGCATCGAGCAGCACCGCTTTCACGGGTGCCACGAGCGCCTGGAGCTCGGCTTTCTTCCCCTCATCAGCAAGAACCGATTCATCGACGTTAAAGACATAGAGAAACGGTTTAGCCGTGAGCAAGCCAAGCTCTTTGAGCAAAGACGCATCGAAATTCGCTTGGAAAAGGGTCTTGCCCGAATCGAGAATTTCTTTGGCATCAGTTGCAGCTTGCAACACAGCCGCATCGAGCTTCTTGCCCTTGACCTCTTTTTCGTAGCGAGTGATGGCCTTATCAAGGGTTTGAAGGTCGGCGAGTATCAGCTCGGTATTAATAGTCTCCATATCCGCGGTGGGGTTCACCTGGCCATCGACGTGGACTACGTCGGGATCCATGAAGACTCGCACGACTTCGGCAATGGCATCCGCTTCACGGATATGTGAGAGGAATTGGTTTCCCAAACCCTCACCTTCGCTCGCACCCTTCACAATTCCCGCAATGTCGACGAACGACACGGTGGCGGGCACCGTTTTTTCTGAGTTCATCAGTTTCGCGAGGGTGTCCAAACGCTCATCGGGAAGGTTCACCACGCCGATGTTCGGTTCGATGGTGGCGAAGGGGTAGTTCGCGGCGAGAACAGTGTTTTTCGTCAACGCGTTAAACAGCGTTGACTTGCCGACGTTGGGTAATCCGACGATTCCAATGGTGAGAGCCACGAGCATCGAGCCTAGTGGAGTGGGCACGGGGTCCCGGGCTTCGTCGGTCGTGGCTGGCACACTGAAGACATGGATCCTTCAGCGCTCTCAATTGTCATTGCTGTGTTGGCCGGTGTCGCTGCCGGGGTAGCAGCTGGAGTGTGGTTTGGACGCGCCCAGCAGAAAACGTTGAGTGCACGGGCAGAGGCGGCCGAGAAACGAGCGGCGGCGCTGGATGCGCAATTGGAGTTGCTTTCTGGCCAATATGACGACGTTCAGAAGCGATACGCCGAAGACCAGAAGGTTCTTACCCTCCTCGAGCCTCTTCGCGATCAACTCAACCGGGTCGATAAGACCGTGGTGGAAATGGAGCGTCAGCGCAGCGAACAGCACAGCCTGCTCTCCGAGCAACTTCGGGCCGTTGTGACAAACGATGAAGCACTGCGCAAAACCACCGAATCTCTCGAATCGGCGCTTCGCGGGGGTACCACTCGCGGTCGCTGGGGTGAGGTGCAGCTGCGTCGAATTGCTGAGAGTGCTGGCCTGCAGAACAAGCTCGATTTTGTAGAACAAAAGCAGGTCGACGGTGAGGGGCTGGGAAAACCCGATATGACCCTGCACCTGCCGGGCGATAAATACATCGCCATCGACTCGAAGGTGCCGTTTTCCGCCTATTGGGATGCTCAAGAGATTCCGCTGTCGGCAACGGGAGAGCAGGCACGCAAGCGCGAACACCTACTCGCCGACCACGTCAAAGCCGTGCGCTCACACGTCGACGCTCTAAGCAAGAAGTCATATTGGTCGAGCTTGGACAACTCCCCCGAATTTGTTATCTGCTTCATTCCCACCGAAGCCTTGCTCTCCGCCGCACTCGAAGCAGACCCGGATCTTCTCGAGTGGGCCTTTAGTAAACGTGTGGCTCTGGCCTCGCCGGTGTCGGTGTGGTCGGTGATGAAGACCGTGGCATTTGCGTGGCAACAAGACGCCCTCACCCAAGACGCCAAGTCGCTATTTGAAACCGGCCGAGAACTTCACAACCGACTCGGCACGCTCGCGGGCCACATCACGAAGCTGGGCCGTTCTATCCAGACCAGCGTGAGCGACTACAACAAGTTCTTGGGCACGCTGGAGCGCCGAGTCATCCCCAGCACCAGGAAGCTCAGTCAATTGGGCGATGGCGAAGGAATGCCCGAATCGCTTCCCAGCATCGACGAATCTGTGCGGGAATTGAGTGCGTCAGAGCTCACCGCTGACGACACCAACGACTAGTCGTTATTCGTCGAGCCACTTCGAGGCTTGATGATCAGCGCTCACCCGGCGAATGGTTCCGGAGCGGGCGCGCAAGACAATACTCTCGGTGCTGATCAGCGGACCTTGACGTCTCACACCTCGCACGAGCTCGCCGTCGGTCACACCAGTCGCGACAAAAAAGGTGTTGTCGCTTGAGACAAGGTCATTGAGGCCATAGACGTGGTCGAATTTCAGGCCCGCGTCGAGACCTTTTTGTTTTTCCTCATCAGTCGACGGCGCCAAAATTCCCTGCATGAAACCGCCCAGGGCCTTAATTGCACACGCCGTGGCAACGCCCTCAGGACTACCACCGATACCCACGGCCATGTCGATACGGCTGTCGTGGCGGGCCGCATTAATACCTGCTGCGACATCGCCATCGAAAATCAGGCGTGTTCCCGCGCCCGCGGCGCGAATCTCTTCGATGATTCCCTCGTGGCGAGGACGGTCCAATACCGCTACACGGATTTCTTCGACAGGCTTTCCCTTGGCCTTCGCCAGCGCCCGAATGTTCTCCGCCAAGGGTTTGGTGATGTCCAAGACACCGATGCCCTCTTCTGACGAAACAATCTTTTGCATATAGAACACACTCGAGGCGTCCAGCATGCTGCCACGATCAGCGACCGCCAGCATCGAAATCGCGTGGCTTCGCCCTGCTGCTGTGAGTGAAGTGCCATCGATGGGGTCCACGGCGATGTCGCACTTGGGCCCTTGGCCCGTTCCGACGACTTCGCCGTTATAGAGCATGGGGGCGTTGTCTTTCTCCCCCTCACCAATCACGACGGTTCCCTGAAAGTTCACGGTCGAGAGGAACTTTCTCATCGCGTCCACCGCTGCCGCGTCGGCCTCGTTCTTATTACCCCGGCCGATCCACGGGGTGGCACGAATCGCGGCAGCCTCAGTGGCGCGAACAAGCTCCATCGCCAAGTTGCGGTCGGGGTGGATAAAGAGTTCGCCTGGTTCTTCTTCGGACGCCGACACACCTTCTCCGATCACGCGCGGGTGGCTTCTCCACCCAGTCTAGTCGCCACGAAGCCCCGCCCTCAGGGGCAATAGACTGGCGTTGTCGAGCGTTGACATTGCCACGAAAAGGAGCCCGCTCACCATGCCCGTCGCCAGCACCGAAGAATATGCCGCCATCATTGACCACGCGAAGGCGAGCGGTTTCGCACTTCCCGCCATCAACGTCAGTTCCTCCCAGACCATTAATGCGGTCCTCCAGGGACTCACCGAAGCGGGTTCTGACGGCATCATTCAGGTGTCGACGGGTGGTGCCGATTACTTCTCAGGCCACTCGGTCAAGAACCGCCCAGACGGTGCCATCGCCTTCGCTCAATTTGTCCACCAAGTCGCCAAGAACTACCCGATTAAGGTGGCTGTCCACACTGATCACTGCCCGAAAGACGCTCTCGATAACTTCGTGCGCCCGCTTCTCAGCGCATCGGAAGAAGCCGTGAAGAACGGCGGAATTCCGCTGTTCCAGTCCCACATGTGGGATGGGTCTGCAGTGAGCTTGGAAGAAAACCTCGGCATTGCCCAAGAACTCATCCAGCGAACCAGTGCCCTCGGCCAAATCCTCGAGGTGGAGATTGGTGTAGTGGGAGGTGAGGAAGACGGTGTCAGCCACGAAATCAATGATCAGCTCTACACCACTCTCGAAGACGCGATTGCGACGGTTGAGGCGCTGGGCTTAGGTGAAAAAGGGCGCTACATGGCCGCGCTCACCTTTGGCAATGTCCACGGGGTCTACAAGCCGGGCAATGTGAAGCTGCGCCCAGAACTGCTCGGTGAAATTCAGGCGGGGCTTCAAGCTAAATACGGCACTGGCCCGAAGCCGATGGACCTTGTCTTCCACGGAGGCTCTGGCTCCACCGAAGAAGAAATTGCCGAAGCAGTGCGCAACGGAGTCATCAAGATGAACATCGACACCGACACGCAATATGCGTTTACCCGCTCGATTGCCCACAGCATGTTCACCGGGTACGACCAGGTCCTCCGAATCGATGGCGAAGTGGGGAACAAGAAGGCCTACGACCCCCGCGCCTGGGGTAAAGAAGCCGAAACCTCAATGGCGAAGCGCGTCGTGGAGGCGTGCGAGCAGCTGGGTTCGGCTGGTAAAGCGCTCTAGTTAGCGCAGGCGCCCACCCAGGGCGCGCTCATCAGTATTGCCCGATGCGTCTTTTCGCAGCTCTTTGGGCAGTGAGAATTGCAGGTCTTCTTCAGCGGTTTTGACTTCGTCCACGTCGCGATAACCCGCCTCGGCAAGATCAGCGAGGGTTTGTTCGACCAATACCTCAGGCACTGACGCTCCTGAAGTCACGCCGATAGTGGCAACGCCTTCGAGCCACTCTTGCTTGATTTCGCTGGCGTAGTCAACGCGGTACGCCGCCTTCGCCCCGTATTCAAGAGCCACCTCGACAAGGCGCACGCTATTGGACGAATTCTGCGAACCCACCACGATTACGAGGTCACACTCAGGCGCAATCTTCTTGATTGCGACCTGGCGGTTTTGCGTGGCATAGCAAATGTCGTCACTTGGGGGATCTTGAAGGTGCGGGAATCGCTCGCGCAATCGCCTGACAGTCTCCATCGTTTCGTCCACACTCAAGGTGGTTTGACTCAGCCAAATCAGATTGTCAGTCTGCGGAACCTCGATTGCCATCGCTTCATCAGGGTCGTTGACAAGGGTGGTGCTCTCCGGGGCGTGACCCATCGTGCCCTCAACTTCTTCGTGCCCGGCGTGACCGATGAGAAGAATGTGAAAGTCCTGGCCCGAAAAACGCACCGCCTCACGGTGCACCTTTGTGACTAAGGGGCACGTGGCGTCGATGGCGTTAAGTTCTTTCACCCGAGCTTCTTCCACCACCATCGGTGACACCCCGTGGGCACTAAACACAATGGTGCTTCCGGCCGGAACTTCTTCCACCTCGTCGACGAAGATGACTCCGCGCGATTCGAGCTCTCTCACCACGTGAATGTTGTGAACGATTTGCTTTCTCACATACACCGGCGCTCCATAGCGCTCTAGCGCCTTCTCGACCGCAACCACCGCGCGATCAACACCCGCGCAATAGCCACGAGGAGCTGCGAGAAGAATGCGCTTTGCGCCCGAGACCGGCAGGTCCACTAAAGGTTCGCGCCGAGGAGCCACGGTCGGCGGGGTGAGCAGTGTCGCCGCCGCACCATTTGAAATCGTCACAACGCTCCAGTGTAGTGAGCTCACACCAACCTCAACTGGAGAGAAGCTCAGTGCTCTGGCCTACTCTGGAGCCATGTCTGGAGGCGTCGCGAACGATTCAAGCCCCGACGCTCCGTGGAGCCTCGAGCGGCTATCGGAGTCATTGGGGGTGTACATCGAGCGTCTCGGTTCAGTGTGGGTCGAAGCAGAAATCACCCAGTGGGGCGTTTCAGGCGGTCATGTGTATGGCCGGATAAAGGACATCGAGGCCGATGTCACGGTGGATATCACCGTGTGGCGCGCCACTCAAGAGAACATCCCCGAAAACGTGGGTCAAGGCGATCGCGTCATCGTCAAAGTGAAACCCAATTGGTATGTGCGCGGCGGTCGCCTGTCAATGAACGTGTTGGAGATGCG
>Ga0181559_10003155_pt1 | contig 16205 bp, 17 predicted proteins | sample 011ome_21_FD_133752 | JGI IMG/M metagenome (GOLD analysis project Ga0181559, IMG submission 133752) | Coastal salt marsh microbial communities from the Groves Creek Marsh, Skidaway Island, Georgia - 011508AT metaG (megahit assembly) | ecosystem: Environmental > Aquatic > Marine > Intertidal...
CCACTATCCAAAGCCAGCCCGCTCAAAGCGCCGTTAAAAAGGTGGGTTGGGTAACCATTGTGGGTTACGGCGCAGGGGACTTCGGCTTCAATCTGTACTTCGCCGGTCTAAACCTGTACCTGTTGTTCTATTACACGGATGTCCTCAACATAGACCCTGCCATCGCCGGGCTGATCATCATGCTACCCGTGATCTGGGATGGGATATCGGACCCATTGATGGGTTGGATCGTGACACGAACACGTTCGCGTTTCGGCAAATTTCGACCCTACATTCTGTGTAGTGCACCGATCGCGGGGCTGAGCTTTGTGGGCATGTTTGCCGCCCCTGTCTGGTTCCCAGAGCACCTGATTGCCGCCTGTCTGTTCACCCACATGCTCTTCAGGACCGCCTATACCATCGCCTCCGTCCCCTACTCCTCTCTGGCTGCAGCGTTGACGCACAACAGCAACGAGCGCGGCACCATGGCAGGGGTCAGAATGATGGCAGCCATGATCGGCGGCGTCGTCACCGCGGCGACTATGCTTGAGTTGGCGCGCTACTTTGGCGACGGAGACATGCGCCAGGGTTTTGTGCATGTGGCCATTCTTTACGGCCTGATCTCCACGGGGATGATGGTCATCATTTTCTTGACCACCAAAGAAGAGGTCACGCTTAGCGATGCCAAGTCGGTGAGCAATCGCCAAACACTCAACTTTTTACGACACAACCGCGCGTTCTGGATATTATGCGGCGCCTCGCTGGTCGGAGTCATCGGCTCGGCCATGGGGGGGAAATCGATTGTCTATTACATCCATTACTACGCGGGACATCCCGACAGCGTTTCCAGCGTCATGTCCATCGGCATTCTTGGCGCGGGAGTAGGTATTCCACTGTGGACGCTGGTCGCAAGACACCTGTCCAAGCGTTGGGTGTGGATCCTCGGCGCCAGTGGCGCAGCCTGTTTAAACCTCGCGCTGTATTTTTTTAATGTCACAGAAGTCACCACCCTAACCGCGCTGGCCTTTAGCAATGGCATCATGGGCGGCGCAGTCGCCGTTATGTTTTGGTCTATGCTTCCCGATACAGTGGAGTTTGGACAGTGGCGCAGCGGCGTACGCGACGATGGTATTGTGTTCGGTTTGAGTCAATTGATCAGCAAGGCCGGTTCTGGCATCGGCGTCGGTGTTATCGGTCTGGTCTTAAGTGCGGTTGGTTATCTACCCGGAGTCGAACAATCCACCGATGCGCTGCAAGGGATTCGAGCTTTTTCCTTCCTGATTCCAGCTGCAGCCAGCCTACTATCAGTCCTCATTATCATATTCTATCCTCTGGATTCTCAACTCCACGGCCGCATCGTGCGCGTCTTGAGGCACCGCAAAGGTCGATTGCGCACCTAAACCGCCTCACCCTGGCACGCCGGCTTACAGTCGGGCCAAGAGCACCACTGCTCGGGCCCACGTTACCGATGTCGCCGCACGGCTTGAGGCATTGAGGCAATTCCACCTATCATCACGTCTTTACAACCTTTAATTCGAAGGCAGACCGATGGACTTCTCCGACTACAACCAAATCACCCGGCGTCGATACGAGTATGCGCTTGGCATCGATACCCGAGACTTTGATCTCCTACGATCGATCTTCACCCCCTCAATCACCATGGACTTTGAGGACTATAGCGGCCACCCTGCAGAAGTCCTGCAGGCCGATGATTGGGTGGCTAACTGCCGGGTGCTGTTCACGGGTTTGGACGCCACCCAACATGTCATGACCAATCCAATTGTCGATATTGAAAACGATCGCGCAACCTGCAAGATGTATATGAAAGCTGAGCACTTTTTGCATAACGATCTAGGTAATGTCGATTTCGCGCTGGGCGGTTATTACATTGATCAGCTGGAGAAAGTGGAGGGTCATTGGCTCATCAATGCAGTGACTCTGAAGATCTTTTGGAACCGGGGAAACCGACATATTATGTCGATGGGTTATGAACGTGGCGTTGAGCGATTAGCGCGTACCTAAGAGCACAACAACGGATGCAAATGCTCATGCGAACCCGGTATCAACTCTGTCAGTTGCACCCGTTCGATCCCCATTGATGCCAGGTCCTCGAGTGCTCCGGCTACCTCGTCGGGTTGGCCAATGAAGCGGCCAAGAAAGCCATTACCAAACTGTGTCTTCAAGCCTTGAACCGCCGGTTCATCACCCGCCCCGACCAAGAGAAATAAGCCAATGGGTATGTTCGGGTTCGCCCGTTTGACGTGCTCGATATTCCGTAATATTTCGCCCTCGGTCACCGTCGCCACTGTTGCCAAATCGAGGGTGCCGTGACGGGTTCCCCTTGCCGCCGCCTTGATTTCGATTCTATCAACGAGTGGCGCCGATTCACGGATGTTTCTGGGGCCCCCGGCGGAGGCGACTAAGGCCGGCGGCTTTACTGGTAAAGGGCCAAGCCGAAACTCGCCGCTGATGTCTACCTGGTAGTACTGACCTGAAAACTGGCACTGGCCAGTAAGCAGCAGCTCACGTACCACCGTTAACGCCTCAATATACATGCTGACCCGCTGCGAGGGGTTAGGGTACTCACGCCCCATGGCTAACAGCTCATGTTCGGCCCAACCTGCACCCAGACCCGCCTCAAAACGACCGTTTGAAAGCACCTGCAGAGTGATTGCGGCCTGAGCAAATTCCACAGGCGAGCGAAACAGATTGTTTGCAAACGAAGTTGTAATCCATATTCGGTCGGTCACCGCAGCCATCGCAGCGGCGGTCGCAAAGACATGAGGATAAGGATTAGATCCCACGAGAATGTGGTCGCTGGCACAGATGCCAGACCAACCCTGTCGCTCCATGTCCTGCGCCCAAACCGCGGGCTTGTCGAAGTGATTACTGGGAAGATTCAGGAAGTATTCCATGCCCCAGGCTGTCAGCGATTCAGATTAACCATGTCTACCCCAAAGGCCGGCGTGTCTGTTGCGACCTTGGCTCGCACCTCACCATTCGCGCCGTTTTCCAGCAGATCCAAAATTTCAGCCGCCATCACTTCTACCGGCATCATATTAAACTCCGGTCCTTTGTAGTCATCGGGCACGATCTGCGTGTCAGTCACCCCGGGACAAATGACGTTGATACGCAGGTTAGAGCCTTCATTGGCTGCCGCCACTGCCCGACCAAAACCGATCACCGCATACTTAGTTGCGGTATACATGGGATCAACCGGCACCACTGAAAGTCCTGCAGTGGACGCTGTTAGGGTAATTGCACCACCCCTGGCACGCATTTTTGGTATCAACGTCTTTGCACCATGGTAAACCCCGTCTAGGTTCACGCCAACGATTTTTCGATACTGCGCTTGCGAAACGTCTTCAATGGCCAGATAGGCATCTCCTGTAGGTACAGTCATGATGCCTGCATTCAAATGCACATATTTTGGTACGCCCAATTCACGCTCGCATTGCGCCACAGCAGCAGAAACGCTAGACAGATCCGTTACATCACAGTGAATAAATCGCCCACCTAACTGGTTTGCCAATGTGCTGCCAATATTCTCATTCACATCGCAAATGGCGACCTTATAGCCTTTTTCTGCGCCTAAAGTTGCCACGGCTGCACCGATACCCGTGGCACCACCGGTGACCAACAAAACTTCCGTCATTTTCTTCCTTCCTAATGCACTTTGGGGTTAATTCTTTCTCATTAGTCTTTCTGGGTTCTAGATTGATCGCCCTGCTGCGTTACCCTCAGCTACCGCCGTCACAAGAAAACGCGGTGTATTGGCATCACCGACCAGCGTATGCGGGATGGACTGATCATTTATGGACTCGAGCAGGTCCGTGCGAGGTCGATTTAGTGAAATAAAAACCACTAAATCCGCATTCACCGACCAACTCTTACCCCCTGTCACCGCTTGCAGCTTGGCTGATTGCCCATCAGTCTTCAACACCCGTGTGCCAACATGATAATCAAAATCCATCTCGCCTAGTCGACTCAGTGCCGGGTCAACCATCAACGCTGACCGAACACTCGGTGCGAGCGTCGGCAGCCTGGTGACCATTGTCACTTTTGCACCTGACTTAGCCAAGTGTTCTGCGGCTGCCAGACCTTCGTAGTGACCAACATCGTCAATCACCAAGGCGTGCGTTGCCGTGCCTGCATCCGGCGCACCAAAGAGCTCATTACTCGAGATGACATGGCCTAACTCGATACCCTCTATCGGTTCACCCGGGTGCGACATTTGCAGCCCGTCCATGCGGGGCTCCGCACCGGTGGCTAAAATCACATGATCCGCCGCAAAACTCGATAAGTCATCTTCAGTCAAATACGTCGAGAGTTTGACATCGACCCCCTCGGCATAGACCTCGTCCGCCAGCCACACTAAAAAGTCTTTGAACTGCTGACGAGTTGGCGCGCGACTCGCTAATTCAAGCGTGCCACCCAAATCAGGCATCGCTTCAGTCAAAGTGACCTTGTGGCCCCGTTTAGCCGCAACGCGCGCAGCTTCCATGCCGGCTGGCCCACCACCGATGACTAGAATTCGTTTAGGTACTGCCGCTTGCGTGAGTTTGTCATCACCCCATCGTGTTTCGAAACCTGCGCCCGCGTTCACCGCACAACCCACTTTTCTCAGTGGGCTTAACAGTTGCCCGACACACCCTTGGTTGCAAGCAATGCAGGGGCGCACGCGCGCCTCTTCGCCGCGCCGGGTTTTTGCGACAAGGTCAGGATCCGCAATGGTTGCACGGGTCATACCGACCAGGTCCGCCTGTCCCAGGCGAATAGCTTGATCCACTTCTTCCAGAGTTCGATAGCGTCCGGTGACAATTGAGGGAATCTCGCCAGTCACACGCGCAACCGGCTTGGCCGTTTCGAGTTCATAGCCAACAGCCTCATGCATCCCGCCGATCATTTTCGGAAAGCTGTGGTAGTTACCAAGGGAGATGTTGACGAAGTCGACTAATCCTTCTGCTTTCAGCGCCTGGGTCACTGCAACATTCTCCTGCGGACCAATGCCTCCCTCTGTTTCATCTGCTGCCAAGCGGATGCCGACCGCAAAACCATCTTCTGCATGAGCTCGACACGCCCGCATAATCTCCATCAGAAAGCGCATGCGATTTTCTAATGATCCGCCATATTCGTCGTCCCGCTTGTTTGTATTGGCCGACAGGAACTGCTGGGGTAGATAACCATGAGCGCCATGGATTTCGACGCCGTCGAGACCTGAGTCTTTGCACAGCTTTACGGTATTTTCATACGACTCAACGATCTCATCAATTTGACCCTTTGACATCGGTCTTGGCACTACCCCGGTCTGTGGACTTGGGATATCCGAAGCTGACCACGGCGGGCTGCCATCGATTGGCAAACCGTTGTGACCCGCATGCCAAATTTGTTGGAACAACTTCATGCCATGAGGTGCACAAGCTTCCACCAGTTCCCCGTACTCTCCGCTCAGCCGAGGATCAAAAGCATTGAGGGATGCAGGACTCGTCGGGTGCACCGAAAGGATTTCGATGATCGTAAGACCAACGCCACCACGGGCGCGAGCCGCGTGATACTCGATCAGTTCTGGGCTCATACGGCCGCTGCCGATTCCAGTGGCATGAGCCGTACGAACGACTCGATTCGGGACGCTTACGCCACCTATCTGAATCGGACTTAACACGTGTTCGTACACTAGAAACGATTCCAAGTCAGAACGTCTGCTACTGGTTTACGTTTAACTGGCATGAATTCCCGTTCCGGATAACCCACTGCAACATAGACAAGCAGGTGTAAGTCGTCAGGGACGTTACATAGTTCCCTGATTTGGGGTTCGGCGTGACCAGGGAAGGTTGTAAAACAAGTACCGATACCCATTGAGCGTGCAGCGACGATCATGTTCTGTGCGGCTGGATAGATGGTTGAGTGCATAAAGCTCTCTTGCGGGTCATGCGGTGGATAGACTTTGCGGGCCATGCCGACAATCCAAGCGGGCACTTGTGCAAAGTTTTTGGCCAAATGTTCCGCACCCAGCATCATTCTCTCTTCGACCCCATCCTGACTTTCTGGCCGATTTGCAAAAAACGGGGCCATACCTTCCAGCACTTTTTCACCGACGGCGGCTTTGGTTGCTGGGTCGTCCATGACCAGAAAAGCCCAACCCTGACTATTACCCGGGTTGGAAGCTCGCGTAGCGGCGTAGATAAGTTTTTCGATGTCGTCCTTGGGTATAGGGTCTTCTTTGAAGTACCGCATGGCAGTACAAGTATCCATCGCTGTCAGAACATCCATTGAACAATTCCCCACGAGACATTATTTAGAACAGGTTATAATCCTACACGACCTAACCACTAACGCAAGCGTGTGCACTTGCTCAGTTCACGCTACTATCGTTCATTACCCACGCTATAAATCTGCCACATACCTACGCTATAAATCTGCCACATGACCTTAAAAAGAAGAACATGACTTTAAAACCTGAGCGATCACTAACACCCTTACAAGCGGAACGACAAGCGCGCATTCTGTCCTGCACTCGCGAAATGCTTGCAGAAGAAGGGTACGAAGGCTTGCAGATGAGAGTCTTAGCGGAACGAGCAGGCGTGGCTCTAATGACCTTGTACAACCGCTTCAATAACAAAGACGATTTGATCCTGTTGTCTCTGCAACAGCAACTTGGTGAACTCAGAACTCGGGCAGATGCGGCGAACAAATCCGGTATCGAATACATCCTACGATTCTCAGAAATCACCGCTGAGCAGATACTCGAAACACCCCGCTATGCCAAAGCGATGGCCTTGATGTTGTTCAACGGCCAAGTGGACTCACCAATCGTGAAAACTCTACTAACAGATAACGTTACTCGAGATTACGAACGAGTTATCACCATGATGGAAGCAGGTGAGTTAACTCGAACGCTATCGCCCAACCTCTTGGCCAACAGTCTAAGCACATGCACCTGGTCGACCATCTTGCTGTGGATGAAGGGCATTATTTCCGACCAAGACTTTAGGCAGGAATACACTCGATCCCCTCTTTTGGTGTTAGCGCCAGCTATGCCCCCCAAGGTCTTCAAGAAATACCAAAAACGTCTCCGTTGACGCAATAAATATAACATGTTCTAATAAATCCGTCTGAAATCTCACATAGGCGAAAGAACGGTATGACCACTGACTTCGATTTCTACAGCGATGAGTTTCAGCTCAGCCCAGGGGACACCTTTCAGCGCATGCAATCCGAGTGTCCATTTCACAGATCGGATACCAACGGTTGGGTTTCGGTCTTTCGTTACAAAGACATTCAGAATATTGTCCGAGACAATGAAACGTTCTCTGTAAAATATGGGCCGGGCCCCTTACATGCAGAGCCGGGAACCGGCGCTGTGCTTGTTAGTGCCGATCCGCCCTTACATGGCAAGCAAAAGCAGGTTATCACCACGGCTTTCAATCCACAGAATATCGCGGCCATGGAAGACGGTATCCGCGACTTTATAACCGGTCTTTTTGACAAGCTGATACCGACCGGGGAGTGCGACATCATCCAAGACATTGCGGTTCCCATACCTATGTGGGTCATCTGCAACATGCTCGATTTAGACTACGAGCGCGACAAAGCGATGCTCAGAGATTGGGTTGAAGTCTTGGCTGGAGCCGTATTCACCAAAGCGGGCGATGAGGCACTTCTTGCCCAGCGTGCGGAAAAGTTTGAGGCTTTGGTAAACTATTTCGTGCCACACATCCAGGCCAAGGTAGACTTGGATATGGCCGGAGAGGACGCAGGCAATGACCTCATCGGTCTCCTCGCCAAAGGACGTGTAGATGGTGAGCGGATCAGCATGGCTGAGATGTTGAGCTTTGCCCAGTTTCTACTTGTCGCAGGCAGTGGCACAACCACAAACCTGATCGGCAACTTTGTAGACCTCATGCTACGTTACCCTGAGCAATATAACTTGTTGCAAAACGATCCAACGCTCATGGATCAAGCCATCGAAGAAGTTCTACGCTATGAGGCACCCGTACATGGCTTATTCCGAACCAACAACGTCGAGGTGACTTTGGGCGAGCACAGCTTAGAGCCTGATTCAAAAATCTGTTTGATGTGGGGTAGTGCGAATCGCGACCCGGAAATGTATGAAGACCCAAACCGATTCGACATTACCCGCGATCTTAAGGTGCTCCGTCAAAATATGACTTTCGGTCGAGGTTTGCATAAGTGTCTTGGTGCACCATTAGCCCGGCTTGAATGCAAAGTGTTTGCCGAGGAGTTCATGCGTCGCGTGCAGAACTTTGAGCGCAATGGTGAGGCAGTTCCATTCCCATATGCCACCCTCAACGGACATGATCATCTGCCGATCCGCTTCATCAACGCTGACTGAAACGTATCTCGGCGACCCGGTCGCACAGGGCGACTCCTTATCGCGCTATGGATTGCGTGGTGCGAGGTACCACTATGTTGTTTGCACCCACGGCCTGTGCGAGAGCATCCAAGTTTGAATCCTGTGGATTATCAATATCGGCCTTGACCATCCTGTGGATTGGCCGATACTCAATCTGACCACCCAGGCTGGGTGAAGATGGCGTCCCCTAGGGGAGTCGAACCCCTGTTGCCGGGATGAAAACCCGGAGTCCTAGGCCTCTAGACGAAGGGGACTTTGAACCGTGCGGCGCATTCTATGAAGGTCGCCAGACAACGTCAAGCAGGAACCGCGATCACTGTAACTTGATGCCTACACCGACGTTATAGGTGACATCGGTTTTGCTGTTACCGGGTGCTGGCTTCGTCTCATGATTTACATCGACACGCGCGATTGCATCAATGCGCGCACCCAAAGCGAAGCGCACACCTGAGGAGGACTCGAACACCTCTCCACGGTCAGAGTCGGGAATAAACAGCAACGATTGCTCATGGAAGGCTTCCATTTTCTTGGAGAACAGGTAGCGCTTGTACGCTAAACCCCAGCGCAGCGCAGGGTTAGAGGTTTCATCACCTAAGATTTCTTCGCGCACATAGCTCAGCCCAACATCCGTTGACAGGGCACCAAAGCTGTCGTCCCAAAACTGATAGCCCACGCCCGCGCCCAACGTAATACGATTGTCGCCGTCTTTCAGCGCGTCCTCGAAATATTCAGCATTACCAGAGGCATACCACCTTTCAGACAGGAAACGCTTGTATAGATAATCCACGTCTAATTCGTCTTTGGTGGTGTCGTCTTCTGCCTTCTCATTCGACACCAAAAATTTCAAGTTGTGTTGCACGTTGCCCTTCTTCAGGGCCGTTTCGATCAGCGTGCTGTACTGTTCCGTATCCGTGTTGCCGTGAGAGAATTTTGCTGCAATATCTGCTCGCGAGGACCACTCGGACGTCAGTACCGCCATGGCTAGATTATTTTGTCCGGCAGTTTTGATAGAGACCAGCTCCACCGCCTGTTCGCCCGACGTACTGACAATCAATTGCGCGCCGTCTTGAGCCGTGAAGCGACCTTTCTGGCGCGCCCCGTCAGCCACAATGTCAAACTCATCATTAGTCACTAACTCTGCAATCGCCTCCAGCGCGATCGGTACGCTGCCGGCATAGTCTGTTTTCAATAGCACCCGCCCCGACGAAATGCTGTCCACGGTACCCGTCATCCGGTCCCCATTTTTGAGTAGCACCGTATCCGCCATCCCAAACGTACTGAGTGACCAAAACGCCACCACCAGCGCCAACTTTCTCATTTTACTTCCCGAACTCGTTGTTTTGATTGTGTAACGATAGTGCTTTGCGCCCAACCCAGTGCCGCGCAAAATACTGTGCTGAGCGTCCGTTACGTACACCCCGCGCCAACGCCCATTGCAGCGCTTCTCGACGCAATTGTTCATCTTGCGGATCAATGTCTAGGCCATGGGTTGCGGCTAACTGCTCGACCCAATGCACCACAACATCCAAGTAGGCCGACTGCCGAAACGGATAGAATGATAGCCATAAGCCAAACCGGTCGGACAGAGAGATTTTTTCTTCAACCACTTCACCCTCGTGTAACTCCCCATCAGCGACGCGTACACTCTGATTATCTGACATGTGCTCCGGCACCATATGGCGCCGATTAGACGTGGCATAAATCAACACGTTTGAGGCTGTTTTAAAAATCGATCCTTCCAGGGCGCTTTTGAGTTCCTTGTAGGAGGGATCGTTGACCTCAAACGACAAGTCGTCACAAAATACCAAAAATTTGTAGGGCAAAGCAGCCAGGGCCGCCACGATATCCGCCAGGTCTGTCAGTTGCTCCTTGTGGACCTCGACCAACCGCAAACCCTGATCCGCATATTCATTTAACAAAGCATGCACCAAAGAACTCTTTCCTGTACCCCGGGCACCCCACAAAAGGGCATTGTTGGCTGGTAAGCCCGCCAGTAGCTGTGCGGTGTTCGCGACCAGGAGCTGACGTTGGCGATCCACGTGCAATAAGTCCTCAAGCCTTACCTGATCGGTGTCTGCGTGGGCCACAAACTCACTGTGCCAACGAAACGCACGCCACACGGCAGCATGCGTGACCGACCAATCTATGCGCTGCGGGCGCGGCACCAGCGCCAACAAACGTGCGAGCAATTCATCTCTGACGGCACTGGCTGAAGCTTGTTCACTGTCATACACGATTCATTTCTCTTAGCTGTTGTTTGGGGATTCGGCAGACCCAGGGCCCGAGCGCGCGCATTGTACTCAAACTGAGTCAGCAAAGGCGCAAAATTATGCGTCTATTTTGACTAATCTGCCGCTGCAAAGCCTCGTGGCTTAAGCGGCAGGTCACCCAGTGACAACGTGCCAGCTGATCTTACGTACCTCAACCGCACCGCCCACACTGAGACCCAATTACAACCCCGACGGCGTCCACAACGTCCTACTCGCGACCGCGCAGCGGCACAACATTGTTCACAACCTTTTGCAGCAACACGCGCCGACCTTCACTGTGTTCCAGGCCGATACTGCCTGGTTTAAACATATGTAGATCATACGAATAGTTCAGCTGCTCGCCGGTCAGTTTGAGGTGATGTCCGTCGAGTTGCCATCGACCGCTCACCTGACCTCGACTGCCGAGCAACACAAATTCACCCTGATCGAGTCCACCCCGCAATGTGAGCTTGCTTATGTCAGCTGCTGGATCATCAACTTCTTCCTCGGCAATATCGCACAACCATTGGCCGGGTAAATCCAGTTTCTGCAGCCATGCCCGGCGTGCTTGACGCGTGGCGCGCACATACAAAAACACGACTATCGCCACTCCAATAACCACCAGCACTGACATTTAAACCAACCACCGTTGTTCAAGATCTAGAATTTCCGCATCTATCGCTGTTGCAAGATACCCCTCGACATCAGCCAGCACCTGCTGCACCACTACCGCAGACGCGGCCGCAGCAACAAAACTCCACTCACCCCGACGTAGTTCGTCGACATGACCAGACTCGCACACAGCCAGCGCCGTCTGCTTACCAAATTTATCGCGCAAACGCCCTAAACGATGACGTTTCTCCTTCAACGAATCGCACCCATGAAGATAAAACGATGCTCGTAAAACCTTAACTTTCATGGCTCGTATTCACAGTATCTGTTTGCCCTTTGTATAAGACCGCTACGCGAATCAGCATTCATTGCGAGGATATCTCCACCGATATCAGCCCCCACAAGGTCAGTCGAGAGACGTCTAACACAAGCCATACCGGTATTTGTCTGTTGTTCAAATACGACAGCCTGCGCAGGGGAGCAGTTTGCCATACGCCAATACATAAGCGAATATCTACGGTCAGCCGCAACACTCAAAATTGCGGTATACGTGGACAAGGGGGAAAAATGCGGTTCAGCTTCTGGCCCAATCCAAGCCAACCTTTTACCGACGTGCTGACGCTGACCCAACACGCTGAGCAAACGGGTTGGGATGGCGTGTGGTATGCGGATCATTTCATGCCCAACGCATCTGATACTTCAGCACCCTGGCCCGAGGCCTGGACTACCCTGAGCGCGTTAGGCGCTCAGACAAACAAACTTCGCCTGGGTACTCTGGTCGCGGGCAATACCTATCGCCACCCGGCAGTTTTAGCAAAGATGGCCGCCACCCTGGACCATATTACGGACGGTCGTGTTGTGCTGGGATTAGGCAGCGGTTGGCAAGAGAATGAACATCATCAATACGGCCTAGATTTTTACACCGTGAGCGAACGCCTGGCGCGTCTGGACGAGGCCTGTCAGGTTATCAAAGCATTGTTTGAACAAAAACAGGCTAGTTTTAACGGTCAGTTCTATCAACTCAACGAGGCCTCTCTCGAGCCAAAGCCAATCCAAAAACCCCTGCCACTTATGATTGGTGGCGGGGGCGAAAAAGTGACTTTAAAAATCACTGCCAAATATGCCGATGAATGGAACGTCTGGGGGGACCCTGCCACTCTGCAGCACAAAATCGGCATTCTGAACCGTCATTGCGCAGAGGTCGGTCGCGATCCGAAGGCCATTCAACGCAGTGCTGTGGCACTGTTGTTCATGAGTAGGGACAACAACTACCTAAGCAGCATGCGCGCCGCGGACCTACAGCAACCCGCCATTATCGGCACCCCGGAAGAAGTACGAGAGATTGTGGCGCACTATCGCGAAGCAGGCGTCGACGAACTCATCGTGCCTGACTTCACAATGGGTGACCACGAACAAAAACGTCAGACCATGGACACCTTTATGAACGAGGTTGCAACTGGTTAAATTGGCCAGCACCCGAATGCTTGTGACGATCCGAGCCTACAACCAAAGAGAAATGTATGACCGAAGACAAACCCGTTCCTTCACCCGCAGTGCCCGCGGCCACCATTTTGCTGTTGCGCGATGCCACCGACGGCTTAGAGGTATTCATGGTCGTGCGGCATCATCAAATCGACTTTGCGTCCGGGGCGCTGGTTTTCCCGGGGGGCAAAGCAGATCCACAAGACTTTGCTGAGGACCTCACACCCTGGTTACACGGCGCCGCTGAAGACCCCAACATGCGTGCCATACAGGTGAGCGCGATTCGCGAGGCGTTCGAAGAATGTGGTGTTCTGCTCGCCCGGGAACGCGGTAGTGACGAACTTCTGTCCGGAGAGCGGCTGGCCAAACTGGACCATTACCGAGAACCCCTGAACGACGGCAGCGTTGCGTTGCTCGAGTTTCTCGAAACCGAGCAGCTGGTGTTGGCTTGCGACACCCTGGTCCACTACTCTCACTGGATCACTCCGGAGATGATGCCAAAACGTTTCGACACCCACTTTTACCTGGCCATTGCGCCCGCGGACCATGTGGCGCTGCACGACGGCTACGAATCGGTTGATTCTGTATGGATCAACCCTGCGGCCGCCGTCGCCGAGGCCGCAGCAGGCACCAAAACGGTCATTTTTCCAACGCTGCGAAACTTGGAAATGCTGGCAGAATCACCCAACGCCGAGGCTGCCATCCTTGCGGCTGAATCTCGCGACATTATTCCAGTCACCCCATGGACAGAGCGCCGTGACGGAGAGACCTTTTTGTGCATACCGACCGCGGCAGGCTATCAAATTAGTGAAGAAAAAATGCCCGATCGGCCAGCATAAAGAACGCTCATCATGAGATAACCACGCACCTAACACCCCACTTAAAAAAACAGTTGAACAAGGAATCACTATGACTCAAGAAGCCGTGCTGTATGACGTGGCAGACCACGTAGCCACGATCACACTGAACCGCCCTGAACAGCAAAATACGATCTCTACAGAGATGCTCGACAGTCTTTCAGAGATGCTTTTGAGCGCGGACGCTGACCCCGAGGTTCGTGCAATCGTCGTCACCGGCGCGGGCAAGTTTTTCTGCGCCGGTCTGGACCTGCGGGGCAGCTCGATCACTAACAACCTCGGCTCCGGCAAACGCCAGCCTGCTAATCTTGACTTGCGCAATACGCCCCCCACGGTACTGCACAACCTCGACACGCCTACCATTGCAGCCCTCAACGGATCAGCCGCTGGTTACGGCATGGATCTGGCTTTGGGCTGCGACATCCGCATCATGGCAGATAATGCAAAACTGGCAGCTGCGTTTACCGCCCGGGGCGTAGTTCCGGAATCCGGCGGCACGTGGATTTTGCCCCGACTGATTGGCTGGTCCAAGGCTTCTGAAATCATTTTTACCGGCAAAACACTCAGCGCGAGCGAGTGTGAAGAAATGGGCCTAGTCTCACGAGTCGTGAACAACAACGAGTTGAGCGAACAAACCCGAGCATTGGGCCAAGCCATTGCAAAAAACGCTCCACTCGCCGTCCAGGCGTCGAAGCGGATGATGCGTATGGGTATGAATGAAAACTTCAACGACCACGTACATCATGTCTTTTTGCAGCTTTTGCCGTTGTTCCAATCAGAAGACTTTAAAGAGGGCATGGCCTCATTCATGGAAAAACGAGCCCCAGAATTCAAAGGACATTAACCTTTAAAGCCGAGCTTGCCCACGCCCGCTGTCATCAACAAACGGGTGTAGGCGACCGCAATGAGGACCTGCTGACATGAGACGACAAAACACGCTGGCGCTGGCGCTATGCGCCCTGATGTTTGCCTGTGAGGATCCTCAAGCTACGCTGCAGACGCAAAGCCTCGTTTACATCCAGGATTGGTTCAATCAAGCGCACCTAGGCAATAGAGACCCCAATCTGTGCCACGGCCTGGGAGTATTAAAACACCCTGAGATCACCTGCCTTGAGATGCTGGAACACGCAGCATCAGTTGCACCGGAAAGCCGCCAGGTCAATGCGTTAACCCCACGTGATTGCTTTGGCAAGGTATGCGGTGAATTTGTAGAGATTGGCTTTGACAGCATGGATCAGCAGGGAAACAGCATTCGAGAGAACGCGGTGTTGAAGCGGGATGCGGGCACTCTGCGCCTGTACTGGTACCGCTCAGACAGTTTACTCGCACTGTTGGTGCCCGCCGATCAGGAAAAAGATCAGAAAGATCCACTGCAGCTGACCTATGATCGACTCACAGCCCTGCACCCGGAGTTATACAGCTACCCGCCGTGCTACGGCGTCAGAGCTAGCAGTTCCAATCTGGTGGGTGAATTATACGAACTGGAGCAACTTCCAGTTGCAACGATTGAAAAAAGCGCCGCCCAGTGCGGTGCATCTTTCTGTTTTGCGACCGTGGGGAGTAAGATTGCCACGCTCTGCCCCAGCGGTCCAACGTAGTTCGAAAGTTGAGTCCCTGCACACCGCGCGTGGCAGCGGTGGCAACAATTCCGGAAAATCAGACGGGGCAAACACAGTCCTTGACCAATGCCGAGTGGGACAGAACCGTCAAAAAAGGCCGCCAATAACACACCCGCAGGCTTATAGCTTTGAGACTATGGTTGGAGACGCTCGATCAGCCATTCACTTTCAAGTGCGGTATACGTGAACCGATCGTGCAAACGACCTTCTCGCCCCTGCCAAAACTCATAGCGTTCGGGGTGTAACCGATAACCACCCCATGACTCGGGCGGCGGCACGTCCCCCTGAGGATAAGTTTCTCGTAGGGTCTCTACAGCCTGCTCCAAAGTTTCGCGATCAGATATTGTGGACGATTGGTGGCTCGCTGCGGCCGCAAAACGACTCAGTTCGGGTCGGGTTTGAAAATACGCTTCGGATTGCGCACGGCTAACCTGGCTCACCGCACCTTCGATTCGCACTTGACGCTCCAATTCGCGCCAATAAAACAACACCGCCGCCTGAGGATTGCGCTCAAGATCGGCGCCCTTATGACTGCGATAATCGGTAAACCAGGTGAATCCCTCGGCATCAAAGGACTTTAGCAGCACAATCCTGTTGGAGGGGCGACCTTCGTCGTCCGCAGTGGCTAAAGCCATTGCTGTTGCATCCGTCAATTGCGCATCCAACGCCTCCTGCATCCAAAATTCAAACTGCGTTAAGGGGTCGCGATGAAGTGAATTTCGACGTAATTGTGCGTGCGCATAGTCTCGCCGGTTCTGCATTTGATCCTGAGTCAAGCGTCTTCCTTAGTTCAATAAACCCGGATATTCCGGAGCGCTGGAGCATAATGGAAACCCAGCGAGATTCACACGTCGCCTTGCGCCCAAGGGCACTCGCCGCAAAAGCCTCCCGAAATCGCGAGCGTCAAGTTCACCGACAGTCAGGAAAATACCCTCAACTTTCATGGCGCCACAGGTCTGTCCACCAGGCACCATACGCGCACAATAAGCCTGAGAGGATCATCGCTGGCCACAATGCATTCAAAGTCCCCATA
>Ga0181559_10003157_pt1 | contig 16200 bp, 10 predicted proteins | sample 011ome_21_FD_133752 | JGI IMG/M metagenome (GOLD analysis project Ga0181559, IMG submission 133752) | Coastal salt marsh microbial communities from the Groves Creek Marsh, Skidaway Island, Georgia - 011508AT metaG (megahit assembly) | ecosystem: Environmental > Aquatic > Marine > Intertidal...
AACCGACGAATCACTTGGACGTGCACGCTTTGACGTGGCTCGAAGAGTTTTTACGAAAGTGGGAAAAGACGGTCCTCATCGTGTCGCACGATCGCGGCTTTTTGAACGATTGCACGACGGCAACAATTTTCTTGCACCACAAAAAGTTGCGCTACTACGGCGGATCCTACGATACCTTCCTCAAGGTGCGCGCTGAGCACCGAGCCAACGAGGAGGCGATGCAGCGAAACCAAAGTTTGCGAGAGTCATCTCTGAAGCAATTCATTCAGCGATTTGGGCAAGGTCACAAGAAAATGGTGCGTCAGGCACAATGTCGCATGAAGATGCTCGAAAAATTACAGAGCGAGCGGGTGGACGTGGATTACGATGATCCGTATCTACGCATCAATTTCCCATCCGCGTCGCCGTTGCCGCCACCGTGCATCTCCGTGATGAACGTCGCGTTCGGTTACGAAGGCTATCAAACCTTGTACCAAAACTTAGACTTTGGGTTAGACATGGATAGCCGAGTCGCAATCGTCGGACCGAACGGGGCTGGTAAATCGACGTTTTTGAAGCTTCTCGAGGGTGACATTTTGCCCACCAAAGGTTGGATTAATCGTCACACCAAGCTTCGGCTAGCGCGTTTCTCTCAACATCACTTGGAGACGATGAACTTGGAGGAAGATTGCGTAGCGCACATGAAGAGACTAGACAGCGAAATGCCTATAGAGACGGCGCGAGCGTACTTGGGTCGATTCGGCCTGTCTGGCGAGCTCGCGACAAAGCCGATTAAAGTTTTGTCCGGCGGGCAAAAGTCACGTCTAGCATTTGCCGAACTCGCGTGGAAGCAACCTCACATTCTCCTTTTGGATGAACCTACTAACCATCTTGACTTGGAAACGATCGAGTCACTTGCCATGGCGCTCAACAACTTCGAAGGCGGCGTCGTGTTAGTCTCGCACGACGAGCGTCTCATTTCGCTCGTCGTCGATGAAATTTGGATTGTCACGAAGGGCGACATGAAATCCAATCCTCCGGTCCCAGGAAGCGTACAAGTTTTCAATGGATCGTTCGACGATTACAAAGCCAAGTTGCGCGAAGAGTTTTCGGGCGGCAACTTGTTGTCGGAGAAACGAAAAGCCGAAAAGAAGAGGGGAGGTGGGCGTGCGCCCGAACCCGAACCCGAACCCGAGAAGGCGCCCGCACCGGCGAAGCCTCCCGGAAAGATCATGATGGACAGTGCGTTCACAAAGTCCACGTCAAACGATATCTCCAACGAACAAGATCGCCCGACTTCGTCCCAGGTGAAATGGGTTCCGCCTCACTTGCGAGGCGCCGCGCAACAAGACCAAGAGAACGCGGGCAGTGCCGACCAAGCGTGGGGCGACGAATGACGCGTGCGCTCAAATACACACACACGAATTGAAAGTTGAAAATAATATAATACAAGAATCGAATCACAACAATTAATCGCTACTCTTCCTCCTCCAGCAATGATGCCGGATCAGTCGGCGACGTGTTCCACCTAATCGCTCGCCACGTCAGCAACGCGCCGGCTTCGCTGAAGATGTCAACCAAAAGCTCAGACAGTGCTCCATTTATCACTAAATCACCCTCGGGCGACGATCCAAGCACGGGATCTCCCAACCCTAACTCGTGAAACTTATGCGCCACTTCAATCTGCGTGATAAATATCAGCAGCCCCACGGCGAAACATCCGCCGCTCACCGTTCGTCGCATAGCCTCCCGAAACGTCCCATCGAACGCCTTCCGCTCGTACGCCTTCCCCGCCAGCCCCCCCACGACCCACACGCTCGCTAATTTCGCCCCATGCACGATTGCGGGCAACAAATACGCTAATCCACGCCACCTCGGTCCAATCGGCGCCAACCACGACGGAATGTTTCCCGCGCTGAGCGCCGCCACCGCCACGAGCACCTGCGCCGACACCGCGACGAGCGAATCCGCGATCGGCAACCCGCGGTCGACTTCAGAGATCGCCTCTGGGCGGAAGCGCGCGCGCACTTCAGTGTTCCCGAACTCCAGGCCGCGTTTGAACTCCTTTTCGACGTCGACGGATAAATCAATCGCGAACGCGTCATCTTCATCTTGCGCGTCTTTCGACGCCTTTTCCTCGCTTTTCGACGGCTCCGCGCGCGTGTGAGTCGCGCGCGATGTGCGCACGCGCGAAAGACGCGTCGACGGCCGTAGGGCGGCGCGAACCCGCGGCGACGTCGCGGCGCGCATGCTTCGGCGCGTCGAGGTGTGAGGTACGGACGAGGTTGGCCGCGCTCTGGCACCGCGACGCGCGAGGGAAGGCTTCGAGCGCGCTGAAAGAATAGATGATAAATACAACGAATCGCTGCGAGCGTCGAATCTCGCGCGCTCGAAAGTTCAAAAGTATTCGAGGCCCAAAAATCTTCTGAGCGCCTCTACTATGGGCATTTGGAGCGTCATGACTGGACCTTGTCGCGCGGCTGCGGCAAAGTAGCCCCTGTATAACCCGCGAACGCCGTGATTGGCGATGACATCGCGCGCGATGGTCATCGCGCCTCGCTTGTCGCCGACGTTGGACATGACGAGCGTCTTGAGCGTGTCCACGGGTTGCGTGACGGTTTGCGCGACGACGCCGCTCGCGAACGAGCACGTAAAGTGCAACGGCGGCGCGTCCTCGCTAAACGTCCCATTTTTCAACAACCATCGTTTACTGACATCATACGTCGCTAACTGCGACCCCGACAGCGTCATCGCGCGCGCCACGCACGCCCCCGCGCCTCGCCACAATCCGCGTCTCACGCCTTCCTCTCTCGCCACCTCCGCGAACGCCCCCACCGTGCTTCGATACCCGCACTCGCTCGATTGCATCCGCACTCGCACGACGTCGATCGGATTAAACACCACCGCGCCTATCCCGCCCGTGACCGCCCCCGCGAGCACTCGCGCGCCGACGCCGTCGCCGCCGAAGACGCGCAGCGCCTCGTCCCGCGTCGTCGGGTACAGCCCGATTCGAAACCCCGTGTACGACAGCCCTCGCATCCACGTCGCCGCGAGTCCCGGCGCGAGCAAGCCCCGCGCGAATCCATCGCGCGCGATCGCCTCGCGCGCGAGCGCTCGCAGCGCGACCGCGTCCGGTCGTTGTTGCGCGCGAACCTTGAGCACCTCGAGCGGGTTGAACACCGTGTCCGCGAGCGCGCACCCGACGCCCGCGGCCGCCCACTCGCGGGCGACGTCGGGCGCGCCGCGCGCGGGCGTCGCGCGCGTCGGCGGTGGCATCGCGTCCCGCGCGCGGCGCCGAGCGGCGCGGCGGCGATTGGCGCTCGGGACATCGCGGCGCTCGGGACGCGACGCGACGCGACGCGGGACGCGACGATGCGTCGACGCGCGACGCGAGCGCTGATGCGCCTGACCGCGACGGCGTCGTCGGCGCGCGCGGGCGCGCGCGAGCGCGGCGCGGCGAGCGCGGCGAGCGGCGCGCACTTCGCGGGGACGACGACGCGGCGCCCGCGCGCGGCGCGACGCCCGATCGAGGTGGAGCGGACGACGATCGATCAGGACAAGGCGCAGATTCGACAGAGCGCGCGCGTGCGCAAAGCGCTGAAGCGCGTGGTGCACGAGGAGCTGGCGCACAAGTTTGACGGCACGGGGGCGAACGTGATGGACGCGCGCGTGTCGAAAGATTTTAAGACGGTGCACGTGCTGTACGGAACGACGCGGATGGGGGAGGAACACATCGCGGGGAACGCGTTGGAGCGGAACGCGCAGAAAATACGGACGATGCTGTCGAAGATGTTGACGATGAAACACACGCCGCGGTTGGTGTTTCGATTCGAAGGCGCGCGGAGCGAGGCGCAGCGGCAGTTTGAAGAGGCTTTGGTGCGCAGTTCGCGCGAGTTTGCGGATGAATTAAGAGAGGATGAAGACGAGGATGAATCGACGTGGGACGACGACGACGACGACGACGACGACGACGACGACGACGACGAAAGTTCGTCTTCGAGCTCGTCCTCGAGCAGTAGCAGTAGCAGTAGCAGTAGCAGCGGCAGCGGCAAACGCCGACGAGAATGAGCGTGCGGTCGCGGCGCTTGATTTCACCTAGCGTGTTCTATATGTATAACAACAAATTTTCTACATGTCTACCACGTTGCGCGCGGCCCGAGCGTGCTCGAAGCTGTCATCGATTCCGGAAGCAGCACGCCGCTCGACCAATGGACTAATTTCGGCGCGTTCGCGTGTCGCTCGGCGAACGTCTTTCCATCCTTATTCACGAACCCAGGTGCGTCGTTGGCCCCTCGCTGGTTCACCTCGACGTTCTCCGGCGTCTCGCTAAACTTGAGCCAACAGTCGCCCGCGAAGTGCTGGTGCGCGTCTGGTTCAAAGCAACCGCCCTCACCGACGTCTTTGGGACACCAAACGAACACGTTGCACGGCAAAACTTCTGCACCGATTCCGTCCGGCTTCACCACGTGTTCTTTGCACCGCTCACCGCACTCCTCCGCGGTTTCCGTCGTGTGATGTATTCCCCAACGAACCGCCACGCCGTCGTACGACGCGTGTTCCTCGATGTGCGCTCGCAACTTCTCGCGCCCGCTCGCCGACGCGTGAGCGAATTCTCTCGCCGTCGCACTCATCGCCAAGCACGTCAAATTTACGTGCGCGTAGCCATCGACGGCGGGCGAACCGCACTCTCTCTCTCGCCGCCGAACGTTCGCCGGCGTCGTCGTCGCCGCCGCCGTTTCGGCCCGCGTCTCCTCCACCTCGGGCGCCAGCGCATCCGCGCGCGGCATCGTCCGCTCGAGCGACGACGTGCGATGATTTACCGACGCCACCTCCGCGCGCACGCGTCCGTATCGCCCCTCCACGCCGCGCGCGCTCGTTCCAAAGTACATCTTAATCAATTCGACACCGACATTCATCAACGCGATCGCCACGAGTCCGTAGCGCACGAGCGCGCTCTTGCGATCGCCCGCGGAGTGACCGCGAGATTGAGTCCCGAGCATCGAAACCGAATCGCGCGCGAACGAACGCGCGCGCGCGCGCCGCGAAATACGGTCGCGCCGTCGAAATTAATCGCGCCCGACTTCACACTCCGACGCGATCGACGCGCGCGCGTCGTCGCCCGCGATCATGATCGGCGCGCAGACGCCCTCCGCACCGTCGGTCATGACCCAGTCGGCGTCCGCGGAGGCGCTGAATCGCGTGATGTCGAACGAGATGCCGACGGCGTTCGACGAAAAGTTGAGCAAGGCGCTCGATGACAAACTGCGGGAAGAGGACGTGTACGAAGACGCGGACGAGTGCGCGCGACGCGAGGAGGTGCTGGGGGAGATAAACGCGTTGTTGCAAGACTGGGTGCTGGCGGCGAGCGAGCGAAAGGGGATCACAGAGGATATGCGGCCGTCGTGTAACTTGTACACGTTTGGGAGCTATAGATTGGGCGTGCACGGACCGGCTGCGGATATCGATACGCTGTGCCTCGGGCCGAGACATCTGAGCCGAGAGGAGGATTTCTTTGGATGGGATGAGAATGATTACGAAGGTTCGTTTTATGACGTCATGCGGAAACACCCTGGAACGGAGAGCATCGTGCCCGTGCGCGACGCCATCGTGCCGGAAATCAAACTCGTGTTTAGAGGTTTTGAAATAGATATGGCGTACACGAGCTTACCGTCGTACACGCACGTGCCAGAGGACTTAGACGTGTGTCAGACGTCGGTGATGATGAATTTGGACGACCCAGGGGTGAAATCCCTGAATGGTTGTCGCGTGGCGGATCAGTTGTTGCGCGTCGTGCCAAACCACGACGCGTTTCGAGTGGCGCTTCGCACGTTGCGTCTGTGGGCGCAGCGGCGCGGGGTGTATAGCAACGTCGTCGGGTTTTTCGGTGGCGTAAACCTGGCGATTTTAGTAGCGCGCGTGTGTCAGTTGTACCCCAACGCCGCACCTTCCATGCTCGTGTACAGCTTTTTCCAACTATGGTCGGCGTGGCAATGGACGACGCCGGTGATGCTCGTACCCATCGTCGACGAAGGCTTACCCGGGATGCGAGTGTGGGACGAGCGTGTGAACAAGGCAGAGCGATATCAGTTGATGAAAATCTTAACTCCGGCGTATCCGGCGCAAAACTCTACGTTCAACGTGAGCGTCAGCACGCTCGAGGTGCTCAAAGCCGAGTTCAAGCGCGGCAAGGAAGTGACCAAGATGATTCTTTTAAACACCGCGAAGTGGGAGCAGCTGTGGTGTTCGTTGAACTTTTTAGAAAAATACAAGCATTATTTGATGGTTACCATCTCGGCCAAGAACGAAGATGACTTTAAGAAGTGGGAAGGTTGGGTCGGCTCGCGAATCAAGCTTTTAATCCAAGGCATCGAAAACGCCACAGGAGGGCAAATGCTCGCGCATCCCGGCACGTCGAGGTACAAAGATCCGGAGAAGGACGAAAACTCGCACGTCACGCTGTTCTTGGGGTTATTTCCTTCGAGCCTGAAGAAGAAGGAGGAGAAGGTTTCGCTCAACTTGAATCCCGCGGTGGAGCAGTTCCAAATGACTGTGACGTCGTGGATGGATCGCGCGACTGGGGAATCGAACTGGGTGCCCGGGATGCAAGCGAACGTCAAGTATTTGAAGCGTAAGGATTTACCGAGCTTCGTGAAAGAAGAAATCGACGGCTACGTCAAGGACATCTACGCGCCGGAGAAGGAGAAGAAAGCGGCGAGCGCGGAGGACGAGGAAAAGAAAATCTCCGAAGAGAAACCTTTGCCCCTGGGAGACGATACGAAGGCGGCTCGCAAACGCAAAGAAATGCAAGAAGACGATTCAATCACGCAATTGGACTCGCTCAACGATGATTTACACGCGGGGACGGAGACCGCGGCGGCGAAGAAGGTCAAAGTGAGCTTCGCGCAAGTCGTCGCGAAGAAATAGACGCGTCGTCGTCGTCAACTATTGTGATAAAAAGTGAAGTGCTGATTTAGACGAAGACATCACGAAGACACGTCGGCGCGCGCACGTCTATCGCGTTACGCGTCGAGACGAGAAACGTCCAAAAAAGAAATGGTTTTTAACTGCAGTCAACCGCTCTACCACTGAGCTAAGACCCCGAGTGCCCTAAGTATGGGTCTGTCGTAGGGGCCTCCGAGAATTGAACTCGGGACCTGTTGATCACCAACTTTTTCATACTTTACGACTTCAAATCACTATGAGAAGACGCAACTATACGAGAGAACATAAGTCGTGGTCGCCACGGGTCGCGACATACACTCGCGATGTTTGTTACGGTTCTTTAACGTCGTGTCGTCGTTTGGTTATATCACAATCTAATCACTTCTTCTTCGCGCGAGCGCCTCCGGCTGCGGATGGTTTCCCTCGCTTACCGGACGCCCGCTCCTTACTCTCGCCGTCAGCCTTCTTGCGCTTGCTCACGCGGTTCGCCTTTTCCTTCTCTTGCTGAATCTTCCGCGCCGCCGCGTTGACGTCGACGACGCCGCCGCGCTTCTCCTTCGCGAGCAACTTATCGATGATTTCCGAGCTCTTCTTACGCTCAGAATCCATATCCGTCACGCTCGCAAACTGACGTCGCTTGCCGCGAACCTTGACCTTATCGTCTCCCGGCACTGGGGCGTTGAATTTGCCGACCGACGCCGTGGAGTGCGCGACGCGCGCCGCCACGTCCTTCATCTCCCGTTTCCCTAGCTTCCCGCTCCCCACGGAGTCCTTCTTACCAGTCACCGCCAATCGCAGCGTCGGCGGTAACGCCTTCGCACCCTTCTCCGCCACCGCGTTCATCAAATTCTTATCTTGTTTCTCTCGATTCTTCAACGTCCGTTCCCGTTTCTCTCGCTCCTCGCGCGTAAACGGGTCCTCCGTCTTCCCCGGCACGTCCGTCATCTTCCCCGGCGCGATGATGACATCGTTCCCGTCCCTCGCGCGTTGATACCCATACCGCCGTTTCCATTCATCCGTCTTCTCATCGAACACCTCCTTGCTTCGCTTCCGTTTCTTGATCCCCTTCTCCTTCGCGAACTTTTCCCACTTCGTCAGCGGCGCCTCGCTCGGGGGCAACGCGCGCAGCCTCGGGAACGTCGTCGTCGGTTCGGGCAACTGCGCGAACCGTCCGTGCGCGTCCGTTTCGCTCGGCAGCGCGAACAACTCCGCGACCAGGCGCTGGAGGACGTCTCGCGCGCGCTCGCGCGCGTGCGCCTCCGCCTCGCCCGAGTCGGCGGCGGTGACATCGAGCGGCGCGGCGTCGACGACGCGCAGCGTCCCGAGATCGATCTCGAGCGGGCCGTCGTGCGCGCGCACGGCCTCGAGCGCGGGTTTCACGCGCACCCGTCCGGTGTCGGCGTCCGTCTCCATGCGCGTCGTCGCGGCGCGTCGACGCGGCGTCGCGGTGTGCGGCGGCGGCGGCGAATCGGACCCGACCGCACCGCGCGACGCGAGCGCGCGCGAACGCGAGACGCGCGCGCGAGAGACGCGCGACGAGGTGCGCGACTCGACGCGACGCGACGCGACGCGACGCGACGACGACGACGACGACGACGCGACGACGCGAAGCGACGAACGCGAACGCGAGAGGCCGATCCACTCTAGAGTCACTGCCGCGTCCCGCTCATGACGCGCGCAGCGCTCGGTCGCGCCGAGATAAACCACCGTCGAGCGATGACGCACGCGATCGAGCGCGCGTCTCTCGGGACGGGCGCGAGAGCGCGAGCGACGCGCGAGACGCGGCGAACCGTGAGCGAGGCGCGCGGGCCGGTCCCGCGACGCCGGAACGCTAGCCGGATAAACGAAAACGCGCGACCGCCCGTCGCGCGCGCGAAGCCGATGATGAGACACACTTGTCCGTACCATCTGATTTCGGTGACGATCAAACTTGTGAATCTCGTTAAGCTGAGGCTTGGAAACGCGCGCGAGCGGCGGGTGGATTTTTCTCTCGTCGAGCGACGACGAAGACGACGAAGACGACGGACGACGACGCGGGTGATGCTCGAATCAAGGCATAGTTCAATTGAGGACTCCGTGTTCAGTGGCTTCCTTTGAAACGAAATCATTTTTGATTCCTGACGCGATCGTTGGTTTGTTTGTTTGGTTTTTCTCGCCGTTTCGGCGGTGTGGGTGATGACTTCGTCAATATATCTTAGGACACCTTTAGAGCGTTTCGGCGCGGTGAAAAGATTCACGAAACACTGACACGCCGCTGAATGGATTTATTTTACTTTTCGATCGATGTTGGGTGCGAGATTTATCTCGAACGTGCGCGCCGCGATTCAAAGATTCGCGGACGCGTCAGAAGACGCCCGTAGAGTGACGCTTGGGTAAAGCGGGCTTCGTGTCTGTCCATGACTAACGGCCTCTAGAACCCCTGCTACATCCGTCGTCGTCGTCGTCGTTCTCGACGTTCGTTTTTCTTCGACTTCAATCACGCCGTCGTCAAGGAAGATGAAAACCTTAACCCAAAAACTTTACCGAATACCCAATGTGGATATTTTGTGACCATACTCTCTGAGACGATGATCGAGCGAGCGGACGAAGACTGACATTTTCACTTTTTCGCTTCTTATTTTCGAACGCAGATGACAACGAGTGCTGCCATTCGTTGCGCCGTCGCGACGCCGCGCGCGGGACCGTCTCGGCGTCGGCTCACCCGCCGCCGCGCGGCGGCGGCGGACGACGAACCGGTTCCCCCGGGATGCGCGAGATACGCGGTGGAACTGAAGAAACCGCTCGGCATGTTTCTGGCGAACGATAAAAATGGAAATATTTTTGTCGAAGAACTCGTGCCCGGCGGTGCGGCCGAGCAGAGCGGCCTGATTAGCGTGGGTGATAGATTAATCGCTACGTCGGCGATCGTGTTCAACAGCGAAATGGACTACGGCGGAGTGAGCGTTAAAAAAGGCGAAGAGCAAATCAGATTTTCCACTCGTGGAGAGTCGTTCGACGTCGTTATGGCGGCTATCTCTACGTGGCCCGCGCCTCGAAAGATGAAGCTCGAGTTCCAGCGTTGCGACGACGAAGAATCGTCTTGAGATTATTTGTAGATTAGATTATTTTGCTAGATTTGTCAATGTGACAATTACAACGAACAAATAACGAGTTACCAGATCGATGATCCTCCCGAAAAGCTTGGCGGCGGTGGCGCGTACGTCGTCTGTTGCATCATCTGCTGTGCGGCGAGTTGCGCTTGCAACGCCGCGACTTGCGCCTCGAGCTCGCGTTGCCTCGCCTCGACAGCAGGATCGACAACCGGCACGTGCACGACTCGAAACGCAGGTTTTTCGAACCCGGGCGGCGGCGCTCTACGCGTCGCGCCGAAATCAGGCGGTGCCGCGGACAGCGTCTCCGCCACCGGCGCGGGCGATGTCTCGACCGCCGGCGCCTCGGCCGGCGCCTCGGCCGGCGCCTCGGCCGCCTCCGCGGCCGCCTTGGCCGCCGCCTTGGCCGCCTTCAATTTCGCCTTCGCGCGCCTCGCTCGATCGATGCGCGTGCGATCGTCCCACTCAGCGAGTAATAGTCGAATCTCGCCGCTCACCAACACCGGTCGTTCGCCCCCATCGCTCGGAATTTTTCTCGCGCGAGGCACGGATTTCGTAATCGACATCGTCGTCGACTCGCCGTCCTCGTCCTCCACTCGCACGCACCAACACGACGCCCCCGTGTCCTCGAACGTGTGCCAGAACACCTCACTCACCTTCGCCATCGCATCACTCGTCGTCGTCGTCGTCTCCGTCGTCTCCGTCGTCTCCGTCGTCGTCTCTCCAGTCGCGTCGTCGTCGTCCCTCGCCGCCGTCGTCGTCATCGTCTTCGCCATCTCCTTCGCCGCCTTCCTCGCGATTCCCGATCCCTTCGCCACCTTCCCCCAACGATCGTCCTCTCGTTTTTCCATCGCCATCGCCGCGTGCGCGCGCGCGCGCATCGCCTCCGCCTCGGCTCGCCGCGCCGCCGTCTCGCGCTTCTTCGCCGCCCTCGTCGTCGTCGTCGTCGTCCGTCTCGCGCGCGTCGCCGCCGTCGCCGCGCGCGCGCCGCGCGCCGCGTCGCCACGCTCGCCGTCGTCTCGCCCGTCGTCGCCGCGCGCGTCGCCGTCGAGCGTCGCGAACGGGTTCGCCATCGCGTCGCGATGTCCCGCGCGCGCCGCACTCCATGCCGCCGCGGTGCGTCGATCTCGCCTGGCGCCTCGCCGTGACCGCGAGCACGAGCGAGACGAACGCCAGCGGCGTCTCGCGCGTCGTCGTCAGGCTGACGCTCGAGGACGACGACGCGCGAAGCGACGACGACGCGCGAGACGGGCGTTGGTTCGAGCAGATGGAGATGAGCGTCGCGCAGTTCTACGCCTTCGCGGGCGCCGTGCGCGAGGCGCGCGCGGCGATGCTCGAGGGCGCGTGATCGCGCGCGCGTCGTCGCGCGCGTCAGCGATAGCCAGCGCCGGCGCGCGCGTGAGCGGTAGCCAGCGAACCGTGAATGCATGCACGAATGAATGAATCGTCGCGCGTGGACGCGACGCGCGTCATCGCGCGTCGTCGCGCGGACGGACTCGCCGATAAAAACGCTCGCGCGCGCCCCTCCGCGCGCGCCGCGCGAACGGCGTCGGATCGAGCGCGCGACGTCGATCGCCGCCATCCGCCGCCACGCGCGCGCGACGCCATTCGCGCGCGCGCCGACGCTCGACGCGCTCGACGCGCTCGACGCGATGGCGTCGAGCGATGACGACGACGCGCGCCCGACCGCGGACGCGCGCGACGCGCGCGCGACGCCCGAGGGCGCGCTCGAGCGGTTGCGGCGCGCGCACGGACGAAGCGCGAGCGCGAGCTCGGCGCGCGTCGTGCGCGCGTGCGACGCGGTCGAGCGCGCGATCGCGGAGGGAGACATGCGAGTGAACGCGACGTCGGTGTTCGCGGCGGCGTTCGGGGCGCTGGAGCGGGCGAGCGCGCGGGCGGGGACGGACGGGAGCGAGGACGCGCTGGAGGCGCTCGAGGCGGTGTGCGCGTGCGCGGCCGAGGCGGCGGCGGACGTCGATGGACGCGTGATACGGGCGAAGATGGAGCGGACGATCGAGGTGGTGATGGGATGCGGACGAGTGGTGAGCGAGAGGTCGCCGAAGAGCATGCGACACGTGGCGAGATTGTTGGCGTCGTGCGCGGCGGCGGCGGCGACGACGAAGGGCGAGTCGGGAGGAGAGACGAGCGAGAAACACGGGAAGCGCGCGTTTCAGGCGACGTTGAATCTGTCGATCGATGGAAGGCCAAAGGTGCGGAAGGCGGCGGTGCACGCGCTGGGAGACGTCGTGCGAAGGGTGCGTGGGGACGCGGCGCGCGCGGCGGCGTACGGGGAGATGACGGCGGCGTTCGCGAGAAAGATTGGCGAGGCGCCCGAACGCGCGGCGGCGGAGATGCAAAAGGCGCGAGGTGCGGCGGGTGCGAAAGATGCTCGCGCGCGCGCGACGGCGGCGGCGACGGAGGCGCTGTACATGCTCGGCGCGATGAAGGTTTTGTTGCCCGAACTCGCCGAACCCGCGTGCGGGGCGTGCGCGGATGCGTGCGCGGGATTATTGGATTTGGATGAGCCTTTGCTCACGCAACACGCCACGGAAGCGCTTCTGGCGCTCGCAAATTCGCCCACGATGGATGCCGATGACGGCAGCGAAGGCGTGAGCGCGGACACGATCGTAGGGCTGATGGCGCCCATCGCCGCCGTGGCGAATGCGAACTTGAACACGGCGCCGACGATGGTGATTTCTTTGGCGCGCTTGCTCTCTCGCGCGCAGTGTAAGCTCCACGCCATCGACGCGCAAGCCTCTGCAAAAGCGTTGCCGACGACGTTTCATTCCCTCGTGAAGCTCTTCGCGTCGCCTCATGAGGGCGTTGCGACCGAGGTCGCCGAAGCGTTGATTTCGCTCGTGCGCTCATGCATCGATTCCGGTATGGTGCAAGAAGGGATCAAGGCTATTGCATCTGCGCGAGCGGCGGGGAAGTCCGCGCCGTCCAAACCGACGACGTTGATGTCCGTGGCGTCGAGCATTGAGTCCGCGATCGGGTTCCGCTATCGCGGCGCGTGGGCTGTTTCCATTCCCGTCGCCACATGCGCGTTCATGCGCCTTGGTCCCGCGTCCGGGCCAATCTTGGCTGGTACTTTGAACGCGCTCGGCGAGATGGGCGAGCACGCGAGCGAGTTGATGTGCAAACAACAGCTGCAAGACTGCATCACGGCGGCGATTCAAGCCATAGGTCCTGAGCAGGTGCTCGCGTCGCTTCCGTTAAAGCTCGAAGAAGCCATCGACGCCGAGCTCGCTAACCGTCAAGGCGACGGAGACGGCATGGAAGTGGACGAGCAAGACGTCATGAATGCAGCGAGTCAAGAGACTGGACGACTTTGGCTCGTGCCGTTGTTGCGCTCTGGTTTGGTTGGAGCGAATATGGGATTTTTCGCTGACGCCATTTTACCGCAAGCGCGCGCGTTGGGCGCTCGCGCCGAGCACGCACGAAACTCTCAAAGTTCATACGAAGCGCAGCGCTGCGGTGCCGCCGAGCACGCACTTTGGAGCCTGTTTCCGGCGTTCGCTAATTGGCCGAGCGACGCCTCGGACGCGTTTCCGTTGATTGCCAAGGATTTAGGCAATGCGTTGAGTTCGAGAATCGATTTGCAAGGGCCCATTTGCGAAGGCTTGAAGCGCTTGATTCGTCAAGGAAGAATCGGCGCTGGTGTGTACGAAGTCGACGATGACGACGAAGCCGGTGACGGTGCGTCCACAATCGCCGCGGGTGAGCCCAACGATGATCAAATGCCCGCGACTTTCACGGTTGATATCGCCGAAGCGCAGCTCGCGGCGGTGAGCAAGTACGCTCGGAACTTTTTGCCCATTCTTTTTAATCTCTTCGTTTCGTCACCGACGTCACGACGTGGTGAGCTGTCGCATACAATCGGTGCATTTGCAAAAGTGACCGATCAAGCGCAGTTGGGCGGCTTCTTCAGGACTGTACTGCGCAAACTCGTCAAAGTGACCGCGGACGATCCGGGCGCGCCGGACGCTTTGGTGGAGGGCGGAGACGACAAGACCGCACGAAGGTGCACCTTCATGGATCTCGTCTTCGCGCTCGTTTCCGGCTTGGACGATCAGGGCTTGGAAATGGTTTACAAAATTGCCAAACCCGCGTGTCTGGAGAAGGAAAGTGTGATTCAAAAGCGCGCATACAAGTTGCTCAACGAGCTGTGCGAGGCACAAGACGGGAAGTGGCTTGAACCGCGCGCGGCGGAAATCGAAGAGCTCCTCGTTTCTGGCGTTGATTGTTGCTTACCATCGGCGCGACGGTATCGATTGAAAGTTATCGGTAAGATTTTACCAGCGCTTCAAGAACGCGACGCTGCGGCGGACGCTGAGGAAGGCGGCGACGGTGCCGGGAGCATCGCCGAAACTGGATCGCTCACTGTGCTTCTCTCCGAACTCATTCTCGCCACAAAAGAAACCAACGCGCGCACGCGCACGCTGGCGTATCAGCTCTTGATAAGCATTCCACGATCAATCGAGCGCAAGAATGCAGAAGCGGCACGCGGAGTTGCGCGCTCTGGTAACGCAGGCGTCGCCGCCTGGCTCGGCGCGGCTACAGAGGAGGAGGACGACGAGGCGATGGAGACTGAGCAAATGGGTGTGGGCGTTCGACGATTTTTCCTCACCGTGCTCGCTGGCATCGTCGGCTCGTCACCTCAGATGCAATCGGCCACCATCATGGCTCTCGCTCGTTTGCTCTACGAATTTTCCTCTGCGCTCGTGTCCACCGTTCCTGAACTCTTACCGGCAGTGTGCGCGTTGCTCGAAGGAAAATCTCGCGAAGTGGTCAAGTCGTGCCTCGGCTTCGTGAAGGTTGTCGTCGTGCGTCTACCTCAACAAGATCTCGCCGCCGAACTTCCGCGACTTGTCCCAGCGCTGTTGCATTGGTCGGAAGATTCGAAGAATCGCTTCAAGCTCAAGGTGCGTGTCGTGTTGGAACGCATGTGCAAACGTTGTGGTTACGAAGTCGTCGAAGCGAGCATGCCAAAAGAACACATGGCACTTATCGCGCACATCAAGCGCGAGGAGACACGATTAGAAAAGAAGAAGAAATCGTCCGTTGCAGGTAGTGAACACGGCGCCAAGTCCACGCGAACGGCGAGACGTTCAGAATGGCGCGACGGCGACATTTTCAGCGACGACGAGGGCGACGACAGCGACGACGGCCGATCGCGCAGAAGTGGACGCGGAGGTCGTGATGGAGGATCTTTTGCCCCAGCCTCTAGACGAGGTGGTGGCGAGGGTCCTCGTTCCGCCGCAGCCGCGGCTGCGAAGCGCGCGACGGGCGGTGCACGACTTCCTGCTTCCGGCGACGCCCCGCTTGATTTGTTGGACGATAGCGCCATGCGCCGATCGATGCTACCGCAAGGAGAACGTCGTCGTGTGAAGTTCGAAGACGATGACGATGACAGTGGCTACCGTACGGGCGCTGATGGCAAGCTCATGATTGTTGAAGAGAGCGAAGGCGCGAAGCGTCGACGCGAAGAAGAGGAAGACAACGCGTCTGAAGGCGGTCGCTCACGTTACACGTCCAAAACTGGTAAATCGCGAGGCGCCGCCACCGCGCGGACGAACGCTACCGGCAAGTCTTCGCGTACGGTTGGTACGCACAATTCCAACGGTGTCAAACGGCAGCGCACGACGCACGAGCGCCACAGCGCTGATTTGTACAAGGCGAAGGGTAAGACGACTGGTGACGTCTACTCGAAGCAAACCAAGCTCGAGCCGTACGCGTATTGGCCGCTTGATCCAAAACTTTTGAATCGACGCAATAGCAAAAAAGTTGCCGCTCGCGCGCAGCTTGGTGGCGTCGTGAAATCAGCAAAGGCGGCGGGAATCTTACGCGGCAAGAAGTCGAAGCGCGAAGTTTAGAAATGTGACAACAACTTTAACTTTACAAACTACGGTACCTTGCGTCGCTATGGAGAGAACGCCGGCTTTAAAGCGTGCACAACATCCAATTGTACGGCTGAGACTTATCCCGCACGGACTCCAAAGCCTCTTCAAACGTTGGTTCTTGCTCGTCTTCCTCGCCGTCTCCTTCGCGTATCGCGTCGGGAAATTCGCGCTTCATCGCCGCCTCGTCGTCTTCGCACGAAACCATGTACGATTCCAAACTGAACAGATCTTCCACATCGTCGATTGCCTCGCCGTCCAGCACCACCTTAGTTTTCACCTTGTCGAGT
>Ga0181559_10003160_pt1 | contig 16199 bp, 13 predicted proteins | sample 011ome_21_FD_133752 | JGI IMG/M metagenome (GOLD analysis project Ga0181559, IMG submission 133752) | Coastal salt marsh microbial communities from the Groves Creek Marsh, Skidaway Island, Georgia - 011508AT metaG (megahit assembly) | ecosystem: Environmental > Aquatic > Marine > Intertidal...
CTGGCTGCGGTGTATCAGATTGCGGAGGACTTCGGCAGCGACGCCAACCCGGTCGACATTTTTGTCGGCGCCCGGTCTGCAAATCGACTCTACTTCCTTGACGAATGCGAGGGCGTCGCCCGCGTCACCATCGCCACCGATGACGGCAGTGCCGGATTCGAGGGCCGGGTGAGCGACGCCTTGGCGGACTTTCTTGCGGGCCAGCCTGCCGAGGCGCTGGCCAAGATGGTGTGTTATAACTGCGGGCCTGCCCCCATGATTCATGCGAGTGAAGCGGTCCAAAAAGAGTATGTCTCCTCGGATCGTATCTTCAGCGCCATCGACTATCTGACCAAGTGCGGGGTGGGTATCTGTGGCGCCTGTGCCTCGCCCGACGGCCGTCGGATCTGCGTGGACGGGCCCTTTATCACCGATGGGTTAGCCGAGCGCCGCGCAACATCGCGCTGACCAACAAACTGCACAGCCAGCTGTCCCGTCTGCAGGCCTTGGCATACCCGTGAACACCCCCCCTCCATACACTGCGCAAAAGCTGACAAGCGACATGTGACCGGTTGACTGAAGGGCAAATCGCGTCATGATGCCTGCTCAAGACTTTCCCGGGAGATGGAGCTCATCGGTATGAAAGAAAACCTTCTGCAGCAAGAAAACCTAACATGGGCACATTACTCAGAGGACGCGGATTATCCTTTCCCCGTCAGTTACTGGGGCACTATTTTGGATATTGATGACGCGGGTCATCTCAGTGTGTTGTACCGCTGGGATCCCGAGCACTTTTGTCATTTTCATCGGCACCTCTGCGCCACCACCTCCATCGTGCTCGAGGGAGAGCTGCACGTGAAAACTTTCGAAAACGGCGAACTGGTCGACACCACTGTCCGGCGCGTCGGGGACTATGCCAAAAAACCCCCCGGTGACGTCCACATGGAACAAGGCGGACCCGACGGCGCGCTGGTGCTGTTTGAGCTGTACGCGCCCGACGGTCAATTGACCGAGCAGTTGGACAAGGACGGCAACACGCTGCGCACCCTGACAACCGATCAGCTCCGACATTTTTTCGACAAGCAGCAGGCAGCAGCCTGACACCACGACTTAACTGAGGTTGATACCCATGTCTGGAGACATTCATCCGCTGGCGCCCCATTCCTTGCCACCCTTTGTTGGCGGGGCTGACGGCAGTGATCCCTTGTTTTCCGCGATCATCTTCATCGTGATACTCGCGGTGCTGGGTGTCGGCGTCTTCTACCTCAAACTGCACGCCATACCAGAGCAGCTGGCACACAAGCATGGCAACACCCAATCTCAGCTGATCATGGTCCTGGCGCTGCTGGCGCTCTTTACGCACAACAATATTTTCTGGGTGGCAGCACTGATACTCGCGCTCTTGAAGCTTCCCGATTTTTTGACGCCCATCAACAGTATTTCGGAGTCCCTGAAAAAACTGACCCCGGAAGAAACTGAAACACCGACCGCTGCGGTTGAGCGATCAGAGGAGCAACAGTAAGCATGTTGGAACTGATTCTCTGCTCACTGGTTACCGTACTGCCCGACTACCTCTTTCGCCGTTACCGGCAAGGTAAGCGCTGGGGAGATCAGATCACCTTCTTCACTATGTGGTACGAGTTGCGGTGGGGGATCACGGCCTGCCTGATTCTGACGGTGAGCTTCATCACTGTCGTGTTCTACTACCACCCCTCGACCACTAACGCGGGCCCCTACTTCCGCACGATCCCGCTCCTGCCAGAGGGCGGCGGCCGGGTTGAGGAGGTCTTTGTCAGTAATGGTGAAGCCGTCTCTGCAGGGGATCCGTTGTTTAGCTTGCTCGACAGCGCGCAGGTTGCTGGCGTAAACGTCGCAGAGAGCCAGCTGGCCCAAATTGCATCAGCGTTTGCGCAAGCCGAGGTGCAGCTCGAAGGCGCCAGAGCCACCCTGACGCAGGCGGAGAGCGCGCTGGCGCAGGCTGAAAACGAGCTAGCCAAAAAGACCGAATTGTCGGCTCGCGGCCAACAGTTAGTCAGCAAAATTGAAATTGAGCGGCTGGAAAACACGGTTGCCCAACGGGGCGGCGGCGTGCAGGCTGCAAAAGCCAATATCACTGCGGCAGAAACCCAGATTTCTGACGTACTGCCCGCGCAACGTGAAAGCGCGCAGCGTCAGTTGGAGCAGGCGCAGGTGGCATTGGACAAAACCGTGGTGTATGCGGGCGTCGACGGCCAGGTCGCGCAGTTCTTCCTGCAGCGCGGTGATTACGTGAACCCCATTCTGCGGCCAGCGGGCGTGCTCATTCCCTCCGACGGTCCGGAATCAGGGCGGTACCAGATCGCGGCGGGCTTTAATCAGCTCTCCGCGCAGGTGATCAAGGCCGGCACCATTACCGAAGTGGTCTGCATGTCGAAGCCCTTCACAGTAATTCCCATGATAGTCACCCGCGTGCAGCCGGTGGTGGCCGCGGGGCAGTTAAAGCCAGCCGATATCCTGCTGGATGCGCAGCAGCGCGCGCGACCGGGCACGCTCACCGTTGTCATGGAACCTCTGTATGAAGGGGGCCTGAGCGAAGTGATGCCGGGCAGCAAATGTATTGCCAATGCCTATACCAGTAACCATGAATTACTCGAAGAGGGTGACCTGGGTTTTGGTGAAACGCTGTTCCTACATATGGTCGACACCGTCGGCGTGATTCACGCCATCATCCTGAGAATGCAGGCACTACTGATGCCCGTACAGATGCTGGTCTTCGCCGGCCACTGATCTTGGTGGCGCCAGGGAATCCGGCGCCGACTCAGCCGCGCTTCGAATGCGGCACAGGTGCCGAAGATCCGACACTGACCCCAACCCGTAACGGTTACACCTTTTGCCAAGAGGTGTGCCTTGTCATGCGCCTAGCCCTCCCCAATAACCGTCATCGCTCCAAAACTGCAAGCCGTTCCGCACAGCGGCGATCATCTGCGAACCGCCACTCCAAGCGCTTTGGGCTGTTGGGTCGAGGATTTGCCCTACTCAGCATGCTCGGCTTATTAACCGCATGCGGCAGTACTTCCGTTGATGATTATCAGGCGCGCGAGCCCGCCTTCGCACCAGAGGACTTTTTCAATGGCGCGTTAACGGCTCATGGCGTGGTGAAAGATTTTTCCGGCACCGCGATCCGCCATTTAAGCGCAGATATCGTGGGCTGTTGGTCAGACGGCGTCGGGACGCTGGATGAGGACTTTGTTTTTGACGACGGTGAACAACAGAAACGCATCTGGACGCTCACACCCAACGGTAGCCAAACCTACATTGGCACCGCTGGTGACGTGGTCGGCGAGGGCCTCGCCCGCTGGCAAGGTAACGCGATGTTTCTCGACTACACCCTGCGCATCGAACTGGAGGACGGCCCGATCGACGTGAAGATCGACGACAGGATGTATCGAGTCAGCGACAACGTAGTGATCAATGAGTCAAAGATGCGCAAGTTTGGTTTTGGGGTCGGCGAGATCTTGCTCACCATCATTCGCCATCCCGATCAGGCTGCTGCCTGCCCAAGCGTATAACCTTTCGCTGAAGCCTTTCCGCTACAACCCCTGATCTCGCTGGGCGGGCCCGAGCTCGCAAGACATGTCCTCACGCGAATTAGGCGTTCGCGGGTTCCGCGTGCTCGCGCGGGCCGGGCTCGAGAAATTCGAACTCATCGAGCTTGATGTCGTCCATGCCCATCTGATCGAAGGGGTCCTCCAACAGATCCTGCAGGTTATACAGCGAAATCAGCACAAAGCCGTTAATGCTGTTGAGCAGGTAGATCAGCCAACGCGGATCATCGTGCAGGTTGTAAACGAGATTGGGCGTAAAGATAAACGGCAGCAAGTAGAGCGAGATCAGTAGGTAGGCTCGCAGACTTACCGGCGTGCCGTGGATCTTGATGCCGTTAAGGCTCTCGATATTTTCCTGAATATCCTGAATGACGCGCATCATCTTCAGGCTGGCGTTACCGGAAATGGCTTCATTACGCGGTGTGCTCACGGCATAAATCTGGCGGATCGCGTCGCGCACCTGGTCCATGCCCTCTTGCTCCGGGTCCTTGAGGCTATGGGTGAACCGTTCAGACAGCTGCCGCATTAGCGCGTGGATCTCGCGCTTCTCTTCGAGTGGCATCTTGATGTTGTTCTCAAGGCCAAAATAAAACGCGCTGATCGCGGCCTTCAGCGCGCTGAGTACACGAATCGCCAGTTGCCGGCGCCTAAACGCCTCGCGAATGGTGAAAACCAACGGAAACAGCACGGCAATGCTGAGGAATATCCAGTCTACGTTGTAGGCGTAATCGAGCCGCAGACAGACGTACACCGACACAATGCACAAGGCGACGATGATGAAGGTGCGGTGATTGATGATTTCCAGATACTTGCGCATCAGTTTTCCAGTCAAGTTTCTGGGCGCATCTTATGCGTGAGGCGAATAGGTGGCAATGCGGTGTGATAGCACAACAGGCATCGAAGCATCATCATATTGCATTGCACTGCCCTCCCCGCTCTGAGAGCATCAGCCAATACTCAGCACCTCGATACCAAAAATGCTTAGAAAATGACGTGCTCACTGACTAAAACAATCAGCGTGCTTGCATTTGCCTGCTGCGGCTTGATAGCGCCGACTGCCCTGCTTGCGAATACGGCGATATCGCCTCACGATCCGCTCTTTAACACTGATGAGCCGTTAACGATCACCCTCACAGGCCCTTTTAAAACCCTCGACAAGCAGCGTGACAAAAGCGCCGAGTATGAATTGGGATCTCTCTCCTATGAGGGCCCGAATGGCCCCATCAACATCGAAACGCGGTATAAACCTCGCGGCAACTTTCGCCTGGAGAAGGAAAACTGCTCCCACGCGCAGCTCTGGTTGAACCTGAAAAAGAAGCAGACCAAAAAAACCGTTTTTGCCAATCAGAACAAACTCAAGCTGGTGGTGCAGTGTCGCGACAGTAATCGTTATCAATCGTATCTGCGAAAGGAATATCAGGCATACCGCATGCTCAATCTGATGACCGAGGCGAGCTATCGGGTCCGTTGGGTGACCGTGACGTATCAAGATCTCCAGGGCAAGAACTTGAGAACGCAGTCTGCTTTTCTGATCGAGCATAAAAACCGTGTCGCGGATCGATTAAATCTCAACCCGGTCGATGAACAGCGCATCAACCGCACAGAACTCGATCCAGTTCACGCCACCCGCGCGGCCATGTTCAACTACTTTATTGGCAACGCGGATTTTTCAATCGTTGCGGCCATTGAAGGTAGCTGCTGCCACAACGCCAAGCTGCTTCGCGCTGATGACGAATCTCCTTATGTCCCGGTCATTTATGACTTTGATTCCTCGGGTTACGTGGATGCGCCCTATGCGATCACTCCGGCAAAGCTGGAGTTGCGTAACGTGCGGCAACGCATCTATCGGGGATTCTGCACCGACCCGGAAGTGCTCGACGGGATCCTCGACGAATTCAGAAATAAACGAGAATCACTGCTTGCCGTTGCAGCCGAGACCGACCAGGTGGGCAAGCGCAGTGCGCGAAAGGGGGTGTCGTATCTCAAGGATTTTTACAGCGTGATCGAAAACCCGAAGCGCCTGAAGAAGAAAATTATTGAGGTCTGTCGATGAACGCTAAGCGCTTCGGCAGATGGGGCAGCACTCAGCTGGGACGCTGGCTACTCGCAACCCTACTCCTTGCCCTTGCCCTCCCGGGGCTGGCGGCGGCGATTCAGGACGACTGGCAGGGGATAGAGCGGATTGTCGCCATCGGGGATATTCACGGGGACTACGACAATTACATCGCGGTGCTCAAAAATGCCGGTGTGGTCAACCGAAGAGGGCGATGGGCCGCGGGCAAAACCCACGTGGTGCAGGTGGGTGATATCCCGGATCGCGGGCCGGACACCCTCAAGATCATCGAGCACCTGCAGAAACTGGAAAAACAAGCCAAGAAAGCCGGCGGTCGATTACATCTGCTCATTGGCAACCACGAACATATGAACATCACTGGCGACCTGCGTTACGTTCACCCCGGTGAATACGAGGCGTTTGAAACGCGGAATTCCAAGCAGCTTCGCAACAATTATTACGCCTATGTGGTGAACACGCTTGAGCAACAGCGCGAAGCACTCCTGGCCAGCGGCGCCGATGCCAGCAACTTGCCGGCGCCGGACGATGGCTTCAAGCGCGAATGGTACGCCGAGCACCCCCTTGGATTTGTTGAGCATCGGCTCGCCTGGCAAAAGGGTGGAGAGCTGTTCGAATGGATCGCTGCCCACAACACGGTCATACGCATCAACGATGTGCTGTTTTTGCACGGCGGGTTGAGCGCTGAGTTGCTGCCGCTGTCCATTACTGACATCAACGATCGGGTCCGCGCGGAGCTGAACCGGGAAGACGTCGAAGGGGAGCCTCTGGGCACTGCTGACAACGGACCGCTGTGGTACCGCGGTCTCGCCAGAGGCGACGAGGCCGCTGAGCGCCCCGCCCTAGACAGCGTTCTCACCCACTTTGATGCGGAGATGATTGTGCTGGGACATACCCCCGATCTGAACGCCATCACCCCACGGTTTGGTGGGCAGGTGGTGATTATCGACACCGGGATATCGGCCTACTACGGTGGCCACCTCGCCAGCCTGCTGATTGAGGACGGTACGGCAACCGCTGTACACGGTGACCACCGTTTGGCGCTACCCAACAATACAGCGGAGATCCTGCCGTATTTCGAGGCACTGGCTGCAGAGATGCCCGAAAATCCACGGCTAGCGGCGCACATAGCAGTGTTGTCCAACCCCCCCATCGAGTCAGGCACGGACAGCCCGCCTGAAACCGCCCCCATTGAGCGCGCACCGCACTCAATCGACTGACGCGTTAAACATCAGCAAGCCATGGCAAGGCTGAGGGCGAGGTCTTCGCCCGCCCGAGCGCCAGCGGCGTCGCATCGATTCAAATCATGCAGCGGGCATTTGTCCTTGTTTTGTCCGCTTTCTGGACCGCTGCCGAAGATCTGAAAGGCGCCGATGTGGCGTAGTACTGTCGAAGGAACAATTTGACTTGCAAGGATGCAACTATGAATACCGCCGTATTGTTACGCTCACTCGTTTTTCTTTTCACTTTTGGTGCACTCGTCGCTTGCGATAGTGACAACAACAGCTCCTCACCACCTGCACCCGAAGAACCCACAGCAGAACCCCCGGCACCAGAGCTGGGTTCCATCGTGGATGTCGCGCGTGACGCCGGCAGTTTTTCAACGCTGCTGACTGCACTTGAAGCTGCAGGCCTTGACGCCACGCTAGCGGATACAGACTCGGACTTCACCGTCTTCGCACCCACCGATGAGGCCTTCGAAGCGCTCCCGGAGGGCGCGCTGAATACGCTTCTGGCTGACACCGACCTACTGAGTGACGTATTGCTTTATCACGTGATCACAGACAGCGTGGTGGGTTCCGATACTGCTCTCTCGCTGGCGGGGACCACACAGCTGATGGCCAACGAGGCGAAGCTGGCAATCACCGTGCGCGGTGATGCGCTATACCTGAATGAGTCGCTAGTAATCGATACCGATATTGAGGCATCCAATGGCGTGATCCATGTCATCGATGCAGTGCTGATACCAACCACTATTGGCGAACCCGAGGGCAGTATTGTCGATCTGGCACTCGCCAGCCCCGATCTCACGACGCTGGTCACAGCCCTGCAGGCCGCCGATCTGGTGGGTGCTCTGGCCGACGAAGACGCACTGTTTACCGTCTTCGCGCCGACTGATGAAGCATTCGCAGCGCTCGGCGACGACGCTATCGCAGCACTACTTGCCGACACTGAAGCACTGACGAACGTATTGCTGTATCACATCGTAGGCGAGGCCGCGGTAGACTCAATCGATGCCATCGCGCTTTACGGCCAAATGGTCACGATGTTGAACGAGGCCGACGTAACGATCGATGTCCGCGACGGCGAGCTGTTCATCAATGACTCAAAAGTGATCATCAAGGACATTCCGGCCAGCAATGGCATCATTCATGTCATCGACATGGTGCTGATACCCGAGTCAGAGGACGCGGCGGAACCCACCGGGACCATCGTTGATATCGCGCAGGCAGATCCACAGTTCAGCACGTTGGTGACAGCGCTTGAGGCTGCTGACCTCGTGTCCACGTTAGCTGATGAGACCGCTGTATTCACCGTGTTTGCTCCGACCGATGACGCATTTGCACTACTCGGCACGGATACGATCAACAGCTTGCTCGCCGATGTACCGACGCTCACCAATATCCTGACGTACCATGTGATTGGTGATCAGGCTGTGGGTTCAGCGACCGCCATCAGTCTGGACGGTTCAGATGTAGAAATGCTGAACGGCGACACCGTCTCGGTGTCCGTTCAAGACGGCACGCTGTATCTCAACGACAGCGCCGTGATCGTGCCGGACGTGGTCGCCACCAATGGCGTGATTCACGTCATTGACGCCGTGCTCACTCCCCCGGAATCCTGATAGCCAGGCCCCCTAACACCAGGGTGCTTCTCATAGAGGTACTCTGGCGTTTTCGTTAGCCCACGCGGCGGCGGCGATGACAGGGCCTAATACTTGATCAACTGGATAAAGCGTGCCCCCCTAAATCCGAGCACTAAACCACCTGTCGCCACACATGCCCTCTAGCGGAGCGGCTACTTCAAGAGTACTGAGATGAACACTCTCACCGATGCCTTCGAGCAGAACTCAACGCTTATCGCTGACCTATAATGAAAGATGCGCTGTAAGAATAACTTCAGACCAATACGCTGTCGTCTGCTCATGTTAGTGGAGATCAAACCAAGCAATCACGATGCATCCTCGTCTGCGCAGCATTGAAGGTCGGCTCTGAAACACCGACACAGGCACTGACTTATTTCGCAAGGTTTACCTTAATCCCGAGCAGAAAGCCTATGGCAAAGAGGCAAACTTCGCCGTGGCTGTGGAAGGAGGCTGCGCTTCCAAATCGCTCTTCACATAAAACAAAGGCCTAATCACTGGAATATGTTCACAGCTAAATATTCCCAAACCGAGTGGCCTAGCTTTGTTACGCCGGATTTTCTAACGACTAACGTGGCCGATAGGGAACGCGAATTGACGTTATTGAGCCCCGGACGGCGCCTGATTTTCTCGGTGAACAGAGTGGCAGCAATTTCGTCCACCGGGCTGCTGCCAACCGGACACTTGGGCTCGCAGGCACCCGCCTGCATATCGGACTGGCTTTATTTTCAGAGAAACAGGCATGGTTCCGCTGTGCCGGCTCCGCCAACCCCTTGGCCAAATATGCCAACCAGGTCTGATACTTCTATATTTTGGAGCAGCCGCCCGCAGACAGAAAAATGCGGGCAACCAAACATCAATTCGTATAACGACTGTTACAAAATCACCGCTGTTGCCCGCTCATCTCTGGGGCGGTAGCGCATCGCCAAAAACCATTTGGCTCCCTGTTAACTGGATGCCCTGCTAGGTTACGGACCCCACACGACAGTCACTGCCTAATTTAAAGAGGCTCATGAGATTCATAATTACGATGCTGCTGTTGGTTGCATCAGAGCGCGCAGTGTCTGAGGTATTACAACTAGATTGCGTCACCGAAAACCCCCTTGCGGACAACCGGGTATACGTTATCGACACATCTAGAGGCACGGCATCAGTGCATTAAAGCTACGGATACACGCTACCTGCAAGCAGGGTCGCATTAGAAGCAGGTGTATTCACACTCTATTTTGCGAGCGGCGGCGGGTTGCCTGAGGTCACTATTTAGCGGGTCACAGGCAAATATCGAACAAGGTACGTTGACGACAGCGCTGACATTGGAGTTTGCACACTACTCGATGAGCCAAAATTCAAACTCTAGGGCTCAACGATACGTTGACGTTACGCTTACACCGAGGATCAGTTGGGTATCCATGGGAGTGAGATTTAGGCAGAGACCTACACCCCGAGTGTCCGCCCGCTCGCCCAGACCTCTCGTTTGACCAAGTGGGATCGAACAGTCACGTAGCAGTCATCATCCCCTGACCTTGCGAGCAATAATGAAGCTAATCACCCCGCTTCGGCGGGGTTCTCCCTATGACGATCGACCCAACAATCATCTCGTTCCTACTGAGTCTGATAGCAGTGGCCTGTGCCATCTGGATGTGGCACGACGAGGACAAATAGCCAACGAGGGTTAGACATTTTTTTGTTCATCTGGATCGCAGTGCTCGTGGTGGGCGTCTACCAGATAGCAATCCCTTACCAGCCATTGCCACAATTGACCCCTTAACAGTTAGAGCGCTGAGCGTATTACGACCACATCATTGCTTACTCAAGCTTGGAGGATTGCGTTTAGCACTAACAGCCAAGGAGCGTTGATCTCGCCCGGCCACTTCTAACTTTCGCCTAGGGGGCAGATTTAGCGCTCAGGTTCTGGGATCGTTTGGAAAAACAGACGGGCCCTAACGTACCCTGAAAGCGATGGATGCTGCGAGGAGGCAGAGATGATCGTTGTAACGGTAAAAGTTGACTGGGGTCAGGAGACTATTCAGGAGATTTTGCCTGAACTCAGGAAGCACGTGGAAATCACGCTCCAGGAGCCCGGCTGCGATGACTTTTTATTTGCCATTGATGTGAACAATCCCGACCTTGTGGTGGCAACGGAGGTCTACAAGGATTATCCCGCACACGAAGACCACTTCAAAACTGCGCAATGGGGGCACTTCAGTGGGGTCATGGAGAAATATCCGCCACGTAACATTGATGTGAAAACCTACGATGCGTCTGAAACAAAACATGCTCTGGATGATTAATCGCTTTTGAGCTTTTTCTGCTCAGCCATAGCATGACGGAGCGGTTTTTTTGGGGGAGGCTGATCTCGTCCGATCACCATCGATGCTCTTTGCAGAGCGTCACTGAGCCAAGATAACCCCATGCCATCCCCAGTAGCACGGTCCTGACACAAGCGCCCTGCAAGGCGCTTTTTTGTATGCTGGGCGAATGGTCAGTGCTACGGTGCTATTGTTGCCGAGTCCCGCGCTCTGGCGTGGATGATAGGTATGGTGTTGTTTTACTGCATTGTTAATGCGTTCACTGATCAAACGTTTGGTGGCAACCCCGCTGCGGTAATGATGCTTGAGAGCTGGTTACCAGATGCGCAATTGCAGGCTTTGGCTGCTCAGCACAATTTGTCCGAAACGGCTTTTCTAGTTCAGCAATCTCCAGCCTGCTACGAGCTGCGTTGGTTCACTCCAGTACTGGAGGTTCCCCTTTGCGGTCACGCAACGCTGGCTGCAGCGCACGCACTGGCAAATGAATTGCAGGTGAGCAACGGGCCGTTTCAGTTTAAGACGCGCTACCGCGGAGATATTACTGCCACAAAGTCCAGTGCCGGCCTAGGCATAGAGCTACCCGCAATCGCCTCTGAAAAATGTAAAGTAGAGGCAGGTCTTGCCCATGCGTTAGGTGCGAGAGTGCTGTCAGCAGTTAGGCCGATTGATGATCCATGGCAGGTGCTTTACGAGTTAGAAACGCATGAAGCTGTTATGAATCTTAAACCCGATATTCAAGCGCTAACCGAGAAGGTAAATCATTGCGTGATTGTTACTGCGCAGGGAGACAAAACGGATTTTGTATCTCGAATGTTTGCGCCGCATTTGGGCGTGGATGAAGACCCCGTAACCGGCTCGGCCCACTGTATTCTGGCGCCATTTTGGTCAGAGCGATTAGGCAAAAACTCTCTTTCTGCATGGCAGTGTTCCGCGCGCGGCGGGGGGCTTCATTGCTCAGTGGTAGATGATCGAGTGTGGCTAACGGGCCATGCAATTACCTTCTCTACAGGGGAAATCAAAGCGCCGATAGAGTGCGCTTGATGCAGGTCGTGATGAAAGTGAGTACCTGATAAGTCCAAAAGACTAGAGGTAGTTGCCAAGTGGCTAACCCACAAACAAATGAGGTGCGTCGTCTAATTCGTCTAGGCCTGCCCTTAGTTCTGACGTTCGCCAGCGACTGGGGACTGGTGACGACTGCAACGATTGCCTCAAGCTGGATCTCGGCGTCCGCCGTTGCGGCTGTGGGGCTTACCTTTACACTGGGGATGTCGACGGTAGCATTCTTCTTCGTGACACTCTCCGCGCTGACAGTGATCACTGCAGATCTCTTGGGCTCTGGTAGAAGCAATAAGGTCGGGGCTCTAATGAAAAGCGGCCTGTCACTGGCAGCGGTCTTCTGCGGGGTACTCGCAGCCATGTTAGTCGTGCTTTGGTACGCGCTCCCTTACCTACTCCCTTCCGCCGAGGCAGCTCAGATCGCACAAGATTTTCTGAGTGTAATGGGTTGGTTCGTGCCGTTTGAATTATTTGGCTACGTGTTTGTCTTCATTTCAAATGGGTTGGGCAGGACGTTCTGGGTCGGTGTTATTAGCGTGTTATCCATTCCGCTGCTCATTGTCCTGACTTGGGCATTAGCCTTTGGCAATTTTGGGTTTGAAGCAATGGGAACTCATGGGATCGCGCTCGCGATACTCATTACCTGGTCAATTCGAGCCGCGGCATTTTTGTTGCTCGTTCTGCAAAAGGAATTCAGCAATATTCACTTCTTCGGCAACGTTGTAGAAACCGGCCTGAACGACCGAGGTCGCATATTAAAAATTGGGGTGCCACTTGGTCTCTCTGAGATCTCTACCCACGGATGGCTCGCAGTCATCGGTGTCTTAGTTGCGCAACTTGGCACTGTAATCCTCGCCACGCACAACATCGCCTTCAATATTTTTGTGCTCGCACACATTTGTGTATTTGGTCTAACGAGAGCCACTGTAATAAGGCTTGGGGCACTAGTTGGGGAGATAGGCTCCGGCGCTCACCTCTGGCCGTTTTTGAGGACGGCGTTAACAGTAATCTTATGTTTCTCGTGCCTTACGCTCGGCGTAGTCAGTATAGGTTCGGGACAAATCGCTGCATATTATTCCGACGACATACAGGTAGTTCGGGTGCTGACGGGCCTCTTAGTTCTCGTCGCCGCTTTGAGGGTAATCGATGATCTGGGATTATTTTTTCAAGCAAGTCTAGAGGGCTTACAGCGCACGTCAAAAATCCCACTGGTGAGGGCGCTTACTCAATGGGTAGTGGGAGTTCCAATTTGCATCCTAATGTCCCGTTGGTTGGGGCTATACGGTGTATGGATCGGAATGGGGTTCACGTTGCTCTGTGCGGCTTGCTTATTCTATTGGCAGCTGAGACGTGGAATAACTGAGAGCGATCTACCTTTACCCAGCTCTTATTAATTGCCACTCAGCTGGAGCTAGAAAATGGCCTCGCTGCTTGCCAATCAAGAGGGCAAATAGATGGAGCACATGGCTGAAGGATAGCGACTGAATGGGAGGAACAAAAATTTCAGTTATTGTAAGCGGGAGTGGCGCCTCCAACGAGTCCAACAGTACTGAGTGTACGTATACCTCCGCATACCAAGCTCTGGGGGCGGGGTTTTCGAAAACTCTTGAGCATCCTGCAAGGCGCAAGGGTTGATGCGTCTCTTTTTCGGGCGGTACCGTCTAACACAAAAGGATGAGAATCGTCAGTACACCACAAGCATATGATGAGCCGGTTGAGGCGCTTGTGGAGACTTTGCTGTTCAACCTTGTCTACGCAAGTACCATTAGCGATGGAGTATCAAGCTCCGACGTAGACGACATCATCAGTGCTTCCCACCGCCACAATACATTAGTCGGCATTACCGGGATTTTAGTTCTAGGTAGCGGCGTATTCTTTCAATGGATCGAAGGCCCAAAAAAAGAAGTAATGAGCCTAGTGAAGCTCATAGAGACAGATCGTCGACATGACTTAATGACAGTATTAAGTACCGATGAGGAGATCCGCGAGCGTATTTTCCCATCTTGGGATATGGAGCTTGTTGATGCTGATCATATCCAAGAGGTGCTGCAAGATGCCCTTGAAGCTGCGCGAGACGATAGAAGTGTCGCTGCTTTGCGACTGCTGCTCCAAAAAGTCTCGCAAAATACTAATCCGACTTCCTAATATATCTGGCCAGTCATCATCACAATCACAACGGCACTAAGGCCCTACTAGGCAGACTAGGCGAACAGCGGTGGAATGGAAGGCCGCTGCATAACCGATTCTCCAAAGAGTTGCCTCAGTACATGCCAAAATGATACGCACTCAAGATGCAAAACAAATAACTAATCGGAAGAGTTTATGTATATTAGTAACGTTCTGGCTCCGAAAATTTAGGTGTTAGTCGAGAACAACAAAAAATAAACTTGGAGATCGATGGAAATGGCGACATCAAAAGGAAACAAAAAGAAGATACAACAAAACCGTAGGGCAATATTTGAAGTTGAAGCTGCTGTGACATCCAACAGGGCTAAAGCTTATGCCGCAAGATCCAGTGTAGAAGAAAACAGAGCGGGCATTATCAACAACTATACCGCCGCCTTTATGGGCAATCGGCAGTTAGCTAACCAAAATACAGATGATGTCTTTCGAAACAGGAAAGCGATTCTTGCCAATCTGGATACATCAACGGAAGTGGAGGAAAACTTCAAAGAGTCTATGACGAACGAAGCAAACTTAGACTTCTTAGAACACCGCTCCAACCTGAACGCGGCGGTGCTTGCGGTCAATGAAAAGATGGTCGCGGTTAACCAGATGCTTATCGAAGTCAACGACACGATTATGCAAGCTAATGAGGAAATAGTTCGATTTAATGCAAAGGAAATAGCGGCAAACAATAAACTCCTCGGTGGCAGTACTGCTCTGAGTAAAGCCACGCCCGCAACCAACGCTGCACGAATTAAGAAAAATGCAGCCAGAGCAAAAACCATCAAGAGTAATGCTATCGCCAATTCAAAGAAGATGGACGCTATGGCGAGAGAAATGAAAAAGAACCGCGGTAAAATTGATAAGAATAAAGCGACAATAATGTCTAGGCGTGAGGGAATTATGAAAAACGCAGCTGATATTACACAAAACCAGGCAAAAGTGGCCAAGATGATATCTTCCTGAAGACCAAGACAGCAGACGCCGTATCCACGGCGCCTGCTGTTGCGCATCGGTAGATTGCCTTTGATCCTGTTACGACTGCTCTCCGCCAGTACGTATAGCTCCACCTGCGTCGTCAACCGACTGGTCCTTTCAGGATGCACTTAAGCGCTTGTCGTATCGCCGCAAAGCAACGATAGCAGGAAAGCGCAGGTCACCCTTTGCGATTTAAAAACAAGTGCTAGGTGCATCAACACAGCAGTATAACTTCTATGCCGCATGCATGTAGATACTGCCCATCGCAATCACAACGGCGCTTGGCCCCTTCTTCTAAAACTCAGCTTTTAAGTGTGTCAGCAGAACCATCTGTATCAGCCACAGGCGTTTACGGCCCCCCGTGGCTTAATTTACGGGGGTCCCACGAGGCAATTTGTGTTAGGTTTTGTGATAACTCTATAGGTATACCTCTATAAAACCACATAAATAGGCAGCTTCAGAGGCATAATTGAGGAGGTGGTGCCGGAGATAGGAGTCGAACCTACGACCTTCGCATTACGAATGCGCTGCTCTACCAACTGAGCTACACCGGCACGGGCCGCGGATGTTAAGGAAAAGCCCTGCCCAGCTCAATACCCCTGATCCAAAACGCGATGGTATGCCTGGTTCCATCTTACAGATCAGCGTCGCGCCTCATTCTCACCGTTTTATCGCCGTGTGTGCATGGTTTAATGCGCGCATGATGAATGAGCTATCCAAATGAACCGCTATCTGGTGACCGGCGCCGCAGGGTTTATTGGTGCCAATGTTGCGCAGGCACTGCTTGATGCGGGCCATGGGGTCGTGGGCATCGACAGTCTCAATGACTACTACGACGTCGATCTAAAGCAGTATCGATTGAAGCCACTAGTGGACCATTCACAGTTTTCCTTTGTGCAGGGTGATCTGGCTGACACTCAGGTCGTTGACTCGCTCTTTGTCCAACACGAGTTCGACTTCGTGATCCATCTCGCGGCGCAAGCGGGGGTTCGGTACTCGCTAGAGAACCCGAGTGCCTATATCCAAAGCAATATTGTGGGCTTCCAGCACCTTATTGAAGCCTGTCGGGAAAAGCCTCCCGCGCATTTCGTGTTCGCCTCCTCCAGCTCGGTCTATGGCAACAGCGACAGAGAATGGTTCTCCGAGAGTGACCCCACCGACACGCCGGTCAGCCTGTATGCGGCGACCAAAAA
>Ga0181559_10003162_pt1 | contig 16198 bp, 20 predicted proteins | sample 011ome_21_FD_133752 | JGI IMG/M metagenome (GOLD analysis project Ga0181559, IMG submission 133752) | Coastal salt marsh microbial communities from the Groves Creek Marsh, Skidaway Island, Georgia - 011508AT metaG (megahit assembly) | ecosystem: Environmental > Aquatic > Marine > Intertidal...
AACACTCGACCTCACCATTACCAATGGTGCGCTCTACCCCTGAGCTACGGCGGCACTATGTTCGAAAACGCGCGGGTTATGCCATGTGTCTTGCGGCGCGGCAAGGACTGCTGTTGGCCTATCGATGACAGCGTGCAAATATCCCATGAATTAGGGGCGTATGTAGGTTTGTTAGGTGTTTGAACGTTTTCGTCTGGAGCTCAACCGACATAAGCAACGGCCGTTTCTCGAAGCGGTCGCGGCCGCTTGCGCTCTGGTCGCCACGGCTGATGGGGAAGTCAGTTTTTCGGAACGTGCACGCCTCGACACCGTGATTGAGAGTCTGTCCCAGCTGCGGTTGTTTGATCCACATGAAGTTGTCGATGCATTTGATGAGCATGTCGCGCAGCTTGCCGATGATGATGATGGCGTTGCTGCGATGCTGAAGGTCATCAGTGCGGGCACCCGGGCAGAAGGAGCCGCCGATCTGTTGTTGCGGATCAGCGCCGCGATGAGCCTGGCCGATGGGCGTGACAGCTCGGACGAACACGAGATCATTCACAAAATCTGCGCTGCACTCCAATTGCCGGATACATCGGTCGAGCAGGCCTATACGGCCGTCCAGAGCTAAGCGACCGCCCCATCCAACCTGAAAAGAAAGAGATGTCAGATGCTGAACTTCATCAACCCGGACACCATGGCCCCGCCGCCGAGCAACTTCAGCCATGTTGTGGATGTGCCCGATGGCACGCGCATGGCGTTTATTTCGGGACAGGTAGCCATCGACAAGGATGGTCAAAAATTCGAAGGCTTTGAGGCGCAGTGCAAGCAGGTCCTGCACAATCTCGAACTGGCGCTCGCGGCCGTGGATATGGAAATCACGGACCTCGTGCGTCTGAACGCCTTCATTACGGATGCGGGTGATGTTGGTGCGTTTCGCGATATCCGAGATGCCTGGTCAGGGGGGCATCCCGCCGCATCAACCCTTGTGGTGGTCAGCGCATTGGCGGCGCCGGGCTGGAAAGTCGAGATTGAAGCCGTCGCCGCACGGGCAAAATGAGCGACGACCCTCAAACCGGCGGTGCCACGCCGCGTGGCCCGAAATCATCGCCAAGCGAGAAGGCGCGTCTTGAACGCCAGTCGGCGGCCTTGCGGGAGAATTTGCGCCGTCGCAATGCCCAGCGGCGCGGCCGCGAGGCCGGCGAAAGCGACTCCGAACCAAAGACAGATGGTTCGTGAGTTCATAACTGTCTGCAATTAAAAGAAAAAAGCCTGATTTTGCGGTGTGCTTGAGGGGTGCCCGGCCATTCGCTACAAGCGGATGTGACCTAGCAGCGCCGCGGGGGCCAACGCATGCCAATTTTACCCGATAGCTGGATCCGCCAGAAGTCTCAGGACGAAGGCATGATCGAGCCGTTTGTAGATACCCAAACCCGGGAAGGGGTGATCTCCTATGGCTTGTCGTCATACGGATACGACGCCCGTGTTTCGGAAGAGTTCAAGATATTCACGAATGTGGATTCCGCCACGGTGGACCCGAAGAATTTCAACGAGAAAAGCTTCGTCGACCGGACGACCGATGTCTGCATTGTGCCGCCGAACTCCTTCGTGTTGGCGCGGACGGTTGAATATTTTCGTATTCCGCGTGACGTGCTGGTGATCTGTCTTGGAAAGTCCACCTATGCACGCTGCGGGATCATCGTAAATGTCACGCCGCTCGAACCCGAATGGGAAGGGCATGTGACGCTGGAGTTCTCCAACACGACGCCATTGCCGGCAAAAATTTATGCCAACGAAGGTGCGTGTCAGTTCCTGTTCCTGAAAGGTGAGGGCCCGCCGGAAGTGTCCTACGCCGATCGCAAGGGCAAATACATGAACCAGCGCGGAATCACGGTTCCAAAACTCTAGGGCGGTTGCGCCGTTCCCGACACGTAAATGCCGCATTCAGCCGCTACGGGTTGTCTTTTCCTCACCACATTGATCGCAGCGCTCCATGGACAAGATTAGAATTCGCGGCGGCAAGCCACTCAACGGAACCATTCGCATCGGCGGTGCGAAAAATGCGGCATTGCCCTTGATGGCCGCCTGCTTGCTGAGCGACGAGCCGCTTGTGCTTTCGAATGTGCCCCATCTCGCCGACATCACCACAATGGCGAATCTACTGGGCCAGCATGGGACGCAGGTTTCGCTTGAAGGCCATGACGCCAAGGAGGGGCATACCGGACGGGTGATGTCCCTCACGGCACGCGATATCACGAGCACCACTGCGCCCTATGATCTCGTGCGCCGGATGCGCGCATCTGTTCTGGTCCTGGGGCCGCTGGTCGCGCGCGAAGGTGTGGCAACCGTCTCCTTGCCGGGCGGCTGTGCCATCGGCACGCGGCCGGTGGATATTCATCTCTCGGGTCTGGAAGCGCTGGGTGCCGAGATCGAGGTGGAATCCGGTTACATCCGGGCATCAGCCCCGCAAGGATTGCGCGGTGCGCGCTATGCGTTCCCCAAGGTCTCGGTCGGCGCGACAGAGAACCTGCTGCTGGCGGCATGCCTTGCTGATGGACAGACCATTCTGGAGAACGCGGCGCGCGAGCCGGAGATTACCGATCTTGCCGAATGTCTGATTGCAATGGGTGCGAAGATCACCGGTGTTGGTTCCGATACGCTGGTGATCGAGGGCGTGTCGAAAATGCATGGGGCACAGCACGAAATCATGCCCGACCGGATCGAAGCCGGTACCTTTGCAATGGCAGTTGCGATTGCCGGTGGTGAAGTGCTCCTCGAAGGCGCGCGTTTGTCCCATATTGATGCGGCGATGGACCAGTTGCGGCGCACAGGCACAGCTGTCGAGGGTCGCGAGGGTGGAATTTTTGTCAGCCGGACAGGTTCGGAAATTCTCGCGGTGGATGTCGAGACAGATCCCTATCCGGGTTTCCCAACCGATTTGCAGGCACAGTTTCTGGCCCTGATGACCGTTGCGAATGGGGCGTCTGTGGTGACCGAGACGATCTTCGAAAACCGTTTCATGCATGTGCCTGAATTGCACCGCATGGGCGCCAACATCACCTTGCAGGGACGCTCTGCACTTGTTCGCGGGGTTGAGCGGTTGGAGGGGGCACCGGTCATGGCCTCGGATTTGCGCGCAAGTGCGTCCCTTGTCATGGCGGGGCTTGTCGCAGAAGGTGAAACCGAAGTCCGGCGCATCTATCACCTTGATCGTGGTTACGAGCGGCTTGAGGAAAAGCTGCAGTTGGTCGGTGCAGATGTTGAACGCGTTGAGGATACCGAATGAGTGAATCTGACCCGTTGCTCAAGCTGATCGCCGTCAGTGATGATGATCTCGCGGTTGTATCGGGGGCCTTGCAGGATGCGATCATTCCGATCGGGGATATCAGTTATGAGCCTGTCACGAAGCAGTTTGTTTTTGTGGCCAACAGGTTTCGATGGGAAACGGCAGACCAGGCACGTAAGGCGGAACCGGCCGAACGCGTGAATGCGGGTGTGACCTTTTCCAACGTGACGGCCGTTCGTCGACGCGGCATTGATTTTGGTGATCGCGCGGCTTTTTTGAACCTGCTCGCAATCACACAGGTCGCAGAGAGCGATGCTGACGCACCAACCATCGAATTGACGTTCTCCGGCAATACCGCAATTCGGCTGGAAACCACCGGACTCCTGTGCCATTTAGAGGACTTCGGCGAACCTTGGCCGACACAGTGGCGGCCCCAGCACGCGGACGATTGACCTCGTTTGCGGTTCGAAACCGGTGAAAGTACCGGTTTCGTGGCTGTTTCACGGGTTCGCGTGGTAGGTGAATTGTGGCGAAGAAAACAGACAAACTGATCCTTGCCCTGCCGAAAGGCCGTATTCTGGGCGAGGTTCTGCCGTTGCTCAAACGCGCGGGCATCGAGCCCGAGCCGGAGTTCAGCGATCCCAACACGCGCAAGTTACGCTTCGACACGAATGATCCGGGGATCGAGATCATTCGTGTACGGGCCTTCGATGTGGCGACGTTTGTTGCCTTCGGGGCGGCTCATTTCGGCGTCGCGGGCAGCGATGTGATCATGGAGTTCGACTACCCCGAACTTTATGCACCGCTTGATCTGGATATTGGAAAATGCCGACTTTCGGTTGCGGCACCGCAATCAGTTGTCGCGGTCGACAATCCGGCACGTTGGAGCCATGTTCGCGTCGCCACCAAATATCCCAACCTGACGCACAAGCACTTTGCACGCCGCGGCGTGCAGGCCGAATGCATCAAGCTCAATGGCGCGATGGAACTCGCCCCGACGCTGGGTCTGTGCCGCTGGATTGTCGATCTTGTGTCGACCGGCGGAACCCTCAAGGCGAACGGGTTGGTGGAGATCGAAACGATCATGGATATCAGTTCACGTCTGGTTGTGAACCGGGCTGCCCTGAAAACACGCGCGAGCACGCTGACGGGCTGGATCGATCGTATCCGGGATGCTCTCGAGGACGGGCGAGATGCCGCTTAGGCTGGACGCCAACCGGGACGGTTTCACACAAGCTTTCGAAGACTTTCTGGCCGAACGTCGGGAGGCGTCTGTCGATGTGCGCGATGATGTTGCCGCCATCGTGGCACAGGTTAAAGCCGAAGGTGACGCCGCCCTTATCGCGCTGACAGCAAAGTATGACCGGCTGGAGCTCACACCGCAGACCCTGCGTGTGGATGCAGATGAAATAGCTGCTGCGCGCCAGTCCTGTAGCCCGGAAACGATTGCTGCGCTGGAAACCGCGCGCGCGCGGATCATTGCCTATCACGAGCGCCAGAAGCCGGAAGACTTTGACTACGTTGATGATGCGGGTGTCCGGCTTGGCAGCACCTGGCATGCCGTGTCGGCCGCCGGTCTGTATGTGCCGGGAGGAACGGCGGCATATCCGTCCTCGGTTCTGATGAACGCAGTGCCCGCACGTGTTGCTGGCGTGGCGCGCCTGGTGATGGTCGTGCCGTCACCTGATGGCAAACTCAATCCGCTGGTGCTTGCGGCAGCCGAAATTGCCGGCGTCGACGAAGTCTACCGCGTGGGCGGTGCGCAGGCTGTTGCCGCACTGGCCTATGGAACCGAGACAATAACTCCCGTCGACAAGATCGTTGGGCCGGGTAACGCCTATGTCGCGGAAGCCAAGCGTCAGGTGTTTGGGGTGGTCGGGATCGACATGATTGCCGGTCCGTCTGAAATATTGGTGGTCTCGCAGGGTGACGCCAACCCTGAATGGATCGCGGCAGATCTGCTGAGTCAGGCCGAGCATGATCGCGTGGCGCAGTCGATCCTGATTACCGATGATTCCGGGTTTGCCGATGCCGTGGCGGACGCCGTGGAACGGCAACTCAAAGAGCTGCCCCGTGAGGATATTGCGCGCGAAAGCTGGGACCGGTTCGGGGCTTTGGTGATTGTCGAAAACATGGAATCAGCATTGCCACTGATTGACCGGATTGCGCCCGAGCATCTTGAACTCGTGACGCCGGGTGCCGAAGCGCTGGCGGATCGCATCCGCAATGCGGGTGCGATGTTCCTGGGGGCCTATGCACCTGAAGTTCTGGGGGATTATCTGGCGGGACCAAATCATGTCCTGCCGACAGCGCGCACTGCACGGTTCTCTTCGGGTCTGGGCGTTCTTGACTTCATGAAACGGACTTCGATGTTCTCGGCCAATGCAGAAAGTTTCGCAAAGCTTGCGGCGCCGGCGATGACGCTGGCACGTGCAGAGGGTCTGGAGGCGCATGCCCGGGCTGTCGAGTTGCGTGTCGCCGGGACCGATGATGAGCAGCGATAGCGACCGCATCGCACGAATTGAAATCGACAACCCCGGGGTGGTCCGTTACCACCCGGATGTTGAGCGTGAAATACAGGTCGCGATCTTTGACCTGACGGATGAAAATTCCTTCGCACCTGATGTGACGCATTTCACAGATGCCGCTCCGGGGCCCTATGATTTGATCCTGCGCGTTCAGGGCCGTCAGCTCGTGTTCGAAATTTCGACGGAATCCGGGGCGATGATCGGCACCTTGCCGCTTCCACTCACGCCGTTTCGCAAGACCATCAAAGATTACTTCACGATCTGTGAAAGTTACTACGAAGCGATCCGGTCATCCTCACCGGCTCAGATCGAAGCCATCGATATGGGGCGTCGCGGTCTGCACAATGAGGGCTCTGATCGCCTGCGGGAATTTCTGTCGGGCCGGATCGAGATTGATCACGACACGTCCCGGCGTCTTTTCACCCTGATTTGCGCATTGCATATCCGGGCCTGACATGGAGGATCTGCCGGGGAGCATTCTGTTTGCTTGCGATCGCAACACGATTCGTTCGCCGATGGCCGAAGCGATTATGAAGCATCTGGTCGGGCACAGGGTCTATGTCGACAGCGCAGGCGTGCAGCTCAGCGGTGATGCACCTGACGGATTTGCGATCGCGGCGATGCAGGAGATCGGCCTCGACATCGCCCGTCACAATCCCAAGACGTTTGATGACCTGACCGATATGTCGATCGATCTGATTGTGACGTTCACACCCCAGGCCCAGCACCGCGCGATTGAGCTGACACGCACCCAGGCCTGTGAGGTGGAGTATTGGCCAACCCCGCATCCTGCGGATGTTGCGGGCTCTCGGGACATTCGCCTGCAGGCTTACCGTGATGTGCGGGATGCGCTTTTTGAGCGGATTCGGGCGCGTTTTCCTGCCCCGGAGCGACATGCCTGACTTGCGATAATCGCCAATGTATGGGGAAAACGCTTGAGTTTCGCTGGGTTTTCGGGTTGCTTGCGGCATCCCGCAACGATGCGGGTCTCAATTCAACAACGTGACGAAGTGTATGGCCAAAGAAGACCTACTTGAATTTTCCGGAACTGTGACGGAAATCCTGCCGAATGCGATGTTCCGCGTGGAACTCGACAACGGCCATGAAGTCCTTGCGCACACCGCAGGCAAGATGCGTAAGCATCGTATCCGCGTCCTCGCAGGCGACAAGGTCAATGTCGAGATGACACCCTATGACCTGTCCAAGGGACGCATCACATTCCGCTTCAAGTAGCGGCATGGATGGGTGCGGCCCGGTGCCGCGCTTTCGCCCGATGGGCGTAATCATCAGAACTTTTGTATTTGGAGACAGGCCTTGAACATGCGCCTTGTTCTGGCCTCGGCCTCGCCGCGTCGGCGTGACCTGCTTTCGCAGATCGGCCTGTCGGCTGACGCGATCGTACCGGCCGATATTGATGAAACGCCGGTGAAGGGTGAACTTCCCCCGCAGACCGCGCAGCGCCTTGCCGTCGAAAAGGCGCGCGCTGTTGCCGCGCAGGAAGGCGACGCCTATGTGCTGGCCGCGGACACCGTTGTCGCTGTCGGGCGCCGTGCACTTGGAAAACCAGCTTCGGCGGACGAGGCGCGTCAATTTCTGAAACTGCTTTCGGGACGGCGTCACCGTGTGCTCGGCGGCATTTCGGTCGTGGCCCCGGACGGACATGTGTCCGATCGCTTGTCGACAACATTGGTGCGCTTCAAGCGCCTGACGGAGGCCGAAATCTCAAGTTACCTCGAAACGAATGAATGGGATGGCAAGGCTGGTGGATACGCCATCCAGGGTCACGCCGCCGCCTTCGTGCCGGCGATCAGCGGGTCCTACACAAACGTTGTGGGGCTCGATCTCGCGATGGCCCGGGCCATGCTCGAAGGACTTGGTTATCGGGGTGCGTCATGAAGGGCTCTGCAATTCTGATCGAAGCCAGCCCGGGCGAGGTGCGCGGGGCGCTCATTCGAAACGGCGCTGTCTGGGATGTGGTTCACCATCGTCTGTCCAGTCCGAGCCTCATGGGGGCCTCCTATCGTGGCCGCGTGCGCCGGATTGATGCAGGCATCAACGGTGCCTTTGTGGACATTGGGACAGGACAGGACGCGTTCCTGCGTGCCCGGGACGCCTCTGAGCCCGGAAAACAGAAAGCCCGTCGTGCGCGCATTGCCGAGATGATCCATGAGGGTGCGCAAATCGACGTCGAGGTTGTGGCCGACGGGTTTGAAAACAAAGGTCCGCGCGTGGTGCGCATTGAGACGAACGATAAGGTGCCGAGCAGTCCGGTCCCCGCTGTGATCGTGCCGCCAGCCGACCCGGTGTCTCATATCCTTGAACGGTTCTCGAACGACCGCATTTCCGTCGTCGTGTGCAGTGATGCGACCACCCAGAATCAGGCACGGACCTGGTGCCTGGCGAACTGGCCTGAACTGGGCGACCGGATCGAACGGGACAAGCTCGGGCTCTTTGAAGAGCAGGGTGTGGAAGATGCCATCGAAAGCGCGCTCGCAAGACGGGTCACGCTGCCCAGCGGGGCCGAACTGGTCTTTGATCAGGCCGAAGCGTTATGTGTCATTGATATCAACTCTGCCGGTGAAGTCGGCAAGGCCGGGCGCACACCGCGTGACGTCAATTCAAAAGCCATGCCCGAAATCGCGCGCCAACTGCGCCTGCGCAATATCGCGGGCGCGATCGTCATCGATGCCCTGAAGATGGGCTCGGGGGATGACCGCAATCGCGTGATGGTGCGTTTGCGCGAAACCCTTAAAGGTGATCCGGGGTCTTGCCACGTTCTGGGCATGACCAATCTGGGACTGATCGAAATTACCCGAACGCGAATCGGACCCTCGCTGTCTGAGCGCATGCACGCGCCCTATACCGAGCCATTGCCGTCGGTGGAGGCTGTTGCGACAGCGGCGTTGCGCGCCGTGATCCGTACCGCGGCCGCCACACCAGCAGGCGGCTACCGGCTGGCTGTTGCGCCGGTCCTCGGCGATTACCTTGAAGGTGCCATGCGCGCGGCGTTGGATGACGCGTCACGTCATGTCGGCCAGCTTGTGCTGGTGCGCGAACCCGGGCGGGCGCTTTCGCGATTCGAGGTCATGCTAGGATCGAGCGAAACCACGACGAAAGTGTGATGAGCAAAGCCTGTCCCATCTGCGCCAAACCGGCCCACGAAAAGCATAAGCCGTTCTGTTCAGACCGCTGCGCCTATGTCGATCTGTCGCGCTGGCTGGGCGGCAATTACCGCATTCCCACCGAGGAAGCACCCACGGTCTACGAGGGTGGTTTGAGCGATCGTGAAGATGAGTAAGGGAAATACGGTCCGGGCGCTGGACAGGGCGTCTGAATTTACGTATATCCGCGCCTCCAACTGAACGTGTGCCCGGGTAGCTCAGTTGGTAGAGCACGCGACTGAAAATCGCGGTGTCGGTGGTTCGAATCCGCCCCCGGGCACCACTTTCCCTTTATCCGACGATACGCCGCATACTGTGGAGACGAAGTCCGCAGCAGGGAATGAGTGATAACGTTCCTACTGCTTGAAGCAGTTCTCCCGATGCCACTTCACGAATTCCGCCCTAGGACGCTCTGAGGGTCGCTCAGGCGCTATCAATTTCTCGGTCCCGTTGATCATTGATCGAACCGCATCGGGATCATTGGCCTGACGTGACACCAGAATTGTCAGGTCTTCGCTCAGCCCCACAAGACCACGGTCGAACATCCAATGGGCGGTGCCAGACAGGGCGATGCCGTTGCTGATGATATCTGGCCCGTCGTGTTCGACCGGTCGGATATGGGCGGCCTCAACTTCTGCACGTCCACCACCGTTGATAAGCCGGAGGCCGGTGATTGCACATCTTTCTCCATAGGCCCGGAGCACCGTCTTTCGGAAATTACGATCCCGAATGGCCCGGTTTGTCAGTTGTTTGACACGATCCCGGGGGGAAAGGTGCTGGAAGGGTTGCTGCTCGTCATTCAATTCATTTTGTGTTCTGGCCGTGTCGATTCGAGGCAGGAAATCCTCATCCCTTCCGAGGCCAAGCTCTAGAATTCTGTCGAAGTCTGCCGGTGACAAAGTCCGAACTGCTGCTTGGGCCCGGCCAGATATATTTCCCTGTTCGTTGAGGAGGCCCTGTTCAACAACAGATCCTTGGTCACGAAACTGAACTTCATCACCCAATTCGAAGTAGGTCCCCGGCTCGATCACGGCCAGATACATATCTTGATGGCGAGGGTCCGGGATGATTTCTCGGACCTTGGCGACAGCAAAGTAGCCTTTGGTGTTTTTCACCTTGGTCGGTTCGAGATAGACGATCCAGTCTCCCTCACACTGCTGCGCACGTGAAAGATATTGCTTTGGAAACTGATATCGCTCCGACGGTACATCGTCATAGATCGAGTCAGTTCGGTGGAGAAAAATGCCGAATGCCATGGGTGAAAATATGGCTGCATCTCGATAGCCTGCCAAGGCCGCATTGAATCGCAGATGGTTTTTGGGGATTGTATGTTGCCCGGGCACCACTTTCCCTTTCTTGACGTTACGCCGCATACTGCGGTGACGAAGTCCGCAGCGTGGGGGTGCAGTATGTCCGGGTCCGATGAACGCCAGGCGTTCGACAGCGAAATCTTTGAATACTGGATTCCCCGGCTTGTTGCTGACGGGATGGACGTCAACGACGTCAATACGGTTCGCCCGCAGATCTCGAGCTGGGATGACTGGCCGGGTGCCTGGGAAGCAGTTGGTGACAACTATCTGAATTTGGCGCGCGACCGTTTGGCGTATGGAAGTGCTATCACAGCTGGGGACGCATTTGTGCGGGCCAGTCTGTGTTTCCATGTCGGGCAGGTCGTTGCCAATCATGTGCCCGAGGTCAAACGGGAATTGCAGCGCCGCAAGGAGGCTGCGTTTCGTGAGGCCGCACCACTGCTGCTGCCGCCGGCCGAGCGGCTGGAAATCGAACATGATGGCGTCACCCTGCCGGGCTATCTCCGCCTGCCGCTGTCCGGGTCGGCGCCCTATGCTTGCGTCATTCTGGTGCCGGGTCTCGACTCCACCAAGGAAGACTTCATCACCCTGTCAGAGATGTGCGCCCGACGCGGTCTCGCCAGTTTTGCCTTTGATGGCCCGGGGCAGGGGGAGGTGCATCGCCACGCCCCGCTCAAGGAAGGCTATGAGGCCTCGGTCCTTGCCGTGTTCGCCGCGATTGCCGACCGATCCGAGATCGACGGTGACCGGATTGGTCTGCTGGGGCGCAGTCTGGGGGGCTACTACATTCCACGCGCCGCGGCGCTGGAGCCGCGCGTGAAGGCGCTGGCCGTCTTTGGTGGCGCTTATGATCTGGGCGACTGGGACAACATGCCCAAGACGATCCTCGACGGGTTTCTCTGGGCAACCGGAGAGACCAGCGAAGCGGCCGCACGCGCGGCGATGGGACCGGCGAGCCTGGGTGATTGTATTGGTGCGGTCACCTGTCCGACCTTGGTCGTTCACGGCAAGCGGGACGGGATTTTTCACTACACGCAGGCTGAACGCATTGCTGCGGCCATTGGCGACAAGGCGGAACTGGTGATCGAAGAGAACGGTGTCCATTGTTGTCACAACTACGGTTTTGAATATCGCACGTTGATGATTGACTGGATGGCGCGGACGCTCTGACACCTTGGGGAAACGCGCGGTTTTCCCGACGATACTTTTCAATCTTTACAATTAGAAGGGCATCGCGCGTAAAGGTATTTACACCTAAACAATTGAAAAACATGAATTAAATTGCGGTTCGTAGCATGTCGCCGCTAGGGTTTCTTTGTCGCCAACGCAAACCAGCGCGGTGACGAAACTCAAGCAGGCGAAAGGTGCCAAACCCATGAACCAGATTTCGAAATCAGCCCGGCCCGATCTTCGCACCACCGAAAATGTGTGGAGCGCACCGGCCGCACCGTCACGTCAATATGACAAGGACGGCAACCCCGCCACCGTCGCCGTTGAGTTTCGCAATACGGTATTCGCGGTTTCCGTGGCGCCGGAGCCGACACGGTCCCAGGCGCACACGATGCATATTCCGCGCTCAGATTTTGCAGACTACGATGACGGCAATACGGGCACGGTCATCGCCTGAAAGTTCCACAGAACGGCTCCTTTGGGTGTCGTGAACGAAAAACCCCTCGCCGTGTTGGAGAGGGGTTTTTTACGTTCGCGTCTTTGGAGGTATGTCAGGCGGCTTCCCGGGTCTTGGGAATGCCGCCCATTTCCACATAACGGTAGCGATCGGCAAGGATCGGCGCGAGCTGGCGACGGCGATGATCGGTCATGCCGATCCACATGCGCAGCAGCCGGCGTTTCCTGTCCGGCTCATCATAATCCTCGTAAGCCTGCCGGGCATGCAGGATGGAGTGATTGTTGATGAACTGCATATCCCCTTCCTGAAACTCCATCTGGAGGCGGAGCTCTTCCCGGTTGGAGATCTCCTGAAACACGTCCAGCGCTTCCCGCTGAGCGTCGCTGAGGGCGAGCTCCTCGCCATAACGTGAGACGGACTCCATGAAGGATCGATTGGTCACCCGCGCGGCGATCCGGCCGTCATGGGCGGTCAGCATCGGGACGTCGTACCACGGCTGTTCGCCCTCGGGATGATCGCCGCGCCAGTCCACATGGAAGGGCGCGTAGAGAACATCGAGCAGGTCCGGGCGCTCTTCGAACATGACATTGTGGACAGCGGGTGCGCTGACCAGATAGCTGGCGCCGCCGGACTTGGCGCCGCGCAGACAGAACAGCCCCAGAAGGTCGACAGGCAGCTGATCACAATGGAAGTCCAGACGGTTCTTCGTCTGATAGCCGCGCGCGTTGGGGTCGGCCAGGGTCTTGCCTTCATCGGTCACCTGACCAAGCAGGTGTCCGCGGGAGTTTTGGGACACCGGTCGACCGGTGTGCACGCCGAGGCCCCAATAGATCAGCGCGCATTCTTCGTTTGTGTAGCGCTCGCGCGGAATGCCACGAATCAGGATGACGCCCAATCCGTCTGTCACCCGGGAAATCAGTTCGTCGAGACGTGGTTTGAAACCCGGGATGGGAAAGGCGCTCGCATCGAAGGGAATTTCGAGCCCTGCTGCTTTTACCGCCTGAAGGGCCGAATCGATTTCGGCAATCTCTGCGTCGTTGAGCAGATAGAGCCAGCGATCATCGGCTTGGATCTTGGGCCCAACCCATGCATCTGGCGTGGTGATGTGCTCGCGAATGATTTCGGTCATGGTGTTTCTCGGGCGTTGGTTTGTCAGCTTTTTGCAAGTCTATCGGGTTCGGGTGCGGGCCTGCAATGGCACCTGTATTCGGCTCGGTATGAGAAAAAGTGCATTTGGGGAATTTGTCAGGACAAATTTACTTGATCTCCGCGAGCGTCGCTGCCATCGTTTTGCAGATCAGATTTCGGAGCCGGGTCAGATTGACTGGGTCGGTAACCGTTACGGTTTTTTTTGACTCAAAAAGAGTCTGATCCAACGGGAGGAACCCCCCATGAAGTTTATGAGCACCCTTGTTGCTGCCGCCAGTGTTGTCGTTCTTGCGACCTCCGCGCAGGCAGCTGAACAGTATCGTCTTGGCGGCGGCCCCGCAGGCGGCGGCTGGCATCCGGCCGTTAGCGCCGGCGCAGCACTGCTGAACTCCGAGCTCGGCGAGAAGTACAATTTCAACTATTCACCTTCGAATGGCTCGGTCGATAACGTTCGTCGCGTTTCGCTGGGTGACTTCGACACGGCCTGGGGCCATGTCGGTCAGATCTTCCAGTCCTGGAATGGTGTTGGCCTGTTCGAGAAAGACGGCGCGTCCAAGGACTTCCGTCTGATCGCCAATGTGCGTCAGCAGACCCAGATTGTTGCTGTCCTTGCCGACAGCCCGATCAAGTCCTTCTCGGACATGAAGGGCAAGATCGTGAACCTCCTGAACAAGGGTTCGGGAAGTAACGTCAACTGCCGGAACATCATGGAAGGTTCGGGCATCATCAGTGAGATCGAAGTTCGTAACCTCGGTTTCAGTGACTCCGCGCGTGCGCTCGGCGATCGTCAGATCGACGTGTTCTGCTCGGCTGGTGCACCGTTCACCATTCCGGCCCTGACCCAGCTTTCGATCACCAAGCCAGTCCGCTACATCGGCATGACCGATGCAGAGCAGGCTGCGGTTATCGAAAAGAGCCCGTTCTATGCGCCTGTCACGATTCCGGTGCAGCCGGACGTGCGGGGCATGACCGATCCGGCCAAGTCAATTGGCTATGACGTCTTCTGGATGGTCAACAAGAGCGTCTCTGACGAAGCTGTCTTCGACATGCTCAACGTGGCGGCCGATCCTGAGAACCTCAAGAAGCTGGCAGCGACCGCCGGTTACTGGAAGACCCTGAGCGGGAACTTCGAGAACCTGAAGGCGCTGAAGATTCCGGTTCACCCGGCAGCTGCGAAGTACTGGGAAGGGCGTGGCGTAGCCGTGCCGGCGGAAGTCGTCCAGGGCTACTAAGCTAGTTCGGGCATCCGTTCATCTGGGTGCCAACCAGAAAGTTTAGCGACTGGGCGCGAAGAGAGATGATCTCTTCGCGCCTCGTTCGCATTCCCTGAAAGAAACCTCTTCTAAATCGAACACCGGGCAAAACGTCATGGCCAGTCCTACTGTCAACGTCCTCATGAAAATCGGCATTCTCAGCGATGAGATGACACCGCCCCGGAACATGACCGGCATCGTGAAGATTCTCTTCTCGGTGATCGCGGTCTCCTATTCCTACTTCTTCCTGCACATCTCTTTCTTTGGCCCGCCGGTTGAAGGAATCTTCCGCGGAACGTTCTTCCTCGGCGTGGCGGTCATGTCACTGCTGCTTTTCAAAGCGCGACAGAATTCGTTCCGGGAGAAAATCGTCTGGCTTGATGAATTTTTTGCAGTCGCCAACCTGTTCATGATTTGCGCCGCCTTTGCGGTTCTGGCGCACTGGTATTTCACCGGTCAGGTCGAGTTGTGGCGGCGTTACAGCAATACCGAGGTCCAGATTGTTGGCCTGATCGGCGGTCTGATCGGTGTGGCGATCTACGTTTTCGAAGGCTGGCGCATCAAGCAGCGCGACGGTTTTGCCATTTCCGATATCATCTTTCTGGCGGGCGCGATCAGTGCGGTTCTCTGGTGGATCATCAATCTCGACGAATTGCGGACCAATATCGGCTCTCTGGTTGTTTCGCCGCTGGTGATGTTTGCGGTCATCCTCTCGGCCGTCAGTTTCGAGATTGCGCGACGGATCGTCGGACCGTTGATTCCGTTCCTGGGCTTCCTGTTCTTCATCTATTCCTTCGAAATCGTTGGTCAGGTCATGCCGGGGATTCTCCAGCATCTCGGGTTCCGGACTGCGCGTGTGATGGAGTTCCTGATGCTCTCGACTGAGGGCATGTTCGGTCTGATCACCAACACCTTTGCGACCTTCATCGTGATCTTCGTGATCCTGGGCGCCTTTCTCGAGAAAACCGGTCTGGGCGCTGTGATCATCAACTCGGCCTATCGACTCACCGGTGCGAAAACCGGTGGTCCGGGTCTTGCCGCGGTGGTCAGCAGCGGGTTCTTCGGGATGATCTCAGGCAGTGGCGTGGCCAATGTCATGACCACCGGCACCTTCACCATCCCGCTCATGAAGCGGGTTGGGTACAAGCCGGAGTTCGCAGGTGGTGTTGAGGCCGCAGCCTCGACAGGCGGCGCCTATATGCCGCCGATCATGGGGGCCGGGGCCTTCCTGCTCGCCGAACTGACAGAGACGCCCTTCATCGAAATCATCAAGATCGCAATTATTCCGGCGATCCTCTACTACCTGTCGGTGGCCCTGATCGTCTATTTCCGGGCCGTTCGTGATCGCCTGCACGGCGTGCCGCCGGAAGAATTGCCGCCGTGGTCCGAGATCTTGCCGCGGTTGCATCTTCTGCTGCCCATTCCGTTCATGGTCTATCTTTTGGTCATTGGTGACTCGCCCTTCCTGGCGGCGGCGAAGACCATCGTGGTGATCATGATGCTGAAGGCGATCGACCTTCTGATGTCGATTCCCACGCGCCGTTCAGCGACATCCTGGAAGTTGTATTTGGCCATCAGCACGGCCTTTGCCGTGCTGGTCTATTTCTTCGGGATGAAAATTGGTCCGCCCTTCAGCTGGCTGGTTGAGGATTATGTGGGCATCGGCATCTCGGATGCCTTCTTCTGGCTTCTCATTGTTTTTCTTTTGCTGAAGATTGGGGAAATCCTGATTCTCGGCCGCGATGAAGAGGAAGCGGCGCGGATTGAAGCGCAGGAAGAGAGTGAGTTTGTCGGGATCCATGTTCAGACAGAAACCATGTCGGGTCTTCGCGATGTGGGGATTGAACTGGTCCGCAACTTCTGGACATCTATGGAGGCAGGAGCCCGAAACACGCTTGTCGTGAG
>Ga0181559_10003165_pt1 | contig 16193 bp, 20 predicted proteins | sample 011ome_21_FD_133752 | JGI IMG/M metagenome (GOLD analysis project Ga0181559, IMG submission 133752) | Coastal salt marsh microbial communities from the Groves Creek Marsh, Skidaway Island, Georgia - 011508AT metaG (megahit assembly) | ecosystem: Environmental > Aquatic > Marine > Intertidal...
CGCAGGCCCACTTTCTTGCGCTCAACTTCACGCGCATCACGCGTCAGAAATCCAGCGGCACGCATCGGTCCGCGCAAAGCTTCGTCATACTCGACCAACGCCCGCGCAATGCCATGACGTATCGCGCCAGCCTGCCCGGAAGCACCACCACCACGTACGGTCACCTTCACGTCAAGTTTGCCGGTCATTTCAGCCACTTCTAGTGGCTGTCGAACCACCATACGAGACGTTTGACGACCGAAGAATTCGTCTAGCGGTTTGGCGTTTACCGTAATTTGGCCTGAGCCGTTCGCCAAAAATACTCTTGCCGCCGCCGTTTTGCGACGGCCCGTGCCGTAATTAGCATCAGTCATGCAGAAAGCTCCAAGGTGGTAGGTTGCTGGGCCGCGTGAGGGTGCTCAGCGCCCGCGTACACTTTCAATTTGCGATACATTGCCCGCCCCAAGGGGTTACGCGGCAGCATCCCTTTGACGGCTTTCTCAATGATACGTTCCGGGTGCGATTCACGCATTGATGCGACGGTAGTACCGCGAATGCCGCCCGGGTAACCACTGTGGCGCCAATAGACCTTTTTGGTTTCTTTGTTTCCCGTCACACGTACTTTGTCGGCGTTAATCACCACAATGTAATCGCCCGTATCGACGTGCGGCGTATACTCTGGCTTATGCTTGCCACGCAGTCGTCTGGCAACTTCTGTCGCGAGACGACCTAAGGTTTGATTGTCAGCGTCAATGACCCACCATGACCGCTCAACATCTTGGTCACGCATGCTTACCGTTTTCATTTTCTTTCCACAAGGGCGCAAAATTCGGGACGCGCATAGTAGAGTAACCACCGATGCTTTACAACTGAGAATTTAGCTTCAGCTCGAGTTAAGACGCCGCACGATGGGAGCCCGCTAGGTACTCTTGTGACTGCATTTCCAATAGCCGACTTTGGGTCCGCTCAAACTCAAACCGCAAGCGCTGCCCCTGATAGAGTTCTGTGATGCCTGCCTCAGCACTAATGATCAGTTTCACGCCATGGTCATAAAATTCATCAACTAAACTGATAAACCTGCGGGCGGCGTTTTCTTTCTGCTCGGTCAGCACCGGTACCCCACTCAACAACACCGCATGGTAGACCATGGCCAACTCGATGTAGTCATTTTGGCTCCGCGGGCCCTCGCACAAATCAGCAAATTCGAACCAAACCACATCGTCAGCCAACATCCGGGCATTGATCGTCCGGTTCTCTATCTCGAGTGCTACGCTACGCTCGATTTTATCTGGCGCGAGCGTCTTAAAGCTTGCCATTAAGCTTTCCTCAGCCGCCTGATCTAGCGGGTGGTGATAAATTTTTGCTTGCTGCAGGGCTCGCAAACGAAAATCAACTCCATTGTCGACGTGCAAAACTTGAGTATGTAATCCGAGCAGTTCTATCGCCGGCAAAAAGCGTCGTCGTTGCAACCCGTTCTCATAAAGCCTGACGGGTTCAACGTTAGACGTGGCGATCAGGGTGACACCCAGCTTGAACAGCTCATCCAATACTTCCGCAAGAATCATCGCATCGCCAATATCGGAGACGAAGAACTCATCAAAACACAGCACATCACCCTCGGCGGCAATGCTTCCAGCGACTTTACGCAGGGGATCAACGGTGCCGGACCACTGCTTCAATCCCTCGTGAACGCGCCGCATAAACCGATGAAAATGCATCCGCAGGCGCCTGTCGGGTGGAAGACAGTCGTAAAATAAATCCATCAGCATGGTTTTACCGCGGCCAACGCCTCCCCAGATATAAAGGCCGCGTTCCGGGGGCCGCGACCGCTTACGCAGTTGCGAAACTAATGCGCCTAAACCAGCAGGGCGTCGCTTCACCATTAAGCGCTGAAATAAATCATCCAAGGCTTCAACGACGCGCACCTGGGCAAGATCAGGCTGACAGTCGCCAGAATCGACCTTGTGTTGGTAAACAGATTGGGGTGTAGTGTAGGTCTGGGTCATATCTGCATACTAAGTTAACGATGAACGTCGTCCGGTGCAATTGGTCAATGCATAGGCCCTGTAAACTGTCACTATCCGGCGCCATTAAACCCAACAATATGTCTATGCAACGTGAGCCGCGACCTCTATGCAAAAAACACAGCAGAGCAACCAGAAACTAACCCGCTTCATCTTGATTCCTGCCTTCATCGGCGCCTTTCTAGGATTGCTCGTCATCGTTGTGAGCGACCCTATGAATGACCAACGCCCTGGGTTTGCGTTCGCTGTAGAACGCGCTGCGCCCGCCGTGGTCAACATTTACTCGACCAAAATTACCATGCGCAGCCCGCTGTGCAGGCTCCCCGCTTATCAGGCTCTGTGCGAAAACTTTCCGGGCGAACAACAGGTTCAAAATTCTCTAGGTTCAGGCGTGATTGTGCGCGAGGACGGATTGGTGCTCACCAATGAACACGTCGTGGCTCAAGCCAATGAAATCATCGTCATGTTCGCCAACAATCAAACTACAACCGCCACCGTGATTGGGACTGACCCCCATACAGACCTGGCGGTCATCAAAGTGGCTGCCAGCGGACTGCCCGTGATTCCCACTCTAGCCGAAGAGCGACCGCGCGTCGGCGATGTCGCTCTGGCGATTGGCAATCCTTTTGGCTTGGGCCACAGCGTTTCCCAGGGGATTATCAGCGCATTCTCACGTTCTGTGATCACCAACAGCCCCTACGACGACTTTATTCAAACAGATGCGGCCATCAGCCCAGGAAATTCTGGCGGCGCACTGGTCAACCACGAAGGGCGCCTGCTGGGTATTAATACCATGATTTATTCGAAATCTGGCGGGTCTGAAGGTATTGGTTTTGCTATTCCCGCCGATATTGCATTGTCGGTGATGGAGCAAATTGTCGCGAATGGCCGCGTCATTCGAGGTTGGCTTGGGGTCAACTTACGCCTGCAACCTCTGCCCGGAGGCAGCACTGGTTTGGAAGTTCGTGGCGTTCAGCGCGGGGGCCCGGCCCAGCAAGCCGGCATTGCAGCCGGCGACTTCATCTTGTCCGTTAACCAGATCCGTGCTGACAACGCTTATCGGGTCACCGACTTAATCGCTAACACCATGCCCGGCGAACCTATCGACCTGGAGGTTATGAGGGACGAACGACGATTTCGAACTACCGCTTACGCTGGCGAGTTGCCAGTGCCAGGATCGTAACCTACAGAACCGACGTTGACCTGGCAGACGTGATCACCATCAGAAACTACGCTTCAAGGTTTCCCGCACGCACCGCAGCCGCCAACGCATGCGCCTGCAGACCCTCGCTATTTGCCAAGGCTACCGCCGTTTGCGCAAGCTGTGCAGCGCCTTGGATCGATAAGTTGATCACGGAGCTACGTTTTACGAAATCGTAAACACCCAGTGGTGATGCAAACCGCGCTGTGCCGAATGTAGGCAGTACATGAGAGGGTCCCGCGACATAGTCACCAAACGTCTCCGCAGTATGCGCCCCGCAAAAGATAGCCCCCGCGTGACGAATCTGATCAACGCATGAAGACATCAGCTCATCCCTGACATGCAGTTCTAGGTGTTCAGGTGCAATGCGATTAGCGATATCAAGTGCTTCATCAAGACTACTAGTTGTGATGAGAGCGCCACGTGCACCGAGCGACTGGGTGATGATCGATTGGCGACTCATGTTGGGCAGCAGGTCTCGCATTTCCGCCTCAACGGCGTGCACGAAGTCCACATCTGGAGATAACAGAATACTCTGTGCGATGGGGTCATGTTCGGCCTGAGAAAATAGATCTAAGGCCGTCCATTGGGGGTTAGTGCTGCCATCGGCGATCACCAACACTTCACTCGGACCCGCGATCACGTCAATGCCAACCTGACCGAACACCTGTCTTTTAGCCGCAGCAACATAAGCGTTGCCAGGACCAACGATCTTATCAACTCGCGGAATGGTTGCCGTACCGTAGGCTAGGGCACCGATCGCCTGAGCCCCACCAATGGTGAAAACACGACTCACTCCGGCGATCGCAAGCGCTGCCAAAACCATATCATTGCGCTCGCCGTTCGGCGTTGGCACCGTGACGATCACCTCCTCGACCCCAGCGACTTTGGCCGGCACCAACGTCATTAGAACGCTCGATGGATAACTCGCCTGTCCGCCCGGCACATAAACACCCACTCGGTCCAACGGTGTAATTTTCTGCCCCAGCACATTACCCAGTTCATCGGTATAGGACCAAGAATTCTCAATTTGATGCTCATGATAGGCTCGAATTCGATCTGCCGCCTGTTCCAGTGCGACTCGGTCATTATCGGCAATCCGTGTTAGGGCTGCCTGCAACTCGTCAGCGTCGATTTCTAAGGCAGTTACATCCGGCGCCTCAATACGATCGAACTGGTGGGTCAAACTTAATAATGCGCCATCGCCTTCACGTTTAAGTCGGCCAAGGATGTCACGTACGGTGGTGTCTACATCTTCATCCGTGCTCGCCTCCCATTGCAGCAACGATGCCAGGCGAAGCTCAAAATCAGGTGAAGTACTCGAAAGACAGGCTATATTCATCGATCAACCACCGACGAGAGTTGCTCAATAAACGCGTTAACCTCAGCAAATTTAGTTTTCATAGATGCCCGGTTGACAATTAATCGCGTGCTGATATCACAGATGAGTTCACGTTCTTCCAGACCATTGGCGCGCAGAGTATTCCCCGTATCGACAATGTCCACGATGGTATCCGCCAATCCCAGTAACGGAGCAATCTCCATTGCCCCAGACAGCTTAATGACCGCAACCTGACGGCTGCGCTGCTGGTAAAAACCACGGGTAATATTCACAAACTTGCTGGCTACCCGAAGCACCCCGGGCGGCTCGGGTTGCCCCACTGGCCCTGCAGTCATCATGCGACATTGCCCGATACCCAGATCAAGCATCTCGTAAAAGCCCATGTCCGCGCCATATTCTAAAATCGTGTCTTTGCCAGTGACACCAATATCCGCAACCCCGTTCTCGACGTAGGTCGGGACATCTGCCGAACGCGTGATGATTAGCTGATGCCCGCCGCGGGCTGAATTGAAGATTAATTTACGCGAGGTGTGCGGGTCATCTTCAGGCTCAATACCACAAGATGCCAGAAGCGGCAGACACTCCTTAAGAATCCGCCCTTTGTTAAGCGCTATAACTAAACCCATATCAGCCTCAAATTTTGCACGGGCATGCTACCAGCTTACGCGCGGATTCGCTGAACCGTAGCGCCCAATTGCTGCAATTTTTCCTCGATGGACTCGTAACCACGATCGATATGGTATATCCGGTCTATTGTCGTTTCGCCCTGCGCCGCAAGAGCGGCAATAACCAAACTCGAGGATGCCCGCAAATCCGTGGCCATCACCGGGGCTGCTTGCAGCGACTCAACACCGTGAACGAGTGCTAAAGAAGGACCGTGCAGCTCAATGTTCGCACCCAGTCGATTCATTTCCTGGACGTGCATAAAGCGATTCTCGAAAATGTTCTCGCGAATGGAGGAGGTGCCATCGGCCACTACGTTCAGCGCCATAAACTGAGCCTGCATGTCTGTCGGGAAACCAGGGTAAGGTGTCGTCTCTATATCCACCGCGCGCGGACGCTGGCCGTGCATATCTAGGCTTATCCAATCCTCTCCTACCTCCAGATCGGCGCCCGCCTGTTGCAACTTTTCCAGTACTGCACCCAACGTATCCGGGTCTACATCAAGCAGCCTAATTGAGCCGCGCGTCGCAGCCGCGGCAAGCAGATAAGTGCCTGCTTCGACTCGATCACACATCACTCGGTAGTGACCACCATGCAGTTTCTCAACGCCCTCCACTTCGATGGTGGATGTGCCCAAACCCGATATCTTCGCTCCCAGGGCAGTCAAAAACCGTCCAAGGTCAGAAATCTCAGGTTCACGCGCACAATTGTGCAGACGCGTCACTCCACCAGCCAGTGTGGCCGCCATCATCAGGTTTTCGGTACCACCCACCGTCACGACATCCATGTAAATGTCCGCGCCCACTAAGCCTTCAGGTGCCTTCGCAGTCACATAACCATCGCTAACGGACACTTGTGCACCCAAAGCCTGCAGTCCCTTCAGGTGCTGGTCTACGGGACGCGAGCCTATCGCGCAGCCACCCGGAAGGGAAACCTCAGCCTGTCCGAATCTTGCAACCAGAGGACCAAGGACCAAGAATGAAGCGCGCATCGTCTTCACAAGGTCGTAGGGTGCTCGCAGGTTATCGAGGCTCGCTGCACTTACGCGCACATTGAAATGCTCGTCCCGGTCCACCTCCGCACCTAGACAACCCAGGAGTTTGAGCATGGTGGTCACGTCATGCAGGTCAGGCACATTATCAATCGCTACCTCACCGTCAGTGAGCAGGGAGCCAGCCAGAATTGGCAGTGCCGCGTTTTTTGCCCCTGAAACATGCAAACGACCACTGAGCCGACGACCGCCGGTGATGCTGAGCTTATCCATTGTTACTCTATTCGGCTTGGGGCGAAACTAAGGGGCGTCAGCTTTGATCGTCACGGCGTGCAATCGCCCGTCCGCAATATACTGATCTATACAGGCATACACCGCCTGCTGTTTTTGCACACGATTCATGCCTGCAAATTGCTCGCTCACCACCTCAATGACCGCACGATTGCCATCGAGTTGTACCTTCACCGATTGCGCGTTCAAAGCATCGCGAATCAGATCGCTTATTTCATCTTGCATAGCTGTCCCTTCAATTCAGTTGCTCCTCCGCCTGCCCATCAAGCAGCAGATCGCGCAATCCGGAGAATTCGATAATGTTGAGTAAATCGACAGAAATATTCACAAATTTAATGGCTTTGTCCTGCAACACAGCTTGTCGATACCACGCCATGAGCACGGCCACCGTCACACTGTTGGCCCGCCGCAATCCGGCTAGATCTACGATAAATGGCCCATTTCCGACCGTGATGAGCTTGCCCCCCTGAGTCTTTATGGACTCCGCCTGCTGAAACGAAAGTTCATCACCACTCAGGGCAAAATGGTCAGTCAATAGCACCGGCATCTGTTACGCCCGCAGGCCTGCTTTGCCCGCATCCCGCCACAGGCCCGCAGCCAATCGCAGAACATCTTGTACCCCTGCGGTACTCTCGCGCGAGACCGTGGGCCGTGTCGCCTGTGCTGGTTGACCCTCATCTGTTGCTGGCTCATTGGTTTCCAGCCAAGCATCTATCACCGCATCCATTTCACCCCCGTATTGGGGATCTTTCATCGCTGCTGCAAACTGCGATTTATAATTCAGTCCAATATTGACCCCTTCAACAATCAGATTGGTCACTTGCCACTGCTCAGCTTTGCGACGCATACGGTAGACGACAACATAGACTTTTCCTTCGAACTTAATCTCTTGGGTCACATTCACTTTATCGGGTGACTTTGGCGGGCGTCGGGGGGGCACAACGGTCACTTCACCATTGCTAAATTCGGTCAACGCCAGTGCATAAGTTCGTACCAGGCTCCATTTAAATGTTTCTGCAAATCGAGTTCTTTGTTCTGGCGTTGCGCGTTTGTAGTAAGGCCCCATAACGTTTCGTGCAAACCCGGGAAAATCGATCATGGGCCGCAATAACGCTTCAGTCTCACGATAGAATCGGTCTGGTTCAGCATCCGCGTAGGATTGCCCGGCCACGATAAGCGCAAGCACTTCATCGCTGGCCAGTCTCAGTGCTTCTTCAGCCGTCTCAGCCCGCACCGCCTTTGCTACCGCGGTGGAGGCAAGTACCACAGACCCTGTGCCAAACAGCAGTAAACCGCTCAAGACTGCCAGATGACGCAAGCCGACATTCCTCTTCGCCATGTCAAGATTTACCTAAATTAGTCAAAAAATCACCGATGAGATTTTCCAACACAAGCGCACCCTGCGTTTCCGTAATCTCATCGCCATTTTGCAGCTTTTCTTCCTCCGCACCGGGAGATAAGCCAATATATCGAGCGCCTAAAATACCTTCGGTCAGAATTCTAGCACTGGTGTCGCTGGTTAGGTTACCCGGTTCTCCGTCGATCGCCATGGTGACTATTGCATCCCCCCATTCTAAGTCGACTGCGATACTCTTGACCCGACCAATGGTGACACCAGCCATACTCACTTTAGCGCGCTCTCTCAGGCCAGCCACATCATCAAACCGCGCCACCACGTCGTACGAATTTTGCGTCCCTGTGGACCTGGCCCCGCTGACTTGAACCGCCAAAAACACCAGCGCTATCGCCCCGGCTAACACAAAACCACCGACGCTTATCTCAATGGTCCGCATCCTCATTAAAATTCTCCGTAAAATACTAAGGTCATCAAAAAATCCGTGGCCAAGATCAAAACCGACGAAATGACCACGGTCCGAGTCGTTGCTAGAGAAATTCCCTCCGCAGTGGGCGGCGCATCATAACCCTGGAAAACCGCCACCCAGGTCACTAAAAGTGCAAATACACCACTCTTAACCATCCCTTTAACTAGGTCTTCATAAACCTCCACGCCCTCTTGCATACCACCCCAGAAACCGCCGGGGTCTACTCCCAGCCAGTTGATGCCGACGACCACGCCACCATAGATCGCCACCATGTTAAAAATGGCCGTTAGCAGTGGCACGCTGATTAAGCCGGCCCAGATGCGCGGGGCAATAATACGTTTAAGGGGATCCACACCCATCATTTCCATACTGGAAAGCTGTTCGGTCGTCTTCATAAGACCAATTTCTGCTGTCAGCGCTGACCCCGCGCGTCCCGCAAACAACAACGCTGTCACCACTGGACCGAGCTCGCGAAGCAAGACCAAGGCCAACCCCACACCCACAGCATCTTCAGCACCAAATCGCGCTAACTGGGTGTAAAACTGCAAAGACAACACCGCACCAATCGAAAAAGCCGACAACACAATGATGAGTAACGACAGGAACCCGACGTTATAGATCTGTGCGATCACTAATTTTACATCACCCCGACCAGGCAAGCCCCACATGGCCGATGCCCACAGGGCACTGGCCCTGCCCAGCGCACCAAGCAAGCTCAAGAAACGCAGCCCCAGCTGCCATAATATCGCCAGCACGCTAAGACCCACCGTCCAGCACGTCAAAACGAATGTCATCAGCAGGATAATGGAAGGGGACAGGGCCATCCGGCTCCCCATGCATAAACTGCCGCACCATCGGATTTGATCCCTGTTGCAAAGCTTCGGGCGTTCCCGCGCCAATGACTTTGCCGTCCGCAATGATGTAGACCTGATCGGCGATACTGACCGTTTCGCTGGTGTCATGAGAAACCAACAAACTGGTTGTACCGAGGGCTGCGTTGAGCTCTTTAATCAGGCCCACTAAAACACCCATCGCAATCGGATCCTGTCCGGTGAAGGGTTCGTCATACATAATCAATCCGGGGTCTAGCGCAATTGCACGAGCCAGTGCAACCCGCCGCGCCATACCGCCCGAGAGTTCTGCCGGCGACAAGTCACGCGCGCCACGCAGTCCCACCGCGTTGAGCTTCATCAACACCAAATCAAAGATCAGCTCCTCGGACAAATCCGTGTGGACCCGCATAGGAAAGGCTACATTCTCAAACACCGACAAATCGGTAAACAATGCCGAGCTTTGGAACATCATGCCTAACCCGCGGCGAAAGCCGAACAATTCTTCACGACTCATCGCGCAAATGTCTTGGCCATCGACATAGACCGCCCCGGCGTCGGGTTTAAGCTGCCCACCAATAATACGCAACAACGTGGTTTTGCCGGTGCCACTCGGCCCCATGATGGCCGTGATTTTGCCGCGCGGGATGGTCAGATCTATATCGTCAAAAATAACTCGATCCCCTCGCCGGAAAGTGAGCTGATCAATTTCTATTAGGGAATCGGAGCCGGGCACAATAAATTTTCCATTGCAGGGACACGCAGTCAGCCCAAAGTATATCATCACAACCGCCCAGTCTGACCGTGCACAAAAAACTCTGCCACAAATTTTTGGTCAGACCAATACGGCCTCAAACCACACCAATAAACGCTTTTCAGCGGTTGGCTCTGGGGCCGGTTAAGACTAAAGTGGACCCGTGTTACGTTAACTGTTCAGGTCAGACAAACTTATTCCTATGTGGGTTCCCCTTCTTTTACTCGTGGTAGGTTTTATAACCCTGGTGTGGAGCGCCGATCGATTCCTCTCCGCGGCAGCGGCATCCGCCCAAAACCTCGGCGTATCCAAAATGCTCATCGGTCTGACGGTGGTGTCATTGGGCACTTCGGCACCCGAGATTTTAGTCGCGATGTTTGCTGCCATCGAAGGCAATCCATTGCTTGCTGTTGGCAACGCTGTTGGATCCAACATTGCTAACATTGGCCTGGTTCTCGGCATTACCGCTTTAGTGGCACCACTCCCCTTCTCCAAACAAGTCCGACGATCAGAATTGCCGTGGTTACTTGCTGCGACGGCCCTGGCCATCGCACTTATGTTCGACCGTCACCTAGATTGGTTCGATGGTATCCTGCTGCTCGCCGGACTGGCCGTGATTGTGTGGTTGTTAGTCCGCAATGAGGCCAATGAGGACCAAATGCCGTCGACTTCGGTGCTCGAGGAACTCGATGAGCTACCCGACATGGGTACTTGGCAAGCCGCAGGCTGGTTGATCATCGGACTCATTGTATTGCTGGTCTCAGCACAGGTCCTCGTTTACTCTGCCACCTCGATCGCCCGCTATCTTGGCGTCAGCGACATGATTATTGGCTTAACCATTGTGGCCGTCGGCACCAGTCTGCCCGAGTTGGCCGCCACCATTGGCTCAGCAGTAAAGGGACATTCAGACATCGCAATCGGCAATGTCGTCGGTTCTAACATATTGAACATCCTCGCGGTTCTGGCTGTACCCGCCCTTGTGGGCGGCACCGAAATACCCGCAGGTGCGCTGTGGCGTGACGGGGGCATGATGGTTGCGCTGACATTAATGCTGGCTATGTTTGCCTACGGCATAAACTCAAAACCCGTCATTACCCGCTTTGAAGGCATGGTCATGCTAGCCGGGTGGATCGGTTACAACCTGCTGCTCATCAACCGAAGTTTAGGCCTTTGAGTGGCATCTTCAACGACTAACGACCCTTTGCTTAAACGTGCCAGCAAAATCACTGGGATCATTTTTGATGTAGACGGCGTGTTAACCGACGGCCGCATCATTTACAGCGACGACGGCCGCGAGCTCAAACAGTTTAACGTCCAAGACGGCAGCAGCTTAAAGCTACTCGCTGAACACGGGATTGACCTTGCCATCATTACCGGACGACGCTCCAATGTTGTTGCACGTCGCGCCCGTGAACTCGGTATCCAACACGTAAAACAAGGCGCGTCATCCAAGAGTACAGCCTTGAACGAGTTAATCGCCGAAGGATTTTCCGCAGCCAACAACGCCGCGGTGGGGGATGATCTTCAGGACCTGGACGTCTTCAATCACCCAAGCGTTAATTTTTCATTCACGGTCCCTAACGCACATCCCGTCACCCTAAAACACGCGGACTACATTACCCAACGCCGCGGTGGAGACGGGGTCGTCGTGGAGATTGCGCAATTGATTCTCACGGCCCAAGGCAAGTGGGCCTTTTAGACGCTCGGGGGCTGCCATGTTGAAGTACACGAGCTGGGCACTGGGCGTCCTCATCATCGCGCTTTTGGTCTATCAGTATCGTCAGGTGACTGGGCCTGACCCAATTGAAGCACCTACAATTATTCGCAATGATCCAGACATTTATGCTCAAAATGTTGTGTTTAATCAATTGGCCGAAGATGGCAGCCTGCACTACCGGCTATCTGCAAATAACATTCGGCAGTTCAATGATGATCAACTCACGGAGCTCATCGCGCCTGACCTACACTTGACTAACCCACAACAACCACCCTGGGACATTACAGCCGACCGAGGGTACATTCGGAAACGCCCTCGGGCAGACGGTACCCCGGAAGATGTGGTGTTCCTGCGTGACTCCGTAGAGTTGATCCAAATGCATGATGCCCAAAGACCCACCACCTTGAGGTCGGAAGCATTTTACATCTATCCAAATAGTCAATACGCGCAAACCGACCAAAATGTTATGATCGATACTGTCGTCGGCCGCACCCATGCTGCGGGCCTGGCCGCAGATTTGCGAACCGGGTTATTGAAACTTTCGTCCAGTGACAGTCAAAAGGTTCATACCATTGTATTACCCGAACAATTCAAGAATTCCTAAATTGCCAAAACCTACGATCAAAGCGTTACTCAATCTCCTTGCCATCCTCAGCTCAGTGGCCGTCCTCCCAGCGGGCTGGGCGATCGCCTCAGATGCTGATCAGCCCATTCACATTGAAGGAGATAATGCAGAAATTGATCAGAACAATGAGACGATTGTCTATTCAGGATCTGTGCAGGTTGTACAAGGTACGTTGCGCGTGAAAGGAGACCGGATGGTGGTCAAAATCAACGGCGATCAGGTTGAACGTATCACCACAATTGGGGCCCCAGCGAGGTATCGACAAAAGCTGGAAGCAGATCAAGGCGATGTAGTCGCCAATGCAGACTCCATCATCTATCACACGGCCCAAGAGCGTATTTATCTGAATGGTAGCGCGACTCTGACGCAAAAGGGAAATGAGCTTAAGGGCGAGTCTATTCGCTACGATATTGTCAGAGGCACCGTCGATGCTAGCGCGGGCACTAAAAAAGGCCGCGTCCAAATGCAGCTAAGCCCCCAAAGCCGACCCAGACAATCACAGTGACCGACACCATCGCAAATGCAACGTTGCGCGTTGATTCTGTACACAAAGCCTACCGTGCCAAGATCGCTGTAGAGGAAGTGTCCCTGAGTGTCAGCAGCGGGGAAATCGTCGGCTTGTTGGGACCGAACGGAGCGGGTAAGACCACCTGCTTTTACATGGTCGTCGGTCTGGTCAAAGCCGACAGAGGCAGTATTTTTCTTGACCAGACAGACTTAACCAATGCACCGGTCAATGAGCGAGCAAACGCAGGTATTGGCTATTTGCCGCAGGAAGCCAGCGTCTTTCGTACTTTGAGCGCCGCAGACAACTTACGCGCAGTCATTGAATTACGCAAAGAACTCAGCCGATCTGAACAGGACGCACTACTGGCGTCGCTTTTGAGTGAATTCAATTTGACCTCTGTCCAGCATTCATTGGGGCAAAGTTTATCCGGCGGCGAAAGGCGTCGGCTGGAAATTGCTCGAGCGCTGGCCAGTCAACCACAGTTCATGTTGCTGGATGAACCTTTTGCAGGAGTTGACCCAATCTCAGTCAATGACATAAAGAACGAAATACAGGATCTTAGCGGACGAGGCATCGGTGTATTGATCACTGATCATAACGTTAAGGAAACTTTGGACATCTGTGATCGAGCTTATATTGTTCATGAAGGGGTGATTATCGCCACCGGTGAACCCGCTACTATATTGGCCAACGAAAAAGTACGGCAAGTGTACTTGGGAGAGGGCTTTTCAATCTGACGTGACTTCTAATCAAACCCAGTCCACATTTCTGCCGCGTATGCCAAAATCTTCCCGCTTATATCAGATTTTTTAACCCCGCCGTGTTAGATTGACCCTGTTTTCAATCGTCACAAGATTCCTCATTGCTGAGTCTTAATCTGCAGTTTGCATGAAACAAACGCTCACCTTAAAACTGGGTCAGTCGCTGACCATGACTCCACAGCTTCAGCAGGCTATTCGCCTGCTTCAGCTGTCAGCGCTGGATTTACAGCAGGAAATACAAGAGACGCTGGAGGAAAACCCGTTATTGGAGATGGGAGAAGAATCTCCTGACTCATCACCAGAGGAGACATCCCTCAGAGAAGAAATCAATAGCGAGATTTCTGCCAGCAGCGATGCGTTAGCCCCCGACGAGGCGCAACGAAATGACACCGATCTAACCGCTCAGGACTCCAGCCTCGACTCGTTAGACGGTGGCGACGAACCTTCAATCACGCAGGTGAACGACCAGCTATCGGAACCTGTCGCTGAAGACATGCCCGTTGATTCTTCCTGGGACGACATCTATCCCAATGGGTCGAGTTTGCCAGCGGGCGACAGCGACTACGACCCGATGAGTAATCGGAGTGCAGACGAAAACCTGACCGACCATCTGCTTTGGCAGCTCAACCTGACGCCTTTTGCGGCTTCAGACCGAACCATCGCATTGAGCATTATTGATGCCATTGATGCCAACGGCATGCTGACCGTCAGCACTGAGGACATCTGGGAGTCCCTGTACGAGCCCGAACTCGCGGAAGTTGATCGTATTACTCATGCTGATGTGTGCGCCGTATTGTCGCGCGTTCAAGAGTTTGACCCTTTGGGTGTAGGCGCGCGCGACCTCAGGGAGTGTTTGAACCTGCAGTTATCGCAAATGAAGTCCAATACGCCGTGGCTCCCTGAAGCACAACTGCTGCTAGACGAACACATGGACCTACTGGCCAGCAAAGATTTCACGGCACTCAAGCGCAAGACTAAATTCAGTGACGAGACGCTGGCCAACGCGATGACCCTCATCCGCTCTCTCAATCCACGACCTGGAGCCTCCGTCGCAAGTGAAGCGCCAGAGTACATTATACCGGATGTGGTGGTACGCAAATTTGAGGGCAAGTGGATCGTAGAGCTCAATGGAGAGGCTACCCCCCAACTGCGCATCAACTCCCTCTATGAAGGCTATGCCCGGACCAGCAAAAATAGTAACGATAAGGCCTATTTGAAGGATCGACTGCAAGAGGCCCGATGGTTTCTGAAAAGTCTGCAAACCCGACACGACACGCTCCTGAGAGTAGCCAGCAAAATAGTCGAGGTACAGAGAGGGTTTCTTGAGTACGGACCAGAAGCCATGAAGCCGCTGATCCTTGCGGATATCGCGGAAGCAGTGGATCTGCATGAATCTACGATATCCAGGGTCACGAGCCGCAAATACATGGCTACCCCACGCGGCGTGTTTGAGCTTAAGTACTTTTTCTCATCTCATGTCACCACCGCAAACGGGGGCGAGGTGTCGTCAACCGCTATCCGTGCGTTAATAAAAAAGCTGACCGCCGAAGAAAACCCAAAGAAACCATTGAGCGATAGCAAAATAGCGGCAATACTTAAAGATCAAAACATCAAAGTGGCTAGGCGAACCGTTGCCAAGTATCGAGAATCCTTATCGATTCCCCCATCCAATGAACGTAAGCAGTTGGTCTGAAAACGTCATATGAACGTCAAACTGCAACAGACCGCAGACTTTACACCCCTGAAAACCCCAATGAGGAACGCCAATGCAACTCAGTATTTCTGGTCATCACATAGACCTGACAGAGTCACTCACCACCTACATTGAACAAAAATTTCAGAAGCTTGATCGGCACAGTGACCAAATCACCAATGTTCATGTCGTACTCAACGTGGAAAAGGTGCTCCATCAAGCCGAAGCCACTGCCCATATCACCGGCGCCGAGCTCTTTGCCAATGCGGAGGCAGACGACATGTATGCCGCCATCGACCTTCTGATCGACAAGTTAGATCGTCAGGTGATCAAGCATAAAGAGAAAGAGGTTGCACGGCAGCACGGCAGCAGCGCGCGCAGCCCGCACCAACTTTAGCTCACCCGCCACTTGGGAACTATTCTTCTGTTTGCGGCCTAACTCACGTGTCTCACTTTTCTGAAATAATAGAGACCATCACTGTCCGCTGCGACCTACCTGCCGCCAGCCGCAAGCGGGCGCTGCAGCTCGTGGCGCAATTGCTCGCGGACGACCTCATCAGTGAGGATTTACTGTTCGACAGTTTGATGGCTCGCGAAAGGCTAGGCAGCACAGCATTAGGTGAAGGCGTCGCCCTGCCACATTGCCGGATCAAAGGCGCCACCACCCGCGGAGCACTGGTTTCGCTGCCTGAGCCTGTGAACTTTGAGGCCGGCGACAGTGAGCCGGTAGATCTGCTGTTCGTGCTCATCGTCTCCGAGGAAGAGACCACCGCGCACCTCGAGGCACTGTCTGTGTTGGCACGGGTTTTTTCTGTACCTCAAAACCGCACTTGTTTACGGGCTTGTTCGAGCGACGAAACGCTGTACTCCAGCTTTCTTGCTCAACTCAGTCAACAAGGGCAGGGGCCCGGTGCCCTGAGCGCATGAAACTGATTATCATCAGTGGCCGTTCGGGCTCTGGGAAATCCACCGTTTTGAACGCGCTCGAAGA
>Ga0181559_10003170_pt1 | contig 16172 bp, 19 predicted proteins | sample 011ome_21_FD_133752 | JGI IMG/M metagenome (GOLD analysis project Ga0181559, IMG submission 133752) | Coastal salt marsh microbial communities from the Groves Creek Marsh, Skidaway Island, Georgia - 011508AT metaG (megahit assembly) | ecosystem: Environmental > Aquatic > Marine > Intertidal...
AGGACCCTGCAAGCATTAAAATTGATTAAACGGGCTACTGCGGCTGCTCAACGGAGACATCTTCTGCACCCTCAATTAGGCCACGATCGTCAACAACCAGTGGCTCAGACAGTACAATCACATCCGCCCACATCAGGCCCTCAACATGCGCCCTCCTGTTCCAGAAACTCTAATCAGGAATGGCCCAGAACATGGGGGCTAGACACCCGACTGTTTCGTTCCAGGAAGGCCTTGTGCGAACCGTGACATGGTATCTTGAGAACACGGATTGGTGGGAACAAACCCGCGACCGCTATGACCGTATACGTCTTGGTCTGGGGCAGGCAGCACAATGAAGGGAATTATTCTGGTAGGCGGGCGTGGTGAGCGCCTGTTTCCGATCACCCGGGCGATCAGCAAGCAATTGCTGCCGGTCTATGACAAGCCGATGGTGTTCTATCCACTGTGTTCTCTGATGCGCTGTGGGATCCGGGAGGTTCTGATTATCACCCGTCCGGATGAAGTGGAGAGGTTCCGCGAACTGCTCTCCGACGGGACCCAATGGGGGATGGAAATATCATACGTGGCACAGAGCGCGCCCGGCGGTATTGCCGAAGCGCCCCTGATCGCTGCGGATTTCCTGGGTGAAGAACCCTTCGCGCTCGCGCTGGGTGACAATATCTTCTGTGGCATCGAATTCGATTCATGCCTTGATAGGGCGGTCGCAGAACACGACGGCGCGACAGTGTTCGTCAAACAGGTCGAACATCCGGAACGCTACGGTGTTATTTCGTTTGATGGGGACGGCGTACCGCAGAAGATTGTTGAAAAACCGACCGAGCCAGCCTCGCCCTTTGCGGTCACCGGTCTCTATCTCTATGACAATGCCGCTATTGCGATGGCACGCGCGCTCAAGCCATCTGTGCGCGGAGAAATTGAGATTACCGAGATCAATGATCAGTATCTTCGGCAGAGCCGTCTCTCGGTCGTGCAGCTTCCCGACAGTGTGTCATGGCTCGATATGGGGACACCGCAGGGTTTGCTTGAGGCGAGCCGGCTTGTCGAAGCCGAGCAGCGGACACCTGGTGTGCGGATTGGTGTTCCTGAACAGGTGGCATTGCGCAGCGGTTGGATTGACTCCGAAGCCGCCATGCGCATCGCGGCTTCTTATGGCGACAACGATTATGGGCGCTACCTATGTCAACTCGTGGAGAGCGGTTAAGCCATGACTGCGCCGTTTTTGCTTATAGGCGCCACTGGTCAGATCGGTCGCAACATCCTGCGGCACACAGGAGATCGCCCCGTTGTGGCGCTCGCGCGTCGCGCTGAAGATGTGTCTGTTGGGCCTCAAACCTCCGTGGTTCGATGTGATCTGGCTGAATCCTTGCCAGATATCGCTGAGGGTTGGCCATTGGAGGCGCTGGCCACGACCCCTGTCTGGGCGTTGGTGCCGCATTTTGACAGTCTTGCGGATCGTGGTGTCCGGCGAATCGTCTGTTTCAGCACCACATCGATTTTCGGAAAATCCGGCACACGCAACGCTCGCGAAAGGGTGGCGGTTGATCGTATTTCCGAAGCAGAACGTGTTCTCCAGCTGCGCGCTGTTGAGCGCGGCGTTGGGCTTACAATCCTGCGCCCAACGCTGATTTATGGTGAGGGACAGGATAAGACGATTTCTGCCGCCGGCCGATTCATTGCGCGGTTCGGCGTCTACCCGGTCTATGGAGAGGCTATGGGAAAACGACAGCCGGTCCATGCCGATGATCTGGCCGCAGCTGCTCTTCTGGCGTTGGCCGATGAAACAACGATTGGTCGGACCTACGCTTTGGGCGGTGCAGATATCTTGACCTATCGCGATATGGTGGAACGGATTTTTGCAACGCTCGAAAAGCCATCCCGGATACTGCGTGTGCCAATGTTGCCGGCAATTCTGGACGTTGCGGGACGCGTGACGCCGGGAAGCGAACTGACGGGCGATGTTGCACGCCGGATGAACCTCGATCTCGATTTTGATGACGGAACGGCCGCGCGAGAGTTCGGCTATAAGCCGCGACCCTTTTTGCAGGGCGGCAAAGCGGACCTTATGGGGTCGTCCTTCTAGAGCTGAAGCGCGCGAAGGCCATCTTCCAGGGCAATGCGCGGCGACCACCCGGGAAGCGGCGCGCCTTCCCATGGGATCATGACTTCTCCCGGACGATGCGGCATTGAACCCCACTCAATTGTGGCATTGGACCCGGTGGCAGATATCCAGGTTTGGGCCAGTTCGCGCAGCGTGATGGCCGCGGGTGAGGGGAGCGTAAAACTGCTGCGCCCGGTCAGGTCCCCTGATGTGAGCAGGTTTCCGGCATGGATAAACCCGTCGATGATGTCGTCCACATGAACAGTGTGAAGTTTCTGGTCGCCCGGTGAGGCCTTCAGCGTCTGACCTTGTGCCGCAGTCTCGGCAAGGACGTTCAGAAACTTTCGACGCGGATCGCCGGGACCATAACTGTCATAAATTTTGAGTGTGATCGCATGCAGTCCCGTTGTGCGGGTATAGTAGTCGATCATCTCGTCCGCTGCTTGCTTGGTTGCCGCATACAACGTGTTTGGAGAAGGTGTGGGATCGCCCGACGGACTGCCGGCATGTTGCCAGGCGGTCCCTGCTGAAATGAGCGCCTTGCAGTCTGAGTTTCGGGTCGCCTCGCAGAGTTTCGCGGTCATTTCGACATTGTCGCAGATGAGTGTTGGGATGTCTTCGGGGCGGTGCTGCGCGATATATTTGGCCGCAAGATGGAACACGACATCAGGTTTGGCATGGGCCAGTGCTTCAGTCATGCCCTTGGCGCTGCCGTCTGTCGAAATGACGGATGTGTCCTTCTTCAATTGCGTCACGGCCAGGTCGGACGAGGTGGTGCGAACCAGCGAAGATGTTCTGATGCCACACGATACAAGCCGTGCGCACAGATGCCCGCCCAGGAAGCCCGTCGCACCGGTCACAAGAGCGGATGAAAAACGTGGTGCTGTCCGGTTGTCGCTCATGGCGTCAATGTCCGTGCCTGTGCGATGAACGCATCAACATTTTCGTAGAACAAATCCATGTGCTGATCGATTTTCGCGTCGGGCCAGTTCCACCATGCGATTTTCGTGAGAGCGGCCACCTGCGCATCTTCAAAGCGCATACGGCTTTGGCGCGCCGGAACGCCGGTGTTGACCGAAAACGGTGCGATATCTCGGGTCACAACAGCACCGGCACCGATGATCGCGCCATTCCCTATGGTGACACCGCTGAGAATCATGGCGCGTGCTCCGACCCACACGTCATGGCCGATTGTGATCGGCCCCCGGGTTATCGCATCCACGTTTTCGGATGGGGCAGCGCGCATGCTGCGAAATGGATAGGTGGATGGCAGGTCTGTCCGGTGATCGGTACGGCAAAACACCAGAACTTCCGGCCCGAAAGAACAGTAATTGCCAACGGTTACCGGACAATCGGGCGAAAGACCGGCAAAGCTGTTGCGGTCCAGACCGTATGTGCCTTTTCCCAGTGTGACATAGTCGGGGAGAACGCGCCGTCGCGGCGGCGCACCGAACAGACGTTTCAGGCTATGGCCGATGCCGCCCATGTTTACCGGCCACCGTCAAAATCGGGATACGCGGCGTCACGTGGGGCGATTGTTGCGGGTGTGACCGGCCAATGGATTCCGAAGGCGGGGTCATCCCATCGCACGCCGCGCGCGAGATCGGGGACATACCGTGCGCCCATCAGATACTGAACGTCGCTGTCGTCCTCGAGCGTGATGAAGCCGTGCGCACAGCCAGCAGGGACCACCAGCGCGTTTTGTTCTTCCGGGGACAACTCTGCGGAAACCCACTGGCAAAATGTATCTGAGCCCGGCCGCAGGTCGACAGCCACATCGAATATGCGACCGCGCGTGCACCTTACGATCTTGGGGTCGGGTTGAGGTTCCCCCTGATAGTGCATCCCGCGCAGCGTTCCGCGGGTCTTGTTGCGCGAGATGTTCATCTGTACCGGGTCGAAGTTCAGTCCGGCTGCGCCAAACTCATCTGCGCAATAACTGCGTGCGAAGTCACCGCGATCATCTGCAATCGGTTCGGTTTCCAGCATCAGGACACCTTCGATGGCCGTCGCGGTAAATTTCATGGCAGGATCGTCAACTCGGGAACCGCGATGACAAAATCGCCATCCCAGTCGCGAACATAGGCGTGGTCCGAAGTGATTTCGGTTTTGAGATTCCACGGCAGGATCAAAACGTGGTCGGGCTTGGCCTCTTTCAGGTGTTCGGGCGCCATGATCGGAATGCGGCTTCCCGGTAGCAGATGGTCCTGCTTGTGGGGACTGACATCTGCCACAAAGGATATCTGGTTCGCGGTTACACCGCAGAAGTTCAATAGCGTGTTTCCCTTGGCCGCTGCCCCATAAGCTGCGACCTGTTGCCCGTTATCGGCAGCTAGTTTCAGGAATTTCTGCAAGCCTTCGCGCACGGCCTCAACGCGTGGCTGGAAGCTTGTGTAAATGTCGACTTTATCGAGCTGGGCCTGGCTTTCTGATGCCCGGACACTTTTCAGACCATCGCTTTCCCCGCGATCGGGTCCGTCAGACCGGCCAGCGAAGATGCGTAGGCTGCCGCCATGTGTCGGCAGTTCCTCGACGTCGAAAAGCTTTAATCCATGGCGTGCAAAAACACGCTCGACGACCAGCAGAGAGAAATACGAATAGTGTTCGTGATAGATCGTGTCGAACTGCACATCTTCGATCAGCCGGAGAAGGTGCGGGAACTCCATGGTCAGGACGCCGTCCTTGGCGAGCAGGATCGACAGGCCTTCCACAAAATCATTCAAATCGGGGACATGGGCCAGCACGTTGTTGCCGGCCAACAGGTCGGCATGGATGCCTTCATCCCGCAGGGATTTGGCGAACCCGGCTCCGAAAAAAGCTGTGCGTGTCGGAACGCCTCTGGCTTCGGCTGCTTCTGCAACATTGGCTGCCGGTTCGATGCCCAGCACAGGAATATTCTGATTGGCAAAATGCTGGAGGAGATACCCGTCATTGCTCGCAACTTCGACGACCGAGCTTTTGCTGTTCAATTCGAACCGCGCGATGGCCATATCGGCGTATTTGCGGGCGTGCTCGACCCAACTCTGCGCATAGGAGGAGAAGTAGGCGTAGTCGGAAAAAATGTCTTCGGCCGGTACAACGTCTTCGACCTGAACCAGCAGGCATTCACCACACACGCGCGCATGCAGGGGATAGGAAGGGTCCTCGGTCAGCGTGGTGTCGGGTGCGACGTAGCTGTTGGCCAGAGGTGTGCGGCCAAGATCCGCAAAAGTATGGGTCAGTTCGGTGCCGCAGAACCTGCAGTTGGGATTGTTCATATCTGTGATGCCGGCGTCAGGTCAGAGAAACGGGAGATTTGCTCACTTACGAGTTCCCGTGCAGGTTTACCGCCCATCAGGCCTGCGTGCCAGTCTGCGGTCCAGTCGATGGCTTCTTCCTGCGTCAGGCAGGGCTCCCAGCCAAGTGTCTTTGTCGCGAGGCTCGCGTCGAGTGCGAGGTGCGCGGCTTCGCTGGGCCCGGTGCCTGGCACGCCATCCCAGTTTTCGGCTTCTATGCCGGCAGCGCGAACGCGGTCCAGCGCGCGCTCCACCAGCCATTGGACCGGTTTTGCTTCGGTTGTGCGTGGCCCGAAGTTGAGTGTTTTGGGTTTTTCTCTCTCAGAGTCCCCTGACAGCACCTCGATATAGGCCAGGTATCCGGCAAGGACGTCGAGAACATGCTGCCATGGCCGGGTCGCGGCAGGATTGCGAACCTCCAGCACCGTGCCGTTCTCAATGGCCCGAAACAGATCGGGCAGAATCCTGTCTTCCGACCAATCGCCACCGCCAATGACGTTGCCCGCGCGCGCTGTTCCCAGCCGGGCCGAGCCGTCACGATTTTCAAGCAATCCACGTCGCCAACCGATGGCGATTGTCTCCTGTGCGGCCTTGGAGCCGCTATAGGGGTCGTTGCCCCCCAAGGGGTCGCTCTCGATGAAGGGGCGACCGGAATTGTCGTTGCGATAGCATTTGTCGCTCGTGATCACGAGGATTGCGCTTAGGTCCTGGCAGGGCTCCAGCATCTCAAGCAGGTTGCCCGTGCCCTGTACGTTCGTGGCGTACGTGCCATGCGGATCGACAAAGCTGCGCCGGACAAGCGACTGCGCGGCCATATGGATGACAACTTCGGGGTTGGTATCAGCACATGCCGTCCGGAGGGCGTCCCGGTCCCGCACATCACCAATGATCGACCTGACCGATGACAATTTTCCCAAATCGCGGAACAGGTTTGCGCTGGGGTCTGGTTCAAGTGCGAATCCGGTGACATCAGCACCCATTTCCTCTAGCCAGGCGCACATCCATGCCCCCTTGAAGCCGGTATGCCCGGTCAAAAGAACGCGGCGATTGCGCCAGAATTCGATATTGGGTGCGGTCATGGCGTGCGTTGGTCCAGCGGTAAGGGGCGTGCGCGACGTGTCGTGCGTGATGCCGGTATACCCAACAAATACCCCAATGTTCCACACAAGCGTGCCAAATCGCGCCACGTCTTGCTGCGGTCAACGCGCAGGATATTGCCGAGTGCCTTCAAGGCGTAGTGGCCGATGAGGGACCAGGCGAGACGATTTCGTGCGCCGGCACCGCGGCACTTGTCTTCGAGATAAAGCCGGGACCAGGCCATGTGCCAGAATTTTTCCCACCGGTAATGTGCGCTGGGGCGGACGGACCCGCCCCCGGCATGGCGGACAACGGCACCGGGGACCAGTATTGCACTATGTCCCGCGGCGCGCAGGCGCATGCAGAAATCATCATCTTCATAGTAGAGGAATATAGCCTCATCGAACGGGCCGATTTCCTCCAGAGCCGACATGCGGAGAAGAACCACCGCGCCGGAGAGATAGGCTGCGCAAACCGGACCGTCAGGTGGCGTCTCGTGTGTGCGGGACGGGTAGTTTCTTCGCGCAAACATCTCCACATCATGAGCCGGCTCGTCAGCACCCGCAGCATCCAGCACCCGCGGAGAGAGTAGAGCCGCATCCGGGTATTGGTCGGCGGCCTCGAGAAGCTTGGCGATGGCATCCGTGTTGGTCTGTGAGTCCGGGTTGGCCAGAAGCGCAAACTCCCGGCTGACCTCGGATAGACCCTGGTTGGCGCCCGCGCCGTATCCGACACCCGTTTTGTTGCGGCGGATTTTTGCGCGGGGCGTGATCCCCGTGACGATGTCCAGAGTGTCGTCATCGCTGGCATTGTCGACGAGGATAACCTCGGCCGACGCACCGATTTCGGCGAGACACGCGGCAATGACGGCCGCGCTGTGATGGGTCACCACGACAACAGAAACCCGGCTCCAGGGATTTGGAGAAGGCTCAGAGTGAGGGGTGTCTATGTTGGCTGCTGTCGGCACGCCTTTGGGTGTCCTGCTGGTGTCATTTATGGCGGGATTTTGGCCTTCGGACCCGCGCCGGGACAAGCATGCCGGCTAGCTGGTGATCAGTTCTTTGGCTGTTTTGAACAAGGCGCCGTCAGGATCTGCGAGGGTTTCGAGGACGCTGAAGTGATTTGTACCGAAAACGCTGTTGATCCGCACGTTTGTGCCCTGACGGCGGCAATGTGCAGCAAATTCCTCGGCCTGACGGTGAAACTCCCTGCCTTCATGTGCGCCAAGGCTGATCACTGTGTCTGCCTTGGCCCATGGCTGATTGAACATTGGACTGAGCATCGCCGCTGTTGCGGCATCGAGTCCGAGGGGGTCGCCAATGGGCGTATGACGAATGGGTTCAAGATCGAACACACCGCTAATGGGCATGCCGCGATGCACCAAATTGCTGGGCAGATCATCGCCAAAAGAGGCCCAGTCTGTCGTCAGCACGACACCGGTGAGATGTCCCCCGGCCGAGTGTCCGCAGACCATGATGTGATCCCGGTTGAAGCCAAGCTCTTCACCATTGCGCCAGAGATGGGCAAAGGCGCGGCGAATCTGGTCGACGAGCTGCTCAAGCGTGACCGAGGGACAAAGAGCGTACTCGATATTGGCAAAACCAATTCCCGCCTCAACAAAGGAGTCCGCGAGGAAAGCGTAATCCTTCTTCTCGTTCCACTGCCAGTAGCCGCCATGGATAAACGCGAAGAGCGGTGGGTTTTCGTTTTCTGGCAGGAACAGGTCGAATGTTTCGCGCGGGCCGTCGCCGTATCTGAGGTCGATTGACGCTTCGCTGTATTTTGCACGGACTGCATCGCTGCGCGTTGTCCAGTCAGCAGCAAAATCTTCGTAGTCATGAACCTTGCCGCGATTGTTGTACTCGGCATACAGGGTGTCGGCTTCGTAATCGAGATAGACAGTGTCGCGCATGGTTACGTCCTCTGTTTTGTGGTCAGCGTTCAATGCCACCTATTGTCTCATAGAGACGGCACAGGGCGGCAGTGTCTATATCGTACATGCCCATGCCTACGGCTGCATGGTGCATTTGCAGAGCCGTCTGGAAGATGGGGGCGGGGAAGTGCATGTCCTGCGCGAATTCCCCGATAACCGGCCCGTCCTTGGAGGCCATTCCGAAATTTCCGCGTGAGGAGGTGTAGTCCTCGCTCACCATCATCGGGCCGCGGATTTCCCAAAGCACGGAATTTGCCGCGCTGTCCTTCACCAGGTCGAAAACATCATCCGCCGCGAGACCGGCCTTAAGGCCCATCGCCATGGCTTCGGCATTGGCTGCTGTCATCACGCAGACGAGGTGGTTGATCACGAACTTGATCTTGCTGGCATTTCCGAACGGCCCGACAAAGCTGTGCTTTCGGGTGAAGGCCGAGATGACGTCGGCATGGGGTGCAAAGGCGGCTTCATCGCCGCTCATATAGGCCGTGAGTGTCTTGGCCAGGATCATATCCCGGTTGCCGCTGACTGTACCGTCGATCAGGGTCATGCTCGAATCTGCAACAATGCGCGCGCCGTCTTCTTTCACGGCGATGGGCATCGTGCAGGTGTCGATAACGACAAGACCGGCCTTGCCTGAGGATGTGACGCTGCCCTGACCACTGATCACATCCTGAAAAACCTCAATGGATGGCAGGGAGAGCAAAACCACATCGGATTGTTCGGCAACGTCGCGGGGGCTGCCGGCGCGTTTACCACCATTGGATTCAAGTTCATCGAGAGCGGCGGCACGCACGTCAAACCCGACAACTTCAAACCCCGCTTTGACCAGCATGATCGCGAAAGCTGATCCCATTGCACCAAGGCCCACAACACCCACAATCTTCGACATTATTTTCTCCACGTCTCGCGTTTCTGAATTGGCTTGAAGCCTCTCGGGCACCCTATGTCACCGGCTGGGGAGCACTCTCGTGGCCATGTGGGGGGTCTCATATTGTGAGATTTAGAATTTTGGCTATTTGGTCAAGCTGGCGAGATGACTGAAGGTGTGCGCAATCGATCAAGATGATCGGGCTGCTCCAGGAGAAACCCATGACCACCGAACGCCCCTTTCGCATTGCCAGTCACGACGAATTTCCCATCCTTGATGTTGGTCCCTATCTCGCGGGAAAAGACGGTGCGCTGGAAGCTCTGGCGTTCCAAGTGCGAGATGCGCTCGAACGCGTGGGGTTCATGATGTGGATCAACCATGATCTTGATCAGGATACCATCACGTCTGCGTTTGCCGGGTCAAAGCAGTTTCACGACCTGCCCCATGACGAGAAAATGAAGTTGAAGGTCGATGAGCACCAAAGCGGCTATGTCCCGATGGGGCTGTCGTTGAACAAGAACAGTTCTGTCGATGGCACGAAGGGCCTGAAAACCAATGCGATGGAGAATTTGACCTACTATCAGGATCGTGCGCCCGACGACCCTAAAGTTCTGTCGGGGGAGAGATTCCGCAGTATGAACCGTTGGCCCGACCCGGCGATTGCCCCGGGCTTCCGGGAATCCCAGATGAATTTTCACAGCATGATGACCGAACTTGGCTATCGAATGTTGCCCGTGATAGCGCGTGCGCTTGAGATGCCGGCCGACTATTTCGATGACTATTTCAAGGACCCCTCTGTGGTCGTCCGGATGGTCAAGTATCCAGCCATGGGGGACCTTCGTGACGATCAGTTTGGTTCCGCCTCGCACACGGATGCTGGATTTATGACTATGTTGCCCCAGAGCAATCAACCTGGACTGCAGATCAAAACCCCCGATGGTGAGTGGGTCGACCATCCGACCATGGAGAAGGGGGTTATCGTCAATTCGGGCAATATGTTGCGGCGCTGGTCGAATGATCGCTTTCTGGCCTCGCCCCATCGGGTGACCGCGGCAACAGACGCAGATCGCTATTCGTTGGCCTTTTTCTTCAATCCCGATCTTGATGACGTGATTGTTCCGGTCGAAAGCTGCTGTACCGAAGAAAACCCCCGCAAATATGAGCCGTTGGAATACGGAAACTACTTCGCAGACTATCTTGCCGGGGCGTACAGCAATCAAAAGGGTGCTGCGCAGGCAGCGGAGTAGCCGAAAAAAATCCGCAGATGCCTTCATTGCGCGGGTCTTTTTGAAATGACCGTCCTGAATCCGGGCTGAGCGCTCTGGCATTCGGTTCGGTGTCTCGGTAGTCTGCGCGCCTTATTCAAACAGCAGCAAACCGGGGTAATTCCACATGGCGAAAGTCACACTCGAACAGGCAAACACGATCATTGCAGCCGGACAGGCCAAGGGGCGTGAGATGGGCATTGGCCCGCTCACAATCGTTGTGCTCGACGACGGCGGCCATCTCGTCTCAATGCAGCGCGAAGATAAAAGCGGCATCCTTCGCTTTGAAATTGCCTTTGGTAAGGCGTGGGGCGGTCTCGCCATCGGGCGTTCCTCTCGGGCGAACGAAGCCGATATCCTGACCCGAGAGCATTTCGGTGTGGCGCTGGCCGCTGCATCCAACGGTCGGATTATTCCGGTCGCAGGTGGGGTGCTGATCATGGACAGCGACGGCAACGTTGCCGGTGCGGTCGGTGTGACGGGCGATTCGTCTGACAATGACGAAGCTTGCGCCGTCGCCGGTATTGACGCTGCGGGCCTGACCCCGAAGGTCTAGTTTTCTGTCGGTCGGTCGCTACACTTTTCTTGTGTGGCGGCCGGACCACAGGACGGCAAAGACAAAAATCGACACGGCGCAGATTGTCGTTACGGTTTGCATGATGCCAAGCGGCAACGATGACGTGTGGATCAAACTGGCAACAAAAAACGAAAGCACAAAGGCCCATCCCTGATGGAAAAAGCCGCCAAGCGCAGAAGCCGCGCCGGCAAATGATGGCGGAACGGTGCTGAGCGCGAGTGCGTAGCAATTCGCGAAGACCAGTCCGGTTCCAAAATTTGAGATAAAGATCGACGCGACGATCAGCAGCGGGGTCGCAAGACCGCTTGTGGCCAGGAAGACCTGCATCAAGGCACCCGCGATGCCAAATATGTTCCCCGCCAGAATGATCATGTTGACCGGGATGCGTGTGACGAGGCGACCGGACACAAAACTGGCGATGATGAAACCCGCCGGGATAAACATCACGTAAAGCCCGTAAAGTTGTGGCGAGACCCCCATCACACTGATCAGAACAATGGGCGATGCCGTGATGAAAACCTGGAACGTGCCGCTCTGGAAGCTGATCGTCAGGCTGTAGCCCATAAATTTGCGCTGTCGGAGCAGACTGATATAGCCAACGAGGAGCGCGCTTGGCCGCAATGGGCGGCGGGTTTGGGGCGGAAGTGTTTCGCCAAGAATGCGGAAAGCGAAAAGCAGCACGAGTGCGCTCATGACAGCCGTTGCGAAGAATGTCGAACGCCAGTCAAAGCTTTCCAGTAGCAAGCCCCCGAAAAATGGGGCCATAGCGGGTCCGACACCCAGGGCCATCGCGAGATAAGACATGGCGCGGGCAGCGCTTTTGCCTTCGCTGGTGTCCCTGATGATCGCGCGTCCCACAACGATGGTGGTGCAGGCTCCGGCTGCCTGAACGAACCGGGCCCCCATCAGCTGCCAGATGTCGTTGGAGAGGGCGCAGGCAATGCTTGCAAAGAAAAACAGGGTCAGCCCTGACAGTATAATCGGTCGTCGACCGAATGCGTCTGACAATGGGCCTGCAATCAACTGCATCAATGCGAAGGCGCCAAGATAGGCCGGAATAATCAGCTGGACCTGACCTGAGGTGACCCCCAAATCCAGCGCCATCTCGGGAACGGCGGGCAGATAGATGGTCAGCGCCAGCTGGCTGGCAAACATCATGGCGAACAGGGTTGAGATCGTGCGGAAGCCGGGACCCATGACGCGGCCTAGTACAAACCGGCGCGGCGCGCACGCCCGCGCACCAGTGCCAGCAATGTATCAATCGTGGGTGTGGGAACTTTTGCGATCTCGCCGAGTTCTGCCACCACGGTTATCAGGGCATCGATCTCCATGGGTCGCTCGCGTTCGAGATCCTGAAGAATCGAGGGTTTGAACTCTCCGAGTTCGGCACCAAGTTCGATGCGGTCCTCCACGCTCATGGTCATGGGCAGCCCGAGTGCGTTCCCGACATCTTTGGCTTCCTGCATCATGTTTGCTGCGATCGGGCGCACATCCATGTCGCGCGCAATCTTGATCAGAGTTGCTCCGGTCAGCACGCTGATCGGTCCCATCCCCATATTGCCAATCAGTTTCATCCAGATTTCGCCATGAATATCGTTGGTCGCCTTACCGTTTAGGCCAGAGGCGGTGATTACAGCGGCAAATTTTCCGGCGGCTTCAGATGATGCGCGCGAGGCGCTGCCAATCAGAAACGTATCGCCCGCAGCATGATGGATCACGCCCGGCGCAGGCACTGATGCACCGGCATGGACCACGCAGCCGAGCAGAGACGTCTGGGGGAAAGCGGACTCCAGTACCCCTTCGGGATCGACGGCTTTGAGCCGACGTCCATGCAGGGGTTCAGGCAAGGCGCGACTGAACCACCAGGGAACCCCGTTCATGGCTGATACGATCGTGGTGTTGGCATCGCACAGGGGTGCCAATTTGGGAGCGAGTGCCGGAAGTGCAGGCGCTTTGACGGTCAGAAGGACGACGTTTTGGACCCCCAACGTGCTGGGGTCGTCAGAAGCCGTTATGGGAGAAACGAATTCGGTACTATCAGAAATGTATCTCAATCCGTTCTTCTGGATTGCTGCCAGATGGGCCCCCCGCGCGATCGCAGAAACATCGCAACCGGTCTGCGCCAGTCTCGCTGCAAGCAATCCGCCGATCGCACCAGCGCCAACAATACCGACCTTCATGCTCTGCGGCCGTGTTTAGCGGGCCAGTGCATTATCAACCCATGCGGTATGGGCAAACATTTCAGCGTCGCGGTTGTGGAACCCGATAAGTTGTAGCCCAAGGGGCAGGCCATCAGCTTCGAGTGCCGGGATGGTGATGGCGGGTGCGCCCATGCAGGAAGCAGGTGAGCACATGATCGGGTGTCCGATGTTCTCCAGGCCCACTGGTGCGACCTCGGGTGCTGTGAGGCCAATCACGCCGTCAATTTGCTCGGACAGGGCCAGATACCGCGCCCGGAACCCATCTTTCCACTCGAGAGCCAGATGATAGTCCTCAAGTGTAATTTCATGCGCGCGGACCAGCAGCTTGTTGATACGGTCGTGAAATTCGCCTCCGGATTTTTCATATTCGAAGAATGGCCAGCGCATTTCAAAGGCTGCGATCTCGGCAATGCACCAGTCGGAACGGGCGCAGTCGTCTTCAATCGCCTGCAGCTCGGGGACTGTTGAAGGCTCGACGATCGAAACGCCGGCATTCGACAAGGTGTCGAGTGCGGTTTCAAATGCATCGCGGACACTGGTATCTGCCAGTTCCCAGCCCGGTGTGTACATGCGCAAAAGTCGTTTGGGCATCGTTGCCGCAGGGGCGTCTTCAGGTCCGGTCAAACCGCGAGAACCTGGCACTGGCCCGGCCTCTTGCGCCAGAAACCGAAGCGTCTGCCAGGCATCCTCAAGCGCATGGGCATGTGCACCGACATGCTCGCCCGAGGGAGAAAACGGATGAATGCCATCCTGGCGGATAGCCCCGTAGGTTGGTTTGACGCCAACATGGCCGCAATAGCTCGCGGGACGCAGGACAGACGACATCAATTGTGTACCGATGGCCAGCGGCAGCATTCCGGCACCCACGGCAGCCGCTGAGCCGCTCGATGAGGTGCCCGGCGTGCGGTTGTGGTCATAGGGATTGCGCGTCGGTGTGATCGCACCATAGGCAAATTCTGTTGTCGCTGTCTTTCCGACCAGAACAGCCCCTCCACGACGCAGCGCAGAGGCCACGGCCGAATCTCGCTCGGCCTGCCAGCCGGTAAAGATCGGGCTGCCGGATTGGGTGGGAAGCCCCTCGGTCTGGATGATGTCTTTCAGTCCAATGGGGAGGCCGTCGACGGCAGATAAAGGGTTTCCGGCCTTGTAGCGGGTGTCGGCTTGTGCGGCGGCGAGACGGGCTTCGTCGCGTGCGAGAGTCACAAAGGCATGGAGACTGGGTTCCTGCGTTTCGATCTCGTCGAGAAAGCGTTCCAGGAACGCCGAGGGTGTATCGCGACCGTCCCTGAAATCTTCGCGCGCGGCCCGAAACGAGGCCGCGAAAGCTGGCCCACAGCTATAGGCGGTGGGCCAGCTTTGGGTGTGTGCCAAACTCAAAGGATCTCCAGTACGGATTCGGGCGGTCGACCGATGCGCGCCGCACTCGCGGTTACGACAATTGGGCGTTCCATGAGAATCGGGTGTTTGAGGATGGCCTGTATAATGTCCTCCTCCGACAGCGAGGGGTCAGACAGGTTCATTTCCTTGTAGGCATCTTCGCCCTTGCGCAGCAGGTCCCGCGCAGGAATTCCCAGAAGGTCGAGAATCTGGCGCAACTCGATGTCGTCGGGCGGCTCTTTGAGATACTCAATCACCGAGACGTCAATGCCGCGCTCCTCCAGCAAAGCCAGCGTTGCGCGCGATTTGCTGCAACGTGGATTGTGATAGATATCGACGCTCATTTCTTCTTCTTCGTCCATGTCACTCGTCCAGTTTTGTGGTTGCCGGAGAACTTGTAACGCACCGGGGCTAAATCGATTGGTAAACCGCCCGAAATCATTTGTTAACCAAATCTGGCGATAGTTTAGCGATAGTTTGTCGGAATCTCTCGTTTCACATTTGTGGTGCCGGGAATCCCTGTGGAAAGTTCCTTTTACATGATCAATCAATCAATTTCTGATCTTCGCGTTCTTGTTGTTGATGACAATGATCATATGCGTCGTCTGCTGCGTAGCATTCTGGAAGCTTTGAGAATCACGCAGGTGCACGATGTCGAGAATGGAATGATCGCATTGAACGACAGTCGCGTGAACCTGCCTGATGTCATCATCACCGATATGATGATGACGCCGATTGATGGTCTGGAGTTTTCTCGCATGCTGCGTGACGACCCGACCCATCCCGCCACGGATGTGCCGGTCGTGATGATCACGGGGTATGCCGAAAAGCATCATGTTGAAGCAGCACGCGATGCCGGTGTTACCGAATTTCTGGCCAAACCGGTCACCGTGGATGGGGTCGCTGCCCGATTGCGCAGTGTTGTGGAAAATCCGCGGGAGTTTATCCGTTCGAATTCATTCGTTGGACACGACCGCCGTCGGCGGCAACTTCCTGTTCCTGCCGAAGCAAAACGCCGCGCCGAAGATGGCGCGGCGAATGCAGCTTTTCTAGCCGGGAAAGGCAGCAGCCGGTTTGAAGACATCCAGCCGCACGGTGATGCGGTTCTGGATGTCTACGAAACCGAGCCGCAACAGCCCCAGTTGCGTCGGACGTTACGCTAGCCCTCGTAGGCTGTGATCATCCCCGCCGTTTTGGGCAGCCAGGTAACGATTTCCGGGAACAGGACAATCAGAACCACCAGCCCAAGCGTTGCGATGAAGAATGGCGCGACCCCTCTGAATATCTTGTTCAGAGGCACATCGGGTGCCATTTTTGCCATCACATAGACGTTGATACCCACCGGTGGTGTGATCAAAGCCAGTTCCGCCATGATCACGGCGTAAATGCCGAACCAGATCGGATCGAAACCCATCTCCAGAATGATCGGGAACAGGAACGGAATCGTCAGGATCAACATTCCCCAGACATCCAGGAACAGTCCCAGGATGATGTAGAGGAT
>Ga0181559_10003172_pt1 | contig 16170 bp, 15 predicted proteins | sample 011ome_21_FD_133752 | JGI IMG/M metagenome (GOLD analysis project Ga0181559, IMG submission 133752) | Coastal salt marsh microbial communities from the Groves Creek Marsh, Skidaway Island, Georgia - 011508AT metaG (megahit assembly) | ecosystem: Environmental > Aquatic > Marine > Intertidal...
ATTGCCGCGGGGATCGGGGCACTCGTGCTTCTACAAATTCCCGATGCCTTGCACGCCGTGGGCATTGCCCTCGTCATTGCGGCGGGTGTGGCGACACAGCGCCTGGCAGAGCGGCCCAAACCTTTCGTGGATTTCCCCGCCACATCCAAACCGTAGCAGGGTGTTCACGGTGGCTCGGTGGGGCTAGCCCAAGAGAATCTTGTACTGGACGCGGTCGGTGATGGCCACGCTGTCATAGAGCGCCCGCGCGGTGGTGTTGTCAGGGGCAGTGGTCCAATACAGCCTGGGGGCGCCCTTTTCCCGGGCGATTTGCTCCAACTCGGCGATCAACGCTCGGCCCACTCCGTGGCCTCGGTGCTCGGGGGAGACGAAGAGGTCTTCGAGGTAACAAAAATCGGTGGGGGACCATGTGGAGGGGCGAAAGAGGAAGTGCGCCAACCCCACAGGCTCACCGTCGACCTCGGCGAGAAGTCCATGAAGAGGAAAATCACCGATTAGGCGACCCCAGGTGAGCTCATATTGCTCGGGGGAGAGACGAAAGCGATAGAAGGTGATGTACCACTGAAAAAGCATTGTCCACGAGGAGTGGTCCGATTCAGCGAGAGGACGGATGGCGATGGTCATGACTTAGTATCTCCTTATTCGTGGCTAATGACCCCGCTATAGACTTGTACTTACGGGCTTTTTGCCCCGAGCCCTCGTAGCTCAGCGGATAGAGCAGAAGACTTCTAATCTTTTGGTCGCAGGTTCGATTCCTGCCGAGGGCGCTTTGAAATGATTAGAAAATCCCCTCCAATACTGGCGAGTAGGCGCATTCCCTTTGACTCGGGTGTACCATCGAGACACAACTAGCCCCAACGAATTTCAATACCGTTGGGCGCAATTTGGGCGCAAGATTGGTGTCTTATTTGTGCCTATTTCTCACGGCTTACGAATATGGCGACGGTTGCGTATGCAAAGAGCAGGAAAAGAGAGGTCCAGACCGGTAATTGGAAATTCGGAGTGAACCCCCAATCACGCAGCGTGAAGCTCAGAATATACATCCCAGGTTCGCTCCCCTTGTAATACGGAAAGACAGGGAAGAACAAGATAACGCCAGCAATACCAATGGCTACCCAACCAGAGATGCCAAAAATTTTCTTATTCATGGAGACACGGTACCAACTCATATAATTTGCCTATATTTAGCGGGAATATCTGGTGGGCGATACTGGGTTCGAACCAGTGACCTCTTCCGTGTCAGGAAAGCGAACGTTGCGACTGAGGCTAGCTACGGTCGCTGCTGATACGTAGAGTTGTCTCATGCCAACGGAAAAAGCCTCTCAGAAGCGCCGCGCGGAATTGGATTCAGCAGACGTCAAGGAAATCTTTCTCAGGTTCTTCGACTTCAAGAGCGAGTTGAAAAGGGCTGACTTCTATACTCCAATTTGGATCCTCGCAGTGGTTTCCTTGGCGGCACTTGTCACCTCGGCGATTCCATTCTTTGGCCCGTTATTTGTTTTGGTCGTTATAGTTTCTTTCGCGGCCCTGGTAACGCAGCGCCTGAGAAGCATGAACTATCACTGGGCGATCGCCTTTATTGGGCTTGTGCCAGTTCTCGGATGGCTGGTTATCGCGACCTTGATGACTGTCAAGGCGCGAACAACACACGAAGAGGTTCAACTTCCGATCTCACGCCTAGCGGTCATTTGGGTCTCCACATTCCTGACCCTCGCGATGGTCACGTTTTCTCTTGCAATCGCGAATGCTCAGCCCGACGAGGGAGAGCCTGCATCGTCGTCGAGCCAGTCGTCAGCATTGCAAGAAATTGAATCGGAAGCCGATAAGCAAGCCCGAATCGAGGCCGAAGAGGATGCTGCTGCAGCGGCAGCAGAGCTGGCAGAACTTGCAGAAACAGCCCGCATTGAGAAAGAAGAAGCTGAGCGAGTCCAAGAGTTGAACTCCGACTTTGCCGTGATGTTGGCCGGTCTTGAGGTAGCAGACGAAATTTCCTCTGGTTACAACCGCGACCTTTTCAAACACTGGATCGACGCAGATGGAGACGGGTGTGACACTAGGCGAGAAGTGCTGATCGAGGAATCGCTAACAACCGTGACCGTCGGATCAGGCTGTTCTCTTGAGGGTGGCACCTGGGTTTCGGCCTACGACGGAGAGGAAACCAGTAATCCATCAGATTTCGACGTGGATCATTTTGTTCCTCTCAGCGAAGCTTGGGCTAGCGGCGCAAACGAGTGGAACTCGGATACGCGCGAAAGATTCGCCAACGATCTGGACTACTCCCTGGCCTTGATTGCCGTTTCGGACAGCTCCAATCGGTCAAAGAGCGATTCGGACCCTGCCGAATGGATGCCTCCAAACGCTAACTACAAGTGTGAATATGTTTTCGCTTGGGTGAACGTCAAGTTCCGTTGGGGGCTTTCGATAGACGCTGCTGAAAAAGCTGCCCTTGAGAAAGTTTGGGGCAGCTGCTCGGTGGAAGATCTTCAGCTCAGTGACTTATCTTCAAGAACGAGAGTCGTCAATGAACCGGCCCCTGCTCCAGCACCAGATCCGGCCCCTGCTCCAGCACCAGATCCGGCCCCTGCTCCAGCACCAGATCCGGCCCCTGCTCCAGCGCCGGCACCCGATGCCGGAACCGACCCTCGTTTTGGCACTTGCAAGGAGGCGATAGCCAACGGTTACGGGCCCTATCAGAGTGGTGTCGATCCTGAATATGGGTGGTACACAGATCGCGACAAGGACGGTCTAGTCTGCGAGTAGCAAGGCGAGGATGAGCGGAATGGGCCTTGAGAACTTCCAACTGCGCCTGAAACAAGTGGTCCAGGCTCTCGAGCCATGGATGATGTTTCTTGGGTTTGTTTATTTGGGACTTTATGCGACTGAGGTTTTGGCCGAGCCCGCCGGATCTGCTCTGACTACCGTTCGGATGGCAATGGAAATTGTGTACTGGGTTTTCATAGCGGATTTGGTTGCTCGAATTATTGCCGATCTGGGCACATTTGGGTCTGTTTCAGGCTGGGTTACCTTCCTCAAGGTGAATTGGCTAAGTTTCGTGTCCGTCCTCGTTCCTGCATTTAGGACCTTGCGGGTACTGAGAGTCCTGATCGTCCTTAGGGCAATCGTTCCTTACTTGGTGAGCCGGTCGGCAAAGGTTGGCCTCTTTGTTGGACTGTCATTCCCTCTCGTCCTTATCACTTCTTCCCTTGCAGTTTTGGAAGCGGAAAGGTATGCGGAAGGCGCAAGCATTAAGACCTTTGGTGACGCACTCTGGTGGAGTCTAGTTTCGGTCACGACAGTTGGTTATGGCGATAGCTTTCCAGTGACTTCGGAGGGGAGGGCAGTGGCGGCTCTGCTGATGTTTGTTGGCATAGGCCTGTTTTCCTCGCTTACCGCATTGTTAGCCGCGTGGGTTGTGGGCGGGCGCTCTCAAGACGAAACGCAAATGGACTGACGCGCGAATAAATTATTGGGCGCAAATTGGGCTTAGTGGCTCAAAAGTCGCAAAAAAATCAGTTAATCAGAATATAAATTCATCTATTGTCAGAAGACTTCTAATCTTTTGGTCGCAGGTTCGATTCCTGCCGAGGGCGCTTACTGCTCGAGCAACTCAGCTAGCTCCATCCATCTCGTCTCGAGCTGCTCCATTTCTTTAGCTAAATTGGCCCGCCTTTCGGCGAGCTCAATTGACGTTGCATGATCACTCATGTCGCCCGACGCCATGACGAGGTCGAGTTGGGCGATGTCCTGAGAAAGCCCCGCCATTTGCTTATCGAGCCGGGCCTGTTCTTTTTCGGCCTCACGGTGCTCTTTACTCCCCGGACGAAGGACGACCGCCTCCGTTGCGCCAGCAGAAGCAGTTTCGGGTGCAACCGATGAGGAGGCAGCCCTCGATATGGCTTCTTCGAGTCGGATGTATTCGTCCACACCGCCGGGAAGGTGGCGAAACTCGCCTCCCACAATCGCGTATTGCTGGTCGGTGATGCGCTCCAGCAAATACCGGTCGTGTGACACCACAATCAGGGTGCCGGGCCAGGTGTCGAGGAGGTCCTCCATCGCCCGCAGCATCTCGGTGTCCAGGTCGTTGGTGGGCTCGTCAAGAAGCAACACATTCGGCTCGTCGAGGAGCTCCAAGAGAAACTGAAGCCGTCGACGTTGGCCGCCACTGAGCTCGTGCACCCGCGCGGAGAGGTGGGCGGAGGAAAACCCCAACCGCTCCAGTAGTTGACCCGGGGTCATTTCGACCCCGTCGGCTTTGTAGGTGGTCTTTTTCCTAGAAATGACCTCGCTCACGCGGTCATTCCAGACCTCGTCGAGGCTCGCCAGCCTCTGGTCGAGCACTCTCAGTTTTACCGTGGAACCGCGGGCAATCCGGCCCGAGGTGGGTGTTTGGGTGCCGGCGAGGAGTCCAAGCAGGGTCGATTTGCCCGCACCATTTGCACCAAGAATCCCGGTTCGCTCACCGGGCGCGAGCTTCCAGGTGAGTGGTTTGAGCACCTTATTCTTGTCAAAGGAGACGGAGACGTCCTCTAGTTCGATGACTTTCTTCCCTAACCGCGTCGTCGCAAGTTTGGCGAGGCTGACTGGATCGCGAATTTCAGGAACGTTGCTAATGAGGGCATTCGCTGCGTCGATGCGGAATTTGGGTTTTGAGGTGCGGGCGGGAGCACCTCGACGCAACCAGGCGAGTTCCTTTTTGAGTAGGTTTTGTCGTTTCGCTTCGGTCACAGCCGCGCTGCGCTCGCGCTCCACTTTTTGCAGGATGTAGGCGGCATAACCACCCTCGTAGGAGTCGACGACACCGTCGTGAACCTCCCACGTTTCCGTCGTGGCGGCATCCAAAAACCACCGATCATGGGTGACCACCACCAAGGCGCCCTGATTCGCTGGCCAGCGGCTCTTGACGTGTTCGGCGAGCCAGGAAACCCCCATCACATCGAGGTGGTTGGTGGGTTCGTCGAGAAATAACACGTCCCATTCGCCCACTAGTAGCGCCGCGAGCGACACTCTCTGTCGTTGGCCACCGCTCAGTTCTCCCACGAGCGCGTCCCAAGAAATGTCGGGAAGTAAACCGTCGATGACGTCTCTAAATTTCGAGTTGCTCGCCCATTCGTGTTCGGGCCCCTCGCCCACTACAGCCTGCTTGACCGTGATGGTCGCCGAGATAGTGTCGGACTGGTCAAGCAGTCCGATCCGTAGGCCACGTTGCCCCACCACCTCGCCTGAATCAGGTTTGCTTCTTCCTGCAAGCGCCCGAATAAGTGTGGATTTGCCATCGCCGTTTCGACCCACGACACCGATGCGATCGCCGTCGTTGAGGCCCAAGGTGACGTCGCGAAGGACTACCCGCGTGGGGTATTCAATGCTGAGGTTTTTTGCACCAAGAAGATGGGCCACCGTGTGAGCCTAGCTGTTGGGAAAGAAGTGAAGTCCCTTGGGGGACTCATCGGTTTTCAGCACTCAATCACGTTAACGGCGAGCCCACCTGTCGACGTTTCTTTGTACTTCGTTGACATGTCGAGGCCTGTTTGGCGCATCGTCTCAATCACATTGTCCAAACTGATTTTGTGGCTACCATCGCCGAGTAGCGCCAGGCGCATGGCAGCCACAGCGGTACCGGCTGCTATCGCATTTCGCTCAATGCAAGGCAGCTGGACATAGCCCCCTACCGGATCGCAGGTGAGGCCCAGATTGTGCTCCATCGCAATTTCGGCGGCGTTTTCGATCTGTTCAGGGGTACCACCCATTAGCGCGGTCACTCCTGCCGCCGCCATCGAGCAAGCAGAACCCACTTCGCCTTGGCAACCCGCCTCGGCACCCGAAATACTCGCGTTTTTCTTATACAAACTGCCGATCGCCGCTGCGGTGGGTAAGTAAATGCTCTCGATTTCCTCGTCGCTCTTGCCGCCAAATCGTTGCGCCCAATACCCCACGGCGGGGATGATGCCGGCTGCCCCATTGGTGGGGGCAGTGACTACCCGGTTGCCCGCTGCGTTTTCTTCATTCACGGCGATAGCGAAGGTTTGGAGCCAGTCGCTTTCGTGGTCTCGCCCGTCCGAGGCGTCTCGCAGCTTTGTTGCCATTGCTTTGGCTCGCCGTTTCACGTTGAGCGTTCCAGGAAGCATTCCCTCGGCTTCGAGACCGGCTTCGATGCAGGCCTTCATCGTGGCCCAGACAGCGCTGATTCTCTCTCGAGTCTCATCTTCGCCGTGGGTAGCAACGTCATTGAGCAAGCTGATTTCGGCGATGCTCAGGCCGTGATCGTGGGTGAGTTGGATGAGTTCCACTCCGGAATCAAAGGGGTAGGGGGCCACGGTGTCGAAAGAAGATGGTTCTGAGGAGTCTCCGTCTTTTTCGATGAACCCCCCGCCTACCGAGTAGTAGACCGATTCGAGGAGTTTCTCATCGCCATCGTGGGCGACGAAGCGGATGCCATTGGAATGGAGCGGCAATCGGGTGAGCGGTGCAGACACCATGTCATCGGCCGAAAGAGGCACTGTATGGCCCGCGATAGTCACAATGCCGGTACTCAGGGCAGTGTCGTAGCTGTGTATCACCACCTCGGGGGCGCAGGTCTCGGGATCATATCCCTCAAGGCCCGCGAGGAGAGCGCCGGGTGTGCCGTGTCCCGCCCCAGTCGCCCCGAGCGAACCATACAGAGTCATCGTGAGGCGCGTGGTGCGGCCCAACAGCCCTGAGTCGACGAGCTCCTGGACAAAACTCTTGGCAGCCCGCATCGGACCCACCGTGTGAGACGACGACGGGCCCAACCCGATACGAAACAGGGTCAGTGTTCCCACGTGTGCGGAAAGAAGGCTTGTCATTGTGTCCCTCTATACGCCCTGACGCGGGCCGACTGCGTAGTGTCGACCCGCGCCAGAGACTCTTGAGGGAGTTACTTGTTGGACTTTCCGGCGGAAAGTGCGTATTCCTCTTCGGGGGCGAGCACCAGATGGTGTCGACCCACGAGCGCGAAGCCCAACAGCATGACCGCGTAGACCACCGCGATACCGACAATTGCGGGCAGGAACGCCGGGTTGATCAGGAACCCGATGAACGCAATACCCGAAATAATCAGAGCCGCCCAGCCGCCGAAGACACCCCACGGCGACTTGTACGGACGGTTGATGTTGGGGAACTTCTTGCGAAGGATGAGGAACGCTGCCGCCTGCATACCGTAAGCGAGCATTGCACCCCACACCGCAATGTTGAGCACGACCGCTCCCGCAACCGCTCCAGCACCTTCGGCGTCAATCGCGGTGAGGACGTCGATGAGGACCAGAGCCAAGAACCCAATCACGCCACCTGCGAGAAGAGCCACCAAGGGGGTCTTCTGCTTGTTGGTCACCGAGAGGAACTTGGGGTAGTAGCCCGCACGCGAGAGCGAATACATGTTGCGCCCGTAGGCGAACATGATCCCCTGGAGCGAGGCCAGCAGACCGATCAGCGCCATCAGGCCCAGAACAGCGGCCAGTTGGTCATTTTGCAAAATGGCTCGGAAGCCATCCAGCAGTGGCTCGCCTGCAACGCGGGTTTCTTCGGCGCCGAGGATTCCGGTGTTGAGGAAGAGCACCAGCAGGCCGGTGACGATCAGCGTTCCACGGGCCCAGACACCTGCCCGGGGAATGTCTTTCTCCGGAGTGTGTGCTTCTTCTGCGGCGAGGGGGAGTTCCTCGATGCCGAGGAAGAACCACACCGCGAATGGAATCGCGTAGAGGATACCCATCGCACCAAATGGCAAGAACGCGCTACCGCCTTCTGCCGGAGCGATGTTGAAGAGGTTCTCCCAGGCGAAGAGACCCGACGCCAGCGCCATCACAGAGAACAGCAGCAGGATGCCGATCGAGATGATCGACACCACGATCGAGAACTTGAATGACACGTGCGCGCCTGAGGCGTTGAGAGCAATGAAGATGGCGTACAAAATCAGCCACCACACCCATGCGGGCAAGCTGACCCCCGTCAGTGTGCTGACGACACCCTCGGCGTAAGCCGCGGAAAAGTACACCACAACAGCTGTCGTGGCAACGTACTCAATCGTCTCAGCGAGTCCGGTGATGAAACCACCCCAGGGACCCATTGCGCTTCGCGAGAAGGAATAGGCGCCACCCGTGTGGGGCATTGCTGCGGACATTTCTCCGATGGAGAAGATGAGGCCGTAGTACATGACCACGAGGATGCCGAAGGCGATCAATAGGCCACCGAAGCCACCTACGTCAAGACCAAAGTTCCATCCCGAGAAGTCACCGGAGATAACGGCGGCAACCGCCAGACCCCAGAGACCCCAAACGCCAGCTGCTCGACGCAACTGGCGTTTTTCAAAATAACTCGAGTCAGCTGACTTATAAGTAACGCCAGCGACCTTCTGTTCACTTGCCATTCTGTTCTCCCATCTGTCGATGGAGTCACCGCGAGTATCCACGGTTCCTCATCACGACGCTGTGAAAAGGACTTAATCGAGGCAAATGTAGCGTGACATTGGTCGATTCAACAGACCATTTGGCAATAAAGTCTCAACCATTTGTTCAACCCCGATTCCGTCAGATTGCTTTCTTTTCGGGGATGGGTGGAGCACAATGGGAAAATAACCAGTTTCTAAAGGTTGAAAAACCTACCAATAAAGAGGCGGATATCAATGGCGACCACCGGCTTTATCGACACGAAAACCCTGACCGAGCTATTTGAAGCGGGGGAGGTCGACACCGTCGTGATGGCGTTTACCGACATGCAGGGTCGACTCATCGGAAAACGTGTCGCGGCGAGACACTTCCTCGAGAACGTGTCACATCACGGCGCAGAGTGCTGCAATTACCTCCTCGCCGTTGATATCGAAAACAACACCATTCAGGGCTACTCCCACGCATCGTGGGACACCGGCTACGGCGACATGGTGATGGTTCCCGACATGTCGACACTGCGAATGGCGCCGTGGCTCCCGGGAAGTGTGATGGTGACGTGCGATTTACAATCCACCGAGCACGAAGAGGTGGGGCCCTCCCCCCGAGGCATTCTGAAGCGACAAATCGCTCGCCTCGCCGAGATGGGCCTCACGGCTCATGTGGGAACGGAGTTGGAATTCATCGTGTTCGACAATTCCTACCGGGAAGCGTTCGCCATGGGGTATCGGGGGCTCACCCCGTCAACCGACTACAACGTCGATTACGATCTGCTCGCCTCCACCCGGGTCGAGCCACTGTTGCGTGAAATCAGAAACCAGATGGATGCAGCGGGTATGTACTGCGAAGGGGTGAAGGGCGAGTGCAATTACGGGCAACAGGAAATCGCCTTCCTCTACAACGATGTGCTGCGCACCTGTGATAACCACTCCATCTACAAAGCCGGCGCCAAAATGATTGCCGACGATTTTGGCCAGTCCCTCACCTTCATGGCGAAGTACAACGAAAGGGAGGGCAACAGTTGTCACATTCACATGTCGCTACGCGGGACTGACGGTTCGATGGCGTTTGCCGACGACAAGGATCCTCGAGGAATGTCTGAGCTGTTCAAGCACTTCATTGCGGGGCAAATTGCCTATATGAGGGAACTCAGTCTTTTCTACGCCCCCCAAATCAACTCCTATAAGCGGTATGTCGAAGGAAGTTTTGCCCCTACCGCCATCGGGTGGGGCCTGGACAACCGCACAATCGCCCTTCGCGTAGTTGGCAGGGGCAAAGCCATGCGGGTAGAAAATCGGGTGCCCGGTGGTGACGTCAACCCCTACCTCGCGACCTCGGCCATGATTGCGGCGGGGATCGCGGGAATCGAGCAGAAACTGCCTCTCGAAGAGATTAGTGAAGGCAACGGATACATCTCCGACAAGCCGCGAGTCCCCAGCACCATGGTTCAGGCCACCGAACTCTTCGCCGAATCGGCACTCGCGCGAAGCGCATTCGGCGACGACATCGTTGACCATTATGTGCACTATGCCCACACCGAAATTGCCCAGTTCAACGCTGTGGTCACCGAGTGGGAGAGAGTGAGGGGCTTTGAGCGCCTCTAAGCCACTTATCGCGATTACGACCTACCGCCAGCCGGGAAAGACCGGAGTGTGGGAGGGGGAATTTGCGATGATTCCTGGTGATTACGTCGAAGCCATCGAGCGCGCCGGCGGAACCGCCGTCTTGGTGCCCCCACAGCCGCTCACTCCTGAGGACGCACAGAAGCTCCTATCGGGGATGGATGGGCTGATGTTGTGTGGCGGGAGGGATGTAGATCCCGCCCGCTACCAGCAAGAGCCGTTCACCACCACCGAACAACCCGACACTCGCCGGGATGACACGGAAGACGCGCTTCTCGCTGTCGCCATCGAATCGTGGCTTCCGATTTTGGGCATTTGTCGCGGCGCGCAGATGCTCAATGTTCACCGAGGCGGCACCCTCATCCAACACTTGCCCGACCAGGTGGGGGATACCCGGTACCAAAAAGGTGGTGGCGAGTTCAGCATGATGGGCGTCAACGTCGAGCCGGGGTCTAGCCTGAGCGACATTGTCGACGGTAGTACCCGAATCGAGCCCGTTGCCATGTATCACCATCAGGCGATTGACCAGGTGGGAGAGGGGCTCATCATCAGCGCAACGAGTGATGATGGCATTGTCGAGGGCGTCGAACTTTCGGGACACCCCTTCTGCGTGGCTGTTCAATGGCATCCGGAAAAGACTCTTGATGACCTGCGGCTCTTCCGCTCTCTGATTTCAGCCGCCCAGGCCCCAACAAGGAGTTGACGATGAGCTATCAACTGGAAAACCCCGCCACTGGCGAAAAAATGGAGACCATCGAGCACTTCGATGTGGAACGAACCGATGACGCGATCCATCGTGCGCGAGTTGCCCAGCGTGAATGGTTTGCACTGGCCCCGGCGGAACGGGCCAACCTCCTTCGCTCCTTCGCCACGGCCGTTGAAGGCGACATCGAGAATCTGGCCCAATTGGAGGCCCGAAACTCCGGTCACCCCATCTCTCAGGCGCGATGGGAAGCTGGTCACGTCCGAGACGTGCTGAATTATTACGCCGGTTCACCAGAACGCCTGGCCGGAAAGCAGATTCCCGTTGCTGGGGGAGTAGACATCACGTTCCACGAGCCGCTCGGAGTGGTGGGAATCATCACCCCCTGGAACTTTCCGATGACGATTGCGTCGTGGGGTTTTGCACCCGCTCTCGCCGCCGGAAACTCAGTGGTACTCAAACCCGCCGAATGGACACCGTTGACATCTATTCGTCTGGCTGAGCTCGCAGTGCAGGCGGGAATCCCTGAAGGCGTGTTTCAGGTGCTCCCTGGCAAGGGCTCCGTGGTGGGCCAGCGTTTTGTCGAGCACGAAGCCGTCCGGAAAGTTGTCTTCACTGGTTCAACCGAAGTGGGCAAACAGATCATGAGCCAATCGGCTCCACAACTCAAGAGGGTCACCCTGGAGTTGGGGGGAAAAAGCGCCAACATTGTCTTTGACGACGCCGATGTGGCACGAGCGGCGGCGATGGCGCCATCTGCAGTGTTCGAAAACGCTGGGCAAGACTGTTGCGCACGCTCGAGAATCCTCGTTCACGAAAGCATGTTCGACCACTTCATGGAAGGCCTAGAGACTTCAGTGAAGGCCTACCGGGTGGGAGACCCATTAGATGACTCAACCGAAATGGGTCCCTTGGTCACCAAAGCGCATTTCGACTCGGTGTCGTCCTATCTTGACGACGCACAGATTGCGTTCCGCGGACAATCTCCTGACGGGCCGGGAAACTGGTTCGCCCCCACAGTGCTCTTGCCCTCTTCGGCAACAGACCGGTGTATGAAGGAAGAAATTTTTGGCCCCGTCGTGGCCGTCTATCGGTTCAAGGACGAACAGGAAGCTATCCAACTCGCCAATGACACCGAATATGGCCTCTCGGGGTCGATTTGGACGCGCGACGTCGGCCGAGTCATGAGAGTGGCTCGTGGCGTCGAGTCGGGAAACCTCTCCGTCAATTCCCACTCCTCAGTGCGCTACACCACCCCCTTCGGTGGCTTCAAGCATTCGGGCTATGGCCGCGAGTTGGGGCCCGATGCGCCACTGCATTTCACCGAAGAAAAAAACGTCTTTATCGCCGTTGACTAACCCCTAAGGAGCCCACAATGACCAGTGTTGATCTCACTCAGCGCCTTGCCAAAAAGGTGGCGGTGATTACTGGAGGGGCAAGTGGTATCGGACTTGCCACTGCTCGACGAATGGCAGCAGAAGGAGCCACCGTCGTCATCGGCGACATGGATGAAGTAGCGGGACCAGAGGTGGCCGCTGAACTCGGAGGACTCTTCGTCAAAGTCAACGTTGCCGTTGAAGACGAAGTGAACAACCTCTTCGATACTGCGCAGAAAACCTATGCGTCGGTCGATATTGCCTTCAACAACGCCGGTATTTCCCCGCCCGACGACGACTCCATCGAAACCACCGAACTGCCCGCTTGGCAGAAAGTCCAAGACGTCAACCTGAAGTCGGTGTATTTGTGTTGCCGCGCGGCTCTGCGCCACATGACCGCCCAGGGCAGCGGATCAATCATCAACACGGCGTCCTTTGTCGCCGTCATGGGGTCTGCCACGTCGCAAATTTCTTACACCGCGTCAAAAGGCGGCGTGCTGGCGATGAGCCGTGAATTGGGAGTGCAGTTTGCCCGCCAGGGTATTCGGGTGAACGCGCTCTGCCCCGGTCCTGTCAACACGCCGTTGCTTCAGGAACTGTTTGCCAAAGACCCCGAGCGAGCAGCTCGCCGACTCGTGCACATTCCGATGGGGCGATTTGCCAACCCCGAGGAGCTCGCCGCGGCGGTGGCGTTCTTGGCATCGGATGATTCCTCGTTCATTACCGCTTCCACCTTCCTCGTAGACGGAGGAATCTCCGGGCATTACGTGACACCCGTGTAAGAGGATCATGAGTGAGAGCCGAGAGCAAGAAAGTCGTCTAGGCGATTCCTCGCTCTTGCTGCGCCCGATTAGTGGGGGGAACTCCTATGAAGAGACCGTTGAACGCATTCTTCAGACGATTCGTTTGGGTCTAGTAGGCCCCGACCAGCGGTTACCCTCCGAGCGGGAGCTCGCCGTCATGCTGGATGTGTCACGGGACACCGTGCGGGAAGCAACGGCCTCGTTGGCCGATGCGGGTTATCTAGTGATTCGGCGTGGGCGATACGGCGGAACCTTCGTCAAAGGTGACCTGCCCGACCCTGACCCTGACGCCAGACATCGACTCGACCCTGACCACATTCACGACATTCTGATCTTTCGCGAGGTAGTGGAGGTGGGGGCAGCGCGTGCGGCTGCCACTCAAGAACTGAGTTCTGAGAGCCGAGACGAGTTGTGGCGGGCTCACCTCGAGTGCTCCCTTGCTTCACCAGAGGATTATCGGCGCCTCGATTCGCGATTCCACCTCCTTCTCGCGGAGGTCACAGGTTCGCGAAAGCTGGTTGAAGAGGTGGCGTCAACGAGGATGAAGGTTAATCAGTTTCTCGATGCGATTCCGCTTCTCACCCCCAACATCTCTCACTCGACCGAACAGCACGAAGAAATCGTGAGCGGCGTGTTGAGAGGCCAGGCGGACCTGGCGGCCATGGCAATGCGCGACCATTTGGAAGGAACCGCGGCGCTTCTGCGCGGGTTCCTTGGCTAATCGGCCGATTAGCGCTCGGTAGGGCTGTTGTTCTTATAGGTGAGCCAGAGAATGTATCCGGCGGTGATGGCCCAAATGGCGATAAACAGCCAGAGCGTATCCAGCACAAAAGTTGAAAGATACGCTCCCGCAATCATCGCAATTGCTGCTACCGCCACCTTGATGATGGCCATATGCCACACCGTGTAGGTGTAGCGGCGAAAAATCCTGTTAATGTCGATACTCCTAGCTGCGTCACGGGAGTGCCACGGTGCTGTAACGGGGGCCATTGTCTGTAGCTTATGGGCCACGTGGACGGGTCTACACTAAAAAGTGAGACGAGGTGACGAGATGCCAGCCAGGGAATCGCGCCATATTGCCCCCTCTGCCCGCACTCAGTGGGTACGTCGTGCGGCGTTCTCGGGCTACCTCGGAGACACTCTCGTCTAAGCCGACAACTCGGTGAGGTCGGACTCGGTCAGGGTGATTTCAGCGAGGAGGTCGTCTAACTGCTCAATTCGTGATGCGCTCGCGATGGGTGCGGTCACTCCGGGTTGTTGGCGCAGCCATTCCAGTGCGATCGTCGTGGGGGAAACACCCAGTCGTGTAGCGACGGAGAGTAGGCGATCGAGGGTGGCGAAGTTTCCTTCCGACACGTAGTCGTTTTCCACCCGCTCTTGGCGGACTGAGGTGGACACCTCACCGCGGCGATATTTCCCGGTCAGGAATCCGCTTGCGAGCGAAAAGTAGGGCAAGCCCCAAAGGCCCTCCCGCTCGACCAGTGGCGCCATATCGGATTCGTAGGGCTCGCGGGCGACGAGGTTGTAGTGGTTTTGCACCGCCACATACCGTGGCAGGCCGAGGGTTTCAGCGAGCGTGAGTGCCTGTGAGAGCCGCGAAGCGCTAAAGTTCGACGCCCCAATCGCGCGCACTTTGCCGGCATCAATCAGGTGTTGAAAGGCTCCGAGCGTGTCTTCCATCGGCACCGAGTCGTCGTCGCAGTGGGCGTAGTAAAGGTCGATGGTGTCAATGCCCAGACGGCTGAGCGATTCGTCAGCGGCCGCGAGGATGTTGTGTGGCGAGAGTCCCGGGCGGGTCGTCATTTTGCCCACCTTGGTCGCAATTACCACGTCATCGCGATTCACCCTCGATCTGCGAAGCCACTCACCCACGGCCCGCTCGGATTCACCGCCCGAATTGCCCGCGACCCATTGGACATACATATCGGCCGAATCAAAGAAGTTCACGCCCCGGGCCAGAAGTTCATCCAAGAGTCGATTGGCTTCGGACTGGTCGTGAATCGACCAGCCAAACACGTTGGCACCGAAACACAGTGAGGATACGGTCAGGTGAGAGTGGGGCAGCGTGATCGGATGAACCATGTGCCGAGCCTACCCAGACACGTGGCCGTCACCTCGGCGACAACTCAGCCTCACGCTCTAACCTGGTGTGAACAAGGAGAGTGTCGTGCAAAGCACTGTTTTTGAGCGCAATCAGATCAGCGACGAGACCATCAGTAATTCTTTGGCGTCCTCGGTTCGTAAGGCGTTTTGGGCGGAAGATGCGGGTCGGGATTCCTCACTCACCCGTTTTGCTGGTTCGGTCGATTGCGATCTCGCCATTGTGGGTGCCGGCTATACCGGTTTGTGGACTGCTATTGAGGCGAAGCGTCGACACCCCGATTGGCGAGTTGTGGTGTTGGAAGCAAAGGAGCCAGGCTGGGCGGCGTCGGGGCGAAATGGTGGCTTTGTCGAATCCACTCTCACCCACGGTGAATCTAACGGTCGGCGACGCTATCCCAAAGAATATGAGGTGCTCGATCAGGCGGGGCTTGAGAACCTTGACGCGATTGAGGCCGCCGTCAAAGAATTTGGCTGGGACTGCGATTTTTGGCGGGTGGGGTCTCTCGCGGTCGCGGTCGAAGAGCACGAGTTGGAATGGCTCGATGAGTCGGCCGATGGGGAGCGAGAAGTTCGGCTGAGCGCTGAGGAAACCCGCGCCCGGGTCAACTCACCCACCTATTTGGGTGCAACATTTTCTCCCCGTGACACCGCGATGGTTCACCCCGGAAAACTGGCCCGTGAAATGCTTCGGACGGCGAAAGAACTCGGCGTGGAAGTATTCCGGCGCTCGCCGGTAAAGGGCCTCGAGGCTTCAGCCCATCACGTTGAGTTGCGACTTGCTTCAGGTGTCGTGCGGGCACAACGTGTGGCGCTGGCGACTAATGCCTACCCGTCTCTTCTCAAGCGATACCGCCTACACACCATCCCGGTTTACGACTACGTGTTGATGACGGAACCTCTGACCGCCCAGCAGAAGAAAGAAATTGGTTGGAGCGGCCGCGAGGGTGTTGCTGATTTAGCCAATCAATTCCACTACTACCGAATCACTGCCGATGATCGAATCTTGTTCGGCGGCTATGACGCGATTTATCACTTTGGTGGGCGAGTGCGCTCCGGTTATGAAGAGCGCCCTGAGAGCTATCGCAAGCTCGCCTTCCACTTCTTCACCACGTTCCCGCAATTGGAAGGTGTTCAGTTTTCTCACCGCTGGGCGGGAGCAATCGACACCTG
>Ga0181559_10003177_pt1 | contig 16160 bp, 15 predicted proteins | sample 011ome_21_FD_133752 | JGI IMG/M metagenome (GOLD analysis project Ga0181559, IMG submission 133752) | Coastal salt marsh microbial communities from the Groves Creek Marsh, Skidaway Island, Georgia - 011508AT metaG (megahit assembly) | ecosystem: Environmental > Aquatic > Marine > Intertidal...
CAGAATTGCTGGCACTGCTGCCCATGTTGGCAGCGCGTGACATCACCTTGATGGCCATGGTAGGTATGCCCGACAGCCCGGTGGGCAGGGCAGCCCAGGTCTTACTCGACGTATCGGTAGAACAGGAGGCCTGTCCACATGACCTCGCACCCACTACCAGTTCTGCAGCCCAACTTGCTATGGGAGACGCCCTCGCCATGGCGTTGATGGAGGCCCGAGGCTTCAGCAGCGATGATTTTGCGCGCTCCCATCCCGGGGGCAGTTTGGGCCGCAAATTGCTGTTGAGACTAAGTGACCTTTTAGATGAGCTCCACCAACCCACCATCGCTTCCCAAGCGGGCCTACGAGACGTTGTTATGGCGGTTTCGGCCGGTCGTGTAGGCGCGGCTGCAGTATTTCCGACCGGCGATTCCAAAGAGGCCTTGGCCGGGATCATCACGGATGGGGACTTGCGCAGGGCCTTGGAACGAGAGCCCGACTCATGGTCCCAACTGACTGCTGCGGATGTGATGCAAGCCCACCCTCGTTGCCTTCCGGACAGGACCCGAGCAATCGAAGCCCTGGACCTGATGGAAAAGCACCGCATTTCACAAGTGATCGTGACGGGTGAGGACGGACAATTCCTTGGTTTCGTTCACCTGCATCAACTCATCGATGCCGGGATCCGCTGACCCGTTGGACCGAAACATGGCACCTCAAGGACAGGATAGCGGTGGTGAAATGGGTTTCATGGACCACCTCGAAGAGTTGAGGCGGCGTCTTTTTTACTCTCTTTTGGGCATCATGGCAGGGGCCATCACCCTTTTCGTAATGAAGGACTGGGTGTTCGACCGTTTGATTTTCGCACCGCGCCATCCCGACTTCATCACTTTCAGGGCCTGGTGTGCCTTGAGTCATCTCACTGGGGCGGGGGACAGTTTATGTGTCACCGAAATCCGCTATGAGCTGATCAATACCACCATGCTCGGAAATTTCTCCGCGCACATCCTCGTCTCAGCCATCGGCGGATTCATCCTGTCCTTTCCATGGACGTTTCACCAAATCTGGCGTTTCATCCGCCCGGGATTGCACGGGGCGGAAGCACGCTCAGCACGCGGGGTCACCCTAGCGTCCACCCTCCTGTTCTTTTTGGGTGTGAGCTTTGGCTATTTCGTCATCGCACCCCTGAGTCTACAATTCCTCGGGCATTACGAAATCGGTGATGTTCAGGCCCGGATAGCCTTGATGAGTTACATGAAAACCGTGGCGAGCATCACCTTGGCAGCGGGCTTGATATTCCAGGTCCCCGTCGTGGTGCATTTCCTCGCCAAACTCGGATTGGTGACACCCGAATCCCTGCGCAAATTCCGCAAGCACACCCTCGTGGTTACGCTCATCATTGCTGCCATCATCACCCCGCCCGACCTGACCAGCCAAGTCCTCGTCGCGCTGCCCGTTCTGGGGCTCTATGAAATTGGCATACTTCAAGCGCGACGTATACAACGCCGTCATGAACGTGCGTTCCATGATGAAGGCAAACGCACAGCCGAAGGATCCGACCCTACGAACAAATGAAACTGTCCGCCGACCGCATCGTGAAACAATACGGCCGCCGCAAAGTGGTGGATCAGGTCTCCTTCGAGGTCAAGACCGGTGAAGTCGTCGGGCTGTTGGGACCCAATGGTGCAGGAAAGACAACCTCTTTTTACATGGTGACCGGTCTCGTGCGCCCTGACCAAGGCACCGTACTCCTCGAGGGGGAAGACGGCACCGCTCTGGATATCACCCGCGAACCCATGTACCGCCGGGCCCAACGTGGAATAGGCTACCTACCTCAGGAACCCTCCGTATTCCGGAAGTTGAGTGTGGAGGACAACATCATGGCCGTGTTGGAGCTGCACCGCTCCGATTCTGAAGATCGTCGCCATCGTCTGGAAGAACTCCTTGAAGAATTCGGCCTTTTGCACGTCCGCAAGAACCGCGGTGATGTTCTCAGTGGTGGAGAGAAACGGAGAACTGAGATCGCACGGGCTTTGGCGGCAGATCCCCGGTTCATCCTGCTGGACGAGCCTTTTGCAGGTGTAGACCCCATTGCAGTGGAAGACATTCAGCAGATCGTCAGCCAATTGCGAACCAAGGGAATTGGCATTCTCATCACGGACCACAACGTCCAAGAGACCCTGCACATCACTGATCGTGCCTACCTGCTCTTTGAAGGTCGCATCCTGAAGGCGGGCACGGCGGAAGAATTGGCTGCGGATCCTCAAGTCCGGAAAGTCTACCTCGGCCAGAATTTCGTCTTGCGCAGTGCACTGGCTGACCGAGAAAATGGTCCGGACGCAAAAAGGGAGAGTGACGGCGCGGCCTGACCGGAATCAGGCACCGCCTACTCCTCGAGCGAGCAGTTCGGCCACATATTTCCCTACAATGTCGAATTCGAGGTTGACCCTATCTCCTTTGGTCAGGGCGTGGAACCCCGTGTGCTCCCAAGTGTAGGGAATGACCGTTATGCTGAAGCGATCGGCTGCGGCGTCCACCACCGTCAGGGAAACCCCATTGACAGTAATGGACCCCTTTGCCACGGCGACATGGCGGTTATCCACTTGATGGTGAAACACCACGTTCCATGAACCCCCGCGGTCGTCAATCGACACCACCTCGGCCGTGGTGTCCACGTGGCCTTGAACGATATGACCATCCAAACGTCCCCCTACTCGGGTACAGCGTTCAAGATTGACCCTTTTCCCTTCTGTCCAATCTCCCAGTGTGGTCCGGGATAGGGTCTCCTCCACAGCCGTCACGGTGTAGGTATCTCCTTGGATGTCCACTACGGTCAGGCAAACTCCGTCGTGGGCCACGCTTTGATCCACTTGCAGTTCGCCCACCATGGCGGCTTCCAAGATGAAATGACGGTTGGTGCCCTCATCGCGGATGCTCCGTATGAGGCCCATGGATTCTATGATTCCAGTGAACATAATCGGTGATTCATTCGCTGCTGGGGGCCAGTCCACCTATCATTTGTATGCTGCCGGAGAACCTTTCTGCGACCACGCCTTCCAAGCGCCGGGTGTATGCCGTACAGGTGTAGTGATATACCCCATCAGCACAGGGTTTTCCCTGCGTCTTGTGGATTCCGTCCCAGCCCAAGTCGGGGTCTACAGTGCGCCAAACTTCCTCTCCCCAGCGGTTGAAAACCCGGAAATCCACGCTGTCCACAAACTTCCAAGGGAAGGGGCGGAACCGATCGTTGGCACCGTCGAGGTTGGGCGTGAAGACATTGGGAAGGAAGTAGAAAGGACAATTGTCGGTACATACGGTGTCCCCTCTTGCGCTCTCATTGCGCCTCAGTGCCCCATCTGGACCGGGCATGAGGCTGTCCAGGGCCGTGACCGACCAACAACCCGCAATGGACCCTCCCCACTCCTCTGCCGAGAGCGTGAAAATGGTATCGCCACTGGTTTCCCATTCGGCCCACAATGCCAGTGGAGCATCCACACTGTCACTGCGGTACAGCCGATACCCCATGACATCGTCCGCACATTCCGGTTCGAACCAACGGACGGTCACGGTCTCCTCCACGCAGTCGGCATCCACATCGAACTCCGGAGGACAGGGCGGTTCCGTATCGAAAGGCGTGGCGCAGCGGATCGCGCTCCAGTTCTCAATCGGATCGAGGATGTCCGGGGCTCCGTATGTGCCGATGGTACGCACGCGGTAACAGTATGGTGTCCCGTTGACCAAGCCCGTATCCAAAAAAGATGGAACCCACGCCGTATCCAAGCCCAGTAAGGTACCGTCCTCCAGCACCCGATGGAACACCCATGCGGTATCTGCCCAAGGCTGGCCAGAAGGAACATTTAACGTCATGCGGTTGTCCCCCGGGGTCAATCGCAATTCGGGCACGGAAGCTGCCACACTCGTCCCGATGATGTCCTCGCCACTCCAAGCGATTACCCGATATGACCAGATGGGAATCTGACTGTCGATGCCGCTGTGCTCCAGAAGGGTGTCCAAATTTCCCAAGGTTGCTTCCGGTCCTATTTGGCCGATTTCTGACCAGAGTGCACCACCGGATGGCCGGGCTTCAATGGAATAGCGATAAGGGCCCGGAAAGGCCTCCGCGGTATCAGCGTCCGTTGGGGGAGACCACCTCACCTCGACCAAGCCGTCGTCCACATCCGGCACCTCAACAGACGCCCCGGTCATCACGGGAACCCCCTTGTTGATCTCAGCGCAGGCTTCGGGACCGAATCGACTTCGTGCTCCATTGGGCATAACCGCTACGACCCGATAGCAATAACGGGCACCATAACTCGCGGCCTCTAGGTCCAGGTAGGCATTACTCTCAAGCCCTTGCACGAACGCGATCTGCTGATAGCCTGCCTCTGGAGGAATACCCACCGTGCAATAGGAAAGGTCTGGGAAGCCCGGACCAATGCGGCGGTGCACCTCATATCCACCGACCGCACGTTCGGCGGGCGTGTATGCGTCGGTGCAAGGGTGAACCGGCCAATCGACCTCAACCGCATTGCCTATGGGCGTGGCCGACATGGCCGAAACGGGCCGCGCAATCACCTTGATGAGCACCGTGGCCACATCACTCAAGGGGGTGAAATTGTCATCCGTGGCTTTGAATACCAATTGATACGGAGCCTCGCGAACGGCATCGCAGCCGGGCACCCATGAAAAGGAACCCTGTTCCAGAAAAGAATTCCAATTGAAGTTGGCGGCAGGCTCCAACGCGTCCACCGGTCCTCCCACCACCGTCACGGTGACATTATCGCCATTGGGATCGGAAGCACTTACCTGAAAACCGATACTGGACCCTTGAAGGACACAGGTATCGATCGGGACAGCGACGACAGGCGGCTGATTATCACACATCACCACATTGATCTGCATGTCCCGCACGATTTCACCCACCATCATCCATACGCCTTCCACCTCCCGCCACTCTCGGATTCTCAGTGCCATGTTGAACTCACCCACCATACCCGGAACTTCCCAGACCACCGTTCCGGTCAAAGGCTCAACATAAAAATCGCCTCCGGCACCTTCGACTTCATTGGGCTGAACAAACCCTTGAATGGGAAGGCAGTCAAATCCGGCGCAGGAGATGAGGTCGTATGTCAGGGAATCTCCATCGGCATCGAATGCTCCGGGATTGTGCTCCCAACGTTGGTTGATACAGGCATTCTCCACCGCGGGCGAAAGCAGCATGGGGCTGTCATTGTGACCAGCTTGCGGGTCGATGATCAGCATGGATGTAATACAGAAAGGCACATCGACGGAACCGGGTATGTTCTCGATGTCCGCGTTTCGATTTGGGTCTTCGACCACGATGCTGTAGATCCCGGGGCCCGGGCAGGTGTGCAAGCCTTTGTACAGGTTGAGACGAATGTCGTTTTCAATGATCTCGCCGATGAACAACCCTCCTTGATTCACGGGTCCATTGACACGCGGGAGGCTGTCTTGAATGTCCAGCTCACCTTCGTCCCCCCACCGAATGCCCAGAAAAGGCCGGTCGGCTACCACTGTTGCCCGGGTGTAGGTAGTGATGGTTACCTCATAGGTCGAGCCTGAAACGTGACGGTAGGTGATCTCCCCAGCACGGTTGTGCGTGGCACCTGCATCCGAGGCCAATGTGAGGCCGAAGAGCAGAAATGGGAGAGTGAATCGCATGAACATCGAAAGGTAATCCCCTATGAAACCACTAAACAGACGAGAAGTGCAAAAATTCAGGGTGAACCGCAGGACTTTCTCCACTGCAATCGGACTTTGAGGACGCTACCTTCGCAGGTATGGCGAAAAGCAACCCCGTGCGCATCGGAATTACCTGGGGTGATCCCCACGGGATTGGCTCAGAATGCATCCTGAAAGCATTCGCCGATGCTCGCATGTTTGACGAGATTCTTCCGGTGGTTTTCGGTAATGCCGAAGCCCTGCGAAAACAGGCTGAAGCATTCGACGTGACCATGGACATTCAAGGCATTGCCGATGCTACGGAAGCAAAACCCGGTGCCTTATCCTGCGTAGACATTGCACCTTCCCTACCCGATCCGGATTGGGGCCAACCCCAACCGGCGGCAGGTGAGTTTGCCCGCCTCAGCCTCGAGCGTGCCGTAGAAGCCTTGGCAGCAACTAAGGTGGATGTATTGGTCACTGCACCCATCAACAAGGACACGATCCAAAGCAGCCAGTTCAAGTTTCCGGGCCACACGGAGTACCTCGCAGACAAAGCGGGGGTGAAGGACGTCTTGATGATCCTTGCATCGGAAGCAATGCGCGTTGGCGTTGTAACAGGGCATGTGGCCCTCAAGGATGTAGCCTCCCACCTGTCGAAAGACCGTATCGTCAAGTGTGGCCATCTGCTTCAAGACAGCCTCACCCGAGACTTTGGCATCGCCACTCCACGTATCGCTTTGCTCGGACTTAACCCTCATGCGGGAGACAATGGCCTCATCGGGGAAGAGGAGAAGACCATCATTCTTCCTGCTGTCAGGGCGCTTCAGGAGCAAGGCATCAAGGCCAGCGGTCCATTTGGGGCGGACGGTTTCTTTGGCAGCGGCGAATTCAAGCATTTCGATGGTGTACTCGCCATGTACCACGACCAGGGCCTTGTTCCTTTCAAGAGCCTTTCCTTCGGTCAGGGGGTCAATTTCACCGCCGGCTTGCCCATTGTCCGCACCAGCCCAGACCACGGAACAGCATTCGACATCGCGGGAAAAGGCAAGGCAGATGGGAACAGCCTTCGCGCGGCGTGCTGGATGGCAGCCGATGTGCGCAAGCAGCAGAATGCGCATCGCGAGATGACGGCAAACCCGTTGGAAATCGAACCTTCCAAGCATTGGGAACGCGACCGCTTTTAAGGACGCGACAGAACGGTCGGGGATAACATCGAAAACCGTACCTTTGCCCCCCCTCAAAGCTGGGGTGACGCATGCGCGCATCTTCCGAATACGAAATTCCCTACACGGGATTGGGCATCGGCAAGCACGCTTTCGTCTTCGAGCTGGACGGGGCGTTCTTTTCAGATTTCGAGCCTAACGGCTTTGCGGATGCTCGGATTACGGCATCAACGGAGTTGGACAGGTTTGAAGGAATGATGCACTTCGACGTCCACATCTCTGGGACGGTGCAGTCGGCATGTGACCGATGCAATGCGCCGATTCCATTGACCATCGACAACCGGGTTCGCTATGTGGTGAAATTCGGGGATCGAACCTACAGGACCGATGATGATATTTTCGTCCTCGGCCCTGCGGAGCACCTATTGGACGTGCGTGAATTCCTCTATGAATCCACTGCGCTGGGAATCCCCTTGCGCAAGGTCCATGAGGAAGAGGAGGATTGCGACCAGCGTGTGATGCGTTGGTTGTCAGGTAGTGTAGATCATGCGCCTGATGAAGTGCAGGAGGAAACAGACCCGCGGTGGGCTGCCTTGAAAGGGCTTTCCACGAGAAAGGATGAGGAGGAGAACGAGGAGTGAATTGACATAGAAACATTGACCCCGAAGCGCGCAAGCGCCGAGGAACAACCATACGACCATGGCACATCCTAAGCGACGCCAGAGTAAGACGCGCTCACGCAAGCGCCGGACGCACTACAAGGCAGAGACGCCGAACGTAGCGACCTGTTCCACCACCGGACAGGCCCATATGTTCCATCGCGCCCACTGGTATGAGGGCAAACTCTACTACAAGGGCCGCGTGGTGATGGAGAAAGAAGGCGCTGAAGCCTGATTTTCCCTAGGTTGCGATCATTCGGAAACCCGCACAGCCGAAGGCTGATGCGGGTTTTTCCACATCCTATCGTGACCGCTTGCCACTTTGGACGCCGTAAGGCGCGCCTTCGGCATTCTAATTTCGTCGGCACCCCACATCTGAAGGGACAAAAAATCGCAGGATGAGCTCACTCCAATCCGCCGCCATCACCGCTGTGCAGGGATGGTTACCCGAAGACAAGCTGACCAATGCCGACCTCGAGAAGATGGTCGATACCAACGACGAGTGGATTCGCACGCGTACGGGCATTTCTGAGCGGCGCATCCTGAAGGATCCGACCAAGGCTACGTCCGACATGGCAGCCGAAGTCATCAAAGGACTTTGCATCCAGCGGGGCATCGAACCCGACACCATTGACCTGGTGATTGTGGCCACCGTCACCCCGGACATGTTCTTTCCCTCCACTGCCCAGCTGGCCTGCCACAAGGCCGGTACGAACAACGCTTGGGGTTTTGACCTGAGCGCTGCCTGCAGTGGCTTCCTCTATGCCCTGAGAACCGGAAGTCAGTTCATCTCTACAGGTGCCCACAAGCGCGTGATTGTGGTCGGTTCCGACAAAATGAGCAGCATCGTGGACTATACCGACCGTACCACATGCGTTCTCTTCGGAGATGCCGCGGCTGGCGTGTTGCTGGAAGCAGACCCGACGGGAGAAAACGGAATTCGCGACGCGATTCTGCGGAGCGATGGATCGGGAGGTCAATACCTGCGCATGCAAGGGGGAGGTTCACTGAACCCCCCGTCTGCTGAAACTGTAGCCGCTGGACTTCACTATCTCGAACAGGACGGCAAACCGGTGTTCAAAGCTGCAGTCACCTCCATGGCCGACGTGAGCTATGAAATCATGGAGCGCAACGGCCTTTCTGCCGATGACGTCTCGTGGCTCGTTCCGCACCAAGCCAACTTGCGGATCATTGACGCAACCGCCAAACGAATGGGGGTGGGACGCGACAAAGTGATGATCAACATCGAGAAATATGGCAATACCACCGCCGCCACCATCCCCCTTTGTCTTTGGGAGTGGGCAGAGCGACTCACCCCAGGTGAGAACCTTATTTTGAGCAGCTTTGGTGGTGGATTCACGTGGGGTAGCATTTGGCTGAAATGGGCCATGGAACCGACCCCAAAATCTGAGTAAGCACCTTTCAGGCGGTATCCCGCCAATTTTCCGGTTACTTTGTCCCTCTGGATTTAACCGGTCCCTCAATTCAACCAGACCATGACCCAGGAAGAAATACAAGACCTGATCAAGTTCGTCGCCAAGTCTGGCGTCCATGAGGTCGAGATTGAACGCAAGGATTTCAAGATCACCATCAAGAGCAACGGAAACGGCAACAAGCGCGGCAAGAATGCGGCACCTGAAGCTCCTCAAGCGGTGCATGTTGCCATGCCCGCAGGCATGCAGATGCCTGTACAAATGTCAGCACCTGTTGCAGCGCCTGCTCCAGTGGCCGCGGCACCCGCCCCGGTTGCTCCTGCTTCCGATGCTGCACCTGCCGCCGACGCCGGCCTCATTGAAATCAAGAGTCCGATGATCGGCACCTTCTATCGCAAGCCCTCTCCCGACAAAGACAATTTTATAGAGGTGGGGTCTACCGTGAAACCCGGAGATACGGTCTGCACCATCGAGGCGATGAAGTTGTTCAACGAGATCGAAAGCGAGATCTCAGGCCGCATCGTGAAAATTCTGGTCGACGACAACAGTCCCGTTGAGTACGATCAGCCCCTCTTCCTCGTGGAACCGGCCTGACGGCTCATCCTCATCGATTCACCACATGTTCAAGAAAATCCTGATCGCCAATCGCGGCGAGATTGCCCTGCGTGTCATCCGCACCTGCAAGGAAATGGGCATCAAGACCGTGGCGGTGTACTCCACAGCGGACGCCGAGAGCCTTCACGTTCGCTTCGCGGATGAGGCGGTGTGCATTGGACCCGCGCAAAGCGCCCAGAGCTACCTCAACATCCCCAACATCATCGCAGCGGCAGAAATCACCAATGCCGACGCCATACACCCCGGCTATGGGTTCCTTTCGGAGAATGCCCAATTCTCGCGGGTCTGTGCAGAGAACGACATCAAGTTCATCGGCGCCTCTCCCGAGATGATTGAAGCGATGGGAGACAAGGCCTCCGCCAAATCGACAATGAAGGCAGCCGGAGTGCCCACGATTCCCGGCAGCGAAGGCATTCTGGACAGCCTTGAAGAAGCCCTCACTTGTGCCAAGGAAATTGGATACCCCGTCATGCTCAAGGCCACCGCTGGAGGCGGCGGACGCGGTATGCGGGTTTGCCACAACGACGAGGACACCGCCGAAGCTTGGGATACCACGCGCCGCGAGGCGGGCGCTGCCTTTGGGAACGACGGTATGTACATGGAGAAGTTCGTGACGGAGCCTCGCCACATCGAGATCCAGATCGCAGGCGACCGAAACGGAAAATGCTGCCACCTTTCCGAGCGCGATTGCTCCATCCAGCGCCGCCATCAAAAGTTGGTGGAGGAGACGCCTTCCCCCTTCATGACGGACGACCTCCGTGAGAAGATGGGCCAGGCGGCCATCGCTGCCGGCGAAGCCGTGAAGTATGAAGGGGTAGGCACCGTGGAATTCCTCGTCGATGCCGACCGGAACTTCTACTTCATGGAGATGAATACCCGGATTCAGGTAGAACACACCATCACCGAAGAGGTAGTGGATTACGACCTGATCAAGGAACAGATCAAGCTGGCCCACGGCGACCCCATTTCAGGACGGAACTACTACCCCAAGATGCACGCCATTCAGTGCCGCATCAATGCGGAGGACCCCGACCGGAACTTCGCGCCCAGCCCGGGTACGGTGACCGACTACCACGGTCCTGGTGGCCACGGCATTCGCATCGATACCCATGTATACGCCGGTTACCGCATCCCTCCTCATTATGACAGCATGGTCGCCAAACTCATCGTGGTCGCACAGACACGGGAAGAGGCCATCACCAAAATGCAGCGCGCACTGGATGAATACATCATTGAGGGGGTCAAAACGACCATCCCATTCCACCAGAAACTGATGCGGCATGAACGCTTCCGCAGTGGCGATTTCACGACGAAATTTCTGGAAGAAGAGGCCCTCTGATTCCGACTTGGATCGCAATGAAAAAGGGCCTTTGGGCCCTTTTTTCATGGATTTCAGCTTGAGCCCTTGATTCTGCTCGCTAAAGAAGTGGTGCTTCGCCCCGGGACCAAATCGATGGTAACGACCGTTCCTCCGGCCTTGCGAACCTCTTTGCTTCCAACAATGTATCTGGGGTTTTCGGGGTCCGTGCATTCAGCGTCATAATCGCCGCCTTTGACCAACACATCCGGTTCAATCGATTGGATCAAATCCTGCGGTGTGTCCTCCCCGAACAGGACAACGGCCTCTACGGACCTCAAAGCGGCTAAGATGAGGGCGCGATCCTCTTCGGGAACAATCGGACGGTCCTCCCCTTTTCCCAATCGTCTCACACTCGCATCGTCATTGATGCCGACCACCAGTACATCTCCCATTTTGGCCGCTGCTTCCAAATAGGTGATGTGACCCCGATGCAACAAATCGAACACGCCATTGGTGAACACTACCTTCCTCTCCCCTTTGCGCCACTCATCTCGAAGGGCAACCAGCTCTTTCAGGGAGCAAAAACGGTCATGGAGAGTCGCGCTGCGCCTCATGTCATCCCGGTTGGGTTGCCGTTTCCGTGTGGTCTTTCTTGCGGAGGCCTGCCGCTATCAAAAACAAGTAACCGATGCCCCCCGTAGTGATGATCATCGCGGTCTGCGTGGCCCATACCACATTGGCGGTGGCCAACCCCAACACCTCACTGTACCCCAATGCGACCAAGGCATATTGAACGGCCAACTGATAACTGCCGATCCCCCCTGGAGAGGGCAATACCATGCCGAAGCCACCTGCCATCATCACAAATAAGGCCTGTCCAGGGGTAATGGACTGCAACGCTCCGATGCCCAGGAAAATCACATACGTCATCATGAAGTACATGGTCCAGATGAATGCCGTATGTGCCAGAAACGCCCATTTGCGTCGCATATGACGCACGCTGGCCAAGCCTCGCCCTATGCCAGCGATGAAACCGAACACCTTGGCGATGAAGGGAACTTGGGCCAGGGCATCGCGCTTTTTCCAAGCCACCGCTGCGCCAGCGAGCATCAATCCCGCTGCGCCAGCCAGCCAAGGCAGGGGTCCGGTTCCCCCGGGGAGAGAAAATGAGGAACTAAAGGCCAGGAAGGAGTCCATGTTGGAGATCAGGGCAACTCCCGTGAGCAGGAAGAGAAGCGCAAAATCAACGACCCGCTCCGAAATGACCGTGCCGAACAGCTCGTCCACTGGAATATCGTCGGTTTGGTTGAGCGCCCCGCAGCGGGCCAATTCGCCGCTTCTCGGTACAAAGGCGTTGGAGAAATAGCTGAAGGCGACGGCGTGAATGCTGTTGCCCATTTTGGGCACATGTCCCAGCGGTTCCAGCAGAATCAACCAACGCATTCCCCGGCTCACTATGGCGAGATAGCCCATCACAAAACTGGCGGCAATGCCCTTCCAGCTGGCACTGCGCATATCGTCCCAGAGGGCTTGAGGATCATCGACGGCTCGCATTGCCAAGGCCATCAAAAAGACGCCAATGCCCAACATCAACGCATATTTCAAGACTTGACCGAGCTTGATGTTCATGCTATGATTCGATTGGTTGCGGTTTCCGGAAAGACCAGCGTCGGCTTGAAATTTCTCGCCTCCTCCAACTCCATGCTGCCGTAAGCGATGACGATGACAATGTCACCCGGCTGGCAGCGACGGGCGGCGGGGCCATTCAGGCAGACCTGTCCGGTTCCTCGGTCACCTTCGATTACGTAGGTCTCCAAACGCTCCCCATTGTTGCAATTCACGATTTGAACTTTCTCGCCAGCGACCAATCCCGCAGCTTCAATCAAATCCAGGTCCAACGTGATGCTGCCGATGTAATTGAGGTCGGCTTCCGTCACGGTGATGCGGTGCAGCTTGGCCCGCATGACTTCGATGCGCATGGCGCGAAATTACTGCATGAAGCCCCCATCGGCCCGCCCATTGATTTGGATGTGCAACTCGGTCCTTCTGCTGCGCTCCAAATCTCCCGCGGGGCAATGAACTCCAGGTGGACATTCCATCAATGGCAGGCGGTCGCCTTTGCCTTCAAATCGAATCTGGGCCGACGAAAGCCCTGCAAATTCCAATTGGGCCGCCACGAAACGCGCCCGTTCCAGGGCCAACTGCACGTTGTCTTCTGGGCGGCCATCGCTGCTCGCGTGGCCAATCACCAGCACGCGGTCTTCCGGCCTATACATCAATTGTCGGGCGAGGGCCCGAATGTGGTCTCTGTCGCCTTTTTGAATCCCCACTGCCCCCAAATCGTGAAATAGGATCCAGTCCGCAGCATGATGAGGAGGGGGGCGGTCATTGACTTTGGGAAGCCGTGAACGATCACCTCTCGGTGATGGCCATCCGGGCAAGGGCAAAGCGGCGAGAAGCGAAAGGCTCCACTTGGTCCCTTCCAGTCGGAATTGACGAAGAAGTTCCCCTCGCCCATCCCTCCATTCCGCGACGGCTTGGGGGCAGAATTCCGGAGGGCGGCCCAGCAAGTGGAAGCTATAGCGGTTACCGGAAACAAGCATGCCCAGGTTCACCCTTCCTTGTGCATCGGACTTCAATCGCCGAACAGGAAAACCCGAGTCCATTTGAACCTCCCAAGAGAGGCCCTTAATGGGTTCAGTTCCGCACAAAACCTGCAGAGTGTGACCCTCCAATCGATCGAAAGTGGCCGTTACTGGCCATTCTGCTCCCAGTGGCAACTGAGCACACCACCAAGGGTCGAGGCCTCCTTCACCCCCCAACCGGTTGGCCGAAATCCACCCCCCCTCACCGGGAGCCGAGACCAAAGAGACCTCATCTCCGGCGGCATTCAGTGCATCCAATAGCATCCACTGCCGGTATCCTCCTGCCCGTCGGATGCGCGCCAGATCGAAGCCCCCCTTCCATCGACCCCGACCGGATGCAGGCTGCATATTTCCTCCCTTCACATCGGGTCTCAAGGCGACCAATACATCGCCTTCACGGCCCGCCTGCCCGTCAAACGTCGCATAGGCGGCATCCCCATCGAACCCATCCAATGCGGGCACAGGCCAGGGTTCTCCCCATTCACCTTCTCCATCGCGGTAACTCATCCAAATCGACAAGCGCTTGCCGTCGTCCGCAGTCAAGACTGCCCTATCTGCACTCGGGTCAATGTCCAAGTGAACGATTCGACCCAAAGCTGACCACGATTCAGAGCGCTGTGGAACCCGTCCCCATACTTTGGGCTTGAGCACATTCCAAGGGCTTCCCTCCCATGTCGCAATCCGGGTTTCCCCATCTTCTGAGCCTGGTGCCCAGGGACTTGAAAAAACTTCGAAAACCAATTGGTCTGCATCGGCGCCCAGCACCACTTCGTCCCATTTTGTGCCTGCTCCCCGCACGGGAAATAGGTCCAACAAGGCATCGGGCTGGGCCCAGGCGGAAGACGTGAACATACCCAGTACCCAAAGGGTCCCTGCTGCACGAAGAGCGCTGAACCAAGGGCTTCTCATTCCTGGTCCCCTTCTTCTGTTGAAAGGCCCTTGTTCCGAGCAGCCATGGCCTGCCGCCATTCCTTTTCGGCCTTGGAAGCCTCCTCAAACCAACGCGCTCCGAACCTTCTTTCCAGAGATGACCGACAGAATTGCAAAACGCTCAAATCCAAACCTGCCCCGCATTTGATCGCGGACTCACAAATGGGCCAGCGGTGGTAATTCACCGCAATCAGGTCCTTCAGTTGGGTCAAGCGAATGGGGTAGAGGTGACAGCTGATGGGCTTGCGCCATTCCAATTTGCCTTCGAGATGGGCCTGTTCAAATGCACACTTTGCGGTCCCGTCCTCATCAAAGGTGGCGTAAACGCACTCTTTTCCTTCCACTATGGGAGTCACATGGTCTCCGTCGGCATCAACGACGTGTAGACCCTCCTTTTCAATAACGGCCAAACTCTCGGGCTTCAACCGGTCCCGAATCACGGGAAAAGCGCGTTCCACCTCTTCCAATTCGTCCGGCGCCAGCGGCGCGCCGCTCTCTCCTTCCACACAGCATGCGCCTTTGCAGGCCTTCAAGTCGCAGCAGAACTTTCGATCGAACAATTCGGTCGAAAGCAGGGTGTCATCAATCAGGATCACGAAGCGAATTTAACGCCGCCTGTTCCCGTTTCTTCCCTTCCCAAGATGGCTGGGGTAACTTGCCGATGTGACCACTCCGCTCTCTCCAGAAACCACCGCCCAAAAAGGCCGACCCGCCCTTTCTCGCTGGTGGTCAACCTGGGGAGATCGAAAACGCAGGTTGGCTCCGCTGAACGGGAGAAGGATGTCCAACGCCCTCCGACTTTCGGCGGCATTCCGCAAGGCACAAAAGATTTCGGAAAGGGCCGCTCAAAAGGGCGTCCAACTCCCGGCACTTCAAGCTTGGCCCATGAGCTTGAGCGTGGAACCTACGACAGCTTGCAACCTTCGCTGCCCCGAATGCCCCAGTGGCCTCAGGTCCTTTACCCGGCCTACCGGAATGCTGGAGCCGGAGCGTCTACAGGCCTTGCTATCCGGGCCAGAAGGACTGGCCCGCGACCTCGTATACCTCAACCTCTACTTTCAGGGCGAACCTTATCTGCACCGCGGAATGGATGAATTGGTCCAAATCGGGAAGCAGGAAGGGCTTTACGTGAGTACGTCCACCAATGCGCACTACCTCACCGCAGAGCGCGCCAATCATATCGTCAGAAGTGGCATTGACCGACTGATCATCTCCATCGATGGTGCCGACCAAGAAGCCTACTCGTCTTACCGGGTGGGTGGAAAATTGGAAAAGGTGCTCGCTGGCACACGGCAAATTCTGGAGGCCCGAAAACGGTTGCATTTCAACCGCCCCCATGTGGTTTGGCAATTCCTCGTCGTCGGGACCAATGAGCATCAATTGCCCACGATGCGACAGATGGCGGCTCAGTGGGGTGTGGATGAATTCGTGGTCAAAACGGCGCAATTGGATGACCCGCGCGACGGGCATCCTTTGCTGACTGAAAACCCGAAGCTCCGCAGGTACGACCGTGACCCCTCAGGACGTTGGACCCTTCGCAATCCGCTGCATGACCGGTGCTGGCGCATGTGGCAAGGCGCGGTCATGACCTGGGACGGAAAGGTGGTGCCTTGCTGTTTTGATAAGGATGCCCAACACGCCATGGGTCTGGCCGAGGACGGCCCGTCTTTTCGGGATATCTGGAGGAATAAGGCCTATCATCATTTCAGAGAGGCAGTCTTCTCCGACCGAAGTGGCATCGAAATGTGCCG
>Ga0181559_10003181_pt1 | contig 16153 bp, 14 predicted proteins | sample 011ome_21_FD_133752 | JGI IMG/M metagenome (GOLD analysis project Ga0181559, IMG submission 133752) | Coastal salt marsh microbial communities from the Groves Creek Marsh, Skidaway Island, Georgia - 011508AT metaG (megahit assembly) | ecosystem: Environmental > Aquatic > Marine > Intertidal...
TCTAACTGACGATTCAATTTCAATGTAGGAGTAATATCTACTCCAACCAACAATTTTATTATCACTCTTGTTAATAATAGTAAAACAACCTAATTCATTTCTTAATCCACCATTAAAATAATCTATAAACTTTGGTTTTTTATATCTATCAGTTTCAGAGTGTTGTTCCCATATTTCCTTGAGACCACCGATTAGAAATAAATCATTAAAATCATTTTCAGTTGTTTGTTTTAACAATACAACATCATTTTCTAATTCAGTTTTGAAAAATTCACTTTTCATATCTCTACATATTTTCTAACCTTAACAATTGTTTTAGTAGATACTCCCAACCTACTACTGATATCACGAACCGATTTACCTTTCTCCAAAAGAGAAATGATTTTCTTGGTTCTATCTTTTTGAAGAAAATCAACTCGGTTCTCAACTGAACCAACCTTTCTTCCCAACTTACCTCCGTTCATTACATACATCTTTCTACCCATTTCAGTTCTCTCACAAATGTTTTCTCTTTCCAATTCGTAAAGAGAACTCATTACTGATGTAATTAGATTCCATATAGGATTCTTTTTACCATTTACTTTTGATTGAAGATTACCCATTCCTCTTACAACTACATTAACCTGATTATCTTCAAAGAATTTAAGAGTAGTGAGAACATCAATTGTATTCCTACCCAAACGAGAGAGTTCTTCCACAACAACCTCATTCACTTTTCCACTTTGAACCAATTGAGTGAGTTCTTTTCCCTTTTCTCTTTCAGAAAAAGGAATCTTACCACTTATACCTTTATCAAAGAGTGTTAAATCGTAATTATCCTTATCTAACTTAAATCTCTCACCTTCTTGTTGTAAAGTGGATGTTCTATTGTATTTAATTCTCATAATATTGGGTTTTAGTGTTCCCCTTTTTATTTTAATCTAAATATACAACAAAAACACGAAATATCCTAACTATTTGGTGTTTATCGTGTGTTCCTTTTTATTGTGAATTGTTCTACAACGAAAGTGGTGGTGTAATTACTATATTTGAGTAATACAACCACAAATAGGTAAATGTTATGAATAGATACAATATGGTTCTTAATCGTTTATACGAGGATTTAAGAAAGGAAAGAAGTTTGGTAGATAATCAAGAGTTGGGTGAAGTATATTCAAATGTGATAGAACTCTACAATAAATCAATGGAGGAAAAGAACTACCTCCAATCTTTTATCCTTATTCAGAACCTCTACGAAGATAGATTGTATGTATTATACAAATACCTTACTGAAAGTAAGAATGGGGATAACCTATCATTAGAACACTATCATCAGAATGTGGATTTGAAGAAGATAGTGAGGGAATTATACCAAACACACCGATTATTTGATGATGGGGTAAAGAAATCATTAGATAGAAGTATTGATATCCGAAATAGGTTTATTCACTTCTCGTTTATGAAACCCGATGTATATACAGAAGAACTTTGTAAGGTATTCTATACCCTTTTCAGAGAGGTAGATGAGGAGATTAGAAAGTTTAAGAAAAAGGATTGAAAACCTCGTATTTATTAGGTTTTTCAAGGGTTTATTCGTATATTAGTATTGGTGGAGAACACCCTTTTTTCTCCTAAATCCCTCCCTCAAATTTAACCCCATAGGTTTCTTGTAAATAGTGTTTTTTATCACTTCAAATAGGTTTCTCTTACACGAAGTTGTATCGGATGGGTGTTGGAATAGAAGTGTGAAGTAATGGGAACTTAAAAGAACTACAAGTTATCTTATACATCTTTTACCAACTCAACTACAAACTACAAGATAACTTGTAGTTCTTTTCCTAAACCCCACTTTTTGAGTATTTCACTTTCCACTCAAAAAATCTCCGAAAAAATAAACTCTGTAATACTTATAGGTAGTAGTGTGAAACAACAACACACTAAATGAACTAATAAGAAAGAGATTATGGAAACAATATTAAACCAACTACCCAAAGAGAACCAACCACCTATTTATGAGATTGATTCTCTGAAACAAGTAATGAAAGAAGGAGGAATTCCTTTTTGGAGTAGATTCATTGAGGAACTCTCCATCCTTCACACTATTGAAAGAGGGTATCTTCCAAGTGGAAGAGATGAACTAATCAAGATACTTAAAGAAAATACCCAATGGGAAACTTCTAAAATTGTGGATTTGGTGAATCGTGTAAAATCCTTTGAAACCAAGTTCCCATCCTACAATTTGAAAATGAATGAAAAACTCTTAAAAGTGGAACAACAATACAAATCTATTGTTCCATTCAGATGGATTGGAGAAGGTGGAAACAGAAAGATGATTGGTATCATAAATGATGGTGGTAAGAAATCTATCTATGAACATAGTGGAAACCATCCTATGTTAATTGGAACACTTGAAAAGGATTTCTCTATAAAGTGGAACAACTATGTTCAACTTACTACACCTCAACAAAAATACATTGTAGATGAAGTAAAGAAACTCAAAGGATTTATACTATAATGGAAAATAAGTTTGAAGAAAAAATAGATGGATTAGAATCCCATAGATGGATATCAGTTGATGATTGTTCAGAAGAACTTGAAGTTTCTCGTAGAACCATATTTCAATATCTACGAGATGGAAAGATAAAAGGTATTAAGTGGAAGAACAGAAGATTGATTGATTCGGTATCCGTTGTAGGATATCTCCTCCACAAGAAAGTATTTGAGATAAATAAACTCCACGATAAAGAGATGATTCGTGAGATTGAACTCAACCAATATAAAGAACTCTAAATTGAGATTAGATTTCCAAACCTAACTATCTTTTAGTGATATTTTCAGTAGTTGGGGGATACAATGAGGAGGGGGTAATTTTTTTCATTTTATGATATATGTAAAATTATCTCAAACTCCCTCCGAGTTGTATCTATTCAATCATTTATTACTAATGGATTGAACCATACCAAAAACAATATTCTTTTCTTCATCACCTAACTTATTAAACATCTCAATGAGTTTCTTACCCATATCAGATTTAGATGGTGATAAACTATATAAACCCCTACTTTTAAGAACATCAGTTTGGGTGACCGATATATACTTTGAAAATTCCGAAAAAGTTTTATGACCACTCAACTTCATAATCGTGGAATAATCCATATTACCTAAATCAATAGAATTTTTAATGAACCCCCTTCTACCACTATGTGATGATATAAGTTCCCACAATGGTTTTGGTTGTTCATTTACTACTTTTGAACCTACCCTCATTGGTTTAGATACCATTCTATTGAATCTTAAATCCTTCAATAGTTTCTTTAATTGTTTATTAAATTTCTGTTGGGAAATAGGAGGGAAGAGTAGTTGTTCTAATGATTTACCCTTACTATACTTTGTAAATATAAAACCACTAATATCATTCAGAGGAACTTCAACTCTTTTCATTGTTTTGGATTGAGTCCAACTGATGAGTTGGGTTTTTCTATCAAAGTTAAAGTTGTTTAATCTTATAGTTTTTACATCACCAATCCTCATTCCCGTTGAATTCAACCATAAGAAAATATCTTTTACTAATTCCCAATTAGTAATCTTACGAATACCACCAAACCTTTCCGATTTCGTTCCTTCTAATTTATCTTCAATTATTATTATACTATCGTTTTCTAATAATTTATCCTCCTTATTCTCTTCATAACTCCATTTCTGTGAGTTAAATAACTTAACCACTTCTTCGGTGTTTAAGTAGATTTTTTCATCTCTCTCATAGGTTTTCTCCAATGTTAATTTTGGTTTGTGTTTTATATACCCATTGAGATGAGAGTTGAAGAGAAACCCACTTAAATTATCATAGAGTTTATTTACATAAGAATTAGATAACCCCTTTACATTCCACAAATAATCATTGAATTCGGTTTGGAATAAGATGGTTTTATTTACTATCCATTCATAGGTTATCTTTCTACCATTATGGATTTCAAAGTTCCGTAGATGATTTTCTAATGTTTTGATAGTTTTCTTATATCCATAAGATTTCAATCTTTTAGTTTGTTGGTATTCCTCAAACCCTTCCCAAAAATCCAATATATCAACAACATCTTCATCTTTATCCCTTTGGAGTTCCTCATACTTCTTCTTTACATATCTTGGAGTAAATTCAATCCCCTCTTCGTTCAGAGAATCAATTATAGAATCTAAATCTTTCCTAATGGTAAGAAGAGTAAGATTTAGTGATTTGTATTGTGGATGAGAAACTTTGATATTTCCTTTTACGAAATCCTTCGGAAGAACAAAAACATTTGTAGAAATCATATTTTGTCCATCCTTACTTCTTATTCTATAATATACCTCACACTCACCTTTGTGATTAGGTTGTTGAGTTTTATGGAATAATGTGATTTTCATAGTATCCCAAAGTTATAGAAAAAAATAAATATGGATACTGATATGGATACTAAAATAAAAAACCCTTCGGAAGTATCTATTTATCAATACTTTACGAAAGGTTTTGTCGGGGTGGCAGGATTCGAACCTGCGACCTCCTCGTCCCAAACGAGGCGCGATGACCGGGCTACGCTACACCCCGAAGATGTATAATTGTTGAGTAGTTTATCTCGAAAAAAGTAGAGAGACTACACCTCAAATATTCGGATTGCAAACATACTATATTATTTCTATATTGTAAAGCATTTTCAGTTTAAAAACAATCAATGATATGAGAAATTTAAGACTAATTTTTGGAGTATTTTTAATGTGTGTTTTACTACTTAGTTTTATCAAACAAACTAAAGATGTGCCTCAAGAAAATAAAGAATATGAATTGGTTGTTTCTGATTTAAAGATTCCGTGGGGTTTTACTTTTTTACCGGATAAATCGATGTTAATTACCGAAAAAGAAGGGAAGTTAACCCATTTTAAAAATGGTAAGAAGATTAATATAACCGGGCTACCTAAAATAAAAGTACAAGGTCAAGGAGGGTTAATGGATATAGAATTACATCCAAATTATGAGAAAAATGGATGGATCTATTTTACATATGCATCTGCTACAGGGGCAGGAGAGGGAGCAAATACAACACTGATGAGAGCAAGATTAAATAACACTAAATTAATCAATCAAGAGGTTTTGTATAAAGCAAGTCCAAATTCTAAAAGAGGACAGCATTTTGGTTCTAGAATTACTTTTGATAAAAAAGGATATCTCTATTTCAGTTTAGGTGATAGAGGTAATAGAGATTTAAATCCACAAGACATTACAAAAGACTGTGGTAAAATTTATCGATTACACGATGATGGGAAAATTCCAAAAGACAATCCGTTTGTAAATGTAAAAAATGCTAAAAAAGCAATTTATAGTTACGGACATAGAAATCCACAAGGAATGGAAATCAATCCATTTACAGGTGATATTTGGACTCATGAGCATGGACCAAGAGGAGGGGATGAGATAAATATCATTAGAAAAGGGAAAAATTATGGTTGGCCAACAATAAGTTACGGAATCAATTATAGTGGAACTAAGTTTACTGATAAAACAGCTTTACCAGGAATGGAACAACCTTTACATCAATGGACTCCTTCTATAGCTCCAAGCGGAATGGCTTTTGTAAATTCTGATAAATATCCAGGTTGGAAAGGGAATTTATTAGTAGGTTCTTTAAAATTTCAATACATATCGTATTGTACTTTAAAAAACGGTAAAGTGGTCAAAGAAGAAAAAATACTAAAAGGTTTGGGTAGAGTTCGCTCTATTGAACAAGGAAATGACGGTTACTTATATGCAGGCATTGAAAATTTAGGAATTGTAAGAATACTTCCAAAAAATTAATCAACACCACTATTGACTTTTGTTATAAAACTATTTTAATTTAACATATAATTTCTTTCAAAAAAAGGTTTAAAAAAAATACATTTGTACTCACAAAATTTATACTAATGGCAGAAAAAATAAAATGTTTAATAATTGGTTCTGGGCCTGCTGGATATTCAGCAGCTATTTATGCGGCAAGAGCAGATATGAAACCAGTTATGTATACCGGAATGCAAATGGGAGGTCAATTGACTACAACGACAGAAGTAGATAATTTTCCAGGATATCCTAATGGGACAGATGGAACTGCAATGATGAACGATTTGCAAAAGCAAGCAGAACGTTTTGGTACGGAAGTACGTTTTGGAATGGTAACTAAAGTAGATTTTAATACTGAAGTAGGCGGAATACACAAAGTTATTGTGGATGAATCTATTGAGATTGAGGCAGAAACTGTAATTATATCTACAGGAGCTACAGCAAAATATTTGGGAATAGAAAGTGAACAGCGTTTAATTGGAGGAGGAGTTTCTGCATGTGCAACTTGTGATGGTTTCTTTTACAAAGGACAAGAGGTTGTTGTGGTTGGTGCAGGAGATACTGCTGCAGAGGAAGCAACTTATCTAGCAAATATTTGTAGTAAAGTAACAATGCTAGTTCGTAAAGATTTTATGAGAGCTTCAAAAGCAATGCAGCATAGAGTTCATAAAACTAAAAACATTGAAGTGCTATATAACTCTGAAATTGATGAAGTATTAGGAGACAATGTAGTTGAAGGGGTTAGAGCTGTAAATAATAAAACAGGAGAAAAAACTGATATTCCTGTAACAGGAGTTTTCATTGCGATTGGTCACAAACCCAATACAGATATCTTTAAAGGAATTTTAGATATGGACGAGACCGGATATTTAATTACTAAAGGAAAATCTACTAAGACAAATTTACCTGGAGTTTTTGCTGCAGGAGATGTGCAAGATAAAGAATACAGGCAAGCTGTAACTGCTGCAGGAACTGGCTGTATGGCTGCTTTAGATGCAGAACGCTATTTAGGAGCTTTAGAATAACAAAAAGAAAGTCTTATAATATAAAGAGGTTGTTTTACAACCTCTTTTTTTATTTCTCTAGGTCATCTTCTAACAACGTATCTGTTTTACCATATAATAGTTCTGCAACATTAATTAATTTTTTAGTGATGTCATTTACATTTGAGTAGTCATTAAACAGAGAAGATGCGTTTTCTACAGTAATTAAATCTTTTCGAATTAAGTTATCAATAGATTTACTAGTGTGTCTATAATTATGTTTAGCTTCTGTTTTTAATTTCGAAAGAATTTCTGCGTATTTTACATTGTCTTCTTATTTTCTAAACCAATAGATAGTGCGCAGTACTTTTGTTAATTTTTGTCTAAATCCATCATACTCTTCTTTTAAATAAGGATTATTAAAATTAGCTGCTGATGTTATGTTTCTGTTTAACTCTTTAACATCTTTAATAATTTCAATCATTTTACGATTGGCAATTTTAATGTCTGAAATAGATTTATTTTCTGTTTTATTAAGAGTTAATTTACTTTGGGCAGTAGCAGCATATTTAATTATCTCTCCATAAATAGTTTTTACTTTTGTATAGTAAAGTTCATCTACATTAATATTTAAATCTTTGGTAGATTTTTTAACAATCTCTGTAATTTCTTCTGTTGATTTTATGTCTTCTCTATGAATATTTAAAGCATGAGCAACAATTTCGAAAATAGTATTTTATATAGATATTTAGGTTCTTCAACGCCTTTATTTGTTCGTTCTTTAAATGTTCTAATTAAAATCTTCTCAAGTTTTGCTATGAAAGGAATCATTATTAAAACACCTAAAACATTAAATATTGTATGGAAAACAGCTAGTTTTAGTGCGTAATCATTTTTAGCGATGTGAACAAAATCTGAGATAATATTAACTAAGTCAGATAGTAAATAAATTCCTAATAAAGCAACAACCCCCGTAACAACATTAAATATTAAATGGGCAGCTGCTAATCTTTTGCCAGCAATATTAGAGCTTAAAGAGCCTAAAACTGCAGTAATTGTCGTTCCTATATTGGCCCCAATAGCCAATGCAAGTGCATTTTCATATTCAATTTGCCCAGCAGATAACGCTGTTAAAATTAAAGCCATTGTGGCACTACTTGATTGTAGTATGGTGGTGATGAAAATTCCAATACCTGTATACACAACAACACCTAAGAATCCAGACATTGCATATTGTTTTAAATCGATAAATTCTTTAAAAACATCAAAACCTTCTTTCATGTAATGAATACCTAAAAAGAAAAAACCTAACCCAGCAAGCACATTTCCAATTCCTTTTAACTCGATTTTCTTTTGAAATGAAAAAACAATTCCAAAAACCAACATGGGTAATGCAAGAGCAGAAATTTTAATTTTTAATCCGAAACCTGCAACAAGCCAGGCTGTAGCAGTTGTTCCTATATTAGCTCCGAAGATTAATCCAATTCCCCCAGAGAGGCTAATCAATCCAGCACTAATAAAAGAGATTGTAATTACAGAAACTAATGAGCTAGATTGAATCAATGCAGTAACAAAAGCTCCTATAGAAATACTTTTGTATAACTTGTTGGTTGCTTTTTTTAAAACATTTTGAAGTGGGCCTTTTGTAAAAACCTTAAATCCTTCTTCTAACATTATCATACCAAAAAGCAATACAGCAACCCCTGCTAAAATGGTTTTAAGATTAGGATTAAAGTATAATAGCGCTGCTAAAAGGACTAAAAATAGATAGAATAAAGGTTTTCTTATCATTCTGTAACTAAACTATAGAAATTAAATACATCATTAATTTAGTGTTGAAAAAAAGTAAATTAGTATAACAATAATACAAAAAAATACACTTAGTAGTTAAATCTCAAGGCAATTAATGAGGGTCTATGTTTATAAGTCAGATACTTTTGTGTATAAAAAATGACGCTAAAAATAGCGCCATTTTAACAAACAACTAAATTCTAAAACTTATAAAGTTTAAGAAGCTTATTAAAGGGTTATTCTCTTTTTCTAGATTTTTTTTAGAAAAGACTATTTACCTTCTTAATTTTAAAAACAATATTTGTTTTCTGATTTTATTTTTTCAGAAATTTCTTTACGTAAATCAACAATATCTGGGTAATTAGCGTATTTAGTGAAACGCTTTAATCCCATTAGCATCATGCGTTGTTCATCTCCTTCTGCAAAAGAAATAATACTTTCTTTTCCTTTTTCTTCTATAATATCTACTGCGTGATACAAGTATAATTTAGACATCGCAATTTGCACAGATTGTTCTTTTTCTCCGAAACGCTTAGCATTCTTTTCTGTTCTTAAAATAGCTGATTCTGCCATGTAAATCTCAATTAAGATGTCTGCAGCAGCAATTAATAATTGTTGATGTTGCTCTAAGTCTGGTCCATATTTTTGAACAGCAGCTCCTGCCACCATCAAAAATGTTTTTTTCATCTTTGCTATCATTTCTTTTTCTTCTGAAAATAGTTCAGAATAATCTGGCGTATCAAAAGAAGGAATTCCCATTAAATCTTCTTGAACTTTCATTGCAGGACCTAATAAATCTACATGACCTTTCATCGCTTTTTTAACTAGCATTCCTACAGAAAGCATTCTGTTAATCTCATTGGTTCCTTCATAAATACGAGCAATTCTAGCATCTCTCCAGGCAGCTTCCATCGGAGTTTCTTCAGAGAATCCCATTCCTCCAAAAATCTGAATTCCTTCATCAGCACAATTTTGTACATCTTCAGAAACCGCAACTTTTAGAATAGAACATTCTATTGCATATTCTTCAACACCTTTTAACTCAGCTTCTTGGTGCGTGTTTCCAGCTTCAACTCTTAAAGCAATTCTGTCTTCTATGTCTTTAGCAGCTCTATAAGTTGCAGATTCTCCAACATATGCATTTGTTGCCATTTCAGCTAGTTTCACTTTGATAGCACCAAAATTTGAAATAGGAGTTTTAAATTGTTTACGCTCATTGGCATAATTTACAGCTGTTGTTAATATTCGACGTTGCGAATCTAAACAAGCACCAGCCAATTTAATACGACCAACATTTAATGCATTCATGGCAATTTTAAATCCTTCACCACGTCCTGCTAACATATTTTCTATTGGAACTACAGTGTCGTTAAAAAATACTTGACGGGTAGAACTTGCACGAATTCCTAATTTATGCTCTTCTTCACCCAATGTGATTCCGTTTGGATTTTCTTTATCAAATTCGATAATGAATCCAGTAATATTTTTATCATCTTCAATTCGAGCAAAAACAATCATCAAACGACAAAAACCAGCATTAGAAATCCACATTTTTTGACCGTTGATTTTGTAACTTTTCCCATCTTCGGATAAGGTTGCAGTTGTTTTACCAGAATTAGCATCAGAACCTGCTCCAGGCTCTGTTAAACAATAAGATCCAAACCATTCACCAGAGGCTAATTTTGGAACATATTTTTGTTTTTGTTCTTCTGTTCCGTATAAGGTAATTGGTAATGTTCCTATTCCAGTATGTGCTCCAAATGCGGTACTGAATGATCCTGTTCCACTAGAAATATAGTCACAAGTTAATAGGGTAGAAACAAAGCCCATTCCCAATCCACCATAAGCTTCTGGAACAGCAACCCCTAAAAATCCTAATTCACCAGCTTTACGCATCACTTCTTCAGTTAAAGCATAATCTTTTGCTTCGAACCTTGGTTTATGAGGAATGATCTCACGATCATTAAACTCCATCACAGCTTCTTTCATCATGGTTTGTTCTTCAGAAAAATCTTCTGGAGTAAACACATCGTCACAACTTGTTTCTTTTACGAGGAATTGACCTCCTCTAAGTAATTCTTTTTTTTCTGTGCTCATAATCTTTTTGATTTAAGAAACAAGAAACGAGAACCAAGACGTGTACTTTTTTGTCTTGACCGAATTCTTGAAATCATTTTTTATTTTTATTTTTTGACTTTGCCACTTTGTGACCCTGATACTTTTTTACTCTAAAACTACTTTAAAAATTCATAAATTCCTGCAGCACCTTGCCCAGTTCCAACACACATGGTAACCATACCGTATTTCCCTATCATATTTCTTTTGCGCATTTCATCAAATAATTGCACCGATAATTTCGCACCAGTACAACCTAGAGGATGACCCAACGCTATTGCACCACCGTTTACATTAACGATGTCTTGATTCAAATTTAATTCACGCATTACAGCTAACGATTGAGAAGCAAATGCTTCGTTCAATTCAATCAACTCAATATCGTTTTGATTTAGCCCTGCTTGTTTTAATACTTTCGGAATTGCAGCTACAGGTCCGATTCCCATAATTCTAGGTTCTACACCAGCTGCAGCATAATTTACCATACGAGCAATCGGTTCTAGATTTAACTCTTTCACCATATCTTCACTCATGATTAAAACAAAAGCGGCTCCATCACTCATTTGAGAAGAATTACCAGCTGTTACGCTACCACCTTTAGCAAAAACAGCTCTTAGTTTAGCCAACGCTTCTTTACTTGTTCCTGCTCTAGGTCCTTCATCTTTAGTAACAGTATACGATTTTGTTGCTTTTTTGCCATTTGTATCAATAAATGTTTCTTCAACATTGATAGGGACAATTTGATCTTGAAAGCGATTTTCTGCTTGCGCTTTTAACGCTTTCATATGTGAATTGTATGCAAATTCATCTTGGTCTTCTCTAGAAACTTTAAATTGATTTGCAACAGCTTCTGCAGTATTTCCCATTCCCCAATAATATTCTTCATGACCTGCATTTACGAGATCATAATTCAGTTCTGGTTTAAATCCAGTCATCGGAACTGCACTCATACTTTCTGCTCCACCTGCAATTATACAGTCTGCCATACCAGCCTGAATTTTAGCTGTTGCCATTCCGATAGTTTCTAATCCAGAAGAACAAAAACGATTTACGGTTACACCAGGAACATCTACGATGTCTAAACCCATTAAAGAGATTAATCGTCCCATGTTTAATCCTTGAGAGCCTTCTGGCATTGCATTACCAACAATTACATCATCAATACGAGTTTTGTCAAAGTTTGGCAATTCATCCATCATGTATTTAATGGTCTCAGCAGCCAATTCGTCTGTTCTTTTAAAACGGAAAACACCTTTAGGAGCTTTTCCAACTGCAGTTCTGTATGCTTTTACTATATATGCTGTTTTCATAAATTTAGTTTTTAGTGCTTAGTTTTAAGTTTGAGTTTTTACTCGTAACTAAAAACTAATAATTAAACACTCGCAACTTTAGTTGCGCAATGGTTTACCAGTTTTTAACATGTGTTGAATTCGTTCTAATGTTTTTCTTTCTGTACAAAGACTTAAGAAAGCTTCGCGCTCAATATCTAATAAGTATTGTTCAGAAACTCTAGTTGGTTCAGATAAATCTCCACCTGCCATAACATACGCCAACTTGTTGGCTATTTTCTGATCGTGTTCTGAGATATAGTTACTAGCCTCCATAGAGTCAGTACCTACTAAGAACATTCCCAATGCTTGTTTTCCTAAAACCAATACATCTTTACGTTTTACAGGTTGTGTATAACCAGCTTCAGCCATTAATACTGCATGATTTTTAGCTTCAGCAATTTGTCTGTCTTTGTTTACTACCACAATATCTTTTCCTTTTTGCAAAATTCCCAAATCAAAAGCTTCATAAGCAGAAGTGGCTACTTTAGCCATTCCAATTGTTAAGAAATGTTCTTGTAAAACGTTTAGTTGTACATCTCCTTTGTGAAATAAATCTTGAGCTCTTAAAGCCATTTCCTTAGACCCACCACCACCAGGGATTACACCAACTCCAAATTCTACCAATCCGATATAGGTTTCTGCTGCTGCTACTACTTTATCTGCGTGCATAGTTAATTCACATCCACCACCTAAAGCCATTCCATGAGGAGCAGATATAGTAGGAATAGAAGAGTAACGCATGCGCATCATGGTGTCTTGGAAATATTTGATAGCCATATTGAGTTCATCATATTCTTGCTCAACAGCCATCATAAAAATCATACCAATATTGGCTCCAACAGAGAAGTTGGCTGCTTGATTTCCTATCACTAAACCTTGAAAATCTTTTTCAGCTAAATCTATTGCTTTATTGATTCCTGCCAACACATCACCACCAATGGTATTCATTTTCGATTGGAATTCACAGTTTAAGATTCCATCTCCTAAATCTTCAATGACAACTCCAGAGTTTTTAAACACTTCATTTGATTTACGAATATTATCTAAAATGATAAAGGCATCTTGCCCAGGTTTTTTAGTTTGAGTTTTGGCAGGGATGTCATAATAATAGGTTGCTCCATCTTTAACAGAATAGAAAGATGTTGAGCCATTTGATAACATATCTGATACCCAAGGCGCAGGAGTTTTACCTTCTGCTTTCATAATTTCAATTCCTTTTTCTACACCAATAGCATCCCAAATTTCGAAAGGTCCATTTTCCCAACCAAAACCAGCTTTCATGGCATCATCAATTCTGTATACTTCATCAGAAATTTCTGGAATTCGATTCGAAACATATTCGAACATTGCTGAGAAATTTTTTCTATAAAACTCCCCAGCTTTGTCCTTACCACTAACCAATACTTTAAATCTATCAATCGTTTTATCGATTGTTTTTGTCAACTCTAAGGTTGCAAATTTTGCTCTTTTATTTGCTCTGTATTCTAATGTGTCTAAATCTAATGTTAAGATTTCTTTTTCACCATTAGCGTCTACAGATTTTTTATAAAAACCTTGCCCAGTTTTACTTCCTAGCCATTTATTTTCCATCATGGTTTTGATGAAACTTGGAAGTTTGAATAATTCATGCGCTTCATCTTCAGGACAGTTTTCATAAATTCCATTTGCAACATGAACTAAGGTGTCTAAACCCACAACATCTACAGTTCTGAAGGTTGCCGATTTTGGACGACCAATAACCGGACCCGTTAATTTGTCAACTTCTTCAACAGTTAATCCTAATTCTTTTACTTGATGAAATAAAGATTGGATTCCGAAAATTCCAATTCTATTTCCAATAAAAGCAGGAGTGTCTTTTGCTAAAACCGAAGTTTTACCTAAAAATTTAGATCCGTAATTCATTAAGAAATCTGTAATTTCTGGTTTGCAATTTGGACCCGGAACTACTTCAAAAAGCTTTAAATATCTAGGCGGGTTGAAAAAGTGAGTGACAGCAAAATGCTGTTGAAAATCATCACTTCTTCCTTCATTCATAAAATGAATTGGAATACCAGAAGTATTAGAAGAAATAATGGTTCCTGGAGTTCTAAATTTTTCAATTTTTTCAAAGACTTGTTGTTTGATGTCTAAACGCTCCACAACAACTTCCATTACCCAATCTACCTCTTTTATCAAATGCAAATCATCCTCTATATTTCCAGTAGTAATCCTGTCTGCAAATTTTCGAGAATATATAGGTGATGGCTTCGACTTTAATGAAGTCATTAACGCATCGTTTACTAAACGATTACGAACCATTTTATCTTCTAAAGTCAATCCTTTTGCTTTTTCTTTGTCGTTTAATTCTCTAGGAACGATGTCTAATAAAAGCACTTCTACACCAATATTGGCAAAATGACAAGCAATACCGCTTCCCATAATCCCAGAACCAATGATGGCAACTTTTTTAATTCTTCTAGTCATTTGTATAGTTTATTGAGCAGGTGTTTTTGATTTTTCGTAAATCATTTTATCTGCTATTAATTTATTTATGGTTTCTGTTACTTTAAAAAAACTTTCTAATTCTCCTTCTGTAACATGATCTCTAACTACATTGTTAAATTGATAAACAGAGTTTTTAGAAATTTCTCTCATTTCTTTTCCGTAAGCTGTTAATTTGATTAAAACTCCACGACCATCTTCCGGATTCTTCTCTCTACTAATAGCTCCTTTGTCTTCCATGCTTTTTAATATCCTTGAAAGACTTGTTGGTTCCATCCCCATTAAAGGCCCCAAAGCTGTTGATGGTGTTCCGTTTTCATAATCAATATTTAATAATACAAATGCGGTTGCCATTGTGCTATCATGCTTTGCTGCCTGCTCATTGTACAATTTAGCAACAGCTTGCCAGGTTGCTCTTAATTGATGATCTATAGAAAACGTTTTATCCATGTATACAAATGTATAAAAAAATATTATGCACGCATAGTAAATTGTCAAAAAATTATGCATGCATAGTATTTTTTATTTTTAAGACGTGAAATAATTGACAAACAATTAGAAAGTATTGCCTAGGAGTAGAAGAATATTACTTAATTTTGTTTGACATCAAAAACCATTATTATTAGTTTAATTATTAAAATAAATCAATGAGTAACTTATTAGAAATAAATAATGTAACTAAAAAATACGGGGAGTTTACGGCTTTGAATAATGTGACTTTAAATATTCCAAAAGGAAGTGTTTTTGGGTTGTTAGGTCCAAATGGAGCGGGAAAAACATCTTTAATTCGAATTATCAACCAAATTACTTTGCCAGATAGCGGAACCATTTTGTTAGATGGAGAGTCATTAGAACCAAGCCATATTGAACAAATAGGATATTTACCAGAAGAACGTGGTTTATATAAAAGCATGAAGGTTGGTGAACAAGCTTTGTATCTAGCCCAATTAAAAGGATTGTCTAAAACAGAAGCTAAAAAACGTTTAAAATATTGGTTCGATAAATTTGAAATTGGAGCTTGGTGGGACAAGAAAATTGAAGAACTTTCAAAAGGAATGGCACAAAAAGTGCAATTTATTGTAACGGTGTTACATCAACCAAAATTATTGATTTTTGACGAGCCATTCTCTGGATTTGACCCAATTAATGCGCAATTAATTGCCAAGGAAATTTTACAATTGAGAGATGAAGGAGCCACCATTATTTTTTCTACTCATCGGATGGAATCTGTAGAAGAAATGTGTGATTATATCGCTTTGATAAATAAATCGAATAAAATTGTAGACGGAAAATTAGATGACATTAAAAGACAATATAGGAGTAATACTTTTCAGATTGGATTGAAAACATCTAATTCTAAAGAAATAGAAACTGTTTTAAATCAACAATTTGAAGTATCCCCCACAGATTATAGAATGTTGAATGAAGGTTTTACAGCCAATGTTAAAATTCCTGAAAACGAATCTCCTAATGGATTAATTTCACTTTTAATGAAACATGGGGAGCTACAACATTTTTTAGAATTAGTACCGAGTGCAAATGATATTTTTATTCAAGCAGTACATAAAAACAGCTAAGTTATGAAGAAGTTAAAATTAATTATTAGAAGAGAATTCTTAGCAAAAATAAAA
>Ga0181559_10003183_pt1 | contig 16151 bp, 11 predicted proteins | sample 011ome_21_FD_133752 | JGI IMG/M metagenome (GOLD analysis project Ga0181559, IMG submission 133752) | Coastal salt marsh microbial communities from the Groves Creek Marsh, Skidaway Island, Georgia - 011508AT metaG (megahit assembly) | ecosystem: Environmental > Aquatic > Marine > Intertidal...
CTGTTGGATTTTTCGATAAAGCAGCCCCAATTGCATGTAAAATAGCTCTTCAAACTTTAGCCGATCTAAAGCCCGTTGTGTTTCTTGCATCTGAGTAGGCGCATGAAGATGTACCAAAGCTGAGGTCTTATCTACTAGTAGCTGTTCCTTTACGATGTAAGCAGGTAGGGTCTCGTAAAGTTTAAAGTCAATGGATTTAACAATGGGTTGAAGAATGGAGCGGAGGAGGCGTTGGGTAATCCCGGCCTTCTGTAATTTCTCGGGAATGGGGTAGAGGGGTTCGATATGACCTATAAAGTCTTGCTCCGATTGAATCGAAATTTGACTTAGCTCTGGGTGTGCCATGCTAAATCGATCCTGAAAACGAGACACTTTACCATAAACCTTATAGCTCTGGCCCTCTTTGAGTTGTTTTTCTATATACTGATGTCCCTTGAACCACACCAATTCAAGACGATGATTGTTATCGATCAATTCTGCAGACAATCGATATCCTTTCGCCTGTTTGACAAGTTTTATGTTTTGTAGAATTCCTTGAGTCTGTACGATGCTATTTTCAAGTGTAATAGATGAGATCGGAGTTAATGCTCTCTTATCGATATAGCGATTAGGAATAAAGAATAGAAGTTCATAAACTGTTCGAATACTTAGCTCCCTCTCTATGATCACAGCACGCTTTGGTCCAAGCCCTTTGATGGCTGATATCGGGGACGCTAAGATGGAAGAGGCTTGCATACGCACAAACTTATCTAAATTAGAGCGTTGAATGAAATAATCCATTTGAATGCGAGCGATAGTAATATCAGGGGGCGGCAGTAAAGGAGCTTTTGCCGGAGGAGTAGCCCAATATCTAATAGAAGAACAAAAAAGAAAATACGATCTTTTTGTTGGTACCTCTACAGGTAGTCTTCTACTTATTCATTTGGCATTAGGAAAAATAGAGAAACTCCATTCAGTGTACAAAGAAGTGAATAGTTCTCAAATCTTTAATCTAAATCCCTTTTACACGAGAAAAAATGATGGAGTTGTTCAACTAGAGATGAATCACTTAAATGTTTTACGCAGTTTTCTGCGTGGAAATAAAACCTTCGGAGAGAGCAAAAATCTGCGTGCATTTCTAGAACGACATATTACCGCCTTCGAATTCGAGTCCGTTAAGAAAAGCAGTATGGATGTCATCGTCACGGTATCTAATCTGAGTAAGAATGGAGTAGAATATAAATCGATTAAAGATTTTAATTACGAAGACTTTCTAGATTGGATCTGGATATCGGCCAATTATATTCCTTTTATGTCGTTGGTTTCAAAAAATGGCTATGAGTATGCTGATGGTGGATTAGGAAGTATTGTTTCAGTTGATCGTGCCATCGAAGCAGGTGCAAAGGAGATCGATATCATTGTCTTAAGGCAAGAAAAGAAACAAGCACATCGACTGCCCACTTCCAATGCCTTTGACTTAATGCTAGGTATGTTTGATTTTTCACTTGACCAGATTGAAGAACACAATATTTCTCTGGGTGAATTAAGGGCAAAGTCAAAAGGGGTGAAGCTAAATTTTATATATACCCCGACACTTCTAACGCAGAACCCTTTACTTTTTGATCAAAAAAGAATGATTCGTTGGTGGCAAAGAGGGTACTTGCATGCGAAGCAGCACTATACTCCATAAGTTTATTGTAACATCGCTCTAACTTCTTTGTAAAAAGTGGTATGGTTTGGCGCTAATCTTAAATACAAAGTATCCGCAAGTGTGCGAGAGAAACTGAAGCGTTCAACCGGTTGATTCAGCGTTTCTGTAAACGTTTTAAACAGGGCATCTTTAAAAGAAGTGTTAGGCGTATTGTGAATGATTTCGAGCTGATAAAAAGGATGAAGATTTAGCACAGAATCAATACTTTGAATACGCTTATCGGTATGCAATGAGTCTAGCGCGATTTGGGTGTTTTGAGCAAAAGGAAAACGCACTCCACCAGGTTCAAGTACCATCCCTTTTACCTTTGAAACAAATGGCCTAAGTTTTTTTAGCGTTTCAATGAGAATCGAATCATGTCTTGAAAGTGTGCTCTTCAAAAATTGATTTTGTTTCTCTAAAGATCGCATGCTTTCAATCTGATCACCGATATTCATAATGTTGGTCACCGATTGGTTTGCGAATTTGCTCAAACGCTCCATAAGAGCTTTATTGGTGGTCTTTAGATTGTCCGATTCAAACTTATAGGTTTCGTTAATGGCCTCAAGTCTTGAGATGTTTTGTTGGAGCTCGCGAATGGTAGCTTCGTTGCGTTCTACTAGAGCATTTAAGGCTCGATTATCCTCTAATAAATCTGCTTTTTTTTGCGCAGCTACAAAAGGAATAAAGAGTAAACCAAGTATGAAGAGTGAAATTCTTTTCATTTAATCGTTAGCATTTAAGTAATCCAAGGTCATTTGACTTAACACTTTTACCCCATAGATCATTCCTGACTCATCTATTTTAAAATCTGGAGTGTGATGTGGGTAAGGGGTCTGATTTCCGGGTGTCATTCCACCTAAAAAGAAAAAGAACCCTGGTACATCACGCACAAAGTAAGAGAAATCTTCTGCTCCGGTAGTGGCTTTGGTAAGCTTTACATTCTCTTTACCTAACACTTTCTCTATACTAGGAAGCATCTGGGCTACAAGATCAGCATCGTTATAGGTGATATCTGTCATTTCTGTGATCTCAACTTCAGCGGTACCACCAAAAGCATTTGCTATTTGCGGAACCATCTCATGCATCCGTTCTTCGATTAGATCTCGCATGTCATAATCTAACGTTCGAATGGTACCTATGATCTCTGCAGATTCAGGAATGATATTGAAACGCAGTCCAGCTTTTATTTTTCCTACGCTAATAACAGCCGCTTCTTTGAGGAGATTGGATTCTCTACTGATTAACGATTGAAGGCCATCAATGATTTGTGAACTGATGTAAATGGGATCTACTCCAGACCAAGGTTGAGATCCATGCGTTTGTTTACCATGAACGTTGATCACAAATCGTTGTGCGGAGGCCATGAGGCCTCCAGTTTTGTAACGTATGGTGCCTACTGGAGTTTCTGAATTAATATGGAGGCCGAACACGGCATCTACTTTTGGGTTTTCAAGAACGCCTTCTTTGACCATAAGCAGTGCACCTCCTTCTTCACCCGGAGGAGGACCTTCTTCAGCGGGTTGAAAGATGAATTTAACGGTACCTTTTAATTGGTCTTTGTGCCGTGTAAGGATTTCGGCAACCCCCATGAGTATAGCCGTATGCGTATCGTGTCCACATGCATGCATAACACCAGTCTCTTCGCCCAAAAACTGAGCCTTAACTGTTGATTTAAAAGGTAAATCGTTTCTTTCAGTAACAGGTAAGGCATCAATATCGGCGCGTAATGCGATAACGGGCCCAGGTTGATTTCCCTTTAATAGTCCAACAACTCCATTGTGAGCAACTCCTGTTGTGACCTCGATGCCTAATCCTTTTAGGTGTTTTGCGATTTTCTTTGCCGTTTCAACCTCTCTATTACTGAGTTCAGGGTGTTGGTGAAAATCTCTTCGCCATTCGATTACTTTTTTCTCAATAGAACTAAACTCTTGATCTGAAAGCGATTGACCGTATGTCGCAGAGAGGATAAGAAAGAAAATTGAACTGCAAGCAACTCTTGAAATAAGTTCCATAAAAAAAGATTAAAAACTTGTTACTAAATATATAAAGAAGAAAGGGCACGACCTTAGCAAATTCAATAATTTCACTGTGCGAAAGAGAAAGGAATATGAAGTTTTTAGACGCTTTAAATGAGGCCCAACGAAATGCTGCTTTGCATAAGGATGGGCCTTCAATGGTGATTGCTGGCGCCGGCTCAGGAAAGACGCGAGTGCTTACCTATCGCATCGCTCATTTAATCGAAAACGGTGTAGATTCATTCTCGATCTTAGCCCTTACATTCACCAATAAGGCTGCACGTGAGATGAAATCGAGAATAGGCGCTTTGGTAGGCGAGTCTGAGGCTAAGAATCTATGGATGGGCACCTTTCACTCCGTTTTTGCCAGATTGCTGCGTTCGGATGGACATCATTTAGGCTTTCCGAGTAACTTCAGTATATACGACACCCAAGATTCACAGCGACTTATCAACTCGATTATTAAAGAAATGGGGCTTGATAAGGACGTTTACAAATACAAGCAAATACAACAGCGCATCTCATCGTATAAAAATAACCTGATAACGGTTAAGGCGTATTTTCAAAATCCTGAACTTCAAGAGGCTGACGCTATTGCTAGACGCCCTCGTCTAGGAGAAATCTACAAGGAGTATGTTGATCGTTGTTTTCGTGCTGGCGCTATGGATTTTGATGATCTTTTACTTCGTACCAATGAACTCCTTAATCGTTTTCCTGAGGTACTGTTGAAGTACCAAGAAAGGTTCAAGTATATTCTGGTAGACGAGTACCAGGATACCAATCATTCGCAGTATTTAATCGTAAGAGCCTTATCAGATCGCTATCAAAATATTTGTGTGGTAGGTGACGACGCGCAAAGTATCTATTCTTTTAGAGGTGCTAATCTTGATAATATGTTGAATTTTCAGCGGGATTACGAAGGAGTAGAGGTGTATAGACTCGAACAGAACTACCGATCTACTTCTACTATTGTAAGTGCTGCTAATTCTGTTATTAAGAATAACAGAGACCAGTTAGAGAAGAATGTTTGGACTTCAAATGATCTTGGGAATAAAATTGTGGTTCACAGAAGTCCTACAGATGCAGATGAAGGGCGTTATGTCGCAAGCACCATCTTTGAAACTAAGATGAATACACAATCCTCAAATGGGGATTTTGCCATACTGTACCGCACGAATTCGCAGTCTAGAGCGATAGAGGATGCTTTGAGAAAAAGAGACATTCCGTACAGGATTTACGGTGGTCTTTCGTTTTATCAGCGCAAAGAAATAAAGGATGTCCTCTCATATTTGCGCCTAGTAGTGAATCCAAAAGATGAAGAAGCCTTCATGAGAGTAGTGAATTTTCCTGCTCGTGGTATTTGGCAAACCACTCTTGAAAAACTTTCAGTTGCGGCAAGAGCCAATGGACAATCAATTTTTGAATTTGCAGAGGATCAAAATCAATTAAAATCCGCCTCTATTAGTTCTTCAATACGATCAAAACTAGAGCAGTTCTGTATTATGGTAAGGAGCTTCCAGATTTTTAGTGACGAACACAACGCCTTTGAAACTTCCGATCACATTGCCCGAAAGACAGGTCTCATTCAAGAGTTTAAAAAAGACGGCACTCCAGAGGGTATAACCCGGCTTGAAAATATTGAGGAATTGCTTAATGGTATTCAAGATTTTGTAGAAGGTCAAAAGGAGATTGATGGAGCTACTGGATCTATACAAGAGTTTTTAGAGGATGTAGCTCTTGCTACTGACCTTGACAATGCTACAGAGAATGATGATCGAGTTGCATTAATGACTATCCACCTCGCAAAGGGACTTGAATTTAAGACTGTCTTTGTGGTGGGTATGGAAGAAGATTTGTTTCCTTCAGCCATGAGCATGAACACGCGTTCTGAATTAGAAGAAGAAAGACGTCTGTTTTATGTGGCTTTAACCAGGGCAGAGGAGCAAGCTTACCTCACTTACACCATTAATAGATACCGATGGGGAAAACTCATTGACGCAGAACCTAGTCGATTCATTGCAGAGATTGACGATCAATATGTAGATAATCAGGCTGTAGATTTTGGCGGTGCGGTTCGTCGATTCGTAGACCCGTCACTTTTTGGGGAAGTTGACCATAGTAAATTGCGAACAGTAAAGCCTAAAGGCAGTATGCCAGAGGGGCGCAAAAAACCTACTGAAGATCAACTTAGAAGATTGAGAAAATTAAAGCCGCAATCCTCTAGTGTTACATCTGCAGCGTCCCAATACGATGACCTTGCGGTAGGTTCTAAAGTGAATCATGAGCGTTTTGGTCACGGCGTAGTGAAAGCTATAGAAGGACTTGGTCCAGAACGTAAGGCCGAAATAGAATTCGATTCGGGTGGAGTCAAAAAATTATTACTACGCTTCGCTAAACTTACCTTACTCTCATAAAAAAACCCTCCAATTTTGGAGGGTTTTTGTTTTAGTAGTAAAGGAATCTCGCTTATTGAATGGCAGGATCCTTCATGCCGTCTTCAATCATTGAATAAAACTGATCCAATTTTGGTAAAACAACAATTCTAGTTCTTCTGTTGCGCGCACGATTCGCCGCTGAGTTGTTTTCAACTAGAGGAGCGTAATAACTTCTTCCCGCAGCAGTCATGCGCTTTGGGTCTACCTTAAACTCGTTTTGTAAAATGCGAACAATAGCAGTTGCACGTTTTACTGATAAGTCCCAATTGTCTTTGATTTCAGCATTTGTTTTGTAAGGAACATTATCCGTGTGTCCTTCAACCATAAATTCGAAATCAGGCTTTGCATTGACCACAGTAGCTACTTTTCCTAAAACACGCTTCGCTTCAGCTGATACGCTGTAACTTCCGCTTTGGAATAAAAGCTTATCGGCGATTGAAACGAAAACTACTCCTTTCTCTACGTTGATCTCAATGTCTTGGTCGTTTAAGTTTCCGAGTGCACCTTTAAGACTGGCGACTAAGGCAAGGTTTACAGAATCTCTTCTTGTAATAGCACTTTGAAGCTTATTAATGGTTAACTCTTTCTCCTTAAGACTTTCGAGGGTTTTTTCAAGGTTTTCAGCCCCTTTTGAAGTAAGGGTGGTGAAATTGTCCATATTGTTGATCAAATCTTGATTGTTTGATCTTAAGAAACTGTTCTGTTCCGAAAGGGCTTTGACCTGAGCCTCATACTTTCCTATTTCAGAGGCATAATCGTTCATGGTTCTTTTTGTTGAAGCCAATTCAGCCTTTGTACTTTCTAAATCTTTGTTTACGGTATTGAATCGTTTTGAAGAGACACAAGACCCTAAGGTGAGTGCAGCAATTGCAAAAGTTATAACTTTTAATTTCATGAGAATGTATTTTTCACCCTTAAAAGTAGCAAATACTTTGCCAAACACAGAATACCTTCCTAGAATTTTAAAATCTTTTTGCGATTTAGCACAAAGTGCTGAATTACAATAGATAAAGGTTTTCGAGTTCGATACTTAGGTTGAATGCTACGCCTTTGCTTCATGAGTCGAGGCAGGGCAAAATAAAAGTTGAAATGAGCTTTTAAAATTGCAAAGGTGTGCTTGGGTTTACCTTGAAAGAGAAAAACAATTCCGGCAATACCGTCTAATACCAGTCGATTCAATACAATAAGGGGTAGTTCAAAGGCAAGGAGGTTCTTGACTAAGGTAAAGAGCGAGTTTCTAAAATTTAGATAGGTTTTAAAGGGATTCTGGTTTGTCAAGGTTGAACCACCCAAATGATAGACTGTACTTTTTGAGGTGTAAAGAAATTTTAGGCCTTTGTGGTGAAGTCTCCAGCACAAATCGATTTCTTCTTGATGTGCAAAATAAGCTGAGTCAAAGCCACCCACATTTTCAAAGGCTGAACGTTTTATGAACATGCATGCTCCTGTGGTCCAAAAGACCTCTATTTCGTCATCGTATTGTCCGTTATCTTTCTCGATGTACTGAAAGAGCCTTCCACGACAAAAAGGGTATCCTAAATAATCCAAAAATCCCCCTGCAGCGCCTGCGTATTCAAGGAAGTCCGGATGCCTTTCGCTTTTAATTTTTGGTTGGACAGCAGCTATATTAGCATTCTCTCTTAATAACTCAAGAGGTCGTACGGTATAATTCTCGGTGACGCGAACATCTGAATTGAGCAGGCACCAATAGGGTTCGTTTACTCGTTTAAGACCTTCATTGTACCCTCCGGCAAATCCGTGATTTTTAGCTAAAGGAATAATAGTCAACTGGTCATTATATTGCGTTTCAAGCCAGTCGATAGAATCGTCCTCAGATTTATTGTCAATAACATAAACAGAGGCTTCGTCAGAATGCGAAATGACTGAGGGAAGGAATTCTTGTAACAGCTTCCTTCCGTTGTAATTCAAAATAACGATCGCTAATTCTTTCATGGACTATACTAGGGTCGGGGCCGAATTGATCTGATGGTATTCTAATGTGTCTGAATCCCATTCAAAATAAAAGTGTTGTATGCCATTGGTCAACGCTAAATATCGCGATTTTAATTCGTAAGCATAGCGCAGAAGTTGAGCTATTGCATCCTCATTAAGGGAGATTTCACTAGCCTTACACTCTACAATTAGCGAAATAGAACGGTCGCTATTTACGACCGCAATATCAAATCGAGAGGCCTTCATTGCGGTCATTACTTTCTTTTCCAATAAAATACGCTGAGGCCTTACCCCACAATGATGGACCAAATAATGCACAAAGTGTTGACGAACCCATTCTTCTGAAGTTAATGGGAGATATTTTTTTCGGATATTATCCCAGATGAGCGTTCGGTTTTCGGTATTTTTAACCCTAAACCGAGCCGAAGGTAAATTCAAAATGGCGAGTTCCATAAGGCGATCAAAAGTACCATTTTCCTATGCGATTTGAGCAATTAAAAAGACATCTTGAGGCAAAGACGTTTGCCCCTTGCTATCTAATATATGGCGAAGAGTCTTTCTTTGTAGAAGAAATTGGTCACTGGTTTGAAGACCGTGTCATTCCAAAAGATTTAAGAGATTTTAATCAAACGGTTTTGTACGGTTCGGACAGTAGCATGAGTGAAGTCGTCGAACGAGCCAGGCAACTGCCAATGATGTATGAATATACTGCGGTTATTGTACGTCAAGCCCAAAGTCTTATCCGTCAACTTGCTGATTTAGAGGCGTATTTAGCGCATCCAAATCCTCAATGTATACTAGTATTATTGATACATAGCGGATCGATAGATAAACGCAAGAAAATAGTAAAGCAGGTAGATAAGCTTCAAGGACTTTATGAATGTAAACCCCTGTATGAAAATGAACTTCCTGGTTGGTTAGAAACTCATCTATCACAACATAATATAGCGATGGATGTTGAAGCGAAGCAATTGTTGCTTTCGTTTATCGGTGCGGACCTTAGACGCATCAAAAGTGAAATCGAAAAAATACAGCTTGCCGTTCCTGATCTTACTACTATAAAAATTGAACACATTGAAAAGTATGTGGGTATTCACAGAAACTATAATGTATTTGAGATGCAAAAAGCCCTCAGTGCTGGTCAGCTTCAAAAGGCCGTAGGTATTTTGAACTATTTCTCAGAAAACTCTAAGGATTACCCCATTCAAATGACTTTGCCGGTGCTTTCGTCTTTTTTTTCAAAGGTGTTTAAATACCATGCACTTTCGAATAAAGCTGAAGCGGCCAAAGCCCTTGGTGTCTCTCCTTATTTTATTAAGGATTATCAAAATGCAGCTCGAATTTATTCTATGAAGCGTTTAACCAGAATTATGAGTGGATTAAAACAAATTGATTTGGCTTCTAAAGGAGTAGGGCAGTTGAATTCCGCAAATAGTACTGCTCAACTCTATCAAGAGTTGAGTCTGGTAATGCGACCTTAGAATAGTTTTTCAAATCGCGACGGATTTGACTCATACATAAGGGTGTAGAGTTTTTCAAATATCTCGTCCGCATTGGGTTTAGAAAAATAATCACCGTCAGATCCATATGCAGGCCGATGTTCTTTAGCACTTATAGTGATAGGCTTGCTATCCAAAAATCGGTAACCTTCTTGGTGTTCAAGAATCTGTTGCAGTAAGAAGGCTGAGTATCCTCCAGGTACATCTTCATCTATGATGGCGAGACGATTGGTTTTCTTTAAACTCTCAACGCAGGCCTTGGCTTGATCAAAGGGCCAAAGGGTTTGAACATCGATTAGCTCAATCGAGATTCCGTAAGTCTCAAGCTGATGAATGACTTCTTGAACAATCCTCAATGTTGAACCGTAACTCACTACCGTCATATCCGTTCCGTTTGATAGTATTTCTACCTCGCCAATCGGAACAGTGAATTGACCGAGGTTGTTAGGTAGCTTCTCTTTTAGACGGTAGGCATTTAAAGGTTCAATGACTAATCCTGGCTCATTGGCTTTTAAGAGTGCGTTGTACATGCCAGCAGCCTGCGTCATGTTTCGAGGTGAAAGGATGTGGATTCCTCTTAACAAATGTACCAGACCACCCATAGGCGAACCTGAATGCCAAATTCCTTCTAAACGGTGTCCACGCGTTCTGATGATTAAAGGCGCTATTTGTTGTCCAACTGAGCGGTACCTTAAGGTGGCTAGATCATCCGTTAAGATGTTCAAAGCATAGAAAATATAATCGAGATATTGTATTTCTGCTATAGGTCGTAACCCCCGCATTGCCAGTCCCAGGCCTTGACCAATAATGGTTGCTTCGCGAATACTGGTGTCAAAAACGCGTTCGACCCCAAACATTTCCTGAAGTCCTTCAAGAGATTTATTCACGCCACCAATTTGCCCCGAATCCTCCCCAAAAATGAGTACTCGAGCATCTTGGTGCATTATAGCTTTAAAATTTTCAAGTAAGATCTGTCGGCCATCAACCGTTTCTGCGTCTTGATCATAGGTTGCTTTAAGGTGGTGAACCTTCATAAGAGCCTTGTCGGTATGATCTATCAATTCAGAACTGTAGTGACGCTGTTCTGCTTCTTGTATAGAGAGAATTAATTCATTGAGTGAATGTTTAGCAGCTGCACTTAACTGTGATCCTTGCTTAATGAGCATTCCTTTAGCCAATGAAAGTACATCGCGTTTTAAAACCAATTTTTTCACCTTCAAGGCTTTAAGACTATCTAACAAAGGTGCTTCTAAAGAAATGTTATTCTTTTCAATAGTCTGAATCAATTCATTTCTATAGTGCAAGGCTGGTTGTTGGAACTCCGCGAAAGCTGTTTTTTTGGCTTCGGCAACGTTAATTTCGATCTCACGCTCTAGTTTCTCAATGGCTGTTTCATCTGAAAAGCCTTTCTCAATAATCCATTCTTTGAACCGCTTAAGACAGTCGTTTTCGCGCTCCCATTCGAGCCGTTCTTCACTCTTATAACGTTCATGAGAACCAGAGGTGCTGTGTCCCTGAGGTTGGGTTAATTCGACAACGTGAACAAGTACAGGAATATGTTGCTCTCGGCATAATAGCTCAGCCTTCTGAAAGGCTTCAACAAGCGCTGCATAATCCCATCCTTTAACCTCTATAATCTCTAGGCCCTTATACTTGTCGTTTCTTTTAAACCCTTTGAGCGCCTTTGAAATACTTTGTTTTACCGTGTGATACTCAGGGCCAACTGAAATTCCGTATTCATCGTCCCATACACTCATTAGCATAGGAACTTGCATTACTGCAGCTGCATTCATGGCTTCAAAGAATACGCCTTCAGAAGTAGAGGCGTTACCTATGGTTCCCCATGCAATCTCGTTTCCGTTGTTTGAAAAATATGCCGAGTCAACCTTATCCGATTGCGAGCGATAAAATGAAGACGCTTGGGCAAGACCAAGTAAACGTGGCATTTGTCCACCTGTTGAAGACACATCAGAGGTGGAGTTGAACTGTTGTGTTTGATCTAACCAACCGACCTGATCGCTCCACATCGGGCTTGAAAAATGTCCGGTCATTTGACGTCCACCGTGCATGGGTTCATGCTCTAAATCAGTGGTGCCAAAGAGCGTGTGAAAGAAAGAAACAGGGGTCAGTAATCCTTGGGCAAGATGAAAGGTCTGGTCTCTGTAATAGCCACTGCGATAGTCTCCTTTTTTGAAAAACTTACTCATGGCAATTTGAGGAAGCTCTTTTCCATCGCCGAAAATACCAAACTTCGCTCTTCCGAGTAACACCTCTTTTCGTCCTAGGATGCTACATATACGACTCGTATATGCAGTCTTGTAGTCGTTAAGAATTTCGTCTCGAAACTCTTGAAATGTCATCTCGCTGTTTCCCATAAGATCGCGTAGAATGCGCCAGGCAAAAATACACAATTATGGGGCTTAGAAGAGTGAGCGCGTAAACAATCTGCTTAAGGTCTCTATTTCAAGACTTAAGACAAACCGAATCTTTGAACTATAGTCTTTGTCAAAGGCTTCAAAGCCCGTATGGTTGTGAACCGGAAGGTACACCTCTAAATAATCAGGAACGAGATTTAAACGCAGTCCTGAACCGTATAAATAGCGTGCTTTTTCACCCTTGTTTTTTAAGTACCCAAGCTCTGTGTACACCTCTATGAAGCGCCAAAGGTTGACGGCTACATTTGACGCTGCAATAGCCCCATTTGAAAATCCTTGATCTACAGAGGATACAAATCCTCCTTCTCCACGAATAAGCTGTTGTGCAGACAATCCCTCTGATTCAGATCGACCGATGAGACTGTAGTCGTACAAATAGTCATTGGGTCTCCCGATAGAGAAATCAAAATATCCATTGGATTGAATGTTTCTTAGAAAGACACCTCCGTACAACCGAAAGCTGAGTTGAGTGTTGTTGTCAAAGAGTTTTCGGTATTCCGTAGAGGAGGAGAGTTTAATGAATTCTGGAGTAAGCTGAAGATCCCCTAAAAGACTGCGGTAATCGAAAAGACTTTGTTTTGTTTTTTGATAGCGCAGATTAAACACAACATAATCCGGATTATCTAAGGGTTGAGTTTCAATACTGTTTTCGTCTATAGAACGGCTAACAGATCGCAGTCTAGCAAGAAAAGATTGGTTCGTTCTAGAAGTGATTCCGGATACATTTTGACTAATTGCTACATAAGGAGTTACGGTACTGTATCTCGAGTTGATGTCAAAATGCTGACTGAGCCCGAAAATACCAGCTGAAATACGACTTCTATTCTTGTCATTTACCCAGAAATTACTTGAAAACTTAAATGCCCCAATCAAGGCCTTTTCTTTTTTAGAATAATAAGGAGATAGTTCGTATTCAAAGGGCTTAGTAACCAATGTATTATTAGAGAGTTGAGCACCTAAAGATATCCCGTCATAAATGTTAAATAAAACTTGTGGGGTCACGAATAACTGACTGTATCTCAAGTCGTCAAGATCGGTAATAGGTAATATTTTTATTGGCTTTTTAAGAATACCGCCTCGGGGATTATAGGTGTTGTTAATGGTTGTAAATTCAGGAGACTCCAATTCGGGGTTGACAATGTATCGTGACCTCTTTTGGGTGTCGAACGAAACCCAAGTTTCATGGTTCTCATTAGAAATCCATTTAGAATCTACCTCTTGATCACCGACGTATTGCGACACCTTAACCGGTAAGGGGTATGCGCCGTTATAGTGAAGAAGGATTGAATCTTTGTTCTTCGCTCTCTTAAAATCCGTGAATTTGAAATCAATTCGTTGACGGTTTTGCAGTAAGCGCTCCGATACTACTGGTACTGTTGATTGAGGATTGAAAAACCATTTCAAATCAAAACCTGAAACGCCGGGTGTAAGAGCAGATGCCCGTTGAAAATCTAAAAGTGCAGCACTACTTTCAGGTGATGTTTGTGGATTAAAACTCATGTGAAAGAGTTGTGCTGCTCGAACCGGATTAGCGATGCTGTAATTATAATTCAACAGCGCTGAGGTTGACGTTAATAAGGGCTGATCTAAGTTTCTATTGTCGATAAAACGGGCCAGCCATTTAAAGTAGTCTTTGAGCTGTATTTCTCCCAAAGTGTAGCGATTAAGCGGCCACAATCTGTTGAATTTTCCTATGAGTTTAATCCCTGGATAATACGTTTCGATGTAGCGTTCTAGGAGGTATTGGACAAAGCCGTCTAAATAAAAGTGTTCCTCGCTCATATTGCTATCAAACTTCAGCAGGAGTTGTTTGCGCAATAACGTCTTTACAAGTTTAAATTCTACAATGAAGCCCTCGGGATAGGGAGATAAGAGTGCGGGGATATCTGCAATGAGAGAAATTGGAGCTTCATTGTATTCATTAACCGTTAGAACCATATTGTCCGTTTCAGTTCCTGGCAAGTAATCTTCAACGAAATCAATAATGCGGCTCAAATGCGGTTTGGGTTCGGAGAGTCCTTTAATCAATTCATCATCGAGATGTATAGACCATTCAGAGGTTCTATAATGAATGAGGCTCGTGTCGTCGTGATCAATAATGAAAAGGGGTGGGCTTGCAGCTATTCCTTGAAAATCAAAATACGAAATTGGAGATAAATCGCTATGTATAAAATGGTTATCTCCTCGATCAAAACGAATAGTATACGCGACCAAACCCGTTCGTTGATTGATTTTGTTTTGATGATGATATACTCGAGAACTTCCATTTTCTAGTGGAATAGGAAGGATCAAATTGTTTTTCAACACCAAAGTTCCTTCTTCATTAATACCGTAGCCCGTAAACTTAGAACTAGGAAGTTTGAGGGAGTAATTGAGTTCCAATAGAGTAAAGTCTTCTCCCGCACCTTGAATAATAAGCTTTAAAACGTCATAATCGATGCGTTCGTAAGGCAAAGGTTCTCCATTGAGCAAGATTTCTAAATCGGTGGTATAGCCTCTTTCGTCTTCTCGAGCCCAATGAAAACTGCGATCAAAGCGCTGTTGAAAGGCGCGTCCTAAAGAAGAATTTTTAGATGAAAAAGCGTGATTCCAATCGTATAGATAGAGCGTGTCGTTATTAATGAAATCTGAATTTTTAAAACGCACCGTGCTCTGAATCTCTAAACTTCCTTCAGAGTGGTTAGGATATAAATACGCTTCTATTGTAGTGTATTCACTCATTTCTTGGGCGAAAAGTAGCGGTAAGACTCCTAGAAGAGACCACAACAACAGAAGAAAGTTTCTCATTTAAAAGTTCGGTCTTAGCTCTTTGCCTTTGTAGAATTCCAGTATGGTTTCAACGACTTGGTCGGCGGTGTCTACCAACTTAAAAAGATCTAAATCTTCTTTGGAAATGGTTTTTTGAGCGAGCAGCGTGTTTTGAATCCATTCTAATAGCCCACTCCAAAATGAAGATCCCACTAGGATGATAGGAAAATGTTGGATTTTATGCGTTTGAATGAGCGTTAGAGCTTCGAAAAGCTCGTCTAACGTTCCAAAACCTCCTGGCATAACAACAAAGCCCTGGGCATATTTTACAAACATCACTTTACGAACAAAAAAATAGTCGAAGTAGATACTCTTTTCAATATCGATGTATTCATTTGGATGTTGTTCAAAAGGAAGCTTGATATTCAGTCCTACTGAAATTCCCTTGGCTTCTGTCGCCCCTTTGTTTGCAGCTTTCATGATTCCGGGACCACCCCCCGTAATGATACCAAATCCTTGTTGTGAAAGCTTTTTAGCGATTTCAGAGGTCAAGGCAAATGTCTCTGTATCTTCAGGAGTACGCGCCGAACCGAAGATAGAAACACAAGGACCAATTTTGGCCATGCGATCATATCCCTCAACAAATTCGCCCATTATCTTAAATAGCGCCCATGAGTCGTTCGACTTAATTTCGTTCCAATCTTTGGTTGAATATGACATTATGTTATGGCTACAGGTTTAAACGAATCTAATTCATTTTTTAAGAAAGCAGCGGTTAGGCTGTCTTTTGCTTTAATTATTTTTTCAGGAGTTCCTTTAGCAACAATGCAACCACCAGCTTCTCCACCTTCAGGCCCCACGTCTATGATGTAGTCGGCTTGCCGTATTACGTCTAAATTGTGTTCAATTACAATGACCGTATTGCCCTTGTTTACCAATTTATTCAGTACCTCTAAAAGAATCCGAACATCTTCAAAATGAAGTCCTGTAGTAGGTTCGTCCAAGATGTAAATAGTCTTCCCTGTGTCTCGCTTGGCCAATTCTGTGGCTAGTTTAACGCGTTGTGCCTCACCCCCTGAAAGGGTTGTTGAAGATTGTCCAAGGGTGATGTAACCCAATCCAACGTCGTTCAATGTTTTCAAAATACGGTGAATCTTAGGAATGGCTTCAAAAAAAGCACATGACTCTTCAATGGTCATCTCAAGCACGTCTGAAATGCTCTTGCCTTTGTATCGGATTTCTAATGTTTCGCGATTAAAGCGTTTTCCGCGACATGTCTCACATTCTACCAATACATCGGGTAAAAAGTTCATCTCAATCACTTTCTGACCACCACCTCCACAGGTCTCGCAACGTCCACCTGTAACATTGAAACTAAAGCGTCCGGGTTTGTA
>Ga0181559_10003192_pt1 | contig 16138 bp, 9 predicted proteins | sample 011ome_21_FD_133752 | JGI IMG/M metagenome (GOLD analysis project Ga0181559, IMG submission 133752) | Coastal salt marsh microbial communities from the Groves Creek Marsh, Skidaway Island, Georgia - 011508AT metaG (megahit assembly) | ecosystem: Environmental > Aquatic > Marine > Intertidal zone...
ATTCTAAACGCGCGAAGGAGCGTCGTGAGCGCGCTACACGGCGTCGCCAAAGTTAGGTGTTACATTTTTCGACCCTTTATTAGGACTTATACGGTATATAGACCGGTCATCACGTATGTACACGCATAACAGATGGAATGATGCCTGTGTGGTATGCGTGCACGCATCGCACGCGGATGCGGATGCGGATGCGGATCGTATCGATCGTATCGATCGATCGATCGACATCGATGTCGATCGATGATGCGTCGTGATGTGTTTCGTGTGACGGCCGACTGGGGCCCGACGACTGACGACAGTCGCGCGCACGGTTGGGACGATGCGTGCGGATGCGGTGTTGCGCGGTGACGTCGGCGCGCTCGATGCGATCGTCGATGCGTTTTACGGGCACGATGCGGCACAGGTGCGATGCGATGCGATGCGATGCGATGCGATGCGCGAGACGCGCGAGACGAACGAAGACGAATGAATGAATGACGCGAGCGAACGACCATACGAATGAATGAATGAATGCATGATGCGTGCGTGATTGGTCGCGTGCGTGTGGTGTGTGGTGCGCGTGGATGGCGTGGGCGTGGGCGTGGGGTGGGATGTGTGTGTGTGTGTGTGCTCGTGCGATGGGTTTAGGGTGGTGGTGGTGGTAGTGGGTCGACGCGCGCGCGAGGCGCGGGGAGGGGAAGATCTCGCGCGGGCGCGAATCGCGAATCGCGCGCGGTTCGCGACGGTGTATGCCTGCGTGCGGTTGGTGTGCGCGTCGTGTGTGGTGTCGTGCGTGGTGTGGTGTGCGTGTCGCGTCGTTGTGTGGTGTGAAAAGAGAAGGACGACTGACGGAGTGTACCGCGCGCGCGCGTTTCGTTGCGTCGCGTAGAGAAGCGAAGCGGAAAAGGTTTTGCAACAGTTGCAAGAGCATGACCAGATGTGGACGCGTGTGGATGGGATTTTAGAAACATCAAAGAATGCAAATACCAAGTTTTTTGCGTTACAAGTGCTCGATGGGGTGATTAAATACCGTTGGGGGTTGTTGCCAAACGACCAACGCGAGGGGATCAAAAATTTCGTGTCGAACCTGATCATCAAGTTGAGCACCGATGAAGTGGGTTTCCGGCGGGACCGGGCGTACATTAACAAGATTAACAATGTTCTTGTGCAAATATTAAAGCACGACTGGCCGCACCGTTGGCAGAGCTTTATCCCAGACTTGGTCGGCGCCGCGCGTACGAGCGAGTCGTTGTGCGAGAATTGCATGAGCATCTTAAAGTTGCTCTCGGAGGAGGTGTTTGATTTTAGCCGTGGCGAGATGACGCAAGACAAGATTAAGGCGTTGAAGAATTCGTTAAACAGCGAGTTTGCTATGATTCACGAGTTGTGTGAATTTGTGCTCACGCACTCGCAAAAGCCAGAGTTGATTAAGGTGACGTTGACGACGTTGAACGCCTTTTTGTCGTGGATTCCTTTGGGTTACATTTTCGAATCTACGCTCTTAGACACGCTGCTTGCGTTATGTCCGAATCCAGCCTATCGGAACGTAGCGTTCTTGTGCTTGTCCGAAATTGGTGGCTTGAACGTTGAGGCAAAGTATGACCAGCACTTTATCAAGCTCTACACCACCGCCGTCGAACATTTACAAGGTATTCTACCGCGCGGTGTGAACATTGCGCAAGCGTACGCAAACGGTTCCGACGATGAGCAAGCGTTCGTACAAAATTTAGGAATCTTCCTGACGCAATTTTTCAAGGCGCACATCACGTTGTTGGAGACGTCGCCCGAGTTGCAATCGTCGATGCTCATCGGTCTCGAGTACTTGCTGAACATCTCCTACGTCGAAGAGCCAGAGGTGTTCAAGGTGTGCCTCGACTACTGGCACTTCATGGTTTGCGATGTGTTTCAGTCCGAGGGTGGCGAGAGCGCAGGGATGGCGGGTGAGTTCCGTTTCGGCGGCACTGGCATGGGTGGAGGCGACCGTGGGGTGAACCGTCGCGCCCTCTATTCGGCGCCGTTTAGCAAGCTTCGTCTGTTGATGATTTCCAGAATGGCCAAGCCCGAAGAAGTATTGATCGTCGAAGATGAGAACGGCAACATCGTGCGTGAGACGCTCAAAGACAACGATGTGCTGGTGCAGTACAAGATTATGCGCGAGACGCTGATTTACCTCGCGCACCTCGACCACAAGGACACCGAGACACAAATGCTCGAAAAGCTCCACGCTCAGTTGAATGGTCGCGAGTACACCTGGCATACGTTAAACACATTGTGCTGGGCGATCGGTTCCATCAGTGGTTCAATGCAAGAAGATCAAGAGAACCGGTTTTTGGTGACGGCAATTCGCGATTTGCTCAACTTGTGTGAAATCATGCGCATGAAGGATCACAAGGCGGTCATCGCTTCTAATATCATGTACGTCGTCGGTCAATACCCGCGATTTCTTCGTTTGCATTGGAAGTTTTTGAAGACTGTAGTGAACAAGTTGTTTGAGTTTATGCACGAGACTCACCCCGGCGTACAAGACATGGCGTGCGACACGTTTTTGAAAATTGCAATCAAGTGCAAGCGCAAGTTTGTGATTTTACAAGTCGGTGAGGCGGAGCCATTCGTAGACGAGCTCTTGCGTGGGTTATCAGACACTATTCGTGATTTGGAGCCACATCAAGTGCACACATTCTATGAAGCCGTCGGTCATATGATTTCCAGCGAGCTCAACCCAGCGAAGAGAGAAGAGTACGTGCAACGCTTGATGGCGCCGCCGAACGCGACGTGGCAACAAATCATGGCGCAAGCGCGTCAAAATAGCGAATGCTTGAAGAACCAAGACGTCATCAAAAACATCTTGAACATTCTTAAGTCCAACACGCACTTTTGCATCTCACTTGGACAGCCATTTCAAAATCAAATGTCCGCCATTTACGCCGACGTGTTAAACGTCTACAAGCTGTACAGCGAACTTGTCAGTCAGAGCATCGCCGAGGGTGGGCCGTACGCCAGTAAGTCGTCATTTGTCAAGTTGCTGCGTTCCGTCAAGCGCGAAGTGTTGCGCTTGATCGAAACCTTTGTCGAGCGATGCGATGATCCGCACTTAGTGGCGCAGCAACTCGTGCCGCAAATGTACGACCCGATTTTAGGCGATTACGCGCGCAACATTCCAGACGCGCGCGACGCCGAAGTCTTGTCGCTTTTCGCCGCCATCATAAATAAGGTTGAGACCGCGATGACGGATGAGATTCCTAAGATTTTCGATGCCGTGTTCGAGTGCACGCTGGCGATGATTACAAAGAATTTCGAAGACTTTCCCGATCATCGCTTAAAGTTCTTTTTGCTCTTGCGTTCGGTGACGAATCATTGCTTCAGGGCGCTCGTGGCGTTGAGCCCAGCGCACTTGAAGCTCATCATCGATAGCATCGTGTGGGCGTTCCGCCATACCGAACGCAACGTCGCAGATGAAGGCTTGAACTTACTCCTAGAGATGATGAAGTACTTTCAACTCTCCGAGTACTGCAACCAATTTCACCAAAGCTTCTTTTTGATGACGATGAGCGAAATTTTCGCCGTAATGACGGACGGCTTCCACAAGCCTGGCTTCAAGCTACACGCGCTGATTTTACAAAATTTGTTCACAATTAGTGAGAGTGATTCACTCAGCGCGCCGCTTTGGGACGTCGCGGCCAAGGGACCGAACGCGTACCCGTCCAACGCCGTATTCGTGCAAGAACACTGCGCACATGTGTTGTGCACGTCGTTCCCAAACATGCCCCCGTCGGAGGTGCAAACGTTAGTCATGGGTATGTTTCAATGCAAGCAAGATCTCGCCGCGTTCAAGAACACACTCAGAGACTTTTTGGTGCAAACAAAGCAATTTAGTAGCGCTGACTTTGCCGAGGAAGAACAAGGTCGATTAGCGGCGCAGCGACAAGCGAGATTATCCGCAATTCCGGGCATGGCAGATCCTAACGCAGCCAACGCGGCTGACAACGAAGACATGGATTGATCTACTAGCTAAGATGTAATACATGCGCGTTAAAATACATTCGATAATAAATAATAATCACGCCTCGGCCGACGGATCGTAACGACGCAGCAATTCTTTCGCCGCTTTGGCGTACGTCTCGTCGCTGGTATCGTCGAGAAACAACACCTGCGCCTTTTCCTCCTCCTGTGGCCTCGAACGCGCAGCCGCAGCCGCATACGCAGCGTCGTAATGATTTTCTAAAATATCCTGAACGAATTCATCCCACTGTCCATCGGCGACGAGCGTTTTCCACGCACTCACGCGCTCATGACCGACCCGCTTCACGAGCACGTCGATGCACTCCAATAAGCGCCCCGTCTCCGTGGTCTCGAAATGTTTATACCCCGCACGAATCCACTTCACGCGCTCGGACATGGGGATCTCGAGCTGCGTGATGTCAGCGATTCTCATCCCACTCCACATCGTGCTGGGCACTTGGACTTTGCCAATCATCGAACTTTCGCCTTCGACGAACACCGGTCGAGAAGCGTCAAACGTCCGCGCTTTGAAGGCTATTCTCGAATCAAACATCTTCTGACTAGGTTGCTCTCGCGCGCCCGGCTCTTCGCCCAGAATTGACCCACGGTGGTTCGCCATCACTTCCAAATCAATCACTTGTGCGCCCGCGGCTTCTAGGGCATCTAATAATTTACCCTTTGCGCAGCCAGTTTTGCCGGCGATGACGTGGTAGCGAAATTTATCCATCCCGCGTAAAAACTCAAGAACGCCAGCGCGATAGCGTTTATACCCTCCGGGAGCAAAGTACACATCAAATCCAATGCGCGACAACACGTGCGCGAGGCTTAGCGACCGCTCGCCACCGCGCCAGCAATAGACGAGGATTTTTGTGTCCCGCGGCGCCGTCAAAAAGCGCTCGTCTATAATTTTTCCTAGATTCGCCGCCACCATCGCCGCACCAACCTTTTTCGCCTCGAAAGGATCGACTTGCTTGTACAACGTGCCCACCTCTTTGCGTTGCGCATCGTTTAACACTGGCGTGCTCACCGCACCCGGGACGTGGTCGTCATCGTATTCACTCGGCGCGCGCGCGTCGCAGACAAAGTCAAACTGTGCGGCGTCGAACGCGTCATCGTCTAGGACTTGCGTGCGAATGCGCGGACCGAGGTCGAGGTAGTCTTCGGGATAGACATGCTTGCTCCCGACGGCGTCGGCGCGCGTCGTGGGGCGGCGATGCGGGGCGGTGGTGACGCCCGAGTGAGGGTTGGTTGCGCGACGGCTGAAGCGCAGTCGCTCGAGCGATGTCGTCGCGTCGCACGAGCTCGATGCGGTGGCGTACATCGCGCGTGATATCTTACTCTCCCGCGTTGCTTGGTGTGGTGGGAGCGCGCGAGCGTCGTGCGCGGCGCGGAGTGAGGCGTGTTCGCGCGCAGCCGTCGGCTGACTGGGCGAAACTGTGCACGAATGCAACATTTTCAAACTACGACACAATTGGCGTTGCATACTGTTTCTATATCGGCTAAATCAATAAATCAATCAGACATGGGCGTGCGTCACATCTGGTCATCGTCTGCGTCTTCGTCGTCATCTGAGTCGTCGTCGTCTTCGAGGTCATATAATTGAACGCGTGTCGCGGAGACAAACACAGCAGCCAAACCTCTAGTAGAGCTCAATGCCAATGGCTTGAGTGGCTCGGCGCCAGGCAGAGTTCGCGAGCGAATATCCAAATCGTTTATACACACAGTGCTCCCAGGAAGTGTGCCTCGTAAAGCGCCGTCTTCAAGGAGTACGAGTCGTGCTTTGACGCCACCGTCGATGTCTCGCGGCTTGAGCAAAAGTGCGATGCGGTCATTCTTGTACGCGGCTGCGTCGACGATGATTTCGTCTGGTGTGGTAATCGACAATGCTCGTACTGAAGTCGATTCAGTAGCGTTGGTGGTCGTGCGATAAACATGTATGCACTCATTTGATGCGTCCACGTGAAAGCTGTCCCTCGACGGCGCAGCTGTGGGCTCAGCGTTGGAAAAAATCGAATACGATACATCGCCCTCGATAGTACTCGAACGTGTCCACGAGCACTTTCGTGTCATAATATTGCACGGTGCGTTGAGCATGTGCTCGATTGTGGACTGGACTACATAAAAGACTTCCTTGAGGCAAAGCGGCTGTAACGTTTGGCCATCGGCTAACGCGCGTAATCTATCCACCCCGTACTGCATCACCGACCTTGGAGTTGGAATCACTTCTGAAATCATTCCCGTCGCCCTCGCAAGACTATCACGAGCTCGAACGCAGAAAATCTCTTGGAGAAAAGATTGCACCAAATCGACGCGCGGCGCTGGAAGACTCGGTCCATGCGCGTCACCATCCTCTGCGACAATTTGTGCACGCACGATGAACACAAAAAATGCGCGAAGTTGCGCGGCGCGCTGCGTGACTAAACGTGCGGTGTCCATGGCACACAATGCGAATTGTTCGCACAACTTTATGACTTCCTCAATGCGGGCCTCATCCAAACCTATGCCTTTCGCCTGATGGCCGAGACGAGCCAACGCCAGCAGTGACCCGAGACGCAACAATAAGGCGTCAATCAAGAGCGCAATTTCCGACACTAATAAATCGTGCACCGCAGTGCACATCGCATCGAGGTCTTTTGCCATGCGCTTTACTTGTCCGATCTTAAAAGTCATCGTAAAGAAGTGCTCGAGCGCTTCATCAAACGTCCCCGTAGCCAGCACAGTCTCGAGACGTCGCCGCAGCTCCTCCATCAAGTGATCACTCCTGCCATCTGTCGTCATCGCTAACGAGTCCGAAAATGCGTCCATCTGTTTCATGAACTTCTGCCACCGCGTACTGTACATCTTCACCGCCTCGTTGACTATCGATTCCAACCGCCCGAGCGTCTTCTTGGCGTGCGCCGCGTGCGTCACCAGCAAGTGCACCTCTCGCGCATGTGTCGCTATATGAGACGTGTCTAATCGTATAACTCCCGGTCGGTTGTCTTCCTTGACGATTGCATCGACGCCACATAAATCCTCGCGCGCGGCTAAGGCCTCGGCGCCAACGCTACACATTCTCGTAAAGTGCACGATAGGCATCATCCCGAATGCGCGCATGGTGAACCCACCATCTGCCGTGCTTATATATAATGTATTCAAACGTCCACTCGCATCTTCGTGATCGATCAAGCTCGTACCGTCGGTACGCAAAAACATCTCGCTCGACTTGGCGCGCTCCTTCGCGACTTCGGATGCGGTAAACGACCCCATCTTGCCATATGCCGCCCCGCCCCGCCCCGAGCCAGACGCCGTGGAGCTTATGCGGGTTGTATCGTGCGACACCCACGTCAAGCTCGTCACCGCGCACGCGCCACCGGCATCACCGCTGTCGTCTTTGACCGCGCTCGTCGTTGGCTCCGTTCCGCGCAACGACGCTCCATCCTCCACCGCGTGCGCGCTGACCCTACCGTCCGTGTACCCGACGGCGATAACTTTGCCGTCTGGCCGAAACGCTAGCGCGCACGCATCGTGCGAGCTCGTGTCGCCGAGCGCGTGCACCCAAAGCTTTTGCCAGTTCAATCGCAACGCGCAGAGCGACGAATCTTTCGCGGCGACGCAGAGCAAATCCATCGTCGGACACCATGCGGCGACGGTGACTGGCGATGGAAGCTTCGCATCTTTCGTCAGCGCAAACGCGGGCATGGTCGCGCGCGGCGCGCGTGGACGTGTGACGTGCATCTGGTTCGCCACGCTTGTTTTGAACTTCGCCGAGCTGTCGCCGGCGCGCAACACTCCTTGCGCGTCGCGTGCGTCGTTATGTGCTACGATTGGTGCTCTTGAAACTTCTAATTACATATGCTATTTGATTGTGGTACATCATCCCACGGCTAGAGCGGGCGTGCGAATTTAGAGCACAGCTTTCGTCCGCGAGCTTCGCCAGAGCGAGCCGAAATCTGGTTCGACGACACATTTGAACACGTTCATGTATGGGCTGAGCGTGAGGTGACTGACAATGAGTGGCAACCATAACCCACTGGCGACGATGCGGAATGATAGCGGAGCGTCGTCCCAAGTCCAGCGCATGAGCTTGTCGTAACCGCGCAAAAGGAGAATGTGCAAAAGGTAGCAATAGAGCGTACGCTGACCGAGCGCCGTGTACATTTGTGACTCGCTCGGAATGATCGACATGAACGCCGCGCCGACGACGCACGTCGCCGCATAAAGCGCAATGCGATACAAGCACCCAAGGAATGGGGAGTAGATTTCAGAAGTACCGTAAGGTTCGATGGTCCAGATGAAGCGTTGCGCTTCGTCGAAACATTTCGTCCCGGTGCCGTACATACCGATGTACAACAGCACATACGTCACTACGAGAGTGAGAAACCCTTGCGGTGCGCGACGGCTATACGGCGTATCGTGTAATTGCTCCAAATACTTTGGCTTGACGACGAGTAAACCGAAGAAAAAGTATGGCGAAAACGCGAATATGCGTTGTAAATCGAAAAACGTCAAGCCATTCGCCGTCGTGGCGGTATCTGTAAATCCAACAAACAACCCCATGAATAGCGAAAACGCTAAAATGTACCTATCTCTCAAACCACCTAATACCAATATCGACGTTCGCCACATGAACAACGCCAATAAATACCACGTGATTCCGATGGGCGCCCAAAACTGTGCCGGCGTCACGTCGTAGTACAAAATCGCCATATAAAACAATTGCCACCCGACAAACGTCCCAATAAGCGACGATGACGCCCCTCGCACGCGCGACAACAAATGCGCCGCCGATGCCTCATCCTCACGCGCCGCGCGTAACCATCCTCGCGAGCAATACCCCGATATCGCCGTAAACAATGGCATCCCGATCGCGTTGAGCGCCAAATACACCGTCCGCACGTGCTGATGCGTCAACACATTCACACTATCGCCCCCGCACCACTCGCGGAGCTCATACCGATCCACTCCACGCAAGAAATCTTGCAACGAATGGTTCCAGACGACGATTAAAATGAGCCAATACTTGGCGTTGTCGAGGTACGCGTCTCGCGACTCCGTCGACTTCGTCGCGAACGACGTCACCGTCTCTGCCTCAAACGCTCTCGACTCCCCTGGTCGTTCAGGGTAGAGCGTCGACGTCGACGAAGTCACGCCCCCACCGCGCATCGCGCCCGGCGCGCTCGGAGATGACATCCGGTGCGTAATCGTTCGTCGCTCTCGCGCGCTTGGTGTTGGAATCAATCAAACTCGTTTCGCGGACACCTGCGCTTGCGACGCGTGTCGCCGCGCGTTTGAGAGACGACGGCGATGCGCGAGTCGACGGACGCGACTACTGCCGTGCAAGCGCGAGTCGACGGCGCGCGCGCGCGTCGATGTGCGGTCCGCCCGCGCGCGCGATGTGAACACCAAACCGGCATCGCACGTACCTTTGATACATAGCCATTCTATACCCACACTACATGCAATACATACTATGAGGACAAACTGACTATATATTGTACCCTACTCGACTGGGCCGATGTGGCGCGCGCAACCGCGCCGCCGCCACACGCCGGCGCGCGACGCAGCGCCCTCGGACGCCTCGCGCATCGCGCATCGCATCGCCTTCGTCGCCTGTCGTGCGTTCGCGCTCGTGGAGACGCCGCGCGAGACGGTGAAGGACGCGCATTTCGAGCGCGAGTCGTCAATTGTCTGTCGACTGCGCGCGCCGAGGTGCGAGCGGAATCATGGCGTCAAACATGCCGCGCACGACGCGCGTGAAGAATAAAGCGCCTGCACCGGTGCAGATTACAGCAGAGCAGATCGTGCGTGAGGCGAGTGAGCGCGCGGAGGAGGTGTATAAGGCGCCAAAGCGTAAGATCGCCGACGCGGATGAGCTGAGGGAGTATCGGTACGAGCAACGGAAAAACTTTGAGGATCGCGTGAGATCGGAGTATTGGCAGCCTCGGGCGTGGATTAGGTATGCGAAATGGGAGGAGCAGCAGGGGGATTTGCCTCGGGCGAGAAGTGTGTGGGAACGTGCGCTTGAACATCACTCGAGAGAGGTGCCGATTTGGTCGCAGTACGCGGAGATGGAGATGAAAGCCAAGGCTGTGAATCACGCGAGAAACGTATGGGAGCGCGCGTGCGGGACGTTACCGCGAGTGGATATGTTTTGGTACAAGTATATACACATGGAGGAGACGTTGGGGCAGATTGCGGCGTGTAGGCAGATTTTTGAAAAGTGGTTGACGTGGGAACCTGAGCATCCGGCGTGGTACGCGTACGTAAAACTAGAGCAAAGGTATAAGGAGAACGCACGTGCGCGGGATATTTTCCAGCGCTACGTGCAGGTACATCCCGATGTCAAGGCGTGGACACGTTGGGCGAAGTTTGAATTTGCGGCTGGGGACAGAGAAAAGGCGCGCGAAGTGTACGAGGCGGCGGTGGAGTTTTTAAAGAATGAACCCGACATTGGCGAGTTGTACACCATGTTTGCTAGGTTTGAGGAGATGTGCCACGAAGTTGAGCGCGCGCGGGCGATTTACAAGTTCGCGCTGGATAATTTGCCGAAAGAGCAAGCTGAAGAGGTGTACAAGGAGTTTATGAAGTTTGAAAAGATGCACGGCAACCGCGAGGGCATCGAAGACGTCGTCGTGGGTCAAAGAAGATTCAAGTACGAAGAAGAAGTGGCGAAGAATCCACTGAACTACGACACGTGGTTTGATTATGTTAGGTTAGAGGAGAGTGCTGGAGATATCGCAAAGACACGCGAGGTGTATGAGCGCGCTATCGCCAACGTACCGCCCGCGAATGAGAAGCGATTTTGGCAGCGATACATTTATCTGTGGATAAACTACGCGCTGTATGAGGAGCTCGAGGCGAGAGATGCCGAGCGCACGCGCGAGGTGTATCGAGCATGCCTCAAGGTGATTCCCCATAGCGAGTTTTCTTTTTCAAAGGTTTGGATCATGTCGGCAAAGTTTGAACTTCGCCAACGCCGCTTAGACGCGTGCCGTAAAATCTTAGGTTTGGCGATTGGATTAGCACCCAAGGAGAAGATTTTCAAGGCATACATCGATATCGAGTTTCAACTTGGAAATGTTGATAGATGTAGGACGATCTACGAAAAGGCGCTTGAAGTTGATGCGCAAAACTGCTCCACCTGGGTGCAATACGCCGAACTCGAGAGGTCACTCGGCGAAGTCGAGCGCGGTAGAGCGATTTTCGAGCTCGCCGTCGATCAGCCGATGTTGGACATGCCTGAAGTATTGTGGAAGGCATACATCGACTTTGAGACATCCGAGGGCGAGCGTGAACGCACTCGCGCGCTCTACGAACGCTTACTCGAGCGCACCAAGCACGTTAAGGTTTGGATGTCGTACGCTCGATTTGAGGCGACTCCTATCGTCGTTGTGGAAGATGATGCCGACGAAGCCGCTATCGCCGCCGCGACTGCGGCTGCTGAAGACGACGAACATGAACGTCTGGCAACGCGCCAATCCGTCAGCCGTGCCGTGTACGAACGCGCGCTTGAAGAACTCAAGGAGTCCTCCCCGGATGCCAAGGAGGAGCGTGTCATGCTCCTCGAAGCGTGGAAATCTTTCGAAGACTCTCTCCCGAGCGAGTATTCCCGTGCGGCTGACGTCAAAGCCAAAATGCCAAAGCGTGTTAAACGTAAACGCGCCATCACCGACGACAGCGGGCACGAAGTCGGTCAAGAAGAGTTCTACGACTACGTCTTTCCGGATGACGCTTCCGCCAAAACGCCCGCGCTTAAAATCCTTGAAGCCGCATACGCGTGGAAAAAGCAAAAAGCTGCCAATGCGGAATAGTGTAATTTCTATCATTTCATTGCTATCATCATTGTTTCATCCATTCCTCACCGCATGCTTGAACGTTGCATTCGCGCGCGTTTGGACGCGTTATCTCCCCCCTCACCTTCAGGGCAAAACACGAACGATCTCGATGCACCGTCACACCACGCCTCACCGAGCGACAACTGTCGTCAGGACCATCGCGATACACGCGCGTGAGGCGCTTATTTATTCAACGCCCGCCACTCACTCGAGCGCGGTGTTACCAATCCTCGCGCTTTCGTTTCGCGCGCTCAGAGCGAGGGTAAAACCTGTGTCACAGTGCGTGCCGGCGCTGGACGAAACGTTCCATAAGGCTCAACGATACTACGACCCCGACGCGTTCGACGCTCGGGAGAACGCTGAAGAATTCACGCAGCGGCACAACGCGGCGCGAGCGCCGTTAGGGTACCACAGAAAAGCGGAGGCGCGCGCCGCGGATCCGTCGGACGCGGGAGAAGCGTTCGCGGACGAGTTCGGGCGATAGAACAGTCGGAAGTGATCGTAGTGAACGAAATGACACGCGAAGTGTTAGAAGAGCTCGCGAAATGCGAGACTGATGATGGTTGCGATTTGCAGCAACTCGAGGAAAAGCATTGGAGGAGCACGCATAAGCGCATCGCGAATGGACCAGTGGCGCCTTCGCAGCTCATCGGCGGGACACCGATGATTGATTTATCGGCGTTTAGTGTGAACCCGAATGTTAAGATTTATGGTAAATGTGAGTATTTGAATCCGTCTGGGTCGATTAAGGATCGCATTGCTCAGCATATTCTTACGATGGCCATTGAGACGGGGGAGTTGAAGCCTGGTATGACTGTGGTGGCGGCGACGAGCGGGAACACTGGGGCGGCGATTGCGATGGCTTGTGCGATTCGCGGTTACCCTTACATCGTAATCACCAATAAGAAGACGAGTAAGGAAAAGGTTGATGCCATGCGAGCGTACGGTGGCGAAGTGATTGTAGCACCGAGCGGCGTCCCCGCAGACCATCCGGATCACTATCAAAACATTGAAGCTACGCTTTGCGCTCAAAATCCGAATTACTACGGCGTTAATCAGTACGATAATCCTTATAATGCGGATGCGTATGAAAAAACGCTCGGCCCCGAGATTTGGTCTCAAACGAAAGGTAAAGTGACGCACTTTGTTGCCGGTGGCTCTACTGGTGGTACCATCACCGGAACGGGGCGTTACCTCAAGTCTGTCGATCCCACAATTAAAATTGTGCTCGCCGATCCCAAAGGCAGTGTGCTATGGGATTTTTTCGTGAATGACATTCCTGAGGAAGAACTCGTCGCAAAGAGCTGGGAAGTCGAAGGCGTCGGTAAGGATTCTATTCCCGGCGTGCTCGACACCGACGTCATCGATGGCGCAGTGCGCGGCGACGACTCGAGCTCTTTCCGAACCGTTCGCATGGTGGGTGAATCTGCTGGTATTTTGCTTGGTGGGAGCTCTGGGTTAAATCTCCACGCTGCGCGCGTGCTCAGTAGCCACATTAAAGAGGGTGTCATTGTCACTGTGTTGTGTGACAGCGGTGTGAAGTACTTGTCAAAGATTTTCAACGATGAATGGCTCAACGAGAAGAACCTCGATAAGCCGCTCAAAGAAGTATCCGAGTACGAGATGTTTTGGAAAGATGGTCATCACGTAGCTACAGAAGAAGAGGAAGATGACAGTCTCTGGACGCGCGAATCTGAAGAAAAAGAGCTTCGTTTCCTCGAGGAAGTTGCGCAGCACATGGTTGAGTATCATCGCAACTCGATTCGCGCGACTGAGTCCGTGAGTAAGTTTGCTACTCCAACTGATCTTGAAACACAGTTCAAGCAGCTTGGCGTAGAAATCGAATGCAAGAGTACGGACGAGCGTGCGGATATCGCGCAGCTTACCACCGCGCTTGACACGATTGTCGGCGCGAGTGTGCGCAGCTCTCATCCAATGTTTATGAATCAGCTTTACGCAGGTGTCGATCCTATCGCGCTCGCTGGTGAGTGGGCGTCGAGTGCATTGAATGCCAATGTTCACACGTACGAAGTTGCGCCGATTTTAACTGAAATCGAACGCGCCATGTTGGCCAAGGTTGCGAAACTCTGGCGCGGAGAAAACGCCGATGGTTCGGCGCCTCCCCACGATGGTTTATTCGTCCCTGGAGGTTCAATCGCCAACTTGTATTCTATCATATTGGCGCGTGAAAACGCTTGTCCAGAAGCCAAGAAAACTGGCATGCCCCTTGGTTATGTCGGATTTTGCTCCGAGCAGTCGCACTACTCGTACAAGAAGTGCGCGCACATGATAGGTTTGGGCATGGACAACATGATCAAGGTTGACTGTGGCCCGGACGGCGCCATGCTGCCTGATGCGCTTCAGAAGGCTATTGAAGATGCCAAAGCTGCTGGTAAAAAACCGTTCTACGTGGGTGCTACGGCGGGGTCTACCGTTCTCGGCGCGTACGATCCGTTCGACGCTCTTGCGGACATCTGCGCCGAACACAAAGTGTGGTTGCACGTCGATGGCGCTTGGGGCGGTGCCGCCTTAGTCTCTCGCGCACACAAGCATCTTATGAAGGGCGCCGAACGCGCAGATAGTTTCTGTTGGAATCCGCACAAAATGTTGGGCATTCCGCTGCAGTGCTCCATCGTGCTGAGCCGCAAGCCCGGCCAGTTCATGGCGGCGAATTCCTACAAGGCGGACTACTTGTTCCAGCCGGATAAGAACAACACTGAACACGACCTGGGCGACCGCACGATCCAATGCGGACGCAAGGCTGACGCGTTAAAGTTATGGCTTGCCTGGAAGTACCGCGGCGACGCGGGTTGGGAAGAGCTCGTTGATTTGTGTTTTTCGTTGGCTAAATTCGTAGAATCTGAAGTCAAAAACGACACCACCGGCGCGTGGGCGCTCGCCACCGAGGCGCAATGCTCAAACGTCGGCTTCTGGTACGTCCCACCGCGTCTTCGTCCTTTCAACAAGGACACCGCGACGCCCGAACAGTTTGCACAAATCGCCAAGGTTGCGCCCAAGTTGAAGGACCGCATGCAGCGCTCGGGCGACGCCATGATTGGTTTCCAACCCGTTCCGGCGCTTGGTTTGCCCAACTTTTTCCGTCTCGTGCTCCCTAATGCCCGGCACAACAGCGAGAAAAAACTACGAGACCTCATGCAGCGCATGGATGCTCTCGGTCAAGATCTTTAGCCATCGCGCCGTCAAGATGACGTGTATTCATCTCACGAACCGCAGAGTGCTTTATTTATTAACGGAAGAAGCCAACCAAGCTTAATATTTCGAGTTGAGTCCTCATCAGACTATTCATATGTAATTCACGTGTTGAAGGCACTTCTTCCAATCATCGATCCGCCATCATCGCACGGTGCGGTTCGCACCGTCGCCCCAAAGGTCGCTTTGCGTGTGCTCGGCGAGCGACGCCATAGCGCGACTCGGTCGCTCGCGACCATGCGCGTGGTCACGCCCCAAATCGCCTGGCACGGCAAGCTTCCAATCTTTTCATGCGACTTCAATCCATCGACGGGGATATTAGCCACCGCTGGCGCAGACAAGGAGGTCAAGCTCTGGCGCGTCGCTGCGCGAGACGACGCTCAAGTCGCCGAAGTCACCCACGTTGAAGACTTGACCAACCACACCGCGAGCGTGAACACGGCGCGATTCTCCCCCGACGGCACTCGTCTGGCCACGTGTGGCGACCGTGGAGAGATTATCGTCTGGCACGACGCCTCGTCACGGTGGCAGCCGCGGCAGAGCTTACGTGGACACGGGGAAGATGTGCTGGCGGTTGATTGGTCGCGGACGAACGCGGACGCTCTCGCGTCGTGCTCCGTGGATAATACCACCATCACGTGGAACGTAGACAGCGGGCGGAGCTCGCATAGGTTTGATTCGCATTCGCACTACGCGCAAGGGGTGGCGTGCGACCCGCGAGGGGAGTATTTGGTGGACGCGAGCGCGGATAAGAGTTGTCGCATCTATCGTTTGAGTCGAGCGGGCGCGAGCGGCTCGGATAGCGACGGCGTCGCTCTCGGAGGCGCAATATTTCACGACGATACACTACCGAGTTTTTTTCGTCGTTGCGAGTGGTCTCCTGATGGTTCGTTCGTGGTGTGCCCGGCGGGGACGTACACCAGACCAGGCGCGACGAAGCCGGCGAACGCGACGTTTGCCTACGCGCGAGGTCGGTTTGATACGCCGGCGATGCGCTTTCCCGGTGGCGACACCCCGTCAGTATGCGTGCGATTTAATCCAGTGTTTTACAAGCACAGGGGTGGGTACGATGCGTCGGTTGAGGGTAAAATGTTGACGGATTTGCCGTATCGATTTGTATTCGCGGTGTGCGG
>Ga0181559_10003196_pt1 | contig 16131 bp, 9 predicted proteins | sample 011ome_21_FD_133752 | JGI IMG/M metagenome (GOLD analysis project Ga0181559, IMG submission 133752) | Coastal salt marsh microbial communities from the Groves Creek Marsh, Skidaway Island, Georgia - 011508AT metaG (megahit assembly) | ecosystem: Environmental > Aquatic > Marine > Intertidal zone...
TCCCCTCGTCGTAGTAGTTGCCGCCGGGGTACATGCGCATGCGGAAGTCCCGTCCCAAAAACTCAGCCTGGTTCTTCCCGAGGTGCGTCAACACCCCGCCGAACTTCAAAATCAGAAGCGCCTCCGTAACGCGCTCGCTCGGCGGCTCCTTGCCCTCCTTGCCCTCCGCGCGCTCGCGCGACGCCTCCGGGACGCGTTCCCACGCCAGGGGCTTGAGCTGCGCCTTGCGGTTGATGCCACTGAAGTGCCCGCCCTCCTGCAGGATGGACACGACCTGCTTCCACTGCTCGAGCTCCTCCTCCCACTCCTCCCGCGTCTGCCGCGCGCGCCGCGGGGCCCCGCCGCGGACGGCGGGGGCGCTCGAGTCGCCGGCGGCGCCGCCGGACGGACCCGGCGGCGCGCCGGGGCCCGCCGGGCCCGGCCCCGGCCCCTCCGCGCCGTCGCCCTCCGCCGCGAACCGGCGGCCCTCCTCGAGCGAGTCGCTGTACAGCAGGCGGCAGATGTTCAGCAGCTCCTGCAGCCGCTGCGGCGTCTTGAGCTTCGCTTGTTTCCGCGGGCGCCCGGACGTGCACCGGCTCAGCAAATCGAGCAAAGGCGCGTGCCTCACCTTCATCTTCATCTTTTGCTTCGGCGTGCGGTCGCCGTGCCGGATCACCGCCAGCACCGCGCGCAGCTCCTCCGCGGGCCCCTCCTCGCCGTACCCGGTTTTTCGCTCCGCGCCGTTCGGCCCCTTCGTGTCTCCTTTCGTGGGCGTGCTCGGGCTCTGATCCTCGTTCGCGTCTCGCGTCTCGTTGGTCTGCTCCTCCGCCTCGGCCGCCGCCTCGGCGGTGAGCCGGTGGTCGGGCGCCACCGCGCGCAAGATCATCGCGCGCAGACACAGCGACGCGTCGTCGAAGTACTTGGTCGAGTTCTTGACGAAGGACCAGCCGTTGACGTCGCACACGTACGAGCGCCCTTTCGTGCGCAGCAGGTCGAACCCGCACACCATCTGCCCGAACGCCAGGCAGACGCGGCGCGCGATCTCCTTCTCCTCCGGGGTGAGCAAAACGGGGAAGCGCTCCTCCTTGCCGTTCGCGTCGCGCTGCACGCGGCCGTCCACCACCGGCGACTTGCGCGCCTCGGCGTGCGCGTAGTTGGGGCCGACGGTGTACACCTTGACGTCCGTGCCGCCGGTGCTCATGAAGTTCTCGTAGATGAACGACGTGTCTCGCCGCACCAGAGTGTACGACTTTTTGTCCCCGTTCGAAGCCTCCTCCTCCGAGACCGCCGGCGGCGGGTAGTACTTGCTCGCCTGGTTGCCGACTTTGCGGAACAGTGCCTTGTACCCGCCGCCCACGGTGTGCGGGTAGTAGATGCAGATGTTGTGGTTCTCCGCGTCCGCGGGTTTTTCCACGAACGGCTTATCGATGCGCTCGCCATCCACCTCGACGTAGTCCTCGTACTCGGCAAAGTTTTCCGCCTCGAAGTCGACGGCGTGCGTGGGCATCGTGCCCGCCGGGGCGGGGTCGTTCCGGTTCGCCACGATGTGAGGCGGCGTCGGGATGTCGTGCGCCTTCAATATCTCGTACACGACACGGCGGTCGAGCAGATCCCACTGCCGGTTGAGGTCGTTCACCATGTATATCGGGTGGTGCAGCTTCGAGTACGACTCCGCCTTGGCGAGCGGGAACCCGTCCGAGAACCAGGAGAGCAGCGCGTCCACCTTCGGCCACCGCTCCACCGGCTGGTTCAAGATGGCGTCGTCGCCGAAGACGATGATCTCGAACTCGCCGAACTTCTCCAGGCGCGTCAAGATCTCTCGCATCGCTTTCGAGCGCGCCTTCTTGTCCATGGCGCAGACGCCCACGCGGATCTTGCGCGTGGAGATGGGCATCGTGGGTGTTCGCACGTCCTCCGCGACGCGTCGCTTCGAGGGGGATTCGATGACCCCGACGACGGAGAATCTCGCCGCCTGCGCGCCGGGAGTCGAGCCGTGTCGTGAGCGACGCGACGCACCCTGCGTCCGAACGCTCGCCGCGAGCCGCCGGACTCGCCTTGTGATGAACGGGCTCGTGAAAAGGGACAGAAAAAGATCAAAAAAAAAAAGAACCTTTTCTTGCGTCGTTTGCCGTCGCGTTCGATTTCAGAAATTCAGACTCGGCGCCGACAGGTGCGTCTTCCGAGACGTTCGGCTCTTTTTGAACGTTGCGAGTCCCTCGGTGCGTGTCACAGCGCGGCGCGCGTCTGAGTCGAGTGCGCACCGCATCTTTCGGCCGACACGCACCGCGGAGACCGCACGACATGCCCCTCCCCGCGTCGAGGTCGCCGTCCCCCGGCGACGGCGCTGCCGCGCCCGGATCGGGCGCCAACTTCACGGCTCTTTTGGCCGCGCGCAAGTTCCGCGCGAACGCCATGTCCGAGGAAAAGCGCGAGGAGAGGCGCACGGCGGGCGCGAAGCTCCGCGCGGAGCTCCCTCCCGGCCCATTGCCGGACACCACGCCTCCCACGACGTCCAAGCTCCTGGCGCGCCTGATGTCCCGCGACGGCATGACCCCCGGCGATCGCGCGCGGAAACAAGCCAGGCTGCGCGAGATGCGCGATGCCTTGGCGGCGAAGGAGAATGTCAGCCCCGAGAACCGCGGCGAAGCGCCTTCGTCCCGAGACTCGCGAGTCGAGAGGCTGGAGTCGCCGACGATTTACATGTCGCAGCAGGAGGACACGGACGAGAAGCACGGAGGAGACGCGAGCCCGAGTGACATGGACCTCTCGGCGACGGAGACCGCGCCGGTGCCGGCGGTTCCGGTGGTGGTGCCCGCCGACGCCATGTCAGAAGCCGACTTCACCACCCCGGACGCGGGCCCGAGGTCGGCGCCCCGGTCGCCGCAGGGCGCGAACGAGATGGTCGAGCGCGAAGCGATCGTGGGCCCGGCGGGCCCGGCGCACCCGGAACCGGCCGAGGCCGTCTCCGCCGAGCGCCGCGCACGCGACCAGGAGCGCGCCGAGGCGGGCGCGCTCCTCGCCGCGGCGAAGGCGGCGGAGCTCGTCGCCAAGGCGCAGGCGCGCGCCGAGGCGGAGGCGGCGGCGGCGGCGCGCACGCGCGCGGAGGCGGCCGAGGCGGCGGCGGAGGCTGCGCGCGCCGAGCGCGACGCGATGGTCCGCGCCGAGGAGCTCGCGGCCGCGCGGCGCGCCGCGCAGGAGGAGGCGCGCGCGGAGGCGGCGCGCCTGGCTGAGGACGCGCGGGTCCGCGAGGAGAAGGCGGCGGCAAAGGCGGCGGCGAAGGCGGCGCGCTTGGAGCGCGAGCGGGCCGAGGCGGAGGCGGAACGGCGGGCGGAGCGCGAGGCACGCGAGGCGGCGGAGCGGGCCAGGGCCGCGGAGCAGGCGGCAGCGCGCGCGGAGCTCGCGGAACGAACGAGAAGAGAGGAGGAGGAAAAGGAAGCGCGCACGCGCGCCGAGGCGCTGGCGCGCCTCGAAGCCGCGCGGCGCGACGCGGAGGCGAGGGCGGAGGCGGAGGCGGAGGCGCGACGGGAGGCGGAAGCGGCCGAGAGGGAGGCTCGCGCGCGGCTCGAGGCCGAAGCGAAGGCGCGCGCCCGCTTCGAGGCGGAGGCGAAGGCGAGGAGCGCGAGCGAGGCGAAGGCGCGCGCGGAAGCCGAGGCGGAGGAGGGCAGGGCGCGCGCGGAGGCGGCGGAGAAGGCGAGAGCCAGGGCGGCGGAGAAGGCGAGAGCCGAGGCGGAGACGGAGGAGGCGAAGGCGCGCGCGCGCGCGGCTTTCGAAGCCGCGGAGCGCGTCCGCGCGCGTCTCTCCGCCGCCGAGCCCGTCGCGGCGACGGCGTCGTCGGCGGACGCGCCGGGGACGCCTCCCGAGTCCACGCCGACGTCCCCGGCGGCGTCGACGGCGGCGCGCTCGAGCTCGCGCGCGTCGAGTCCAGACGCGTCGGCGGCTCTGCCCGCGTCCGCGGCGAGCGCCGCGGCGCCGTTCCGCGCGTCCCCGCGGTCGCCCGCGGCGCGCGTCGACTCCCCCGGGTGGGCTCGCGAGCCCGGCGTCAGGATCCCGCCCTCCGCCTCGCCCCCCTGGTCCGTCCGCTCGGCGCGCACGGCGGAGGAGGACGACGAGCTCCCCCTGCACGCGGCGCTCGCCGCCGGCGCCGAGCACGCGCTGGTCCGGCGGCTTCTGGCCGTCGACCCCGGCGGCGCGTTTGTCAAGGACGCCGCCGGCGACTTGCCGCTGCACGTCGCGCTCCGCGCGGCGGCTGCGCCGGCGACGGTCGAGGCCCTGCTCCTCCTGTTCCCGGAGTCCTCCGCGAAGCGCGGCGGCGACGGGCTGACGCCCGCGCAGCTCGCCGCGCACTACGAGGAGGCGGCGGAGGAAGAGGCGGTGGCGGCGCTGGTGCGCGGCGCGCGCGCCGAGGTGCGGCGCAACGCCGAGAAGCTCCGCCGGAAAGCGCCGCCGCGCGCCATCGAGCGCGTCGCGCTCGAGGCGGCGGTGGGCGCGCTCGCGGCGACCGCGCGGCTGGTCGGGGGGCTCGGCCTCCGCGCGGCGAAATGTGCGCTTTTTCCCGCGCGCGCGCGACGAGATGACGAGTCGCGCGATTCGGACGCCGCGAACGAACACGGATCGTCGTCGGCAGGCAAGAGCCGCCGACGCAAGCTGTTCGAGGGCGAGGCGCGCGAAGCGTCCGCGAGGTCCGGTGGCGGGAAGAAGAGGCGGGGACGCGAGCGCCGCGCGTTGCGCCGCGCGGTGCGCCGCGCGGTGTTCGGCTTTCTCGCCAAGGGCGGCATCGCGGTCGGCGCCGCGTACGGCGGCGCGCTCGTCGCTTCGGCGGCCAAGCGGGACCTCGCGCCGCGGCTGGCGGCGTTTCGGCGCGAGCGCGGAGGGCGTCCTCGAGCGAATCCGGCGCGCGAAGCGAAGCGCCCCCCTTCGGGCGCGACGCCGAACGCCGACGCGCTCGCGCTCGCGCGGAAACGCGTCCACCCCGATTCCACGAGCGTACCCGCGGTACTCGCCGCGCGCGCTCCGAAACCTGAACCGAGCGTTCCCGCGGGACTCGACGCCGTCCCGGCGGCGGAAGCCGCCGATGTACCGGCGCCGGCGCCCGTCGCGTTGCTCCCCGAGGAGCTGGTGCGCATCGACACGACGTAGCGAGACCTTCGCTAAAAGTATTCATATTACGCGATACGAAAGTAACAGACGACGCACCGACGGAAACGCGCACATCACAGACGCTCACCGCTCCTTCCTCATGAGGTACATGAGTATGCCTCCCGCGACGCCCACGTTCAGGCTCTCCATCTCGCCCGGCATGGGAATGGCCACGGGGCGACACGTGCGCAGCGCGGTTTCCGACAGGCCCTGCCCTTCGCTCCCGAGCACCAAGCACACGCCCTCGCGCTCGGCGGAGACGGCGGCGTCCGCGCCGACGGCGTCCGGCGCGGTGGGCTCGGCGCAGTACCGCACCAGGCCGCGCGAGGTTGTCAGGGTCTCCAGCTCCTCCCACGAGAGCCGCGCGAGGGGGAGACGAAACACGCCCCCGCGCGCCGCGCGAAGCGCCTGCGAATTTTCGGGAAAGAGCGTGAGCCGCGAGCGTGAGCGGCGAGCGCGAACCGGAGGGACACGACACCGCGCGTTTTCCGCTGACGCACGTGGGAGTTACGAGGAATGACGCGTGGGTGACTCATCTCGAGACTCGTCTCGAGACGTACCTTATCGTTGAACGGGTCGCACGTTCCCGGAAGCAGCGCGACGGCGTCCCACCCGAGCGCGAGCGCCGTGCGCGTCAACGTGCCCAGGTTCCCCGGATCCTGGATGCCGTCCAACGCGAGGACGCGAGTCGCCGTGGACGCGACACCCCCGAGGGCCTCGATGCCGTCCAGCGGGGGTGTCGCGAGCTCGGCGACGACGTCCACCCGGTCCACGGATTGCAGTCCCGCGGCTTTCTTGAGCACGTGCTCGGGCGCGCGCACGATCCGTCGCGCGCGCATTCCGCGCGGGGTCTCAGCATCCTCGCCCAGGAAAACCACCCGCGCGTCCTCGACGCCGCCGTCGGCGTATATCTCCTCCAGCATACCCGCGCCCGCGACCACCACCGAACCGCTCGCGTCCCTGTGCGCCTTGCTCTTGACGAGCTTGGCAAAGTGCTTCACCGTGGCGTTGTCAGTGCTGGTCACGCGCTCCTCGTCGCCCGGGTCTCGCGCGGGGATTCCCACGCGGCGCGCACTGCCGCCGCCGCCCCGGGCCGCTCCGCCGACGCCGACGCGCCTCGTGACGCTGGCGAACGAAGACGTGCTCGCGGTCGTGGAAGATACCGCGCGCACGGCGCCGCGCCACGCCATCACGCCGTGGGACATCGTCTCCGTGCGTCGTCGAGTCTGCCCCCGACGCGGGGGCGCAGGCGAAGAAGGTGTGGTCAATGGTTATTGAAAAAAACGTGCGTCGTCACCGCCACCGCAGACCCGGTTTCTTTTCGGGCAGCGCCTCCTCCGCCTTCCCCCAGTCCTCTATGGGCCACCCGCGCGCCTCGGCGTGTTTCCTCAGGCGCGGATCCGGGTTGACCACCACCGGGTGCCCCACCTTCTCCAGCAGCAGCACGTCGGACATCGAGTCCGAGTAGAAGTAGCAGTCCTTCAAGTCGACGCCGTTCGCGTCTGCCCACTTTTTAGTCACGCGGTACTTGCCATCGCCGTACGCGATGGTGGCGACGCGACCCGTCAGGACGCCGCGCGCGTCCTCCTCCATCACCGAGGAGATGATGTTCTCGTCGTCCGTCTCCAGGCCGAAGAGCGCCGCGGCGTATCGCGCCGCGTACTGCCACGAGCTCGTGCATATGATAACCCGCTCGCCGTTCTCGCGGTGCCGCGCCATCGTCGGCCCGCACCCGGGCCGCATGCGGTGCGCGAGCGCGGCGTCGAAAACCGCCTCCACTTCCATCCGCAGCGCCCGCGCGGAGACGCCGGCGTACGCCATCGCGGCCTCGGCGCCGGCAGCCTCGGCGCCCTCGCCTCGGCCCATGGCGTAGCGCGCGAACCAGTAGATGGCGGTGAAGATCAGCTTCGGGGTGACGCGCCCAGCCTTGACCTCCTTCGCGATCCAGTGCTTGTTGCTGTTGGTGTCGATGACGGTGTGGTCCAGGTCGTAAAACGCGACAACCTTCGAGCGCACCGCCGCGTCCTCGACGACGTCCAGGTCGTCCAGGTCGTCCAGGCCGTCCGCGACGGGCGCGCGCTCAGCGCGCGCTCGGTCGACCGCCAGCAGCGCCGTGGCGGTCGCGCCGCCGGCGGCGAGCGCCGTGCGGGAAAGCGCGCGGCGGGGCGCGCGGACCGGGCGACGCGCGGCGTCGCCCGGGGCTCGCGATGAGGCACTCGACGAGGCCCGAGCGCGTGACGCGCGCCACGACGCGCGCGAGTTCCCGCCGAGGGGGGGACCCGCGTTGCCGAAGCGAGGGAAGGAAGACGCCATGACGCAGCGGACCGCGGACCGCGCGCGGGATGAACTGGCGGACAGACGCGGGAGGCGCTATCCGGTGGATATAGGAGCAAAACGCAGGGTGACTTGGAAAATCCCGGCAAGTTTCCTAAAAAGCCCCGTCAGAATCGGGCGCGCGCTCGGGCGCGATGCCGTCCGCGTGCGCCTCGGACCTGCGCCGTCTGTTCGAGACGCAGCGCCAGTACGTGTCACACTTCTTCGAGGAGGTGGCGTACGGGTCGCTGCGGGACTTTTGCCAGGAGGTGGCGGACTGCGACGGCACCGTCTACTTCTCCGGCGTCGGCAAATCGGGCTTCGTCGCGCAGAAAGTGAGCGCCACCATGGTGAGCACCGGCGCCAAGTCCGCGTGGCTCGACCCGACGGACGCGCTGCGCGGCGACGTGGGCGTCCTGCGCGCGAACGACGTGCTCGTGCTCTTCTCCAAGTCGGGCGCGTCGGATGAGCTCCGCAGGCTGGTGCCCCTCGCGCGCGCGAAAGGCGCGCGCGTCGTCGGGGTCACCTCCGACGAACGCTCCGCGCTCGCGAAAGACGCGGACACACACGTGACGCTCCCGCTCGAGCGCGAGCTGTGCCCGTTCGACCTCGCGCCGGTCACGTCCTGCGCGATCCAGATGCTGTTCGGGGACACGTGCGCGGTCGCCGCGATGCGCGCGAGAGGCGCCGTGCGCGACACGAACGATGAACTCCCACCACTCAAAAAAAACCAACGCGGCGCGGATCCCGCCGGCGCGCGCGCGCCGCGCGTCGCCGACGTCATGCACGCCCTGGACGAGACGGAGACGTTAAGATCGGCGCCTACGTGCGGTTCGGAGGAGCTTCTGGTGGACGTTTTGGTGCGCCTCTCGAGCGGGGGCTACGGATGCGTTTTGGTGGCGGACCGGAAAGAAGGGAAAAAAACGCTCGAGCTGGTCGGCGTGTTCACGGACGGCGATCTGCGGCGGCGGCTGGGCGCCGAGAAGACGACGTGCATGCGCCGGCGCATGGCGGAGCTGTGTTCGCGACGGTGCCGAACGATTTCGCGCGACGCCAGCGCCGCCGACGCGGCGCGCGCCATGGCCCCCGAGAACGGCGCGAAAGTGTCGTTCTTGCCCGTCACGCAGGATGAACACAGCAAAACGCTCGTCGGGATCGTCACGCTCAACGCGCTCGTCAAGGCGGGGTTGTGAGGTTGTGATTCCTCATCACGAGTAGCTCTCATCGTCGTTCGCGTGTTTCGTTTCGTTTTCGTGCAAGTCCGATCGTCGCTGATGAATCGCTTCTTGGGACTTGGGACGTTTGGGACTTCCCTTGGAACCCCAACTGGGACTTCCCGATCCGTCCACCTCGGTTTTCGGGGACGCCGTATTTGGCATTCGCGCGCCCCGGCCCGTCACACCGCGGGTGCCCGGCAGGATGACGACCGGTCCGCGCCTGTCGCGCGCCCGGAGCATTCGGGGCGGCAATGCGGGGGCGCTCAAGATGACCGAGCAGGAGCGCGCGGCTCGTCTCTCTGAGGTGCGTCCCGTGCGATCGCCGACAGCACGTGTCCCGGTCGAATCCCAGGGGAATCCCAGGGGAATCGCGCCCCGCCGCGAGCACAGGCGTCCGAGACGCGAGCATGCCGCGACGTTTCCTTCGAACGGCCGTCGGTCATCGCACACGCCACCGCGAAGGTCTCCTCGGCGCGAGGACGTCTCGGGCGACGGTTCCCGGAGCCCGAACCTCCCGCTGACCCTCTCGCCTCCTCCGTTCTTTTCCCCCGTCCAGGTGGGTTCTTCGATGAGAAAATTCTACAACGACAACGAGGACCTGGAGGGCACGTTGAACGTGAGCTTCCGCGAGGACAACCAGAACTCGCCTCCCGAGAACGCGCGCGCGAGGCTGGCGAACGCCACGGAGTCGGACGCGGACCGACGCACGACCGCGGTGATGGCGCACGCGCAGCTCAAGGGTGTGGTGGAGGGCGTGTGCCCCCCCTCCGACGTCGCCGCGGACCTGGAGATGGTGGACCCGCTGCGCCTCGAGACGCTGGGCGTCGCCGCCGGGGACGCCGTGCGCCTGTACCGCGCGCTGTACAAGTACGCGCGCGTCTCCGTGGAGTCGCTCAGCGCCGCGCGCGAGGCGCTCCGCGAGATGGGCGGGGGGGGGGACGACTCGGACTCGAGGAGGGAGCTGCTCGGGCACCTCTGGCACCTCTACGCGGCGGCGTGGGAGGGCGCCGCCGGCGAGTCCTTCCCCTCGCGCGTCGTCGAGGCCAAACTGCTGGCGCCGTCGCTCAGGGACGCGCAGAGCGCCGTGGAGACCCTCGCGGCGGACCTCGATGAACACAGGGCGGCGCTCGCGCGAGTCGAGGAGGAAGCCGCGCAGGCGCAGGTGGAGGCGGAGGCGCTCCGCCCGGCTGTGCGCCGGGCGGAGGAGGCGTCGCGGCGCGCCGCCGAGGCGGAGGCGTCGTTCGCGGACGCGGCGGCGCGGGGGGACGCGCTGGCGCTCGAGCTGGAGGCCACGAAGCAGGCGCTCGCCGCGGTGCGCGACGAGCTCGCCGCGGCGAAGGCGGCGGGGGGGGATACCGCCGCCAAGCTCCGGGCGGAGGCGGCGGCGGCGGCGGAGCGGTTCGCCGCCGAGCTCGCCGCCGCCGAGGCGAAGGCGGCGGCGGACCTGGTGGGCCCGACGAAGGCGCTCGCGGACACCATCATCGAGCGCGACGCCGCGCTCGCCGGCGAGCGCGACGCGAAGAAGGTGACCGCGGTCCTCAAGGCGGACGTCGCGTTCCTGCGCGAGAAGCGCGGAGGGGCGATGGACGAGCTGGAGGTTGCGCTGCTCCGCGCGCGCGAAGCCGAGGACCGACAGAACGTCGCCGTGCGCGCGGCGAAGGAGGCCAAGGCCGCGGCCGCGGCCTCCGAGGAGCGCGCGGTGGTGGCGGAGAAGGACGCCGCGGGTCTGCGCGAGGACGTCGCCGCGCTGCGGAAGGACGTCGGCGAGAAGCGGGAGGAGCTCGAGACGCTTCGCGCCAAGGTTGACGCGCTCGAGTCGGAGGATGTCCGGCATCAACTCAAGCTGGCGCGCGGCCGGTACGCCGACGCCGAGAACGAGCTGGGCGAGGCTCGGACGCAACGCAGAGACGCCGTGGAGCGGAGCAAGCAGCTGGAGCTCGACATGGAGGCGGCGGACAAGGAGCGCCGGGCGGCGCTGCGCGCGCAGAAGAAGGCGGAGACGCAGATGCTCGAGCTCCAGCGGGAGGTTGCGAAGCTCAACGGCGAAAAGGAAGCGCTGGAGACGGAGCTGGAGGAGACCAAGGCGACGGTGGCGTCGCTCGAGCTGCGCGTCGCGGAGCTCTCCGAGGCGATCGCGGCGGCGGAAAAAGAGGTCAAGCGGCTCACCGGCGCGCTGGAGAAGGAGACGGCGCTCAAGGAACTCGCCGAGGCGAAGACCCGCTCGCTCCGCGAGCGCGTCCTGGAGACGACGGCGACGCTCGACGCCAAGTCGGCGCCCGCCGCGGCGAGCCTGGAGCGCCTGTCCGCGGCTGCCGAAACCGGGCTGGACGCCGTGGACACGAAGTTCGCGGCGATGGAGGCGGAGATCGCATCCTTCTGCGAGGAGAAGGGCACGCTGCTCGGCAGCACGGAGAAGGCGTTGGACAAGTGGACCGGCGAGATTGCGCGCGTGTCGCAACAGGCGATGGACAAGGCGAACGCCGCGGTGGCCATGCTGGTGAGCACCATCAAGACCCTGAAGGAGACGGAGGCGCAGCTCTCCGCGGCGGAGGAGGAGCTGGACATCGCCAAGACGGATCTGGGGAAGACCGGCGCGGAGCTGCGCGCGACGACGCAGGAGCTGCTCAAAACCAAGGCGAACCTCGAGGAGAGCCGCGAGCGCGTCGGCGCGCTCGAGACGTCCGCGGCGGAGATGTCGTCCCGCCTGGAGGCGACGACGGCGACGCTGGCGACGACGACGCGCGACCGGGACGCCGAGCGGTCGGGGCGGCTTCAAGCCAACCTGGCGAAGGCGACGTTCCGCATGCTCAAGAACAAGTTCCAGGCGGACGCGGAGAACGCCGCGGACGCGCTCGTGGACGCCGAAGAGGCGCTGGAGGCGGCGAAGACGTCGCGCGCCGTCGCGCACGTCAACGCCGCGCAGGCGAAGATTCGGCTGGCGCTCCTGCGAAACGGGAAGCTCAGAGGGTTAAACGGGAGCGTTTCGCGCGAGCCGGAGGACGGACTCCTCCGGCCGCCCCCGTTCGTCTCGGACGCGAAGATCATGGAGGGCACGCCCGATGACCTCGTGCCGTATCAGAAGATGCTCGCGGAGGAGTACCACGCCGCGTCCGTGGCGCTCAAGACGGGGCCTCCCGCCGCGGAGTGAGAAGCGCGACCAAGCCGGTTGCGCGAGGGTGTAACTACATACGAAGGATGTATGCATACTTTGAAAACGCGCTCCGTACTCCTTCGCGTCGCCGCGCTCTCCGCCGCGCGTGACGGGCGCTCTCCTCTATTCGGGGCACACGCCGCACTCCGCCGGTTCCGCGTCGGGGCCGCACGCGCCGCACGCGCACGCGCCGCCCACGCTCGGTTCGCGCCGCATAGCCTCGCGCGCGAGGGATTCCATCTGGCGCTCGGCGTTTTCCGCGGCGCGCGCGGCGGCGGCGCGCCCGGCGGCGGCGCGCGGATCCGCCTCGGCGGCGTCGCCTTCTCGCCTCTCGCCGCCGAGCGCGCTCCCGCTGCTCGCGCGCGTCGCCGCCATGGCCTCGTCCTCGCTCCAGGTTTCCTCGGAGTCGGATGAGCGCGCGTCCGCGCAGCCGAGCACGCGCGCGGTGGAGCGCCCGGACTGCTTCCAATCAAACGCCGCGCACTCGCGCGTGAGCTGCGAGCACAGGTTTTTGAAGTTGGCGTCGTGCGCGCTCCAGACGTTGTGCGTGAGCTCGTGCACGAGCGTCTCGCGCACGCGCTGGTACCGCCGGAAGCCCCGCAAGTCGTCCGTGCGCAGGCGCAGGTGGATCTCCTGGCCCGCGTTCACGTTGTACCCGAGCACGCACGACTCGCTCACGCCCACCTTGCCCTCCGGGGGCATCTCCGCCAGCAGCGGCACGCGCCACCTGTGTTTGCGCATGACGCCGAGGATGCCGGGGTCGCGCGCGAGCCGGTGCAGCATGCGGAGCGCGGCGGAGGCTGGCGGGCGGATGGCGGCGGGCACGGGCAGTGCGCGGTACTCCGTGAACGTGTACGGGTGCTCGGAAGTGGAAGGCGGCCCCGGGTCGTTCGTCCTCCGGCGTCCTTCGCCGCCCGCGGCGGCGGCGGCGAAACGGCCCACGTGTCCTTTTCGTCGCCGGCGCTCGCGCAGCGCCTCCTCCTCGAATCCCCGGACGCGGTGGTCCACCCCCGCGGCCGCGTCCAGCGCGGCGATGGCAGCCGCGGGTGTTCCCATGAGCATGAGCGGCTTGGGGGTGTCGCACAAGCCCTCGATGTCCGCGACGAGCAGAGACGCGTCGTCCTCTCTGCCGGGAACGAGCGTCCCCGCGCGGACGTTGGTCGCCCTTTTCAGTCCCAGGATCTTTTGCGTCGACACCGAAGCACCCGTGGTTCGCTCGAGGACCGCACCGAGGTGGCTCACGGAGGCATCGCTAGGCACCTCCGCCGCGTACGCCTTCCCGCGGTACGAGACGCGAACGGTCACCGCCGACATCGCGCGCGCGCGCGTCGCACACTGTTGAGATCCTCGCGGAGGTAGCTAGCTACACTAGCGTTATCGATTTTCCGGAAACTCGCGTGACGATTTCGGGACGCATTTTTCGTCTCAATGACATGATGACGTCCCCGAACGGGGTGCCGACCTCGTCACTCCAGCGAGGGCGCGGCTGTGCGGCAGCATGTCGTCCCCGGCGGGGTGGGCGACGCGCGTTTCGAGCGCATCGCGCGTCTCGACCCCTGCGTCGACGTCGGCGCCCGCGCGCGCGGCGGTCGCGCCCGCGCGCACCCGACGAGTCGCGAAGCCTTTCGGGTCTCGTCCTCGCCGACGACGCGCCCCTGACCGTGCCGCCTCCGAGAGGGCACACGCGCACGGGGACTCGGACGAGAGCTCCCCAGAGTCCCTTCCCGACCTCACGCGCCCGGGCCTGACCCCTTGGGATGTGCTCGGCGTCGCCGCGGCGCGGAGCCCCGGGTTCGAGCCCACCGCGGGGGAAGCGCGGGCGGCGTTCCGGCGCCAGATCCTCTCGTACCACCCGGATGTGTACCGCGGCGATTCCTTGGACGCCGCGGCGCAGACCAAAACGCTCGTCGCCGCGCTCAAAGCCGTGCTGGTGGAAGAAGCGGAGACGACGGAAGCGTACGTCGCGCGAGCGGGTGATCGTAGTGAAGACTTGGACGTCTTCGCGTTCCCGGAGACCACCGCGGACGCCGCGTTCGTGAACCCGTTCGCGTGCCGCGGCGTCTCTAACTGTCCGTCGTACTGCCGATGCGTGGACACCGCGCCCTTCGCGTTCGAGGCGCGTCGTGGAGCCACCGACGGCGACGAGAACGGCGACGCACTAAACGGCGTCGTCGCGCGGTTCAAGCCGGGCACTCTCACCTACGCTGAGCTCGAGCGGGCGGCTCCGATGGACGACGCCGCGTCGGACATGGCGTACAGACTGAACTGCGCGGTGCAGCAGTGTCCCGCGCCGGGCGCGCTCTCGTGGGTCACGCCCCAGCAGGGCGCGTTTCTGGAGCGCGTCGTCGACGACGCGCTCGCCGCGGCGGGCGCGGCCGCCTTGGAAGAGGCAGACGCGACCGTCGCCGCGTTGCTCGCGAGGGCGGACTTCGAGAACGGGCGGTTCGCGGCGCCGGCGCGGCGCGCGCCGAAGCGGTCGGGGAAGTGGGTGGACTGGTACTGATGATCGAGCGCTCTGTGGTATCCAAGTCATAGTCAATCTTGTTACGCTGAGAGATTCACATCGCAAACCTACTTCTGGACGTGGTGCTCGCTCGCCCCCGCTCGCGCGGCAGAGCGTGCGGCGCCGCGGGGCGGATCGGCGCGATGGGATCCGAGGAGAAGAAAGCCAAGAAGGAGAAGCGCGAGGCGCGGTCTCCCGAGGACGCCGCCGCGCGCGAGGCGCGCAAGGCGGCGAAACGCGCCAAGAAGGAGGGCGAGAAGAAGGGCGGCGGCGGCGGCGGCGAAAGCGGTGCCGACGGCGCGGTCGCGCGCGTTCGCGTGAGCCCCGTGCCTCCCGGCTCGGACGCCGCCACGATCGCGGCGTTCCTCGGCGTGGACGCATCCAAGGTGGTGGTGCTCTCCGGCGAAGCCACCGCGATCATGCTCGACGCCGCCGCGGCGGCGAACGCGGCGTCGACGCTGGATGAGACAAAGTTCAAGGGGCGGTTCGTGCGCGTCGTCCGAGACGACTTCAGGCCCGACGCCGTCGCCGCGGACGCGAGCGGCGATGATGAGGTCCGCGACCGCGCGGATCGCGCGAAACCGCCGCCGCGGCGACCCGAGATCACCCACGACGTCCACGACGACGTCGTGGAGGTGGAGTGCGCCGGCCAGACCGGCCGCATCATCGGGAAGGGCGGGTCGAAGATCCGCGAGATCGAGGAGCTCACCGGGTGCGTGTTGCGCGTGCGCCAGGAGGAGGGCGTCTGCGAAGTCAGCGGGCGAGACGTCAACGCCGCCGTGCAGGAAATCAAAAACATCGTCCAGGAGGGACGCGAGCGCGACGAGGGGGGGGGCAAAACAGGCGGTTTCGAAAACGCCTTCGCGGGCGGTACCCGAGACGGTACCCGAGACGCCCCGCCGCGTTTTGAAAACGAAAACGCTCAAAACGCGGACGTCGCGCTTCCGTTCGGCGTGCCTCCCCCCGGCAGCGCGTCGCGGCACGACTCGGGCGCCAACGACTGGACGTGCGTGTGCGGTTCCGTGAACTTCGCGAGGCGAAGCGCGTGCTTCAGGTGCCACGCGCCGAGGCGGGAAACGCGTCCGAGCCTCGGCGGCGGTTCAAAGGCGCCTCACACGCAGGAGGCTTCGCCCGCCGGCGCCAAGCCCGCCGCGGCGGCGGCGCGCGCGCCGACGCAGGGCCACGACGGCGACGGGTACGAGGTGTTTGTGAAGTACCTGCCTCACGAGACCTCCGAGTTGGAGGTGGGCGCGTTCTTCGCGGAGAACTTCGGCCCGCTCAAGGGCGACGTGCGCCTGATCCGCGACCAGAGCGGGCGGTGTAAGGGGGCTGGGTTCGTGACGTTCGCGTCCGAGGCGTCGCGCGCCGAGTGTCTGCGCCGGGACGGCGCGCGCTTCGGCGGGAGACACATCAGCGTGAGCGTCGCCAAAACGGGAACCTTCGGCGTGCGCGCGACGGAGCAAAAAGTCGGCACGCACACGCCGGCTATGCTGCGCGAGACCCTGGACGCGCTCGTGCGCGTTGATCCGCGAGGCGTGTACGTGGACGGAACGTTCGGGCGCGGAGGGCACTCGCGAGGTATCCTCGGCGCGCTCGCGCCCGAGGGGAGGTTGCACGCCTTCGACATGGACCCGGAGGTGAGTACCCGAAACGTTTCTGAAACGTTTCAGAAACGTTTCAGACGCGAAACGCGCCTTTCGAGGTTTTTTTGGTTTTTCTTCCCTACACTACGCGCGCGCGTCTTCGCTCGCGCCATCCTCCGCAGCCCCGACGCGATGAGAATACCACCGAGCCTAGAAAACTCTTTCTGATGGTCAACACCCGCGTGGCGA
>Ga0181559_10003197_pt1 | contig 16130 bp, 6 predicted proteins | sample 011ome_21_FD_133752 | JGI IMG/M metagenome (GOLD analysis project Ga0181559, IMG submission 133752) | Coastal salt marsh microbial communities from the Groves Creek Marsh, Skidaway Island, Georgia - 011508AT metaG (megahit assembly) | ecosystem: Environmental > Aquatic > Marine > Intertidal zone...
GCGGGGACTCGGCGCTCGAGTCGGCGACGCGCTCGGCGCGCTCGGCGACGCCATCGCGTGACTCTCGTTGCTCCCGTCGGCGCGGCGCGGCGAACCGAAGAAACGCGCCCGCGCATCTCGTCGCCGCGCGGCCCTCGGCGACGAACGCCGCGGAGTCCCGCCGCCGCGCGCTTCTGCCCGGCGACGCCATCGACGCCATCGAAAACGTCTTCGTGACCAGCGCCGCGCACAGGCGGGTTTTGATCGCCGCCACGCCGAACGCGCCGCCCGCGGTCTCGAACCCCCGAATGGCGTTCCGCGCGCGCGGCTCGACCAGAAGCGCGCGCGTCAACGCGTCGAACGCGAACCGGGGCGGCGTCCGGTCGGCGTCGCCGGCGGCGGCGTCGCCGGCGGCGGCGTCGCACAGCTCGCAGAACACGTCGAACGCGACGCGTCTTTCGGTCGTGACGAACGCCTCACGACTGTTTTCGGTGGTTTGAATGGGACTGCTGCGAGTCGTCCCCCCGAAACGCGAGTCGACGTTCCCGTCGTCCTCCTCCGCGTCGTCGTCTCCGAACGACGCCGCCGCGAACGCGCGTTCGCACGCGCGGAACGCGGCGGCTTCGGCGGCGACGACGCGCCTGCTCGCGCTCTCGTGCGTTTCCCGGAGCGCGCGCGCGTTCGCGGCCGCGAGGACGCGAAAGCACGCCGCCAAGACGCGCCGCGCGACGCGCTCGTCGCGAAAACACGCGTCCAGCTCGAGCACCTGCAGCAGAGTCTGCGCTTTGCGCGTGGCGACGGCGTCGAAGCGCTCGTCGTCGTCCTCCGTCTCATCCGCCTCGTCCGCGCCCAGCGCGTCCGCCAACGCGCACAAATCGTCGCTCGCCAGAGCCGCGCCGATCGCCACGAGTCTCTGCGCGCATCGCAAGCCGGCGAGCGCGACGTCGGGGCGCGGAGACGCGCACGCCGAGAGCGCCGCGCGCAGCGCCGGCGCCGTCGCCGTCATCGACGCCTTCTCCTCGGACGGTTCAGATGCGACGGCGGCTCCCGCGCGAAGTCTCGCGAGCGCGTGTTCCGCGGCATCGCGCACGTCCGGGTCCAGAGGCCCGGACCCGCTCGAGAAGAGCCCGCCGAACACCCCGCCCTCGACGCGAGAAGCCTGCAGGGAAAGCGCCCGGAGGTCCGCCTCGAGGAGACGCAGCGAGTCGTTCGGCTGAGCCATCGCGCTCGGCGCGCACGACACGCTGTGCGCGGCGAGGCGTGAAGGTACGGGCCGACGCGCGACGCGTGCTGAGGTGGGCCGTCCCGCGTACCGCGCGTGCTCAGCGTCGAGACATCGACGGGGGGTACGGAATCGACGCGCCTATGCCGAGTGTCTCGTCGTCGCGGACGCCCGTCACGACATCTCGAATCGACGACGACGACGATGTTGGAAACGCGCACTGAGACACTCACCGACTCGACAGAACGGAGTCGGCGACCATCGAAAGAGAGCGAATCGTGCGCTGAAGCGACGAACGACCAGCGCGAATCGCGAAATCGACTCCCGTTACCTCCTCCCTCCTACGCCTCACGCCTTGGCCGCCTTTCTCTCCTTGGCGCTCCGCTTCCCGACGGAGAGCTGTGCCTCCATCGCCAGCCTCGCGCGCGCTCTCGCCGCGGTCTCCTGCGGCAGCGTCTGGATCCCCTCGAAGCGCACGGCGAGCGGCGGCGCGCTCTTCGCCTTCTGCATCCGCCGGCGCCGCCCCCCCTCGCGCGCTTCCGGCGACGCGAAGCTCCACTCCCTCTGCAAACCCCCGCTCGTCTCCGAGCTCTCGTGCGCGTCGTGCGGTCCGTGTGATCGCGCGGCGACGACGTCGGACCGACCCGAGACCGAGACGCGCGCCGTCTCGCCGCCTCCCGCGCGTTCGGCGACCGCGCTCCCCGGCGCGCCCGCCGCGCGGGGGCGCCCGTCGCGCGATCGCGCCTGCGGGCGTTCTGAGCCCTCCGGCGCGAGCACGGGCGCGGCGGGCGCGAGCGTTTTCCTGGTGAACGCGGTGTACATCTTCTCGATGAGCTCGAGCGCGAACCCGGGGGTCATGCGCATGCACCCCTCCGCGGTCTCGCGCTCGAGCCGCACGCCGGGCGCGGCGCGGCGGCAGAAGCGCACGAGCGCGTCCCAGTTGTTCGCCTTCACCTTGAGCGAGGCGCCGTTCTCGAACGAGTGCATGTTGATGTCGCTCGGGAAGTACCGGCTGCATATCTCCGCCACGACGTACCCGTTCGCGGCGTCCCGCCGGACGTTCCGGACGCTGTGCGACAGGTCCAAACCTTGGAGCCACTTCAGCACCTCCCGGCGAGGCGCGCGATCGGGGGGGGCGCGGATGATGTACGACCCTTGCACGTACTCCGACGTCAGCGGGTCGGCCATCACCGGTGACCCGATGGTCTTGCCGGGGGAGTGCAGCTTCACCGCGGACATCTCGCGTGGCTGGACGCGCCTCGACCCCTCCGCCGACCGATCGACCGCGGGCTGCGTGCCTCGCGCAGTGCACGCACGTTCGATTCTCCACGTCACATGCCGGTTTTGGAATTTTCCGAGAATTTTATTTTCGCGCGCGACGAGCAATCTTGAGACGGCACCTCGTCAGATCGTCGCGCGATGACGGACGTCGAGGCGGCTCGCGCCGCGATGGCCTCGATGCTGATCGCCGCACTGGAGGAGGCCGAGCGCGAGCGCGACCTGTCGGTGGCGCGCGAGCCCACCTCGGCGGAGCTGGCCGCCGCCGCGTGGTCCAAGCTGCAATACGACTTCCCGGTGGTGTCCCCGGCGGAGCTCGACGCGCTGGCGAAGGAGATGGAGGCGGAGGCTGGCGGCGGCGGCACGGGTCCACCTTCCGCCGGTGCCGCCCTCGCGTACGGCCCGACGAACTCGCTCGTGGCCGCGGTCATCGAAGGCGCCTCGCGCGCGCCCGCGGACGCGGCCGCGGACGACGCGAGCGCCTCGGCGCTTCGACGCGCGTTCCAGAGGCTGTGCGCGGTGGTCCTGGTGCGCGCGCCGGCGCGCCTGGCGCGCGGGGACGCGCTCGCGCGCGCGGACGCGTTCTTATCGAGGTACCGGTCTGCGGCGACGTTCCGCTATGACGGCGAAACCGAGGTTTGTCGCGCGATGGACGACACCATCTATCGTGACGCCGACGCCGACACGTGTGCGAGGCGACAGTCTTCTTCCGACGCCGACGCCGACGCCGACGCCGACGCCGACGCCGACGCCGACTGGGAACCGCTCGAGGCGAACGGAAGCGTACCGCGCGACGCGGCGGCGCCGCGGTTCGCTCGCGACGGCTCGGAAGCGTGTTCCGAACACGTCGAAACGACGACTGGCGTGAAGACGCGCGTCCACCGCAAGCTCCGCGACTTGCTCGAACGCGCGCGCTACGCGTACTTCGACGCCGAAGACGCGTCGGATGTCGCGTCGTCGAGCGGCGCCGAAGACGCGTGGACGCTTCGCGGCGTCGGGAACGCGGCGGCGGAGCTCGTCGAGTTGTTTTACTCGGACGATGGCCCGTCGGATGGCCCGTCCGCGGCAGCCGCGTGCGGCGGCTACGCCCTGCGCCTGCTGCGCGAGCGGTGGCGCGTCGCCGGCGTCGCCGCGGACGGCGCGGACGCGCTGCGGCGAAGTCTGCGCGCGCTCGGGCTCTTGGACGAAAACGCGAGCTCGTGTCGCGGAGACCGCCGCGCGCGCGTCGAGACTTTGGGCGTCGAGACTTTGGGTGTCCTGTGCGCTCCGTTCGTGCTCTTCACGAGCGGTTTAGGGTCTCGAAGCGCGTCGAGGGGAGTGACGGGACGACACGCGGAAGAGGAGGCGCGCGCGAGGGCGCTGTGGCCCGTCGCGGCGGAGGCGTTGGCGCCCGTCGCGCGGGCGCTCGACGAGGCGCTCGCCGATTTCAAAAACGCCGATTTCAATGACGCGAAACGAAATCGCGAAACAAAGCGCGAAGAGACGGAGCGGCTCGAGACGCACATCGCGGCGTGTTGCGCGGTGATCGCGTTCTACGCCGCGCGCGCGCCGGGGAACGCCTCCGTGGGGACCGAGCTCCTGAAATCGGGGGCGCTGCGCGCCGCCGCCGCGACGTTCTGCGCGATTTCTGAAATCGAGAACGAGACGCGAGACGACGCCGACCGGGAAGAAGAAACCGACGGCGCCGAGACGTCGCTCGCCTCCGAGGCGGCGAGGCGGTGTCTTCTCTTGGCGTCCGCCGCGTCGCCGGATGCGGCGGCGTTCGCGCTCGCCGTGCCCGGGGTGAGGCGCGCCATCGAGACGAGCGACGCGTTTTTACAAACGGCGCACGGCGCCTTGTGGGCGCTCGTGTCGCGCGGCGTTTTTGAAAAAGAAAAAGGAGACGCGCGTTCCGCGGAGACGGGCGAGAAGGCGTGCGCGGAGAGGTTCGCGGCGTCGGCGCGCGACGATCCCGTCGTCGCAGTGGACGCGCTCGGACTGCTCCGGCTCGTGCAGCTCGCGTCCCGCCTGCGCGGGAGAAACGCGCCCGCGCTGTTCTCGGACCGGCCGGACGCGCCTCTGCGCCTCGTGCTGCGCGAAGCCGCAGACGCGCACGCCGCCGCCGTCGCCGCGGCGGCGGCGGCGCGCGCGGCGGCGGCGGCGCGCGCGGCGGCGGCGGCGAGCGGCTCGGCGGCGACGGCGGCTCGGAAACCCTCCTCCAGCGACGACGAGTCGGACTCGGACGACGCGCACCGCGCACCTCCGTCGCACCCCCCGCCCGCGCGGCTCGGCGTGGACGACGAAACGGAGAAGCGCGCCGCCGCGGCGTCCGCGGCGCTCCGGCTGATCAAGGAGATCGTCGACGGGTTCCGGGTGGGCGCGGGCGCGCGCAAGTGCGATTAGAAACGCGCGCGAACGCGATGACTAGCTATGGTAGAAACGCGCGATCGTAGTAGTATCTGTATCATGGAACGCGTCTGAACGCCTCCTCACTCGTGTATGTCACGTCAGTCGCGACGCGTTCACTTCTTCCCCCCCTTCTTCCGAGAGCCCTTGCTCGCGACGGCCATCTCCGGCTCGGGCTCCTGCGGCACGCCGTCGCCCATCTCCGGGAACTCGGCATCCGCCGCGCCCGCCGACGTCGCCGGCTGCGGCTGGATCTCCGCCGGCACCTCCTTGACGCGTTTGGGCTGGAACTGGTACACCGAGTAGATCACGTTGCGGCGGATCTGCGCCATCATCTCCACGAACAGGTTGTACCCCTCGAGCTTGTACTCGATGAGCGGGTCCTTCTGCGCGTACCCGCGCAGGCCAACCGCCTGCTGCACGAACTTGATCGCCTGCAGGTGCTGCTTCCACAGGTTGTCCGTCTGCGTGAGAACGAAATACTTCTCCGCCTCGCCCATCAGCCCGGGCTGCGCCGCCTCAACCTCCTCGCGCTTGGTGAGGTACGCCTCGCGCCCGCGCCGGACGAGGTAGTCGCGCACGCCGTCGACGCCGCCCTTGTTCGCCTCCGCGCGCAACACGGACTCGTCGATGTCCTCCATGAAGTAGCAGTACTGCGCCATCTTGCCGGCGAGGCCCTCCAAGGGCCACTCCGCCGGCTCGACGCTCGGGTCCAGGTTGGCGGCGACGATGTCGTCCACGGTTTGCTCGGCGTACTCGAGCATGAGCCTCTGCAAGTCTTCCGGCGAGGCGCTCAGCGCGCGGCGGCGCTCGAAGTACAGCTTCTCGCGCTGCGAGTTGAGCACGGCGTCGTAGTCGAAGAGCTGCTTGCGGATGTCGTAGAAGTACGTCTCAACCTTCTTCTGCGCCTGGTCCAGCGACTGCGTCAGCATGCCGGACTCGATGGGCATGTCCTCCACTCGGAACGCGCTCATCAGCGCCTGGATCTTGTCCCCGCCGAAGATGCGGAACAGGTTGTCCTCCAGCGAGAGGAAGTACCGGGTCGACCCAGGGTCGCCCTGTCTCCCCGCGCGGCCGCGCAGCTGGTTATCGACGCGGCGGGACTCGTGGCGCTCCGTGCCGACGACGTGCAGCCCGCCGATGCCCACAACCTCCGCCTTCTCCGCGCCCGTCACCACCTTGAACTCAGCCTCGATGGCGTTGAACGCCGCGCGCAGCGCCAGCGCCGCCGCGTCTTCGGTGGGCGCCTTCTCGCACGCGAACGACAGACGCTCCTCCGCCTCGAGCGCCTCGACGGACCGCTCGCCCCACGCCCGCGCCGCGGCGTCCACCGCGTCGACGAGCAGCTTCTCCGCCTCCGCGGAGAGCTCGCACGGGTACAACCCGTCCTTCACGCGCCACTTGTCGGCGTTGCCGCCGCCGAGGCGTTTCTTCTCAAACGCGATGTCGCCCTCCTCGGGCATCACCACGCGGGGCATGAGCCGCTCGCGCACGCGCAGGCGCGCCATGAACTCGGCGTTGCCGCCGAGCAGGATGTCGGTTCCGCGGCCGGCCATGTTGGTGGCGATGGTGACCCGCCCCTTGCGTCCGGACTGCGCGACGATCTCGGACTCGCGCTCGACGTTCTCGGGCTTGGCGTTGAGCAGCTCGTAGCCGATGCCCTCCTCGTCCAGGAGCTGCGCGATTTGCTCCGAGCGCTCCACCGAGGTGGTGCCCACGAGCACGGGGCGCCCCTTCTTGTGCATGCGCGCAATCTCGCGGCGCACGGCGTTCCACTTGCCGGACTCGGAGCGGAACACCACGTCCTGCGAGTCGTCGCGCTGCACGCTGCGGTTGGTGGGCACCACCTGCACGGCCAGGTCGTAGATGTTGTTGAACTCGGTGAGCTCCGTCTCGGCGGTGCCGGTCATGCCGCCCAGCTTGGGGAAGGATTTGAAAAACGCCTGGTACGTCACGCTGGCAATGGTCACCGTCTCGTTCTGAATCGGCAGCCCCTCCTTCGCCTCGACCGCCTGGTGCAGGCCGTCGGACCACCGGCGGCCTTCCATCGTGCGGCCGGTGAACTCGTCCACGATCACCACCTCCTTGCCCTTGACGATGTACGACACGTCCTTGAGCTGCAGGTCCTTCGCCTTGATGGCGTTGATGATGTACAGCGCCCACTGCGTGCGCGGGTCGTAAAGGTCAGGCACCTGCAGGAGTTCCTCCGCCGCCTCGTAACCCTCCTCGGTGAGCAGCACGCTCTTCTGCTTCTCGTCCACGGTGTAGTGGAAGTCCTTCTCGAACGCGTCCGCGATCTTCGCCGCCTGCACGTACCGCTCCGAGGGCTTGTCCGCGAGGCCGGAGATGATGAGCGGCGTGCGCGCCTCGTCGATCAGGATGCTGTCCACCTCGTCGATGACGCAAAAGTTGAAGTCGCGGAGCACGAGCTCGGCGGGGGTCTGCGCCAGGTTGTCCCGCAGGTAGTCGAACCCGAGCTCGGAGTTGGTGACGTACGTCACGTCCGAGCCGTACCCTTCCCGACGCTCCTCCTCGGACATGCCCGCCTGGATCAACCCGCAGGACAAACCGAGGAACTTGTGGATCTGGCCGATCCACTCCGCGTCGCGGCGCGCCAGGTAGTCGTTCACCGTCACGACGTGCACGCCCTTCCCGGAGAGCGCGTTGAGGAACGCGGGCAACGCGGAGACGAGGGTCTTGCCCTCGCCCGTGCGCATCTCCGCGATCTGGCCCTCGTGCAGGATCATGCCGCCGATGAGCTGCACGTCGAACGGGCGGAGCCCGAGCACGCGCGACGACGCCTCGCGCACCGTCGCGAAGGATTCGACGAGCAGAGCGTCCAGGTCGGCGCCGTCGCGCGCGCGCTTCTGCAGCTCCACCGTCTTCGCGCGGAGCTGGTCATCCGACAAAGCGCGCATGGCGGGCTCCATGGCGTTGATCGCATCCACGCGCGCCTGGTACCGCGCCTGCGTCTTCGCGGCGGGGTCACCCTTGATCGCGCCCTCCACGCCCTTCTTGATCTTGTCGAAGAACGCGTCGCAGCGCAGCGCGGAGCCGCGCGAGGCCTGGACGGGGCCGCGAGGCGCGCCCCGCGGCGCCTTCGCCGGCGCGCCGCGCACGGCGCGGCGCGCGGCGAGGCTAGCGGCCGGGACGGAGGCGACCGCGCTCATCGCGCCGGGTTCGGTGGAGGCGGTGCGGCGTGTCGGCGACGGCGGAGATCACCCGCGGAGAATGTGCGCCACCGGTGGAGGATAGAATGCGCGGTTCCGCTGACGCCGACGCGGCGAGAGGGGGCGGTAAGGCGGCGGAGGCGCCTCGGGGGTCTTGACCTTGAGTCGAGCGAACGCGACGCGGACGGTGCGCTCGGACGCGAGCGTGGTCGTCGGTGCGCGGGACAGAGTGGGCGGCGGTGGTCCCACGTGTCGAGCCAGAGCGCCACGACAGCCCGTGAAAAGTCGGATGAGATCAAGATTCGGGCCACACTACGGATTCCGTTTTTTTCATGACTGGTTTGTCATTCATGTATTTACCACTCCTCTGACAAGAATGTCCATACGACCCGCGCACGCTTTTCGTGAAGCCGACGCGCGGCGCGTCGGCGGCAAAAACCACGCCCTTTTCCAACCGTCTTCGCTGGCGGACTGACATTGTGCCTCGCGCGGTGGTACCTCTGTCCCTCGCGCGGGACATCAGATGTCCCCCGCCCGCGCCGTTCTCGCGCCCGCGACGCTCGCGGCGTCGCGTCTCTCGTCGCGGCGACCGAGCGCGAGACCCGCGGGTGGCGCGGCCTCCACCTCGGCGCGCCCGCGTTCGCGGCCGGTGGACGATGCGCTTCGCTGCCGCGCGTCCTCCGCGACGGGCCCCGCGACCGAGCGCGAGGTGTTCCAGGAGGCGGAGGACCGCGTGATTCGTTTGGCGACGACGCTAAACGCGTACGAGCACGTCGCGTTCACCAGCCGCGCGACGAACATGGGCACGTACGTCTACGAGCAGCTCGCGCTCGTGCCTGAGCGGTACCGACACCTCCTCATCGACGAGCTCACCGATCGCGGCTTGACCAACTGCTGGTTCGTCGCGGGCTTGCTGTACAAGATCAAGCTCGCCGAGCGCGAGGCCACCGGGCCGATGGACATCTCCAACGACCTCGAGGCGTACCAGGAGCGGCTCGAAATGCTGAGAGAGCGCGGGGAGCGCGGGGACGGGAAGAAAACAGAGGACGAAGCCGCGTACGAGCCGGGCGTCGACGACGACGACGCGTACCAGCCGAGCGACGCCGAAACCGCGACGACTGACGTCGCGAAATCGCGAGCTCAAAAAAAACTCGAGCGGCGGCGCGTCGCGGCGGCGGCGGCGCGCGCGGGCGTGCAGGTGTTCGAAGGCCGCGCCGCGAACGTCCCCGGCGGCCCGTTCGTGAACCGGTTCCAGAAGGTGCTGTACCCCTCGCCCACGGACGACACCGGCGGCGCGTGGCACGGGCGCGTCGTGTTGAAAAAGCCGCGCTTCGTCGAGACGTTTCTGCCGCTGTACTTCCGGTCGAACGACACGCTGGAGCGGTTCCTGACCGTTCCCGCCACAGGGGAGGCGTGCGACCTGTCGCTGGATTACCAGAACCCGCCGTACTTAGAGAGTGACATGCCCCCCGACATGTCGTACCCGTCGCGGCGCACCGACGGCGTCGCGGACGCGCCCGCGTACGGCGTCGGCGACGGCGACGGCGACGACGATCGCGTCGACACGCGCGTCTGGTGGCCGATACCGAAGCTGCCGCCGCCGCCGTTCGACACGCTCGTGGACTACCTGCGGCCGCTCGGGCCGGGGGTCTACGCGGGAAAGGGGTGGCGCGGTGGCGGGCGCGGGGACGAGTTCCTGACGTTTCTGTTAGTGCGCAGGGTCGACGTGGCGGAGGAGGACCTCGAGGGGGACGACGAGTGACGCGGCGCGGGCGAAATCGGCGTCGGCATCATGTCCGGACACACCGTACCGATAGGAAAACGAAAAACACCAGCTTTTTCTTGTCGTTCGAGCGACCGTTTCTCTTGGAGTCCTCTCTCCCTCGGAACCCTCCCTCCGCTCCCCAGACGACGGTGGCGCGGCGGCGCGGCGTCGAACGAAGCTGATGCGCGCGCGCGTGAACACCGCGCTGGTCCTCTTGACCCTCGGTGTGTTTCTCGTCCGGGTGTGTCCGTCGTCCGCGGACGATCGCTCCGCTTCGTTCGGCGGTGGGCACCCGAACGACAGCGCCGAGGACGATGACTTTCGGGATCGGGGCGTCCACGGCGCTTCCTTGGACGCGCCGTGCTCCCCCGAGGCGCCGTGCGTGCACTTGGTGCCGCACACGCACCTCGACCCCGGATGGCGAGACACGTTCGAGGGGTACCACCGAGCGTTCGCCTCCAGGATCCACCCCTCCGTGGTCCTGGCGCTCGCGGCGGACCATCGCAAGCGGTTCGCGTTCGCGGACGTCTCGTTCCTCGCGCGGTGGCTGGAGGAAACCGGCGAGACGCGCGTGCCCCCAACGTGCGCGTACGACCCGAAACCGCCACCGCCACGCGACGGGTCGACCCTCGACGCGGCTTGGCGCCGCGAAGGCGTTCGTTCCGCGAAGGCGGAAAAGACGGCGTGTCCGCCGACGTGGTCGGCGACGTGCCGGCGGCTGGTGCGCGAACGCCGCCTCGACGTCGTCGGCGGCGGGTGGGTGAGCCACGACGAGGCGACGACGCCCGTGGACCTGGCCGCGGCGCAGTACGACGAGGGCAGGGCCACGGTCGAAGCGCTGCTCTTTTCGAAAGAGAGCGCCGAAGAGCGCGGCGCGCGCGACGGGGACGCGCGCGGCGACGGCGACGCGAACGCGATCAAAATCGCGTGGCAGATTGACCCGTTCGGCCACGCCGCCGCCACGCCCGCGGTTTTGGCGCACCTGGGGTTCGAACGCGTCGTCCTGAACCGCGTTTCGCGGACGACGCGCGCGCGGCTGATACGCGAGAACGCGCGCGAGTTCACGTGGAGTAGCACGAGGCGCGAGGAGCGCGAGGAGGACGACGAGGCGCGAGGAGGGTCCGCCGCGGGCTCGGTCGCCGCGCACGTGCTGCGCGCGCACTACAACGTGCCTCCCGAGCTGGACTTCGAGAGACGGCGCATCGTGACGAACGCGGACGGTTCGCTACGCGCCGACCTGGTGGACCGCGCCGCGGCGGCGTTGCTGGAAACGGCCAGGGCTGCGTCGCAGGGCGTGACGCACGGTCACGCGTTCGTTTTGGTCGGGGACGATTTCCGGTTCGCCGACGCGGGCGCGACGTTCGACGCCTGGCGCGACGTGCTTCATCGCGTGTCATCCGCGTACGGGACGCGCGAACGCGGCGGACCTCGCGAGACGTGGCCACGGCGCGCGTCCGCCACCTCGGATCGCAGCTTCGGTTTTCTCGATGCTTCTTCTCCACCTTTGCGGTTCCGGTGGTCGACGCCTCGCGAGTACTTCGCGAGTCTCGCGAATACGTCGCGTCCCGCGCCGGGAAAAACGTTTTCGAAAAACGTTTTCGGCGCGTTTTTCCCGTACGCCGACAACTTCCCCGCGTCCGAGAACGCCTGGGTGGGCGGCTACGTCGCGCGCCGCGCGCTGAAGGACGCGGTCCTCCAGGCGGCGACCGGCGCGGTGGTCGCGTCGTCGTTCGCGGCGTCCCTTCCGCCGGCGCGGCGTTCCGCGGCGGCGGAGGCGTCGTGGTGCAGACCCAGGAACCCGGCGCGACGCCCGCGCGGCGCGGCGCGACGGGTTCCTGGGTCTGCACCACGACGCCATCACCGGGACGTGTCCCGCGCACGTCGCGGAGGACTACTTCGCGATCGCGAAGAGAGCCGAGACAGCGTCGAGGCGAGTGATTCGCGCGGTGGCGTCTGTCGCGCTCGAGTGCGACGAACTGGAACTGTTCGACGAACTCGACGCGAATGACGCGAATACGGAAGCCTCGGAATACGTCCCTTTTCTCGCGCGCGCCGGCGACGCCTTCGCCGTCTACAACCCGCGGGGCGACGTCGCGTCCGCCGCGCAGGTCACCGTCCGGATCGCGCGGGGGCTCGTGCTGGTGGACGCGCGTGACCGGTTCTTGGGATCCGGACAGGTGCCTCTGCCGACGCAAAAGTTGAAAACGGGAAAAGTTGACGCGCGCGACGACGCGTTCGCCGTCGTCGTCGCCGACGCGCCGCCGCTGGGCGCGGCGGTGGTCGTCGCGATCGAGCGCGCCAGCCTCGACCGCGTCGCTTCGGTCGACCCGTCGCTCGCGTCGACCGAGCTCGGCGCTTCCGAACACGACACACACGGCGAACACGGCGAACACGGCTCGGTGCGCCCCGAAGACGTGGGCGTGTCTTTCGACGCGAAAGGCGCGACGATTCAGTTCCCCGCGGGACCGGCGGGACCGAACCAAAAAACAGTCTTCGCGCGTCTCTCGGCGGCATCCGTCGCGTTCCCGCGCGACGAGCACTTCGGCGACGGACCGTACGTCTCGCGGTCAGCCGCCGCGCACGTGTTCGTCGTCTGGGTAGCGTCCGTGCTCGGGTACGTCGTCGGCGACGTAGGCGCGGGCGCCGTCCTCGCCGCCGCGCGTCGAGCGGTGAAAACCTCGCGCGACCGCGACGGCGTCTTCGCGTTCGTGAAACGGGCGACGGGAAAACGAAGGCGACGTTTTCGCGAAAACGGCGACTGGATGCGCTCGTGCTTCGTCTCCCTCGCGGCGTCGGCGCGTCGGCGCGCGCGCGATTTCCGCGACTTCCGCGTATCGGCACGCCAGTCGACCTTCTCGTTTGTCGGGCTTTTTGCAAAAAGCTTCTCGACGTCGTCGCGCACGCCGGCTCGCCGCGGTTTGCGGTTCGACGACAAATCCTTCGTCGTCTCGGACGACGACGACGACGCGAAGAAAGCGTCGAATACGAACTCGCGAATACCTCATCACGAGACGCGCTTCGCGAGCGACGAGACGCGCCTCGCGTTCGCGTTCGCCGCCGGCGCCGCGTTCCCGCTGGTCGTGTGGTCGCCCGGCATCGTGTCGCACGCGGCGTACCGCGCGCTTCTCGACGAGGGGCTCAAACGAACGGGGGCGTTTCTCAAACTCGGCGTGCCCTTCGGGGCGGTCACGAGGGGCGCGATCGCGTTCGCGCGCGTTCCGAGACGCGAGAAACCGTCACGCGACGCGATGGGTATCCCCCGCGCGCGAGGCGTTTGCGTTTCTTTCGCGCGCGCCGCCGGCGCGTACCTCTCGCTCGCCACCGCGGCGACGTGCGGCTTCCTGCTCGTGGCCACGTCTGCGCCTTGGCTCGACGCGAGGCCTCTGCTGGCGCCCGCGGGCGCCGAGCCCGTGTGCCGCCGGGGCGCCGTGTTTTCGGAGTGCGCGTTCGCGTACGGCGGCGGCGTCGGCGGCGGCGGAGACGACGCGCCCTCCGCGCTTCTCGTCGTCCGCGACGTCTTCGCCGACGGCGGCGCCCAGCGTCGCGTCGAGTGGGTCGCGACGGCGCCGCTCGATTCCGAGATCGTCGCGCGCGTCGCGTGGCGCGAGGGTACCGAGGGCACGGATTCGACGATCGGCTCGCTCCGAGTGGACGACGGTGTCGGCGGGTTCGCGACGACGCGAAAACCGCGCATCCTCGACGCGTTTCGAAAAGGGTGGTCCGTCGCGGCGCGCTCGGTCCCGTCCGGAAGGTTCGTCGAATTCGTATCGCGAATTCGTATCGCATCTTCAGACGAACCGAGCGCGTTGCGGTCTGAACCGTCCTCCGAAAAGCGAAAAGCGAAAAGTCGTTCCCGTTTCGGGTTGGTCTTCGAGCGCGGCGGCACGTCTGTGTTTTTGGCGCCCACGTTCGCGTCTTTCGGCGTGCACCGCAACGCGCTCTCGGACGACGGCCACGGCCTCGGCGCGCACGGCGCCGGCGCGCGCGACTTGTCCGACGCGCGGCCCGGGCGCCTCGCGTTCCGACTGATTGTTCCGACTGATTCGACAGCAGACGACGTGACGACATCATACCTTCGGCGCATCGCCGCGGTGGTCGCGAGGCCCCCGGTCGCCGTGCGCGTGCCGCGCGGCTGCGCGCGGACCTCCTGGTCGCCGTTCGCCGCGGCGGCGCCGGCGGAGACGCGCGTGCTGCAGACGGATGCGGACGGAGCGGCGGATTCGTGCGCGCTTCGGTTCCGCGTGCAGAACGTCGGGTCGGGGGCGATGACCGCGGATGGGCTGGCGCGCGCGGTGGGCGGGGACGTGGCGATGGACCCGCCCACGGTGCCGCCGGGGGGGCTGGCGCACGCGCGGTGGGACAGAGCGTGCTGAGCGCGCTGAGAGCGAGGAATCAAAAAGGGAACCGTGTGTTAACCTTATGTAGTCTACTTTCGTAGAATTGAACCGTGCGTGCCGACGCGCGTCGATTCATGAGTGCCGCGTCGAATCGCTCGCCCGGGAAAAGATGACGTGGTTCGTCGTGTCGGGCTTTCGACTGCCGAGCGCTCGCTCGACGCCACAGCCCCCCGCGCCCCGTGGTGATGTTGGCGGCACGCGGTGCGTGCCGCCGGGCATCCTCGCGATGGATCACGGCGTTCGGCGGTCGACCCGACGTCGTCGTGGACGCCGCGGGCGCGCCCGCCCCGCGCTTTAGCGCGCCGGAGCCGGGACCTCGCGATCGGTCTCGCGCCGGTCCCCGCCGCGCGTTCGCCGCGCACTCCGCGGCGTTGGGCGAGGACCTCGCCGAGGACGACGAGGCGTTCGCGAGGGTGGAGCCCTTTTCGCTCGTGAAGGACGAGCTCGGGGCGATCAGCGAGCGCATGCGACGCGCGGTGACGTCCGAGGTGCCCGCGCTGAAGACCGCCGCGGAGTACTTCTTCCGCACGGGATCGGAGGGCAAACGCGTGCGGCCGACGGTTTTGCTGCTCATGGCGAGCGCGCTGGGGGAGACGCCGAGCGCCGGGGGCGCGTCGAGCGCCGGTGACACGTTTCGGAACGACGCGGGTGCGACAGCCGACGCGAACGCGGAGGCGACGGACGACGCGCGCGTGCCCGATCACGCGCCCGCGCACGTCGTCCCGACCGCCACGCGGCGCAGGCAACAGCGTTTGGCGGAGATCACGGAACTGATTCACGTCGCGTCGTTGCTCCACGACGACGTCATAGACGGAAGCGCGACGCGGCGCGGTCTGAAGGCGCTCAACCTGGAGGTGGGCAACAAGCTCGCCATCCTCGCGGGCGACTTCCTGCTCGCGCGCGCCTCCGTGACCCTCGCGTCGCTCAGAGACGTCGAGGTGATCGAGCTCCTGTCGCGCGTGCTCGAGCACCTGGTGACGGGCGAGGTGATGCAGATGACGGCGCGCGCCGACGACCTGGTCAGCTTCGAGCACTACACCCGCAAGACGTACTTGAAGACGGCGAGCCTGATCGCCAACTCGAGCAAGGCGGTCGCGATTCTGGGGGGGCACACAGGCGACGGCGAGACCGCCGCCGCCGCGTACGCGTACGGGAAACACCTGGGCTTGGCGTTTCAGTTCCAGGATGACGTGCTGGATTTCACCGGGAGCGGGTCCATCCTGGGGAAGCCCACGCTGGGCGACTTGCGGGAAGGCATCGCGACGGCGCCCGTGCTGTTCGCGGCGGAGGAGTTCCCGGGGCTCCGGGACCTGATCGGGAGGCGGTTCAAACAAGAAGGGGACGTGGAGCGAGCCGCGGCGTGGGTCAAGCAGTCGCAGGGCATCGAGAAGACCAAGCACTTAGCCCGGCGGCACGCCGCGGAGGCGGCGGCGGCGATTGACGCGTTGCCGCCGGCGGAGACGAGCCAAGGACGGCGCCGGACGCAGCTCGAGTGCAGACGCGCGCTGAAGGAGCTCGCCAGGGTGGCGGTCGAACGAATGAAATAGCCGAACGAATGAAATGTGTACACTGTCCGCGCGTGCGCCTCATCGTATTCGCTCGTGCGCCTCATCGGTCGAGATCCATCCCGCGCGCCCTCGGAGGTTCCTCCGCCTCCGAGTCGTTCAACAACGACGAGACGTCGGCGCGTTTGCGCTTCTCCCCCGCCGCCTCGACGAGCTCGGCGTTTTTGTTTTTTTTCGCCGCATCCCTCGAGCCGTGTCCTCCCGTGTCCTCATCCGCGCGGTGCGTCTCTCGCGTTCCAACGGCGTTCTCCAACTGCGTCTCCTGCGTCTCCAACGGCGTCTCCTGCGCCTCGAGCTGGCGCCTCTCGCGCTCGCGCCACCGCCGCGTCCTCGTCTCGATCACGAGCGTCGCCTCGGGATCCGGCGCGA
>Ga0181559_10003203_pt1 | contig 16114 bp, 17 predicted proteins | sample 011ome_21_FD_133752 | JGI IMG/M metagenome (GOLD analysis project Ga0181559, IMG submission 133752) | Coastal salt marsh microbial communities from the Groves Creek Marsh, Skidaway Island, Georgia - 011508AT metaG (megahit assembly) | ecosystem: Environmental > Aquatic > Marine > Intertidal...
AAGAAAGAATTTATCCAAATTTAATAGATCCCAGTAAATTGCATAATGATCTTCTGTAATTGGAAGATTTTTTGTAAAAAAAAGATCAATTATCCTTTCTTCAACACTTAATTTTTTGAAATCGGATATCTTGCCAGAAAAAATCTTAGCTTGTATTGGCTTATCATCAAATTTTTCACTAGTTATAACAACGTCAATTTTGCTATTTGACTTGATATTTTTAGGAACTCCTCTGACAGTAAGAATATTCTGATCTTTCAATGAGGCTCTTACAACACCCCCGTTTAATTTCTTTAATATATTTGCTTCATAAATATTTCCTATTATTGGGGGATTCGTTTCAGACCAACAAATATACTTTAATAATTTTCTGTTTTTTACTTCTGCTATTCTTATTTCGCCAGCACATTTATCTACTAAGATGAAATGTTCTTCTATTTTATCTAACATTATTAAATTGGTATCCAATGGATAACAAAGCCCTATACAATTCAGCTAATGGTAACCCCATTACATTACTGTATGATCCAGATAAAAAATTTATAAATGATGCTGCTACACCTTGTATAGCATATCCACCTGCCTTGCCATGCCACTCATTTGTTCCAAGATAGTATTTTATCTCTTCGTCATGAAGTCTTTTGAATTTTACAATAGATACTACAGTTTTAACTTTAAGAGTTTTTTCTGGTGAATGAATAGCAAAACTTGTTAATACTTTATGCCTTCTTCCAGAAATCATTTTTAAACAATCTTCTGCCATACTAATATCATTTGTTTTAGGTAAAATTCTTCTTCCCAAAGAAACAACGGTGTCAGCAGTCAATATTATTGAATTAGTGTAATCTGCATGAAAAGTTAGATTTTTTTCAACAGCCATTCTTTTTACATAATGTAATGGTAATTCTTTTTTTAGACTAGCCTCATCAATATTAGGTGAAATAACCAAATTAGGTTTTATACCTATCTGTTTCAAAAGATCTAAACGTCTTGGTGATGCAGATCCAAGTATAAAATGTTGGTTACGATTAGCTTTGTCCATAAAACAAACTTAAGGTTAGTAACTATTTAAATCTAAAAGTAATTCTTCCTTTTGTTAAATCATAAGGAGTCATTTCTACGTTTACTCTATCTCCAAGTAAAACTCTTATTCTATTTTTTCTCATTTTACCACTTGTATGAGCTAAAACTTCATGATCATTATCTAGTTTTACTCTAAACATTGCGTTAGGCAATAATTCTTCTACAATGCCTGAGAATTCTATAACACCTTCTTTAGCCATTTAACCTCTTTTTTAAGTTTGTATCACTAATCTCACCATTATTAAAAAATAGTCAAGATTTTTGTCATAATTCATCATTTATTGTTAATTCGCATTGCTACAGACATTGCATGAGCATCAAGGCCTTCTGACTTTGCAAGAGCAACAACATTTTGACCAATTTCACAAAGATTCTTTTCATTAAACTCTACAATAGTTGTTCTTTTAAAAAAATCTATAACACCAAGACCACTTGAAAACTTTGCTGTACCGTTGGTAGGTAAGACATGGTTCGGTCCTGCGATATAATCACCAACAGCTTCTGGAGTAAAATGTCCAACAAAAATAGCACCTGCATTTTTAATTTTACCAACTAAACTTTTTGCATCCTTAAACATTAATTGTAAATGCTCAGGAGCAATAAAATTTACCCATTCTATTGCCTCATTTATATTTTCAACAATTATTATAGAACCAAAATCAATCCATGATGAGCTTGCAATTTTTGCACGGGGTAAATTCTTTAGGAGGTTTGTTACGCTAATTTCTACTTTATGAGCTAAAGCAATATCATCAGTTAATAAAATAGCTTGTGCCTGCTCATCATGCTCTGCTTGAGAGAGCAAATCAATTGCAACATGATCAGGATTAGCTGTTGAATCAGCAACAATTAAAACCTCAGAAGGGCCAGCAATAGAGTCAATTCCAACTTTTCCAAATACCTGTCTTTTTGCTTCCGCTACATATGCGTTACCTGGTCCTACTATTTTATTTACTGGTGAAATTGTCTCTGTGCCGTAAGCAAGTGCTCCAATAGCATGTGCTCCCCCCATACAAATAAAGTCCGTAACTTCTGCAACATGAGCAGCTGCTAAAACAATAGATGATTTTTTTAAATCTGAAATAGGGCTGACCACAACTCTTCTTTTAACCCCTGCAACAAATGCAGGAATTGCGTTCATTAAAACAGAAGATGGATATATAGCCTTACCACCTGGAACATAAAAACCTGCTGCCTCGATTGGACTATAATTTAAACCAAGTTTTATATCAATTCCATCCTTATAACCTATATTTTTGGGAATTTGATATTCATGGAATTCTTTAATTCTTTGAGCAGCAAGGTTTAAAGCGTTCTTCTCTTCTTTTTTAAGATTTGTATAAGCCTCTTCTAAAACACTTTTAGAAACAAATAATTCTCTTATTTCGTTAAGTTTGATTTTATCAAAATTTTGAACAAACTTTTTTAGTGATAAATCTCCATTACTTCTAACTTCTTCAATGATATCAAAAACTATTTTATAAAGGTCTTCTTTATGGTTTTGACCTCTATTAAGCAAAACATTTAATTTTTTTTTGAAATTTTTATCTTTGGTTTTTAATATTTTTGAAGAAATATTAGCCATTTATAACTTCTCCAACCTTATCAATCCAGACTTGAATTGTTTGGGTGTTTGTTTTCATAAAACTTCTGTTTATAGCTAAACGTGTGGAAACTTTACAAATTTCTTCTACCTCTACAAGTCCATTGGCAGTCAATGTATTACCAGATTCTACTAAATCAACTATCCTTCTACATAAACCCATTGAGGGAGCTAATTCCATTGCTCCATTTAATTTTATACATTCTGCATGAACACCCCTAGCCTCAAAGTGTCTTCTTGTTGTATTTGGGTATTTTGTAGCAACTCTTACATGGCTCCAAGTTCTTGGATCTTCATTTAACACAACCTCTTTTTGAGCTGCCACAACCATCCGACAATTACCTACGTTTAGATCTAAAGGAGAATAAACTTCTGAGTGATTAAATTCGGAAAGAACATCACTTCCAACGAATGCCATTTGTGCAGCGCCATAAGCTAAAAAGGTGACAACATCAAATGAACGTACCCTTATTATATCTATATTATTAATATTCGTTGAGAACCTTAATTTACGATCTTTATTATCAAAAAAAGATTCTTCAGGAATAATACCAACTTTTGATAAAATAGGTAAAACCACATTTAATATCCTACCTTTGGGCAAAGCTATTGTAAATTTAGTATTAGAGTTCATATCAAGTGCCCATTAAACATTATGCTTAGGTTTTAATTTGGTTGGCCAAGGTATATCAATATCTTCGATTAAAACAGTTATTTTTTCACAATTTAAAATAATTTCTATAGAGTTAGAAAACTGTAAAAATATTTTATTTTCTTTATGAGTTATAGCTAAAAGACTAAGAAATGGTATATCAATATTGTAATTTTTAAAATTGATTGCATTAACATTTTTAATTTGCAAACCACACACTACTCTAAAACAAACTTGATCTTCTTTTTTAGACTTTTTATCTTCTTTTTCCCAACAATACCTAGATAAAGTTGCGAGAAATAATTCTTTGTTTTCATCAAAAAAAAATTCTTCTTTTGATAAGATTGCATCCTGACATAGATATGAAATTATATTTAAATCATCTTCTGTTGAGGCTGTTAACTTAATTTTTTCTTCAATAGTCAAAAATGCACCTTTATATACGCTAAATAATTTATATGGATCTTCTTATATCAGCCCCAAGATTTGATAATTTATCTACTAAATTTTCATATCCTCTATCTAAATGATTTATACCATCAACCTCGGTTGTTCCCTGTGCAACTAAACCACCTAAAATCAAACTCATAGAAGCTCTTAAATCTGAAGCCATTACTTTTACTGCTTTTAAACTTTTTATACCTCTCACAGTTGCTTTCTGTTTATTAACAGATATTTTTGCTCCCATTCTAATTAATTCTGGCACATGCATAAATCTATTCTCAAAAATGTTTTCCACTATTTCACTCGTTCCATCTGCTATTGACATTAATGTCATGTATTGTGCTTGAAGGTCAGTGGGGAAACCTGGATGTTCTTCTGTAATAACGTCGTAAGGCGATGGTCTCTTAAAAGATGAAATATTTACGGAGTTTTTATAAATTTCAATTTTACTCCCTGTTTTTTTAAGAACTCTAAAAAAAAACTCTAAATTATTTGGAATAATATTTTTGATTTCTATGTTACCCAGAGTAATACTTGAGGCTATAGCAAACGATCCAGCCTCTATCCTGTCAGCAACTACATGATGCTTGATTGCATTTAACTTTTTTACTCCATTAATAATAATTGTATTCGTACCAGCACCAATAATACTAGCACCGGCTTTATTCAGGCAATCAACAAGATCAACAATTTCTGGCTCCTTAGCTGCATTAGAAATTACTGTTTGTCCTTTTGCTAAAACGGCTGTCATTATTGCACTTTCAGTGGCTCCTACTGAAATTTTAGGAAAATTAATTTTACCACCTCTTAGACCTTCAGAAGGAACAGAACCAATGATAAAGCCTGAATCAAAATTTATATTGGCTCCTAATGCTTCCATTACCATTACATGTAAATCTATTGGTCTACTTCCAATTGCACACCCTCCAGGAAGAGGGACTTTTGCTAACCCTTGGGAAGCAAGTAATGGTCCTAAAACAAGGATTGAAGCCCTCATTTGTCTTACCAGGTCGTAAGATGCTTCATTTTTCTGAGCAACCCCATTAAATTGAACTTGACCGTTTTCCCAGCGTGTTTGAATTCCTAAATCGTTTAGCAATTCTAACATCAACCTTGTATCAGCAAGATCTGGGACATTTGATAATGTAAAATCCTTATTTATAATTAGAGATAAGGCCATTAAAGGCAGTGCAGCATTTTTAGCTCCACTTATACTAACAGTTCCGCAAAGTTTGTTTCCACCAGTTATAAAAATTCGTTCTTTGTTATTATTAATGAAACTATCCATGATAATGTTTTTTAGGACTTAACATCTAAATCCAACCTTGGAATACCTATTTTGGCTGTTCTTTTACCAATAATCTTTTGATTATCTCTTTCTACAATTTGCTTTTTTCTTAATTTCAAATTTTTCTTCAGTGATGCAGATAATTCTTCGTTTTTAATATCTTTTTTTATCATATGTAAAAATACTTACTCATTTAATCTATATTGAAAATAAATATAATTCGTTATTATATAATAATAAAAAAACTTGTCATTAATGAAAACATAATTAAGTTATAATTTAAATAGTGCCGTCATAGCTCCAGCGGTAGAGCGCGTCATTGGTAATGACGAGGTCACTGGTTCAAATCCAGTTGACGGCACCAATAATAATATTAAATTATTGAGATCTAAGCGAACCTGATAGTTTTAAGTCTATAAGATTAATCAGATCGGAACTAATTTTTTCTAAGTCTTCGTCAGTCAAAGTTTCTGTATGCGGTTGAATAGTGACTTTAATAGCAATAGATTTTTTACCGTTTGGAATATTTTTCCCTTTGTAAATGTCAAAAATTAAAACATCTTTTATTAAATCTTTATTACTCAATTTTGCGATCTGAACTATTTTTTCAGCAGGAGTAGTTTCATCAACCAAAAATGCAAATTCTCTTGTTAGGGCCTGTAAAGGTGAAAGCTTTAACATTGGCCTGGAAACTTTTACTTTCTTAGGTAGAGGAATGTTTTCATAAAAAATTTCAAAGCCCAAAATAGATTTTTCAAAACCATAATAATCAATAATTTGCGGATGAATTTCACCTATATTAGCAATATGTTTTTGACCGAGTTTTAGTACTGCACTTCTTCCGGGGTGAAAATAACTTGGAGAACTCTCATGTATTTGAAGACTATTTATATTTAAACCAATTACTTCTAGTGTTTTCAGAACATCCATTTTAATATCATAAAAATCAAACTCTTTGGGTTCACTTTTCCAATCTCTTATAGATTTATTGCCTAATCTTAAACCTGATATAGTGCTAATCTGTTCCTCTGGTTTATCACCTTTAAAAATTGGACCTACCTCAAAGAAAGATAATTTATCAATACCTGCATTAAGGTTTCTTTGTGCCGCGACTAATAATGTAGGAAGAATAGATGGTCGCATATGAGTTAATTCAGAAGAAATTGGATTAACCAAAACAAGCTCTTTAATGCCTCCATTAAACTGTTTTGCTAGAACCTCATTTAAAAAAGAAAAAGTTATAACCTCGCTATAGCCTCTAGTTGCTAGTGTTTTAGAAGCAACAGATACTTGTCGATGTTTTGAATTAAATGCAGGTTTGGCTATATAATTGTTTCTTGGTAATTTAGTAGTTGGTATGTGGTCATAACCATTGATCCTGATTATTTCTTCAACAATATCTGCAATACCATCAATATCAGGTCTCCATGAAGGTGGAAACACTTTCCAAACTCCCTTTTCATCATGTATCTTAAAGCCTAATTTCTTGAGTATTGAATAAGATAATTGATGATCAATTTCAACACCTGATAATTTATAAGTTATATTAGGATCAAAATTAAATGATTTTAAATCTTTTCCTAAATCAAATTTAACAATTTTACTACAAGAACCACCACATATTTTATTAACCATTGAAGCTGCGTAGTGCATAACTAATTCTGGAGAATCGTAATCTAAACCCCTTTCAAATCTATATCTAGCATCAGAATTTAGGTTTAACTTTCTACCAGTATTGGCTATTGATGTAGGATCAAAAATTGCAGCTTCCAAAAACATTTTTGTTGTATTTTCGTTTACTCCAGTTCTTGCCCCCCCCATAATTCCAGCTAAGTCATCAATGCCGTGTTCGTCAGATATTACTAACATTCCTTCATCTAACTCATACTCAATACCATTAAGAGCAAAAAATTTTTCTTTCTTATTGGATTGTTTAATTGTTAAGGTATTTCCAACTATTTTATCAGCATCATAGGCATGCAAAGGCCTTCCTATATCAATCATTATATAATTTGTTATATCAACTAAGGATGAAATTGGACGTAGGTCTACGGCTAACAGTCTTTTTTTCAACCAATCTGGAGATTCTACATTAACTAAATTTTGAAAAGATCTTCCAAATATTTTAGGGCAAAGATTTTGTTTCTCTTTTTCTAAATCTATTTTCCAATCTATTAAACTTTCAAATTCTCCTTCAATTTCTTTGACCTCTAAATCTTTTAGAGTGCCAAGCCCTGCTGCGGCTAAATCTCTTGCAATTCCTCTTACTCCTAGGCAATCTCCTCTATTCGGTGTAATTTCAATTTCAATTATAGGGTCACTTAGATCCATAATATCAACAATTGGCACTCCTACTTTTGAAGATTCTGGTAATTCAATAATACCTTCATGATTATCTGACAATGTTAATTCTTTCTCAGAACATAACATTCCCTCTGAGGACACACCCCTAATTTTTGTTTTTTTTAATGTTAGATTGATACCGGGAACATAAGTATTTATGTTAGCAAAAACAGCAATCATCCCAGCTTTAACATTAGGAGCTCCACAAACTACATTAAAACTATTATTCCCATCAAATACTTTACACAAATTTAGTTTGTCAGCATTTGGATGACTTTTTACCTCTAGAACTTTTACTGAAATAAAATCCTTAAGTTCATCGGCTAAATTTATCACTGAAGCTACTTCTAGGCCAAGTTTAGGTAAAGTATCTACTATTTCATAAATGTTTTTGTCTGTTTGGAGGTGGTCAAGCAACCAATGCCATGTAAATTTCATGAAAAAACACCATTTAAGCCAGAATGCAAACTTGGGTTATCAACTGGTATAAAGCCATAATGTTTCAACCATCTCAAATCACTGTCATAAAATGGTCTTAAATCAGGAATACCGTATTTTAACATGGTTAATCTCTCTAGACCCATTCCAAAAGCAAAGCCCTGATATTTTGAAGGATCTATACCTACTCCTTGTAGGACACGAGGATGTACCATTCCAGATCCTAAAATTTCTAGCCAGTCTTCTCCGCTTCCTATTGATAGGCTTCCATCTTTTTCTTTTTTACAGCCAATATCAACTTCTGCAGAAGGTTCAGTAAATGGAAAGTAACTAGGTCTAAAACGAACTGGCAAATTCTCTTCATTAAAATATGTTCTACAGAATTCAATTAAACAACCTTTTAAGTGTCCCATGTTAATATTTTTACCAAGAACAAGTCCTTCACATTGATGGAACATTGGTGAGTGAGTAGCATCATGATCGGATCTATAAGTCCTTCCAGGTATGATATACCTAATTTCATCAAAATTTTCTAAATCAATTTTTTCCATTGTTCTAATTTGTACTGGACTAGTATGGGTTCTTAAAACTTTCCTATTCCCATTTTCATCTGGATGAAGATAAAAAGTATCATGTTCTTGTCTAGCAGGATGTTCATAAGGAATATTTAATGCTGTAAAATTATAGTAGTCTGTTTCAATATCTGGGCCTTCAACAATTGAAAAACCCATATCAGCAAATATTGCACACAATTCTTCAATTGTCCTTGATAGGGGGTGCAAAGAACCAGTTTCATTTTCATACGGCGTTAATGTAACATCGATTTTTTCTGTAATTAATTTTTCATTAAGTATCTGAGTTTTAAAAAAAGATTTTTTTTCAAGAATTAAATTATTTACTTTATCTTTAATATCATTGATTAAAGCTCCTATTTCTTTTTTAGAAACCTCATCATATTCTCTTAGATTTTTTAGATAGGATGTTATAGTCCCTTTTTTACCAAGACTATTAATTCTTATGTTTTCTAAATCATTTAAGTCTTTGCATAGAGAAATTGAATTAGTTATTTCATCTGATAACTTTAAAAGTTTTTCTTTCAATTCAGAAATCATAATAAAATTCAAACCTAATTTAAGAAAAGATCCAATTAATCAATTGGATTAATGAACTGTAAATAAATTTACGCGATTGAAGATTTAGCTTTAGTAACCAATTCTTGAAAAGCTAATGGTTCATATACTGCAATGTCAGCTAATATCTTTCTATCTATATCAATCCCAGCTAACTTTAAGCCATTCATAAACTTAGAGTAGTTTAGACCATACATGCGTGACCCAGCGTTAATTCTTTGTATCCATAAACCTCTAAAAGTTCGTTTTTTGTTTCTACGATCTCTATAAGAGTATTGACTGGCCTTTTCTACAGCTTGAGTTGCTACTGTGAATAAATTCTTTCTGGCACCATAGTAACCTTTAGCAGCTTTTATAACCTTTTGGTGTCTAGCATGAGTTGTAACACCTCTTTTAACTCTAGCCATAAATAACCTCCCTAAGCGTATGGTAAAAACTGTTTAACGATTTTAGCATCTGAGTCATTCAGTATCATTGTACCACGTGCCTGTCGTTTCATTTTTTGAGATCTTTTACGTAAATTATGACTCAAAAAAGCTGGACTTCCCTTAACTTTACCTGAAGCTGTTAAGCTAAATCTTTTTTTTGCACCACTCTTAGTTTTCAATTTAGGCATAATTATCTCGTATTTTTAAATTTATTAAATGCTTATACATAAGCATGAACAAGTTCGCAACACAAAGTTTAACATAATTAAAAATTTAATTTTTTATTTAGGAGCTAAGACCATTACCATTTGTCTTCCCTCTAACTTTGGGATCATTTCAACTTTACATAATTCTTCAGTATCGTCCTTTACTCTATCTAGAACTGTAGCACCTAGAGTTTGATGAGCCATTTCTCTTCCTCTAAACCTAAGTGTTACTTTTACTTTATCACCATTTTCTATAAACTTTTTTACTTGTTTCATCTTTACAATAAAGTCATTGTTATCAATATTTGGTCTTAATTTAATTTCCTTAACCTCAATGATTTTTTGCTTTTTCCTAGCTTCGTTTTTTCGCTTCTGAGCTTCATATTTATATTTACCATAATCAAGTATTTTACAAACAGGTGGCTCAACATTAGGTTGAATTTCTACTAGATCTAAATTTAATCTTTCTGCTATCTTTAAAGCTTCCATTATTGGGATCACTCCCAGTTGTTCTCCATCAGCACCTATACATCTTACGTTTTCGGCTCTTATCAAATCGTTAATTCTAGGTCCATCCTGATTTGGAGGAATATTATTTAAACCTACTATATGAAAATCTCCTCTAAAAGTTTGAATTTGTTACTATTACAACATTTTAATAGTAAATGTTAATGTTATTTAAAATATTAATTAACAAATGAATTATTTAAGCGCCCAAATAATATTATACCATATCAGGAGCCAAACATTTAGAAGAAACATTTGCTACAAACTGTTCTAATTCGAGTACTTCTTGGTTTTTTGATCCTAAGTATCTGACTGCAACAGTTTTATTCTCTTTTTCTTGATTACCAATAACTATAATTATTGGAATCGCATTATTAGAATGTTCTCTAATTTTATAACCAATTTTTTCATTTCTAATATCAATCTCATTTCTTATACCATTTTTGTCTAAGTATTCCTTAATTTCTAGAATATAATCATTAACAGAATCAACGATTGAGCAGACAGCAACCTGAGTAGGAGCAAGCCAGAATGGCATTCTTCCAGAATATTGTTCAATTAAAATTCCTATCCATCTTTCCAAGGAACCTAAAATCGCTCTGTGCAACATGACAGGATGTTTTTTCTGACCATCTGCATCAATATAATAAGCATCCAATCTTTCTGGCAAAACAAAGTCTACCTGAAGGGTACCACATTGCCAGTCTCTTCCTATTGCGTCTGTAAGAACAAATTCTAATTTAGGTCCGTAGAAAGCACCTTCTCCAGGATTAAGTGTAAAGTTTATACCTGCAGCCTTAATAGCTTTTAAAAGTGCTTCTTCTGCTTTGTCCCAAGTTTGATCATCACCAGCTCTTATTTCAGGTCTATCTGAAAACTTTACTTTTAGTTCAGCAAAGCCAAAATCTTTGTATATTTGTTGGAGTAATTCACAAAAATTTACACATTCTTCAGTGATTTGTGAATTCATACAAAAAATATGAGCATCATCTTGAGTAAATTGCCTCACTCTCATTATGCCGTGCAATGCGCCAGAGGGTTCGTTTCTGTGACAAGATCCGAATTCAGCCATTCTAATTGGTAAATCTTTATAAGATTTTAATCCTTGTTTATAAATTTGTACATGTCCAGGACAATTCATTGGTTTTAAGGCTAAAACTTTTTCATCATCACCTTTAGCCATAAACATATGTTCTTGAAATTTATCCCAATGACCAGATTTTTCCCACAATGTTCTATCTATCACTTGTGGAGTTTTAACCTCCTCATATGATTTACTTAGTTTTCTTCTCATATAAGATTCAATTTCGAGATAGATCGACCAACCCTTTTTATGCCAAAAAACAGATCCGACAGCCTCTTCTTGAAGATGAAATAAATTTAATTCCTTTCCAATTTTTCTATGATCCCTTTTTTCAGCTTCTTCAATCATTAAAAGGTAATTTTTTAAGTCCTTATCATTAAGAAAAGCTGTCCCATATATTCTTTGCAAAACAGGATTTTTACTATCTCCTCTCCAATACGCACCAGCTAGTTTTGTTAATTTAAAGGAATGTCCTAATTTCTTTGTAGAAGGAGAATGTGGCCCCCTACACAAATCAATAAAATTTCCCTGTCTGTAAAAGGTAACTGTTTCGTGACCAGGAATTGCGTTAACTAACTCAACTTTAAATTTTTCATTATTTTTTTCGAAAAAACTGAGTGCTTCTCCCCTAGTCCAAACCTCTCTTGTTATTTTTTCATCTCTATTTACTATTTCGTGCATTCTTTGTTCAATAATTTCTAGATCAGTTAGATTAAATTTCTTTTCTCTATAAAAATCATAATAGAAACCATTTTCTATAGATGGACCAATTGTAACTTGTGTTTCAGGAAAAAGTTCTAAAACTGCTTCTGCCATAATATGTGCAGCATCATGCCTTATTAGATCAAGACACTCTATATTTTTAGAGGTTAATATAGCAACAGAACTATCTTTCTCAATCAGTCTGTTTAGATCCCAAAGCTCTCCATTTACTTCAGCAATAAATGCATCTGCTGCTAATCTTGGTGAAATTTCTTCGGCTATCTGTAAAGATGTAACAGGATTTTTATAATTTTTTTTATCTTCATTGGGTAGGGTAATTGTTAGCATTTTATTAAGTATTTAGATTGTTATATAAATTATTCAATTTGCGGCCTTATATTCTGCAATACATTGTTTGTATAAAGATAATGTCAATTTGCACATTCTATCATGGCTAAAATTTTTAGACACGACTTTTTTTGAGTATTCTGCCATTTTTTGTCTATCATTTTTTTTCAAAGATAGAGCAAAAGAAATTTTCTCAGCAAGACTTTCTACCTTTACTGGAACAGCTAAAAACCCATTTTGCCCATCAATAATTGTTTCGGTAGCACCACCATGGTCAAAGGCAATTGGAATTTTTCCTAATGCTTGAGCCTCTAGGATAATTCGACCAAACGGTTCAGGTGTTATGGAAGGCATAACCACCAAATCACCTAAAAGTAAAGCTGCTTGTATATCGTTAGTGGATTTTGCCAATTTTACTTTCGTTTCTAACTTGAGTTTAATTATATGATTTATTAAAAGTTTTTGAAATTGTTGGCTTCCGTCACCCGCGCCAATTAATACACATTGAAAATTTTGTTGGACCAAAGATAATGCCCTAATCAATTCCATATACCCCTTCCACATAGCAGGTCGAGCAGCCATGATAATAACTGGAATATTATCTTTTAAGTTTAAGACCTTAGATTGAGCAATGATTCTTGCCGGCATTATATTGTTTGAATTAAAAAGATCTAAATCAACACCCCTATGAATAACTGTAATCTTCTTTTTTATGCTAGGACTAGGAAATGATTCCATTATACTTTTTTCAATATGTTTTGAAATCGCAATTATTGCATTCCCTTTAGTTAAAACACTATTATAATATTTTTTAACAAAATTTGTTTTTCTAAATCTCATATGAACAGAGGTAATTACAGGCACATCTAAAATTGATGCTAAAGGTAACGTTATCCAAGCAGGTGCTCGTGAACATAAATGAATAAGGTCAACGTTCTCTTTTTCTAAAATCAATTTGACCTGATTTCTAATTTTAGGCCATCTTAGCGGGTTCTTTGAATTGACATTTAATTCATAATGTATGGTTCCATTTCTTTTAAGTTGAGAAACCATATGTCCTCCGGAAGAAATGACTATTGATTTAAAACCATTCTCATTTAGAGCTTTTGAAACTTCAACCACACCCCTTTCAACACCACCAGTATTTAAAGCTGGTAATATCTGAGCTATAGTATATTTTTTTTTATTCATTTTAATTTAACCTTAGGCATAGTAGAACAAGAATGACGAAATTCATAAAAACCCCACATGGTTCAACCATAGCATACAACAAAATCAAAGGGGAAAAAGTTGGCATAGTTTTCCTAAGTGGTTTTAACTCAGATATGCAAGGAAAAAAAGCTTTATATATTGAAAAATGGGCAAAAAAAAATAATCACAGTTTTTTAAGATTTGATTATTCAGGTCATGGACAATCATCTGGAAAGCTTAACCAAACTTGTTTTTCAGACTGGTACAACGATGCACAATTCATAATTAACAGTGTTACAGAGAAAAAACAAATATTAATAGGATCATCAATGGGTGGTTGGATAATGTTAAAATTAGCTAAAAAAATGCCTGAAAAAGTATCTTCTATAATTGGTTTAGCTGCAGCTCCAGACTTTCCTAAAGTTTTAATTTGGGACAAAATGAATTTAAAACAAAAAAGAGAATTGATTAAAAATAAGGGTGTTTGTATTAAAAATGATTATGGGTCTGAAAACTTTTTTTCGTATGATTTTATAAAAGACAGTTTCGACAATTTAGTACTTACAGAAGATATTTTTTTCAATGGTCCAGTTTTTTTATATCACGGCATGCAAGATACTGATGTTCCTTATAATTTAAGTACTAAAATTTCCAATAAAATTATTGGAACTAAAAATATTAAAATTTTATTAGAAAAATATGGTGGACATAGACTCTCTGAAGACAATCAATTGCAAACAATCATTAATTTAATCAAACAAGTTAAAAAATTATTATAATTATAAATCTAGATATTTGTAATTTTCATGAGGATTTAGACCCACTATATGATCCTTTAAGAGACTTTTAAAAGAGGGCCTGGATTTAATTTTTAAGTACCACTCTTTAAATATCAAACTATCACCTAAATCTAATAATCCTAAATAATCCAAGACAGAAAAATTGGCAGCGGCTAACAAATCACATGATGAAATTGTTTCGGTGATCAAGAAGTCTTTATCTTTTAATAAATATTCAAAGTATTTGATATGAAATGATAAATTTTGCATAGCATTTCTAATGTTTTCACTATTTGGGATTATGTTTTCAACAACCCTTGAAAATACTTTTTCGTATATAATTGGTTCTAGAACTTCTTTTTTGAATAAAGTATCAAACCAATGATAAAGTCTATATATCTCAGCTTTATTTCTATAATCACTAGAAAATATATTAGGTTTTAAATCTAAATCCTTTATATATTCCATACATGCATTGGATCCAATAATTGGAAAATTAGTGCTATCAACTAAAACGGGTAAATGACCCGCCGGATTTATTAGTAAAAATTCATCTTGAGGTTTCCAGTAATTCTCTAACTGTGTAACATATTCAATCCTATATTCATTTAATAAAAGCCTAACAAATCTAGAAGAGGGGCATAGATGATAATGATATAGAGTGAACATTGTTTTTATATTAAATCACAGGTAAAAGCTTAGAAGTTTTTGGTAATAAATTAAGTGAATCTGGTTTAAGTTCACTTACCAATAAATTATCAAATGACAATGGACCAAGTGTAGAGATGACTAAATCTTTATCCTTGATTTTATAAAAATTAAAATCTTTATAATATTCATAATCTCCAGAGACAAAACAAATTTTTTGGCCCTCAGTTATAGCCAGTTCAAGTCCTCTTTTAACAAGTTCCTTTCCAAAACCTTTTCCTTGATAAAAAGTTCTTACTGCCAGAGGTCCTAATAAAATACATTGTATGTTGTTAACTAAAACAGGATAAAAGTTTATAGTTCCAATTACATAGGAGGGATTATTTTCCATGTAGGAAACTAATGACAAATTCTTAATGGGTGATGTTTTTCGATATAAGTAAACAGTTCTTTCAAATCTATTTTTTCCAAAAGCATTGTTTAAAATTAATGTAATCTGATCATTGTCAGTTTCTAACTGTTCTCTGGTCCTAATATTCACAGCCATGATAGTCTCATTAAAAAAATAAATATAATTGCATATACATCTATTATCTAATAAGGCAAATATTTTATCTAGGAAGTTCAGATTTTCCCATTAAATATTCATCTATAGACCTGGCGCATTGTCTACCTTCTTTGATAGCCCAAACAACAAGAGACTGCCCTCTTCTAGAATCTCCAGCTGCAAAAAATTTGTCCACAGAAGTTTTATATTCGGAATCATTAGCTTTTATATTTCCATTATTTGTCAAATCAACACCTATTTTTTGAATTAAACCTTCATGAATTGGATGGACAAATCCCATGGCTAATAACACTAAATCTACCTGAAATGAAAAATTAGATTCTTTTATCTCAGACATTTGCATTTTTCCATTTTCATCTTTTAACCATTCTACTTTAACACAATTAACTTTTGAAATTTTTCCATTATTACCTTCAAAAGATTTTGTTAAAACTGACCAATTTCTTTCACAACCCTCTTCATGAGAAGTAGATGTTCTTAATTTCATTGGCCAATTTGGCCAAGTTAAAGCTTTATCTTCTCTAACTGGGGGTTGATCAAGCAATTCTAATTGAATAACAGATTTAGCACCCTGACGATTAGAAGTTCCTACACAATCTGAGCCTGTATCTCCTCCACCTATGACTAATACGTTTTTATTTTTGGCTAAAATTTCAATTGATGGTTCAATAT
>Ga0181559_10003225_pt1 | contig 16061 bp, 11 predicted proteins | sample 011ome_21_FD_133752 | JGI IMG/M metagenome (GOLD analysis project Ga0181559, IMG submission 133752) | Coastal salt marsh microbial communities from the Groves Creek Marsh, Skidaway Island, Georgia - 011508AT metaG (megahit assembly) | ecosystem: Environmental > Aquatic > Marine > Intertidal...
CACGCGATGCCGGTGATGACGGTGGTGACGTTTTCGTTTAGTTGCGTGCACGAGCAGTGGTGGGAAGCCGAGAAATGGGATTCGAAACAGTGGAGTTTTAAAACGAGTAATGAGTGGATAATGGCGTTCGCGACGGTTTTATTCGGCGCGTGCATGGCGTTTGGCATGACGTTGTCCGAGTTTGAGCTGTTAAAAACCACTTCGGCGATTACGGTCATGATCATAGGCACGGCGAAAGATTTAATCACCATCGGCGCCTCGGTCGTGATTTACGGCGACGTCTTGGACGCGTACAACGTCTGCGGTTTGTTCTTATGTCTCATGGGCATCATCGGTTACAACAACTACAAGTTGCAAAAGATGAAAAAAGAAGCGCTCACGGGGAAAACCGGCGACCTCGACGACGGTTTACCTCTCCCTGTGGTCGTTTCCAAGTCCAACTACAAAGAAGACGACGAGTACGAGGACGACATATTCCACCAAACCTTCGTGAGATGATATGTATGTGTATATAGATAGATATAGATATCATGTGTAGCAACGTAGTGTAGAGAGAGAGAGAGAGAGAAGAGAACGAGATATACGTAGAATTCCTAGACGTAAATGTATTTGATTTTGCAATAGTAGCATATAGTACATCAAGCTAAACAGAAGAGAGAAGAGTCCCAAAAGTCAAGTCAAACTCGGTTTGACTTCCTCCACCATCGCCTTCGCGTTCACAAACTCCTCCTTCTCCGCGATTTTCTCCCCTTCTTCTTTGCTCGCGCTCTCCACCAACTCCTCTAAATCCACGAACGCTTTCTCCAACCTCACCGACGTATCTCGCACCATCGCTTTCGACTCTTCCAAACACTGCATCTGTTGCGAAGAAGAAGCAATCGCGTTGTTGAAATCCAAAACTTCTCGCTCGTACATTTTCTGCTCCTTGGAGAGGCGACGCAAGACGCCGGTTTTGATCTTGAGCTGACGCAAAAGCTGCTGTTGCTCTGCCGTCGTCGTCGTCGTCGTCGTCGTCATTATTCGCTACGCGCGCGTGATAATAATAGCGCTCGAGGAGGGAAGTTTGAAAATTTTTTTTCCCGAGGAGGGAAAGGCAACCTTTTTCCAACTGTTTTTTCCCCAAAATTCACTCTTTCGCGGGAGTAAATACCACACACAAAAACGATGAATACGAGTAGCTTTACGTCCGCAAAGACGACGACGACGTCTGTCTGCCGGCGTCGTTGTTTTGCGCTCGTTTCGAGGCGAATCTCCTCCTCGCGAAGAAACGCGACGACGAGAACGACGACGATGCCATCGCGATACTTTCATCGTCATCATCATCAGACGAAGAAGGTTTTCGTGGCACCGTTACGAGCGACGAAGAAAACGTTCACGTCGTTTCAAGAACTCATCGACGAGTCCGACGTTCCCGTTCTGGTTGATTTTTACGCCACGTGGTGTGGGCCGTGTAAACTGGCGAGCGAGATGTGCGGGCGATTGGCCGGTATGCCAGAGTTCAAGGATAAATTGAAATTTGTGAAAATCGACACGGAGAAGTACGCGGAACTTTCGAGTAAGTGGAAAGTCGAAGGGTTGCCGACGTTTGTGTTGTTCCACCGGGGGAAAGTTTTGGATCGGATCGAAGGGTTACCGTCGGAAGCGCAGATGAGAGACCGACTGAATTACTTCCTGCAACAAGCGAAGTAAAACTCGGAATGTTTAATATGAATATGTAAAGCAAGCGCGCGCTGCAATTCTCGGTACTTTACACACAAACTATAAAAATAAGGGTGACGATGTTATCCGCGTTTCCCTCCTTTTTTCTGTTTCTTTTTCGCCGGTGGCTCGTCTTCGTCTTCGTCGTCTTCGTCGCCAAAGACGATGTCGGGTAACGCGCCGTCTGAGTCGGAATCTTCTTCTTCCGCGGAGGCGGCTTGCTTTCTCGCGGCGGAGGACGACGCGCCAAACTTTTTCTTCTTTGGCTTTTGTTCGTCTTCTTTTACCTCCGCGTCTTTCTTCTGAGGCGCTTTCGATGGAATCCACGCGTCGTCTAAGGTTCGAAGTTTGCTAGAGTTTACCGGCACGCCAAAAGCGCCAAACTCGTCGTCCTCTCCAACTGGGGCGGCCAGTGGCGCAGATTTCTTCATCTCCTCATCCTCAGCCTCTTCTTTTGCGTCTCGAGGAGGCAGCGCGGGCTTTTTCTCTCCCGCATTTGCGGTTGCTGGTTCATGCTTTTCATCGCCATCATTCATCGCAATTTGTTTTTCTTCTTCTTCTTCTTCTTCTTCTTCTTCTTCTTCTTCTTCTTCTTCTTCGTCGTCGTCTTCCTCGCCGTCGTTGTCGTCGTCCCCCCAAGTCGGTTTCGCACCATCTTCGGCGTAATCGGCGTTATTTTTATCAGTCAACGACCACTTCACTTTTTCTTCTCTCGTCGCATCTTTCAGCGAATTACTCGCGCGCTCTAACAGAGGTGGTGCGCTTGGATGTATGAGACTTTCTAAAGTAACGCGCGCGTTCACGGAGGCCACGTCGCACGTGTTTGCGAACGAGGCGAACGTCAACGCGCTGTTTCTCGGTCGATGGGATGTCGGCGCAAGTGTTGAGGCTAACAACGCTTCGGTTTTCGCAGCTTTAAAATCATCTAGTATTTTCTTGCACGATTCATCGCGATACAAATTTGACGGTTCGATGACGTTTGATTCGTACGCAGCTGCAACGACGTCGTCAATGGCACGTCTCGCGCTTCCAGAAATTGAAGCGCCCCCGACGCGCAAAAATGTCGCTAAACATTTTAGCGCCGCGGTTGAAGTCAATACGCGATTCGTTGCGGTCAGGCCGCCGGCTAAGAGAATCTCGTTATCTATTCTCGCGGCTATTTCTCGGAGTATCTCGGGGTCTTGCTCTGTCGCGACACCGTGTGCGCCGTGTTTTTTTCTCTTTCTTTGTTGTTGCGATTGGTGCAGTCTCGCCGATGAGGCTTTGATGAAAGATGCGTTTCTAAACGTCGTCGCCGCATCTTCAATCGCGTGCATTGCGATTGAATCGCATATAAAGCTTTTCACCGCACTCGCACCTAAAGTATTCGCTAAGTTCATAGATACGTTGTATGCCGCACATCGAACAGATGCGTTCGTGACTTCCCCAGTGCGATCGTTTGCCGCGGTGTTTCGCAAGCAGTCATCCAACATCGCACACGCAAACGCACACGTCGGTGAAAACATTACTTTTGTCGCTAATATTACCGCATTCAACAATTTCAAAGCAATTTCGTGCGTGTTCGGAAGTTTTGCACTCAAACTTGGCGATGGCACACCCGGAGGAAGCCCTGGCGCTTGAGAAAGTGGCGTTCCGTTGCACTTCAAAACTCGTTTTGCGAGCTCGCAGATAGGTTGGACAGGCACACTCACTGATACCGGGAACTCTTTCAAATTCAATAACTCCTCGCACACGAGCAATATGCAGTTTAAACTATCGTGCGCGTCTTCCCTGGATGATTCTACTTTCGCTTGCACGAGAAAATCAGCGGGAAGATCGTACCCAACCGGCGTCAGCATTTTCAATCCTTTTTCAGCTACTTCTAACTTTTCAAAGCCCTCGAACGCTATTTTCGCGAGTTTATGCGCTTGAACTAAAGCAGCTCGCATAGTCGATTGCCAAATTCGAGCCATTTCTTTCGTACCACCCGACGCTCTCAACACGGATGCGAAGCATCTCGCCGCAACCGCGGGAAACGCACAGCTTCTTCTACTTTTATGACTCCCATCCCCTACATACGCTTTAATCTTGCTTTGCAAGTTCGTGACGTGTTGCTTTGCCGATCCGGGATGAGCCGCACAAATTGCGTCGATGCACTCCAACGCGCCCACTTCCAACGCTTCGTGAAACTCCGCACTTTCTCGTTGGCACTCTAATATTCCAACCACGCTTCGCAAAATCTTTCCGAAACTTTGCGACCCGTCGTGTTTTACCCCGGGCATGTGTTCAGATAAAGCCCCGGACCGCTTCGCTACACTCTCTACGCATTTTACTATGGCTAACGTCAGCTGCGCTATTCCTTCTTTGTTGTTGCTTTTCGCACCGTTTGATTCTGTCAGGCTTTTCCCAGCCTCCTTCAGCGCGCCGTCCAGATTCTGCAACGTACTCGCGAAAACCTTCGCGAACCGCTCCGTCGACGCGTTCTCTGCCACAAACTGAATCAATTTCACGCCTTGAATCGCTTCAGAAACCTCTCCCTCACTCGTCCATGTCTCCGGCCACGACGCGAGTATCCTCGCCGCGTCCGCCGCGTGCTCCGCGCACAGAGTCGAGACGCGTTCCATCTCCGTCCTCCCTTCCAACTCGCTCGCCAAGGACAACAAACTCGTTCGAGCCATCGCCTCTGCCGCGTTCATCTTGGCGACTATTCGCGCGCTCGCTCCAACAACATCGCTGCCGCTGTTGATGCTACCGCCGCCGCTGATCGTTTTCGACCTCGTCATCGTTTCCAGACACCATCGCAGCATCGAACTTCTCGACGCTTCGTTCGCTTCGCATTCGTATTCGCGCCGCTGTTGCTTCGTCGTGGCGGCTCTGACGCCCATTTTTGCTCTCTCTCTCTCTCTCTCTCTTAAAAAGAGAAGAAAAGAATAAAAAAAGAGGAAAGCGTCGCGCGGAAGAGCGACTACGGTGACCCAGATGATTCTTCTCCTGCGGCGTTGTCTCTCTCGGTATCGACAAAGCTTCGAGGCGTTTGTTTCTCTCTCTCTTTAATGTATGAGGCGAATTGGAAAAAAAAATCACTTTCAAAATCTCATCTGTCGTCGTCAGAAATAAAAACGCGGAGGAGAGGGGAGATACGCACGCGATAAAATTCGTTGAAACATGGGCGAAGGAGGCGTCCAACTCCCGCCTCGCTCGACGCGAGGTCGCCGGATGACGCGCATGCTCGAAGACGAAGACTCCGCGGACGAGGAGTTTTGGAACCAAGACGCGTTCAAGGAGGAACAGGACGACAGCGAGTACGAATCGGAGGAGGAAGTCGCGGACGTGTTCGATAAAGATTTCGACGACGAGGAGAGCAGCGAGGACGAGGAGGAGGTCGAGGTGGCGAAGGAGCGAAGGAGGAAGACGATGAAAGCGCCGGAGAGGAAAGATGGCAACGCCGCTACTGCCGCCGCGAAGAAGAAGAAACAACAACAACAACAACAACAACAACAACAACAGCAAGAAGGTGGTGGCGATGATGCGATGGAAGGAGTGGAGAAGACCGCGAGCGCCGCTGCTCCCGCGATTAAAGGACAACGACAACAACAACAACAACAGACGGCTGCGCCGGCGGTGGTCATACCGCAGGAACTTCGACTCTCGTCGCGCGCGTCCGCGAAAGAGATTCGCGAAAAGTCCGAGGCGTTGAGGAGAGAGAGGGAGTCGAGGCCGCAAATCGTGCGACCGAAGGTTGAGTACATCGTTCCAACCATGGAAGAGATGATCAAAGAGGCAAAGATTACGGAGAAGAACAATTTAATCGAGTTGGAGCACTTGTTGCACTTGGAGGAAGAGCAAAAGAAGAGGAATCAGATGACTGATAGAAAGAAGCGATACGACGGACCGGCGATTCGGCAGAGAAGTTCGAAAACCGACAAACCCGGTACGATCGTGTACGAGTTACTCCGAGGCGCGGTGTCTGAGAGAGATGCGCCGGAGTTTTATTTGAAAAATGAAAACCACGCGCCGTCGACTTCGGCGAAAGAGGAGAAAATTTGCGCGATTACCGGGTTACCGGCAAAGTATCGAGATCCAAAATCTGGTATGTATTACGCCACCATCGATGCGTTTAAGCAATTGCGATTACAATACGAGAAAAAAGAAGCTGAAGAGAAGGAGAATGCGGCGGTAGATGTAGCGGTAAAAATAGAAGAAGGACAAGGACAAGATCAGGAACAGGAACAACCAAAGCGCGCATCGATATGGGATCCACCCATTCCGGGGGCGCTGACGCATCGCGAAATCGCACAAATGGCCAAGAAGAAAGCCGAAAAGGAAGAGCAAGCTGCTATGCAAGAGTTTTTGAGGCAGCAAGAGGAGGCTAAAGCGGCTGCGGCGGCACTGCGCAGAGAAAAACAAGGCAAAACGGCTAAGGTTGCACCGCAGACGAAGCGCACAAAGGCGCAAATCAAGAAAGCGAAGGAGGCGATGAAACGCGAGGAGGAAGCGAATAAAGATTTGCGAGGACCCGGTCGATGGTTGTCTTTGAAAACGTTATTGGCGAGACCAGAGCTGGACGTCCCAGCTGTTGGTCCGCAATACCCTCGGCCGGTGATCAAAGGTTTCTCGAAACCAGGTATCCCGCAGTACGTCGTGCCGACGCCGAAATCCGTCGAAGAGCGACCGCTCGACGTGGAAGAAATTAAAATTGAACAACCAGACTTTGACGACGGTCAACCAGGGAATACCGTCACAGTTGTTGGTGGCAAAGATACCGTGGAAATTGAAGGGATTAATTCTCCAGGTATGCGACACATCGACTCGTGCGATATCATGGCGATGGAAGACATCGACGACGACGACGACGCGATGACAAACTCGGACGATTTTACCGTGGAAAATGCCTCGGACGACGAGGAAGATGATGAAGGTACGATTGAAGAAGACGAGCGCGCGGCTTTAGAGGAGGACGACGAGCGATTGAATTTAACCGCCGAAGAGGAAAGGAACGCGCTCGAGGACGAGGCGAACATCCCAATCGAAGAACTCATGCGCCGATACCAATCGCGCCATCGTCAGTTTGGAGAAAAAGAACCGTCTCCATCGCCCGAAAACTCCTCCGATTTCGATCGAGACGACGACGACGATTCCGAAGACAACGAATCGACGTTGGAGGAGGACGAAAAAGCGCTTCAAGAAGACGAGGACATGCTCGACGCCGAAGAGGAAAGGAACGCGCTCGAGGACGAAGCGAACATGCCCATAGAAGAGTTGATGGCGCGATACCAACAGCAGCAGCATTAACAATAGCACGCGCTTCGAATGCAATGATTTCGCACACCTTTTCGATCGGGATTAGCTCGAATGATTCACCCTCACCATCAACAGCCGTAGAAACAGCAGCAGTAGCACCATAAAGGCATCGACGAGACGAGAGAGTAGAGAGATTTATTAGAGAGTAGTAAAAATTGAAATGTTAGTTTCTCACACAGCACAGGCAGAAAAAACACCCTAAACGGACACGTGCAAGAAGTAGAAAAAGCGACCAAAAGACAAACTTGTCCGCATAACACAAAAGAGAGAGAGAGAGAGAGCAGAACGTCATGCAGCGCGGCAGAAGCGGGCTTCTGCGCCACCTCAAGTTCGTCTCTCGGACCTCGTGCATCTCCACGCTCAAAAAAATATGCGCGGCAAACCCTCTGCCGTCGTACGACGACGTCGCTTCTGCTGAATCGAGAGACGACTCCGGCGCGCCGACTTGGGAAAAGCGCCCCGAACCTCTTCTTCCCGAAAGACGCGCGGAGATGACCCCACAACAACCGACGCATCGTTACCCGATGCTCACGGACACGTTTAACCGGCATCACGATTATTTACGCATATCGCTCACGGAGAGATGCAATTTGCGGTGTCTTTATTGCATGCCAGAAGATGGGATCGACTTAGCGCCGAAAGCGGATTTGTTAACGACCGAGGAAATCGAACGGTTGGTGAAGTTGTTCGCGCGAGAAGGCGGAGTGAAAAAAGTTCGTTTGACTGGGGGAGAACCGACGGTGAGGAAAGATTTGGTGGACATAGTGGAAAGAATATCGAGGATTGATGGGATAGAACACGTGGCGATGACGACGAATGGCGTCGCGTTGAAGAGTAAACTGGAAGCGTTGAAACGAAACGGGTTGAAGTCGATCAACGTGAGTTTAGATTCGTTGGTGAAAGCAAAGTTTGAATTCATGACGAGGAGAGATGGGTTGGATAAAGTGTTGAAGTCAATCGACGAGGCCATTCGAATTGGTATTGAGACGATTAAAGTGAATGTTGTCGTCGTCAGAGGTCAGAACGATGACGAGTTGTTAGATTTCGTGCAATTCGCGAAAGAGAAACCGGTCAACGTGAGGTTCATAGAGTACATGCCTTTCAACGGGAACAAATGGGAGACGCAGAAAATGGTATCCTACGCGGAAATGTTTGATGCAATTCAAAAGAAATATCCTTCTATTGCTCGAATTCCAGATGAAACCAAATCTGAGGTTGGGAAGAACTTCCAAATCGACGGTTTTCGAGGCACCGTGTCCTTCGTGACGAGCATGACGAACCATTTTTGCGGCGGGTGTAATCGATTGCGAATATTAGCGGACGGAAATTTGAAAGTTTGCTTGTTTGGCAACAACGAGATATCTTTACGAGACGCCATGCGCGTAGATAACGCATCGGATGACGAATTGAAGGCTATTGTCGAAGGCGCGGTGAAGAGAAAGAAAGCGAAACACGCCGGCATGGAGAATTTAGCGGGCATGGAGAATAGATCCATGATACGCATTGGCGGATGACAAACGGAATTACGCGTATTTGCAGCATAATGACCATTATCATATAGTAAGAAGTAGCAGTAGCAGTAGTGTGCATACAGTATTCATCATGGTAGCGATTAAAAATTAATGATTATTATACTACGATTTGTTATTTTAAAACGGCGAGCTCGCGCACATGACAAATTTCGCGTGTCTCTCTTTTCCCGCTCTCGAGTAACACTCTGCCAATTGAATCACCGTATCTACAACTGCCTTCTCTCCGTTTGCCATCGCATTCAAACAATCTTCCGCGTCTTCTTCAGCTTTCACTTTTTCTTTGCTCTCGTCCACGAACTGATCTCTGCCCGGTCCTTTTCTCGTGTCTAAAATTTTTCTAATTTCAGCCACCGAGCTCGTCTCTCCCCAACCGGCTCGTTCAATCATGCGATCGAGCGACTCTCGGGTTTCAAACGTCGACCAAGGACACTGGACGCCCGATCTCGCGTAATCTCTCGCCTCTTCCATTCGATTTAACGACGCGTAAACGTCTGAAATAAACGCGTACACTTCGCCCCAATTTTGAAACTGATTCTTAAACACGTCGCACGCGACCAACGCGGACTCCTCGTCTTTCCTCTCCAAATGCCGTTCGACTAAACCTCTCAAAGAGCTCGGAAACCTCCCAACTTTCATGGTTAAATACTGATCTAACGTCAACTTTCCTTTTTTCTCCGAGTAATCGTTCAACTCGTACGCGTTTTTCCCGACTTCCCCGCTGGCGTCAAACAGCGCTCTCTCCGCGCCGTCCGTCGCCGCTTCCTCTTCGACAATCTCGCGGTGGATAAACTCCTTCGGATTTCTCGCCAGAAGCGTTAAAAATTTCCCGCACGGAGACACGCGAACGATAGACAACGAATCAACGTCGTCGTGTGGGATGTATATCCCGATCGTCGTCGACGTCGACGTTTCTTTCGCCACCGGAACCACCAGCGGGTGCAAGTTTCTTCTCTGACTCGGTTCTACGATTTCAAGACCTTTCGCTCGACACACTCGCAGCAAAGACTCGATGTTGGTTTCCGTATTCTTCGTTCGCGGGATGGACGCCGCGTTTTCGATGTATTCACAGTGCGAAGAAGAAGACGCAAAAGCTCCTAATCGCGTCGTCGTTTTCCTCCTCCCGTCGTTGTTTCTGGCGCTTCTTCGCGGCGCAAAAATCGCTCTCGAACACCCGCCGGTTCGCCGCTTTATCTCATCCGCAGCAGCAGCAGCGGCGCGATGATTTCTCGAAACGGACGACGACGAACGCGACGAAGAAGAAGAAGAAGAAGAAGACGTCGCAGCCATCGCCGCGCCGCACTGTCGCATCATCATCATCGTAATCGTAATCGTAATCGTAATCGTAATCGTCTGCTTTTTTTGTGTGTGTGTCTTTCTAAATAAACGCGTTCACGTGTTGTGATGTTTGCGCGGTTCTCTGTGATTTCTGGTGTATGTGATATACTTTTTGAGTTCTCGCGGAGCTCCTCGAAACCGAGTTGTTTTTGTGCGGACGGAGCTCATCACGCGAACCATATTGAAATAGCAGCGGCGTTCCCAAAGGGGTAGACGGAAATCAAAAAATCAAGAAGAAAATCACGACGGAAAAAACCTCCATCCACACTCTGTGAAGGTGCACTTTTATTAAAGAAGTGCTGCAGAGGTAAACAACCTTTACGCTCCTCTTCCTCTTCCTCTTCCTCCTCGCCGCGACGACGACACCACCAACAACAACGAAAGAAGCGGAACCAAAAGCTGCTCCATTCTGAGAGGGCGCCGTCGTCGTCGTCGTCGTCGTCGTCCCTCGTTCGTTCGTCGAATAGTGTTGTCGGCGGGAAAGAGCTCTTTTTGACCTTTTTTTGCCCCGATTCGATTTGGAACTTTTTTTACGCTTAAATCCACGTCAGCATGAACGGGTACGCGCGGTGCACCGTCCCGCCCATCTTGGTCAACGCGCGACCGAAGAACGGGAACAACAACGGGGGGGGCAGCAGTTTGAGTCCTCGAGGTGGTAACTCTGGAGACGAGCGCGGGTTTTCCGGGCAAACCCCGAAACGAACGAGCGAGGACCGAGAGCAGTCGATGAGTCAGCATAACTTTCCCTCGTCCTCGTCGGGGGGAGGCGGACACCACAACTCGTCGCACCACCACGGACGAAGAAAAAAATCGGTGCGGTTTACGGAAACGCCGGACGAAGTGGTTGGAACCGCGGAAGATATCGATCGAACGTCGATTTCTGCGCCGAAAAGGTGCGACGCGTGCAACGTGCATCTGGTCGGGTTCGTGTGGGAGTGCGGAGTGTGCTGCGAAGGAGAGAAGGAGGGGACGACGACGACGACGACGATGAAAAATGGAAACGGGGAAAACCTCGCGATGGCGACGACAACATCGCGCGTTGGAGAACACGTGCAGAATACATCGTCTCCGTCGTGTGAAGGGTGCGAGGAGATCGTCGGAGTTGGAAACATGGCTGTTCGCGAGAAAGAGAGAGTAAAGAGTACGATGTTGGAGATTGGGCCGCAGTCGCCGCACCAGAGTCAAGGAACTGTGTTTAACAGTGGTAGCAATACTGCCTCGATTGGTGGCGGTGTTTCCACTGCCTCTGGCGATAAGAACAACCTAGATGGAGATTCGACCGCGCCAGAAGGCGAAGTAAAAAAAGGTTTTCGATTGTGCGTGAGCTGTTATCAGATGCACGCGAGGTTATCGATGAGTCGAACGCGGTTCTTGGAGGAAAGGAAAAGGAAGGAGGTAGAGAATCGCAGGAAACAGACGATATCGTCGCCCGTTTACGAGACGACGACGGCGAGTCTGCCTGCGCCAGTTTTGAATGCGACGGCATCCGTACCGACTACAGAAGCCACGACAGAAGAGAAAGAATCCGTCTTTTCAGCCGGTCAAAACAACAACTCTTTATGGTTACAACTCGTCGAACAATTACAGATTCACCAGCACGATCCTCAAAACTTTATCCGAACTGGATTGGACGATCAAATGGCGTTAGAAGAAATAATACGCGATCGAGCGACACTCATGGTCAACGGTGAAGACCGACTTGGAAGAATTTTGAAAGAAGCGACGCGAAGGATGGACGCGGCGAAGCAAAGCGCCGCGGAAAGTCCTAACGAAACCGACAACTCCAACGGAATGCATCAAACCGAAGAGGAACTCGCTCCAGCTCTTTGATAACATAGTTGACGACGATCGCGATATGTTGGCGATGAAAACGATCGCGAATTGTACCTCTGTTGTATATAGTAAATAAAAACACTTGTGTATTAAACTTTTTTATTAATTGTGTGTTAAGTTTGAGACGATACTGGTAATTTTCTACTTCTTCTTCGTGTTCTTTTCTTGCTGCATGAACATCCTTCTGCCTTCCGAAACGGCTTCTTCGAATCCATTCTTCAAATCTGCGTTGCTCTCGTCCAGGCGCAAACCTTCAAAAAAAGCAACCGCCGCGCCTTCGAAATCGTTCATCGCCCTGGCAGCTTTGCCTTCGCGAAACCAGGCTTTCAGATAGGTTGGGTCGAGCGATCTCGCAGTGACTGCATCTTTTCTCGCCTCCATATAATCTTTCAACTTTTCTCTACACGCAGACCTGTTCGCCCACACTTTCGCGTTCCATTTGTCGGATTCCAAACTTTTCGTGTACGCGTCCAAGGCGACTTGGTATTTGCCTCCGACGAACGCTTCGTCTCCGAGGCGTTTATGTTGTTCAGCTTCTTTCATTTCTTCTTCGGATAACTTCGCTTTTGGACCAACATTATGTCCAGCTACGCTAATGTGTGATGGATCGCGCGAGTTTTGCTCTGGATTGCCTTCCGCTTGGCCGCTGTGTTGTCTCCGAATCTCCATGATCAACTCCTCCACGCGACGCATCACCGCTTGCGCGTTCCACTCGTCTTCTTCTTTTAAGTCTTCATCCTTTTTCGTGTGCGGAAGTAAATGCTCAACCACGTCTTCTCTTCTGCACGCAGCAGCTGCGTGGATCGCTTTCATCCCATCTTTGTCTCGCGCATTCGCATCGGCACCATTCTTGAGTAAAACGTCAATCGCTTTCTTTCTGGTATTCGCGTCTTCGGGATCCATCCCCGCCCATTTTGGGTGACTTGCGAGTACATGCAACGCGGACATCCCGCCTTCTGCTCTCTGATTCGCGTCTACTTTACAGTCTTCTAAAACGAATCGCAACGTTTCCACGCATCCACTCGCGGTCGCTAAAACCGCCGCGCCTACTCCCGAAGCCAAGGTCTCGTTGTGATGCGCCTCTTTCTTCCCTTCGCCGAGTTCCTCGTGAAGCAACTTTGCCACCTCGTGAGATCCACACCCGATGGCGAACAAAAAAGGCGACCCGGTGTTCCCCCCGGTCGCTTTCTTCGTCAACATGTCTTTCACCTCCTTCGCTTTCTCCGTCCCACCGCTTTTATTCAGCAACACGTCCTTCGTCTTGTGAACGTGCTCTTTCCCGCCGTCCCACGTGGCCAAGTAGTGCCACGCGTTCCTTTCGTCCTTCGACGTCACCAACGCATTCGCCTTCGCCTCTACCAACAAATACTCCAAAACTAAATAATTTGCCCTCGACATCGCGATTAACAGCGCCGTCGCGCCTTCCTCGTCTCTCATTTCCACGTCGCATTTCACCCGTTCGACCAAGTGTTTGCAAATATCCACCGCCGCCGCATCCCTCCTTTGCGCGACCAAATGCAAACACCCTCTCCCTTTCACGTCTCGCGCGGTCGAACACTCCGACTGATCCCTAAACGCCACGCAACACTTCTGCACGTCCTCCAAAGTCCCACTCTGTATGGCTTTAATCAGCGCTTCGATTCGCGTCACCGCTTCGAGAGCGCGCTGCGACTTGGCGTTTTCCCTCTTGTTTCCCGGAACTGTCATGTGTTTGTTCTCTCTCTCTCTCTCGTTTCTCGCGTTTTATTTAAAAAAAAACGACGCAAAGCGCGTATCTCTCAAGGTTCGTCTCGAACTGTCGTCCTTTTCTCTCTCTCTCTGTCTCTCTCTCTGTCCGCGATGACTCTGTGCGATCGCGCGGCGGGTGGTGCAAAGTTTCTTTTTTCCCCAACAAAAACGCGAGAGAGGAGGAGGCGAGAAGAAGAAAAAAAGTGAAAATTTCCAAAATCGCGAATCGTCGAAAAACTTCAAAAAAAAAAGAAAAAAAAAAGAACAGACGCAACAACACGCTTTGAGAAGACGAGAGAGAGCAGAAGACCAAAACGCGCTCCGATCTCTCTCTCATTCTCTCTCTCTCTTTCTTCTTCTCTCTCTTCTTCTCTTCTGCCGAGTGCGCTGCCTGCCGCCGCCGATCGTTTATTGTGGAGGAGGAGCGCGTTTGGTTTTTTGGGGGGGATTGGAATTTGAAGACGCACCGCTGTGAGTGCTAAATTCAATTCTTTTTACGTGCACGCGCGCGCGAACCCCTTTCTCTCTCCCCGGTGGAAGTTCGGACGGACTATACGCGCGCGCGCGAAGGATGGCGTCGTCGCAGGAAGTGGACGCGTGGATCTCCACTCTGAGGAACTGCGAGATAATCGACGAGAATTCGGTGAAAAAGCTCTGTCAAATGGCGGTGGAGATCTTGGTGGAAGAATCAAACGTGCAAAATATTTCGAGTCCGGTGACGATATGCGGCGATATTCACGGTCAGTTTTACGATTTGAAGGAGTTGTTTTCGGTCGGTGGGGAGTGTCCGGATACGAACTATTTGTTCATGGGAGATTTCGTGGACAGAGGGTTTTATAGCGTGGAGACGTTCTTGCTTTTGTTGGCGCTGAAGGTGAGGTATCCGGACCGAATGTATTTGATCCGCGGGAATCACGAGTGTCGGCAAATCACGCAAGTGTACGGATTTTACGACGAGTGCGTGAAAAAATATGGGAGCGTGAACGTGTGGAGATATTGCACGGATGTGTTCGATTACTTGTCTTTATCGGCGATGATTGACGGGAGAGCGTTGTGCGTTCACGGAGGTTTGTCGCCGAATATCAACACCATCGACGAGATTAGAGCGATTGATAGAAAAAGAGAGGTTCCGCACGAAGGACCGATGTGCGATTTATTATGGTCTGATCCAGAAGATATCAAAGGTTGGGGTTTGTCTCCGCGAGGCGCGGGGTATTTATTCGGCGACGACGCGTGTAAAAGCTTCAACGAGAAGAACGGTTTGAAGTTGATTTGTCGAGCGCATCAGTTGGTCATGGAAGGGTACAAGTGGATGTTTGAACAAGAACTCGTGACGGTTTGGTCGGCGCCGAATTACTGCTATCGGTGCGGTAACGTGGCGAGTTTATTGGAACTAGACGAACATTTCACGCCGCGGTTCAAAGTGTTTGAAGCGGCGCCCGATTCCAATCGCGTGGCGCCGAGCAAACGAACCGTGCCGGATTACTTTTTATAGCAAAAGGAAGAAAGAGCGAAAAGGAGTTGGACATAGATGCATAGAAATAATAGCAGCGAGAATAGTAGCGACACAAAGTATAGCGGTGATTATATATGATTTGTTTTAGTAACTATATTATTAAAACTAGTTAGAAGAGATGGAGAGAAAAAAGAATCCATCGTTTTCTCTCATTCATCGCACGCGACAAATGCTAATTCCATCGCCGATGGGTACTAAGCTATGACTCACTCTCGGATCGTTCACGATAAACTCGTTAAACTCTTTGATCGCGATCGTTTTCTTATCTTTATCAAAATCTGGATTCACAGGTCGTCCATACCACAAAACGTTATCGATGATGATCAAACCGCCTTTCTTCATCATCGGCAATAACTGCTCGTAGTACCCCATATACGCCCTCTTGTCCGCATCCACGAACGCTAAATCAAAATAATTTGCCCCAAACTCATCCTTGATGCGTTCAACGCTCACCTTCGCATCTCCGACGTGCTCGCGAACCATGTGTTCCACGTGCGCAGCCTTCCAATACTTCCTCGCCACCGCCATAGCTTCGTCGTCGATATCGCACGCGTGAAATCGAACGTCGCCGTCGTACGAACGCTCCGTCATCGGTAAGAGCATCGCCAGCGAGCTGTATCCAGTAAACACGCCAATTTCGATTATTTTCTCAGCGTTTGTCAATTCCACAAGCAAACGTAAAAAATTACCTTGTTCCGGGGGTATTTGCATCCGAGCGCCTACGGGACTGAACGCAGCCGTTTCCTCCCGCAATTGTCTCAGCAGTTTCGGTTCGCGCGTGTTTTTCAACAGATAGTCGTACAAAGCGTCGTCGAAACGCAGCAACGGCGAGTTTATCGTCCCTCCGCTCGCGCTGCCGTCCGAAACGACCGAAGTAGCAGACGAAGAAGAAGAAGAAGAAGAAAGACTCGCATCGCTCGCGCGATGAACACCGCGTCGTCGTAACGGTAATTTCAACACCTCTCTCCCCCTCCTCGGGGAAGATGAAGAAGAAGAAGAAGAAGAAGAACGATAACGCCGCGCGACGAGAACTTTTCCTTCACGGCGAATAAACGCACCGGCAGTTGACATCGTTCTCTCCGTCGTCCTCTTGCGACACATTTGAAGCATCATCGCTGCTCGACACGCGCTCGACATTC
>Ga0181559_10003227_pt1 | contig 16054 bp, 15 predicted proteins | sample 011ome_21_FD_133752 | JGI IMG/M metagenome (GOLD analysis project Ga0181559, IMG submission 133752) | Coastal salt marsh microbial communities from the Groves Creek Marsh, Skidaway Island, Georgia - 011508AT metaG (megahit assembly) | ecosystem: Environmental > Aquatic > Marine > Intertidal...
TGAAATAGTCGCGACCTGGGGATTTGGATGCTGCGCAATGAAAGTCTAATATTGAACGTTTTCACCAATGGTGAACCGCTTCTTAGCGAATGCCTTCTTTGGGAAATCCGTTTGTCGCGTGAATCCTTTCTTCATTTCCCTCTAGAACTACGATTAGCGCTTCCACTTCCTTTTTTCCTGAAATCCATCCAAGAGCTTCTTCCGCTCCCAGTAGGGTCAGTGCTGTGGCGTGACTATCTGTGGTCGTCGCATCCGAGGCTATCACGCTGGCACCGATCCGGCGTGTAAGCCCCAATCCAGTCTTTGTCGAGACAATGTGGGAGTATCGATTGCCATCGAGTTCGAGAAATTGCCTCGTATCAGCAGATGTTGAGATGGCCTGATTAACCAGAATAACTGTATTGATATCAGAAAGGCCCGCGCCTATTTCGAGAGTTTCGATTCCAATTCTCCATCCGTTTTTTCCGGGCGGGGCGTCTCCAACGACGATGTCACCGCTTGCCGCGACAAGAGAGTGGGGGAAGCCACCATTTTTCAGAATGCTGAGGACTTCATCCGCAGCGTATCCCTTGGCAATACCGCCGAGATCGAATAGCATTCCCTCCGCTCGCTTCGTAACCGTCTTTGCGACGGGATCGAGATCGATCAAGTGAGCTCCGGTCCGCGCTTTTGCCCGTCCAATCTGGTCCGGCGTAGGCAGCCTTTTATTCTTTTTCGCAATCCGCCAGAGCCGGATCAGAGGGCCGGCCGTCACATCAAAGGCACCGTCAGTCTCTTCCGTGAGTTGCTTGCTGAGATCGAGGATACGGTAGAGGTCAGCACTCACCGGAATCGGCTTTCCGACAGGCCCCTTCGCCAATTCATTGAGTTCCGATTCGGGCAGATAGTCAGAGAAGATGGAATTCAATTCCTCGACTCGATCGAAGGCCCGATGAACTAACACGGTCAGATCATCGACCTTACCCCGTTGGGCACCGCCCTGTTGGGCGTAGGACCGGATACTATACAGTGTCCCCATGTGAGGTTCCTGAAAGGTATGGAGTTCCCAGGACTCTTCCTCAGCGGAGCAGGAGGCGAGCAGAGCTGCTGCGAGGATGGACGTAGAGGCGAATCGTTTCATGGGTTGAGATTAAACTCTTTGTCACCCTCTTGTGGGTAGACAGTCCCTGAGTTCCAGATCTCATACATTTCGTCTTCCGATGGGATTTCCTTCGGCCTCGTGAGTCGAAAACCGAGCCAGTGAGCATCGGTGAGCCACCAGATACTCTTGGGCAACTGGGGATCCTGCATCTGCCAAACATCGTTGGAACAGGTTCGGCAGGCGCTGCGCAAATACTCCGGGGGGTCGTACCAGCTTCCGCCTCTCGCGATACGGCCCCAGCGCTGAGTTGGTAAAAGGTAAGGGTCTTTTTTATCCAGATGCCCATAGCTGGGCAGGTAGGCATCGAGACACCATTCCATCACGTTTCCGTGCATGTCGTAGAGGCCCCAGGGATTCGGCTTTTTCGTTCCGACTTTCTCGTAGCCAACACGAACCTGTTCAGGGTCCATCACAGCATACTCTGCGAGCTGATCTTTCGGGCAGTGGAAAGGACCGTTGGTTCCGGCGCGGCAGGCGTATTCCCACTCGGCCTCCGTGGGCAAGCGGTAAAAATGCCCGGTCTGGATGCTCAGCCACTGGCAGAATTTTGTCACGGCATGATGCGACATATTGATTGCCGGGTAGCCTCCATCGAGGCCCATTCCAAAATCCATTTCAGTATAAGGTATCGACGGCGAGGATATCCAATGAACGAGGTCCTCCAGTTCATCCGGCTTTCCGGGAACGCCTTCCTTGGTGTAAATTTCCGAATTGCTGCGCACTGCAAACGGCCAGGCCTGATCCCAGGTCACTTCGTATTTTCCCATCCAGAAATCGGAAACTTCGATTTCCCGCTGCGGACCTTCGTCGAGATTGCGGTGCTTCTCATCCTCGGGGCTTCCCATGAGGAATTTCCCTCCTTCGATGGCGACCATTTCGTATTCGACTCCGGTCTCCGGAATCTCCGACTTGTAGTCGGCGTGCTCGCCGTGACTTGTCGCGAGAATGTGCTCCCGAATGCGGCGGACCAGTTCCCGCTCGTATTTTGGGACGATCGGAAGCTGCGTGGAGTAGTCTCTTGAGTCGTATTTTTTCGCCTCCTCAATCCAGTGCCTCGGAATTTCCCCCGCCTTCTTTTCCTCCGCAAGGATCGCTCCCGTGCTGAACACAAGGCACGAAAAAAGGCGAACCATCTGGCCCGCCTTTGTTCGAAGTTTCATGGAATTGAAGATTAGTTGGAGAAAACCTTATTCTCCGTCACGTCCAATATTCCAAAGCTTGTCCATTGTTTCCGCCTCGGGTGTTTCGAGTGGACGAACGACTCGGAATCCGAGCCAGTGAGCATCGGTGTGATACCATATTGATTTTGGCAACTGAGGATCCTGCACTTTCCACGCTTCATCCGACGGTGCGCGAGCTGCGGCACGGAGATACTCAGGTGGGTCATACCAGGAGCCGCCCCGAGCACTGCGAGGATATAAGGTCGTCGGAATTTCGAGGGGGTTTGCGGTAACTCCGGAGCGCTTCGAGTAAGCATCGGCAATGTATTGGTCGATGCACCACTCCATCACGTTTCCGTGCATGTCGTAGAGGCCCCAGGGATTCGGCTTTTTCGTTCCGACTTTCTCGTAGCCAACACGAACCTGTTCAGGGTCCATCACGGCATACTCTGCGAGCTGATCTTCCGGGCAGTGGAAAGGACCGTTGGTTCCGGCGCGGCAGGCGTATTCCCACTCGGCTTCGGTTGGGAGGCGGTAGTAGTGGCCTGTCTGAGCGCTGAGCCACTGACAGAATTTGTTCGCCGCGTGTTGCGTCATGCAGATGGCAGGATAACCGTCGGTTCCCATTCCGAAGCTCATCTCTGTGTAGGGAGTCGTCGGGCTGGAAATGATGTCGATCGGTTCGGCATCGGCCGGAATGTTTTCAGGTGAACCGTCTTTGTTACGGGCTACCCCCGTAATCATGAACGGCTCATACATATTCCAGGTGACCTCGAATTTACCCATCCAGAAAGGACTGACTTTGACCTTGTGCTGAGGGCCTTCATCGTCGAGACGACCTTCTTCATCGTCAGGGCTACCCATCGTGAACTCGCCACCTTTGATCGGCACCATCTCAAATTTCACACCAGTCTTGGTGATCGTGTCGGTGTAGGCCTTCATGTCGCCTTCAGCCTTCACCGTAGAGTTGGAGAGAATGTTCTCTCTCATCTGCTTCACAAGCTCAAGATTGTCAGCCGGACCATCCTCCGAGCCGCCGCCAAGCTGCACTCCGGCAGGCCAGTCGGCACCCTGCTCAGCCCAGAGGCGAAGCATTGTTATGTCTTTAGCACTGTAAGGACCGCCTTTGAGGAAGAGTCCGCGGACATTTTGGAACGTAACACGTGGCTTTTCCTCGAGAACGACACCCTCTGGCCACTTGGCACCGTCGTCGATCCAGCGTTTGATCACTTCAGCCTGAAAGTCGTTGAGCGGCTTTTTCGGAGGCATCGCCTCGGAATCGTCCGGGTCGTCGTGGTGCAGAGTCGTCATCCAGTAGACCGGGCTGTCATTCCCGTCTTTGGGAACGATCACATCAGAGCCGTAGGATTCGCCGCCGGCAAAAGCTGCTTCTTTCGTCGACATGTCGTAGTCAGCCCCTTCTTCGCTGGCCTTTTCCGGGCTGTGACATTGGATGCAAGCGCCCTCGAAAAGAGGTTTGATGTCAGTCATGAAGTCGACCTCTGCCGCTTCGGCGAGCGATAGAGAGAACGTTCCGGCAAGTAAGTAAGAAAGATTGCGAGGTCGCATGGTATCAATATGGAATCTGTAACATGGCAAAGGAATCGAATCGAATCAAGGGAAGCATTAAGGACGCGAATCGGTAGGTGAGAAATTTGAGGGAGGAGGAGTGATCACAACGAATTGACGAAAACTAAACGGCCGCGATACTACTTCGGTGAATTTTAGAATTTCCACAATCGCAGTTGTCCTGTTCCTTATCCTGAATGGATCTGGCCAACTCAACGCACAGAGCGTAGACGATTCTGTGCGTGGTTTTCTTGCGATCGAGGCTTTCGAGGTGCGCCTGGAGGCGATTGCCAAGGTCGAGGCCTATCGTCGCTCGTGGCGATTGGAAGGTGACACGATCGATGCAGTGCAGAAACAGGTGGTTCTCGACAATATTGCGACTTTACTGGAGAGCGGAGTGAAACTTTCCGCCCCTGGCAAAGACTTCCAGTTCACGGGGCGCTCGGTGCGGTTTATCCGCCCCGACCCAGCGAAGGGATACACCAGTGATGAGCGCGATGAAATACCGATCGTGGAGGCTATGGTCGGTATTACGCTCTCTTCCTCGGCACAGGAAGTCAGGGAACTTTCCGTCGAGTGGCTTTGGTTTGCACCGGAGCAAAAACGTCTCGTCCTCGAAATCGCAAGCCGCGGCAAGCCATCGGCCCGCTACGTGACGCCGGACAATAATCAGGTCACATGGACCTTGCCGGAAACCGTCGCTGCACCAACTCTGCTTGGGGTCCCGGCGGTGAACCGCGAAACTCTTTCTTTTAACCCCTATCTTCTGGGATTGGCGATTTTTCTCGTTGTGATCGCTGTCATCGAAGTGATTCGGAAAAAGCAAAAATCTCCCGCCTGGGTCGGATGGCTCGTCATTGTTGCGATAGCTTGCGGATTTCTCGCCTTCAAAATCAAGATCGAGAAAGTGCAGATGCCAGGAGACGAAGATCTGGAGCCCCTGACCTACGCGCTGCTTCGAAACATTTACCACGCTTTCGATTTCCGCGAAGAAAGCGCCATTTACGACACCTTGGAACAATCCGTTTCCGGTCCGCTCTTGGAAAGAATTTATGTGGAAATTCGCTCATCGTTGGAATTGGAAAACGACGGCGGCCCCAGCGTGAAGGTCTACGAAATCGCCCTGCGTGAAGTACAGCCGGAAGCTTCTCCCATTGGGGCGGAAAGCGACGATGTGACAGTCCTCGCTAACTGGGCTACAATCGGGGAAGTTACGCACTGGGGGCACACTCACGAGCGAATGAACCGCTACGAGGCGAGAATGAAAATCTCTCCATTCGATGAAACCTGGAAAGTCGTTGGGCTGGATTTGCTGAACGAAGAGCGGGTGCAGAAAGTTTCCCGCAGGATCGCGAATCCGACCGCAGTTCCCGCACCTTCGAAAAAGGAAGAAGTTGAAAAGCTGACCAAGCCTGAGACGCCATGATCCGCTGTGAATCTCTCCACTTTGCCTATCCGGGCGACAGGTTTTCCCTACGGATCGATGAACTCGGTGTCGAGTCGGGAGAATCAGTTGCCTTGATCGGCCCGAGCGGATGTGGCAAAACGACTTTGCTGAATCTCATTGCCGGGATACGCGTGCCAGAACAGGGGAATGTGCAAGTCGGAGAAACCGTGCTCTCCGATTTAAGGGAGAGCGAACGACAGCAATTTCGGCTTCAACATATCGGACTGGTCCCGCAGAACTTTGAGTTGCTCGACTACCTGACGGTGAAGGAAAATCTGCTCGTTCCTTTTCGCGTCGCTGCCGATGGGCGGATTCCTGACGGAATTGAAGATCACGCTGCGGATCTGCTGGAGCGGTCCGGGGTCGCTGATCACGCGAACAAAATTCCGAATCAGGTATCGCAGGGTGAGCGCCAACGGGTCGCGATGTGTCGCGGTTTGATTACCTCTCCCGAACTTATCCTGGCCGACGAACCTACGGGCAATCTTGATCCTGAAAATCAGGACACCATCGTTTCCCTGATGCTCGAAGAAGCATCCCGGATTGGCTCGACCGTGGTCATGATTACCCACGAGCCAGAACTTGAGCGTCGCTTTGACCGAGTCGTAAATCTGCTCGACCTGCGAAAGGAGGCCGGGGCATGAACTGGCGTGGCATATTCTATCTGGGCTCGCGCTATCTTGCCCGCAACCGAGCGAAAACGATCCTCTTGATTAGCGCTTTCACTCTCGTTTGGCTTTTGCCTGCCGCGATTGCTCTGGTCGTTTCCGAGGTGGAAGAGAAATTACGTTCTCGCGCTGCTGATACCTCACTCGTTCTGGGGCACGCTGGCAGTGCACTCGAGTTGACCTTCAATGCCTTGTATTTCACCAAGCCGGGGATAGCAGCCTTTCCCAGGAGTGAAGCCGATGAACTGGCCCAAAGCGAGCTTGCCAGCATCATCCCGCTTTATGTTCGCTACACGGCAGGCGATCATCGAATTGTTGGGACAACGCTCGACTACTTCTTCTTTCGGAAGCTTGCCTATCAGGCTGGCCGTGCTCCCGTTCGTCCGGGCGAATGCGTTGTCGGGGCTGTGGTGGCAGAGAAAAACGGGATCTCGGTAGGCGATGCGATCATTTCTTCACCGGAGACGCTCTTCGATATCGCCGGCGTCTATCCCCTGAAAATGACCGTCTGTGGCATCCTCGAGCCGACTGGTTCACCAGATGATAGCGCTATTTTGACTGATTTGAAGACGACCTGGATTATCGAAGGGCTCGGTCACGGGCACGATGACGCTGAGTCGGCCGATAAGGATCAACTGATCGCTCAAGAAGATGATGGAGTAATTCGATTGAATGCTTCCATCGTGGAATACAACGAGATAACACCGGAGAACATCGACTCATTTCATTTTCACGGGGAAGATGGAGGCTTCCCGATCACAGCTGCCATCGTGACGCCTCACGGGGTAAAAGAGCAAGCGCTCTTGAAGGGGCGATTCGTCAATTCCGATTTAAGACAACTCATCATGCCAACCGAGGAAATGGATGAATTATTTGCGACGGTATTTGCCGTGCAACGTGTCGTTCTCTGGCTCCTAGTCGCGGTTGGAATCGGAACTCTCGCGATTGGTGCAATGGTATTCATCTTGTCCCATCGACTTCGTAATGAAGAGTTTCAGCATCTGCGACATCTCGGTGTTTCATCCGGGACCTTGCGAGGACTGATCGCATTTGAAGGGGCGTTTGTGCTGCTTTCGAGCCCGGTGCTGGCGGGTCTGGGGTTACTGGCGTTAGCCGCAGTGACTCCTACAATTGTAGAAAGATTTTTTGGGTAAGTTCCGTAATCACACTCACCGCCGCATCGAAACGGGCTTATCCAATACCTCTTTCAGAATGAGGGCGTTTCGCAACTGATTGCCATTACGGAGGATTCCGGTCAGTGCGGTGGCAGTCTCGCCCCGGGTAGTTGACTTTTTCCGCTTTTTCCTTTCTGTCACTCCACTTGCGGGGGAGGGCTGCACAGGCGCGCTGGTTTTTTTAGGCATCGCTCCCACAGGCTGCTCTGCTTCTTGCGACTGCGAGGGCAGCGGCGGTGGAGTTTTCTGCTGTGTCGGCTCTAGCTCTCCGCTGACTCGTCGCTGCAACTCTCGGAAGATGTCTTCGTAGGACTGCGGCTCCACTGGCTCCGGTTCAGGTTTGCTGCGCTCCGGCTGACGTTGCGGAGGCTCCTGCCGATACGGAGAATTATATTCGGGAGCCTGCGTCGTGCGCCTCGCACGTTCGGCCGCCGCACGCTCAGCCCGCATTTGACGCCGGTATGCGGCGGCTTCTTTAACACGATTCGACACCCAGCTAAGAAAGGCGATGAAAATCATCACCACGTAGATCCAGGGGATGTCGTCCATATGCTAGAAAAGGATGAGGGCTGAATCTAACAGGGTTGCGCCGCTGACCTAACCCTGTCGGGTGGTCGATCTGCCCCTGTTGGATCAGAGATAATTATGGATTGTGAGGATCTTCTTCCTCATCTTCGCTTACCTCGTCGGCAATGCTCTGGCGCATCTGGGTGTCGGCAACAATGTTGCGATAATTCGTGTAATCCATTACTCCGAGGTTTCCGCTACGGAAAGCTTCAGCAATGGCCATGGGGATTTCTGCCTCGGCCTCGACGAGCTTAGCGCGCATTTCCTGAGTGCGAGCTGACATTTCCTGCTCGGTTGCGACAGCCGCGGCGCGGCGGACCTCAGCTTTCGCCTGTGCAACTTGCTTGTCGGCCTCGGCCTGGCTGGCTTGGAGCGTCGCTCCGATATTTTCGCCGACGTCGACGTCTGCAATATCGATCGAAAGAATTTCGAACTGCGTGTTTGCGTCGAGTCCACGCTCGAGTACCCGGTGGGAGATGTGGTCGGGGTTTTCGAGAACGTCCTTGTGGGACTGAGCAGAACCGATCGAGGTCACTATGCCTTCGTTCACACGAGCGATGATGGTCTCTTCGGTCGCACCACCTACGAAGCGTTCGAGGTTGGTTCGAACTGTGACTCGAGCACGAGCGCGAAGCTGAATACCATCGCGGGCAACCGCGTCGATTTTCTTGCCGCCACCGGGACAGTCGATCACGGCGGGATTGATGGATGTTCTTACGGCTTCAAGCACTGTCTTGGAAGTTCCTTTTACGGCAAGGTCAATCGCGCAGGCACGGTCGAAAGTGAGAGGAATGCCAGCCTTGTCGGCAGCGATCATGGAGAGGACAACATCGTCAACGTGACCCCCGGCCAGGTAATGGGCCTCCAGCTGGTCAGTCGAGAAATCGAGACCTGCCTTGGCAGCGGTAATCCGGCTGTCTACGATGAGGGATGGGGGAACTTTTCGAATCCACATCGCGACGAGGTTAAGCAAACCAACGGGGGCGTTGGAAACGCGGGCGCGAATCCAGATTCCGATGAATTTCATCAGAACAAGTCCGATGATTAAGGCGACGAGCACGATGGCTCCGATGATAATAAATTCCATAGTAGTGGGTGGGAGGTTACGTAGTAAAAGTTTTATAGATTACGCGTGGGATTGGCTACCGTCCCAATGCTTTTTTCAAAATTGGCTCAAAGGCTTCGGCCTGACGCATGAATCCGAGATCGTTGGGGTGAGAGCCGTCGGTTGCTCCCTCGGTGTCGTCTCCAAGAAGTGCATCACCTTCAAGGTAGTAAAGGTTTTTAACGCCGGATGATACGAGGCTGTCGAAAGCTCGAATCAACTCCGCGCGACTGGCGGCGTGGTGGTTGCGGCGCGATGCGAAGAGCCAGGAGTTGGTGAAAGAGCGATCCTCGACGAGGATGATGGGAGTGTCGGGACGAGCTTCGCGGAGTTGTTTCACTAGCGGTTCGGTGCGCTTTTCCACTTCGTAGGAATTCATGTTCGGGAGGCAATCAATCACGTAAACGGCGGCATCGATTTCGGTTAGGAGAGCACCGACTTCGGTTTCCATTTTTCCGTTCCCAGAAAAACCGAGATTGATGACAGGCAGATCGAATCGTCGTCCGAGAATCGATGGATGAGCCATCCCTGGACGGGAAGCGCATGCCCCGTGGGTGATTGATGTCCCATAAAAGACAATCGGCTTTTCTTTGCTAGGCTCGACGGGCTGAAGAGTGGTTCCGTTAGGGACGCCGATTTCGACTTTGGTCGATGAATTGTAAAGTGGCAGATAGGCCATGTAGGTGCGCATCCCCGGATCGATGCCACTGATCGTGTAGGTGGTGTCGACACTCGCAGGGCGGGTCACGGCAACCCACTTCCACTCTCCATCGTCCAAGGCATAGATGTCGATTCCACTGACGCCGGTAGCGGGCATGTGAGCCATCGCAATTTTGCTGCTGCCGACGCGGTGGCGAATCTTGATCTCGGTCGCGTCGGTGTTGAAGCGAAAAGAAAGCCCGGCACTGTGTCGGCTGAGACCCCAGACTGCTTTGCGGACGATTTTCTCAGCCTTGGCTGGTAGGCGATCGTAACGCGCGGTGAGTTCCGCCGGGCTCCAGCCTTGACCTTCGATGCCCCACTCGGACACGTCCTGCCACATCGTGATTTCTGTTTTGCCATCCTTAGCGGAAGAGGGATGCGACAGAGTTGCGAGTGCGAGCAGTATAGTAGTGACTGAAAATCGAGGAAAACAATAGGGGTTCATGGAGACCAAAACCGTCACTTCATTGGACAAGAGATGAGGGAATTCGTCAACTCGTAAAGGTTGAGAAAACTTTGAAATTGTTCATCGCCTTTCCAGCTCGGCATCAAGCCAAACAAGTGCAGCTTCGCGAGACTCCAGTTCTTTCTCTAATTGCAGATCCTGTCCTGCCCGAAGAATCTCTTTAAACACCGGCCCGGGTTTTAATCCTCGATTGATGAGATCACGCCCAGTAATGAAGGGTGGGGGAACGAGCGGTTCGGCTGCGGACTCATCAAGCTTTGCGACGACAAAGTCGTGGTTACTGAGATTTCCGTGGCTACCGAGGCAGTCGACTCGATGGAGTGCGAGCTCATCGTCGAATCCGTCGCGCGCCATGAATCTCTTCAGAGTAGAGGAGCGCATTTTCTGCACGTCCTTGAACTTCATGTGATTCTCAACGGCAGAGGTGACATATCCGATGACAGCGTTCGAATAGCGAAAACGAAGTAGGATTTCGCGGGTCATATCCGCGCCGATTTTGTCGTGCCCATTGAATCGAATCCGATCCTTATCCGGCTCGTAGGTAAAAGTAGCGGGCTTGGCAATATCGTGAAACAGCACGGAAAGGACGAGAGGAAGGCTCGCGTCTTTGGGGAGATGTGACAGCATCAGCCGAGTGTGAATGAAGACATCTCCCTCGGGATGCCATTGCGGGGGCTGTTCGCAGCCTTGAAGGTCTAGAATCTCCGGAAGGAGTATCTTCATCAATCCGGACTCAACGAGCAGGTCGAATCCCCGCAAGCGATGCGGACTCACCCAGATTCGGTCAAGTTCTTCGCGGATTCGTTCGGGACTGATGTGCTGGATATTCTCAGCCGTGGCGCGAATTGCGTGCCAGGTGTTTTCTTCGATTTCAAATTCAAATCGAGTAGAGAAACGAATCGCTCGCAGGAGTCGGAGGTAGTCTTCGCGAAAGCGATCCTCCGGGTTTCCGATGCAGCGAATCAAACCTGATGCGAGGTCGTCTTCTCCCTCTACATAGTCGATGGTTTTGTTCGCGATAGGATCGTGGAACATTCCATTGATCGTAAAATCCCGACGACGTGCATCGTTTTCGGCGGTTGAGAAAACAACCTTGTCGGGGCGGCGACCATCTGAATATTTACCATCTTCGCGAAAGGTAGCGATTTCGAAGTGGTGCCCGTCACGCTTGACCAGAACGACGCCGAAATGAGCGCCAACCGTTCCGGCTTTTGGAAAATGCTTCAGAATTTCATCCGGCGTCGCTGAAGTCGCGATGTCGAAGTCTTTTGGTTCGTGGCCGAGTAGGCGATCGCGCACACAGCCACCTGCGAAGAGGGCCTCGTGGCCTGCTTCCTTCAGGGTTCGAACAATGTCTGTTGCTATCTCTTCCATCGAAAAATCGTGGACATGGCCAGATTCAGCCAGGGAATGGAAAGATCAATCATGGCTGCGGCATCCTGATGCCGAGGTCGGCGGCTTTGACTCGGCGGATGCCACCTTGAGCTTTCATGTCGTCGAAGTGCCACCACTCGGACTCGATCGTGCGAAATCCGGCCCCCTTCATCAGGGTTTGAAGTAGCTCAACGCGTTTTCGAATGTCCGGATCGCTCCCTGTGTAGTTGGATTTCGCTTTATCGGAGAAGTCATCGAATTTGGATGGCATGGCGACAGGAGTTCCGTCGGTTTTCACCAGGGTTAGATCGATCGAGATACCGTAGCAGTGCCAAGAAAGGCCCTTGCTGGGAGGGACGACGTAGCGTGGATCTTTGACTGCATTCCAAAGTGCAATGTGCGCTTCAGGTGGTCGCCAGGCGTCCCAGATTTTCAGGGCGTAGCCATGTTCTTTCAGTGCTTTGTTTACCCGGTGCAGCTTTTGGCCGGAAGAACGATGAACGAGGCAGGGCATCTCGTCTCGATACAACGGCTTTCCGGTAGCAGAGGTAATCTTGTAACGCATGTCGATGAATGCACCGGGAACGGCATTTTTCACGGCAACGAGATGGTAACGCCTTGCCTTCCGGATAACAGCCGCAGCTGGATCCTGCCGGAAGAGCCCAATCCCCTTCCCACCGGTGAAGAGCGGCGTGCTGCAGAGTGCCAGGATCAGGATGGCAAGTGCTGGTGCGGGCGTTTTCATGAACGTGAAGAATGGTAGCCGGAAAAGAGTGGGAAGCAATTCAGGGAAAATAAAATGCAGGAAAGGCGATCTTGAAACTTGTCACTTTCTGTCCGATGACTAGCACCCCGGGCTATGAGTATCTTTTCCAAATTAATGGGCCGAATCTTTGGCAAAAAAGATGAAGAGGTAGCACCAGCTGCAGCGGAGGAAGCTGCACCAGGAAAGCCAGTTGATGTTGAGGCTATCCTCACGGAAATGGAGGCGGCACATCCTGACGATCTCGATTGGCGCCGTTCCATCGTCGACCTCATGAAGTTGGTCGGTATGGTCAGCAGCTACGGTGATCGCAAAGAGCTCGCTCTCGAGCTTGGGTACAGTCAGGCAGATATCGATAGCAAAGGATCGGCTGAGATGAACATCTGGCTGCACAAGCAGGTCATGAAGAAACTCGCAGAAAACGGCGGAAGCGTTCCTGCCGATCTCCTAGACTAAACAGTCGAGAGACCAAAATCCCCCATAACTACTCTTTCGAAAGCCGATCCTTTGAGAGCCGGACCGGCTTTTTTGTGCTTCGACTCAGGGCTGCTACTCCGCTCGCTGATGAACAGTGTAGTAGACTGCCGAGCTCAGCAGTGAGGCACCGTTCTCAGAAACTACATTCGGGCAGGTCACTTGAATGACAGTGCCTTCGGTGATCCGACTGGTTCGGAGAATAACAGATCGGCCATCGGATTCGATGACCGGTCGCACTGTGATAGGAGCGTTTCCACCATTCAGAGAAATCGCCCGCACCACGTAATTTTCGGGCTTCGATGCGATGGCTCGATTGACCGCATCGGTGAAATCCAGTGAAATCCCTTCAGCGAGAATTGCGACGCGCTTGATTTTAAAGGTGTCATCTTCCACATCGAGGGGAATGAACCCCGAATCTCCGCCGGCAAGAATTGCTCCCGGAGCAATTTCGACGACCGCTTCAATAGGCATTTTCGTAATGCGATTCAGTAGGATCGAACCTTGCCATGTGCCGTTAACAGACTCGGGAACAATTTCGATAATCTGCTTTGAGCCTGGACAGAGAGCGAGCAGCTTTTCCTTTCCTTCCATGGCGCAAAACACGAGCTGGGTCGGTGGCGTGCTGCGAGTGAGTTCAGCGGGAATCAGGAGAGAAGGCAGCGTGAACGGAATCGTTTGAGGAGGCGTTGCGGGTGCTTCAGGTGGTGGCGCAGGCAATTGCGTCAGAGAAACGTAGTAACCACCATCGTAGGCCGGCATCGAGAGAAGGCAGGCTAGGAGGCCGCCGCGGCTAATCGAGAAAGAACTTACCGGTAGCCTGCTTTCGGTCAGGGTGACGAGTTCCTCCGCACCTGGAGTCCATGAGACGATGCGTGCCTTTGGAGTTGCCTTGGGCTTGGATTGCTCTGGAGATTCCGTGTTTTCCTTTTCTTCTCTCTTATCTTCTAACACCTCCTCTGGCGCTTCCAGATGAGGGGATAGAGCGAATAGCAATCGGCCAAAAGGATCGGCGACTGGTCCTGCTGTGATCGTGACGCCCTCGCTGCGGCCCACCCAATCGCGAATCAGCGCTTGGTAGAAGCAGAGTTCGACGTCTCCGTCCGTGTCGAATGCCTGGGTTATTTCGTCAGGCGAGCCCGTAACGACGGAATACTCAGGGCCAGCAGCGAGGAAGGGCAGGGAGTTCAACTTGACCTCTGAGTAGTATTCCCATCCGATCAGGCTCAGTCCCGGGGAGAATTTCGCGACTCCGATCTGGCCACGATTATTGAGGAAAAACACATTGTTCTTGTCGACCGGAGCAATAGCCCGCACCGTGGGAATTCCCTCCTGCGGTTTGATCTGGATCACGGCGCGTTCCGATGTAGTATCGTCCTGACCAACTGCGGTCGCAATGCAGGAACAGGTAATGAATCCAGAAAGCTGGAGGATCAGGCGAGGGTTTCTCATTTGCGAAATCATTCCTCTTTCTCCTTTTTTGATTCGGACCCCGCTGGCTCAAGTTGATAGCTGAGTTCGATATTCCCCGCCTCATCTTTCGAGACCTTCAGGGCTGAACCGTCCCATTCACCAACGCTGTGAGTAATTCGGTCCTTCCAGTCACTGACTACGGCGATTTGCGCGTCATTCTGCGGGCTTCGGATTGAGAACCGCTGCTTCAACACTCTGCCTTTGTCTTCCAGCCAGATCATTTCTTCAATTCGTAGCGAACCGTGAGTGTAGAGAAATTCAGGTCGCCCCGCTACGACGCGAAATCCGAAATACTCAGGCTTGCCGAATGCACCACTCGATTCCTGAAACGGTGGGAGGCCCTCCGCGCTGTATATGTAAGGAGAAGGACCGGAAGGCTCCTCCTTTTCGGCATCCTCTTTCTTCAAGTCAGCGTCGTCAGCTTTCTCCTCCTCCTTGGATTGCTCCTTCTTGGGGGGCTGAACGTCCAGAACACCAATGAGTCGCGCTGCAGTTGGATCCCAGATCGCGACATAACGAGCGCCGGGGGAACCGATCATGAAGGCTCCATGCAGATTCTCCCGCCTCGCATCGTAAGAGCCGTAGGCCTCCAGTGCTTCCTCATCGGTCAGGAAGTTTCGCAGGTGACGACGGGAAATGTCGAGCTTGATTGCGACGTCGGACTGAGCAGCCTCCTTGATCGTCGATTCTTTCCCCCGCTCATCCTGTGCTGACAACGGAAACACAAAGACCGTGGCAAGCAGGAGAAAGGAAGAAAATGGAAGGATGAATCGCATGAAGGCGCTGGAACAGGATACTAAGCTGCCTTAGTAACTGCGTCCCGAGTGAACACCCATTGATTGCCCTCGGTCAGGCCCGCGTTGTAGCGGTAACCTCCGGTTTTGAATTTCTTGAGCTTGGCAAGGCTTTCGACTCGCTCCCGAACTATAAAGTCTGCCATCATACCGCGCGCTTTTTTCCCGTAGACGCTCATGAACTTGTAGGTGCCGTTTTTCAGATCTTTGAATATGGGAGTGATGATCTCGCCTTGAATCGCATCGGGCTGGATTGCCTTGAAATACTCATTTGATGCGAGATTTACTAAAGTAGTAGCCCCGGAATCTTTCAGCGCTCGATTTACTCCTCGAGTCAGAGAGTCTCCCCAGAACTCATAGAGATTCGTTCCACGCTTGGTTTTCAGTTGGGTGCCCATCTCGAGCCGATAGGGCTGCATCAAGTCGAGAGGTCGCAACATGCCATAGAGCCCGGAGAGTATCGCGAGATGCTTCTGGGCATAGCGAAAGTCGGCTGTCGAATACTGAGAAAAGTCGAAACCCGTGTAGACATCGCCCTTGAATGCCAGGATCGCAGCGCGCGCATTGTCCTCACTGAAAGGGCGGTCCCATTCTTTGTAGCGCCGGAAATTCAGGTCGGCCAGCTTTTCGCTGATTCCCATCAGTTCACGTAATTGAGGGCGGGAATGTTTGCGAATAGTCTCGATCAGTTCAGCCGAGTCGTCGAGATAGCGAGGCTGAGTCGGTCGATGGTTCGGGCAGGTGCTGTCGTAGTCGAGCGTTTTGGCTGGGGATAGAACGGCTAGCATGGAGTAAAGAAGCAGTCAGTGTAAATGCGTGACTGTATCGTGAAATTAAGAAGACTCAAGAAATCCGAAAGATTGAAAACGTGTGCAAGTAACGATTCAAGTTGCGAAAAGGGGAAGCGGCGGGCGAAGGACCAGCGAGGATCCTACAAGATTCTAACACAGCGCCATTTCCCGGGTATTAATAATTTTTAATAAATTTAAAAAAAATATTTCAAAATAGTTAAAATTTGATAATATTTAGCGAGATTATGGAAATTTCAGCGATTGATCTTCCTTCTGCGGCAACGTGCTTCGCAATCTTTTTCGGAGTGTCTTTTACGATCCTTTTCGCGATTGTCTGTGCAGGCATTCCCAGTGTCTATCGCTCTGTGGCGAAGCATGTTCGTCA
>Ga0181559_10003229_pt1 | contig 16051 bp, 18 predicted proteins | sample 011ome_21_FD_133752 | JGI IMG/M metagenome (GOLD analysis project Ga0181559, IMG submission 133752) | Coastal salt marsh microbial communities from the Groves Creek Marsh, Skidaway Island, Georgia - 011508AT metaG (megahit assembly) | ecosystem: Environmental > Aquatic > Marine > Intertidal...
TGGAAAGAGTGGAAAGATTGAAAAAATAGGACAAGTAGGCAGAGAAATAAACTGTCTAGCAGGATAGCAAAAAGAGCACCACAAGTTGGTTGATGCAGAGAAACCCTCCGAAATTCTCGAGGTCAACCTTATTAATGATCAGACCCGCCGAAGTCGGAAGAAGTAGGTTATGGCGGTAGAAATGGCCCACTGGGCGCAGGAAGAGAAATCCATGAATGAATTGACAAACACGATGGAAAGTTTTGCGGACTTGTTTGCCGAAAGTTTGCAGACAATTGATATGGAGTCAGGCTCGATCATCTCCGGTCTTGTGGTAGATATCGACAGTGAGTGGGTCACAGTACACGCTGGCCTGAAGTCAGAAGGGGTTATCCCCAGAGTCCAATTTTTAGACGATGCCGGCAATCTTGAAGTCGCTATCGGAGATACGGTTAAGGTTGCAATGGAAGCCGTTGATGACGGTTTCGGTGAGACTCGCCTCTCCAGAGAAAAGGCCAAGCGGGCCGAAAGCTGGATGATGTTGGAAAAAGTCTACGAGGACCAGGAAATCATCAAAGGTATTATTAGCGGTCGCGTGAAAGGCGGATTTACCGTTGAAATTCGGGATGTTCGCGCATTCCTGCCGGGTTCACTGGTTGACGTGCGCCCACTGCGAGAAACAGAACACCTGGAAGGTAAAGAGCTCGAATTCAAGGTCATCAAGCTTGACCAGAAGCGTAACAATGTCGTGGTTTCCCGCCGTGCAGTGCTTGAAGAAGAAAATAGCGCTGAACGGGAGCAACTGCTCGAAAATCTGCAGGAAGGCCAGGAAGTTAAGGGTATCGTCAAAAACCTCACCGACTATGGCGCGTTCGTTGACCTGGGTGGTGTTGATGGTCTGTTGCACATCACCGATATGGCCTGGAAGCGAATCAAGCATCCGAGTGAAATCGTTGCCGTAGGTGATGAAATTAACGTCAAGGTCCTGAAGTTCGATCGTGAAAGAAATCGCGTATCCTTAGGGCTGAAGCAACTGGGTGAAGATCCCTGGGTCTTGATCACTAATCGTTATCCCGAAGGTACAAGAACCATGGCCAAGGTGACAAACCTCACCGACTATGGTTGTTTTGCAGAGCTGGAAGAGGGCGTTGAAGGTTTGGTGCATGTCTCTGAAATGGATTGGACCAACCGTAATATCCATCCGAGCAAGGTCGTGCAGGTTGGTGATGAAGTTGAAGTTATGGTTCTCGATATTGACGAAGAGCGTCGTCGCATCAGCCTGGGTATCAAGCAGTGTCAGGGGAACCCTTGGGAAGAGTTTGCTACTCAGCATCAAAAAGGCGACAACATTCAGGGTTATATCAAGTCAATCACTGACTTCGGTATCTTTATTGGCCTTGAAGGCAATATCGATGGCCTGGTCCATCTGTCTGATATTTCCTGGAATGAGCCGGGCGAACAAGCAGTTCGACGCTTCACTAAGGGCGATGAAATCAATACGGTTATCCTATCCATCGATGCAGAGCGTGAGCGTATCTCTCTAGGTCTCAAGCAGATGGAAGAAGATCCGTTTACCAATTACGTTTCGGTAAACGAGCGCGGCGCGATTGTTGTTGGCAAGATCAAAGAGGTTGATGCCAAGCAAGCGATCATCGAGCTGGCACCTGATGTCGACGGTATTCTCAAGGCGTCTGAAATCAGCCAGGATCGAGTCGAGGATGCTCGGAACGCGCTGAGCGTTGGTGAAGAAGTTGAAGTGAAAATCACCAGCGTTGACCGTAAGAATCGCATTCTCGGTGTCTCCATCAAAGCCAAGGATATGGCAGACGAAGAGTTGGCTGTGAAAGAGCATCGTGAGAAGGATGCCGGTGTAAGTCCCACCACGATTGGCGATCTGATTAAGCAGCAAATGGATCAGAACTCAGCCGAGTAGGGCGGGGCGTCACACAGGATGACCAAGTCGGAACTGATAGAAAGGATAGCCTCAGTCCAAACCCAGCTGTCCGCCAAAGATGTTGAGTTGGCGGTCAAGCTGATTTTGGACCAGATGGCAGAGGTGCTGGCAGCCGGCGATCGAATTGAGATTCGCGGCTTTGGCAGCTTCTCCCTCCACTATCGGCCCTCTCGGCTTGGTCGCAATCCTAAAACCGGTGAAAGTGTTGAGCTCAGCGGAAAATACGTGCCACATTTCAAACCTGGAAAAGACTTGAAAGATCGGGTCAATCTCAGTCTCCTCACGCAACCATCTTCCTAAGGGATGATGGGCTTATCAGCCCCAAGCCGTTTCTCTGTTGTCAGTGCCTCGCATAAAAGTGCCTCGCATAAAAGTGCCTCGCACAAAAGTGTTCGCCATAGACGTGTTCGCCATAGCCTAGTTCCTGGGTTTCTCGGGTTGCTTGAAATCCAGACTCGGTGCAAGATTAGCGCAACGCTCAGTTTATGCATGTCGCCACCTAGACCTAGATCTCAGTCATTGGGCTGGATCGCTTGAAACCAGGACCTCGACGATGTCGTTAATCAAAAAGTGGTTGCTCCGTTCGCTGTTGTTTCTGGTCTTCATGCTCGTCCTCTTGGCTGCTTCAGAGAACAGCCAATCTGTTGCCCTGGCATTTCTTGATTTCAAATCACCTGAATGGCCGGTCTCCTGGTGGATGCTTTCCGCGTTCCTGATCGGACTGGGATTCGGTCTTTTGCTTAATGTTTTGACCAACACTCGGCTGCGAAGGGATGTCAGAAGAGCCAGAAAGGCGGCAAAGCCATCCTATGGCCCCCCGGACCAGTCAAAGGTGCAGGCCGGTGGAGCAGCCCCAGAGTAAAGTCTCTGCGCTTTTTGAGATTTTTTGTGGTTTTTTTGTTCGACCAAGTTTGCGTTTGGCCAGGATTTGCTACTATTGAGCGTAAGTTATTGATCAGGCGCTATTTCAGGCGCTGTTGATCATGCATCAAGATACTCAGCGTATTGTTAACGGCCCTCTGTAAAAACTGAATACAACAAACGTAAAAAACCTAAGGCAAGATGCTCATGATGGATAATTGGCAACTCTACCTGCTGGTGGTCGCGGCGGTCGGCAGCGGTTGGTGGCTGGGTCGTCGGCAACGATGGCAGCGAACCGAGCCGGTAGGCTTGGATCACTACGCTGGTTTGAATTATCTGCTTAACGAGGAACCCGATCGCGCGGTGGCGAGATTTATCCAGGATCTGGTGGTCACCTCTGACACGCTGGATGCGCATCTGGCGTTGGGCAGCCTTCTGCGGCGTCGTGGAGACGTTGAGAAGGCGGTGATTGTGCATGAGAATATTCTAAAACATGCGGCATTCGAGCAAGATGTCATGCAAAACGTTCAGCTTGAGTTGGCCCGAGATTATTTGTTAGCGGGTTTGCTGGACCGGGCTGAAGAATTACTGCTTGAACTGGGTCAGCACTCGAGTGCGGTACGTCGCGAAAGTCTGGTATTGACTCTGGAGCTTTATGAGCGCGAAAAAGACTGGCGTAAGGCAATCAGCGTTGGTGAGCGACTTGCTATCGGTGACGAGGCGAGCAAATACGAACAAGCAATATCCCACTATTACTGTGAGTTGGCCAGCAATTATCTCAACGACAAGAACGTCGAGGCCGCTCGCCAGGCGCTTCGAGATGGCATTGGTCATGACTCCAAAAACGCCCGCACCAGTCTGCTCCTGGCAGAGATTGAGATTCAGCAAAAACGCTATCCTGAGGCAATAAAAGCGCTTCAACGAATCAAGAATCAGAATCCCGTTTATGTGCCTGAATCTTTACCGCTGCTACAACAGGCAGTGAAGGCGGACGAGACTCAGGCGCATCAGGTTCGAGACTATCTCGAGCAGTGTCTGCAGCTGGTCCCGTCAATTTCAATTGCGCTGACGCTGGCGCGCAGCGTCCGTGCGGCGTCAGGAGATGAGGCGATGGCTAAATACATTGCCAATCATCTTAAGCGGAACCCAACCGTTCGCGGTCTGAGTCAACTGATCGACCTGCACATGGATAATACGCAGGGTGTCGCAAGACAGAATCTCGCCATTCTTCGCAGCTTTGCGGAGGCCCTGGTCGCAGACAAGCCGGGCTACCGCTGTCACGAATGTGGCTTCGAGGGCAAAAAGCTTCACTGGCACTGCCCGGTTTGTAAAAGCTGGGGCACCATTCAGGCGATATATGGGCTGGAAGGCGAGTAGTTACTGCCAGCTGCGGTTGAGTCGCCTAAGTTACAGGCGTACGACTGGCTAAATCAGGAAGCTCCAAGGCGGGTCTTTTCTGCCGCTGCCGACTCCAACGGCTTTCACTGAATTCAGATATCACTTACTGCGACCGAGTTGTTCGGTTTGTAATGTCGCTCTGGCAAGACAGACGGAAGATGAGTGACATAATTTCACATAAACTCGAGGAGACAGTGATGAAAAAAGGAATCATTGGTGCATTGTTGAGTGTGGCGCTGCTGGTGGGTGCCCAAGTGGCCGCTGCTGAGACTCTGGCGAATGGCGCGGAGCCAATGGCAGAGGCGGGACTGTCGGTCAACATTAATCTCGCCGATGCGGAGACGATTGCGAGTGTATTGGTTGGCGTCGGCGTGGAGAAAGCGCGAGCAATTGTCGCCTACAGAGAGCAGCATGGTCGATTTTACTTAGCCGAGGAGCTCACCGCTGTAAAAGGTATTGGCGAAGGGACACTCCTGAAAAACGCTGCGCGTATTCGTGTGGATGACAAGATAAAATAATTTATCCGCCAGCACGTCGATATGTCAATGTAGGATAGGATAGGCCTGCCGCTCGGCAGGCCAAACCCCTGTGGGTATGACGACCGACGGGTTTGACGACCGACCAGTAGTCTGCGGTATTATAGCGCCATGTTTGAGTCGTCTTTTTAATGCAGCCGCTTGACGCGGAACAGTTGCGTGGTGCTTTTCCTTTTGAAAAGCGTAAGCCCGTGGTGCCCAACTTGGCGTCTGTTGACTGGTCGGTACTGGAATACTTTGGTTGGATTCATCCTGCGGGGCATAGGGGGTATCTCGTCATGCCACTTGCCAATGGTGAACTGCGTGGTCTGGTATTGCGTCGCAGTCAGACCACGAGCCGCCGCCGCCGATATGAGATGTGTAGCTGGTGTAATTATGTGCATAGGACCAATGGCACTGCCATGTTCAGCGCTCTAGTCCAGGGTACCGATGGCCGGTTGACGATCGGCAACTCGATGTGTCGAAATCTCGATTGTAGCTTGCGTATTCGTCATCTGTGCGGTGACGTCCCTGGCTATATGGGTGAAACGATCGATCTGGACAGCAAAATACAGCGTTTGCAAGCGGCGGTTTACCAATTTCTGTATCGAGCAGATGCGCTATCTGAACCTGACAGCTCGGCAGTCTTTGACCCGTCGCGGTGACCTGCTGGCGGCACCAACTGTTCGTTAACGGATAATATTGCTTAGGAGGAAAGGATGAATGCATTCAATCCGTCGACAGAACGCTATGTGAGCCTGGCGACGTATCGCAAGAATGGCGCTGAAGTCCGAACACCGGTCTGGATCGCAGAACTGGAGGGCCGCTATTATGTGTTTTCAGCAGCGAATGCGGGGAAAGTAAAACGCTTAAGAAACAATCACAAGGTGAGGATCGCCGCCTGTAACTACAGTGGCAACCTGCTGCATAGCGACTGGCTAGCTGGGAACGCAAAGTTAGTCACTGACGCTGAATTGATTGAGCGGGTCTACGCAGCATTCACAAACAAGTACGGCTGGCAGGTGCGCCTGACGAATTTATAATCAAAGCTCTCGGGTCGTTATCACCAAAGGTCGATGATTGAAATCGAACCGGTGCTTACTGCGAGATAGGAGCTGAGCCGGCAGAGGTTCAATACCCGTCAATCTCATGCCGCGCCCAATGGGGGAATCCCCTAGATGCGATGCTGGATTTCAAGTGTCAAGTCATTGATTCGTTGCTGCCATGCCGCCTCAAAAGACGGCTGCCACTGATCGCCGATAGCGTCGCGTACGGTATCAAGAATGGCAGCCAATAAATTGCCATACATGTGGGCTTCAACGCTGTAGGCGAGCTTGTGATTCTTCATCTCGAAATTCAGATACCCTTGCTCCCCGCTATAGTCGCTGAGCATGAGCAAACGATAGACCTCTTCAAGCATTTTGCCTCGAACAATGTCATCTATGTGTGACATGAGTGCCTGGGATCCAGGGCAACGAGCGAAATAGTTGGCATAGATTGCTGGCGCCAGGTCGCCGCCAATCTCGGCAGCCATCTCAAAGGTGGTTGATATTAAATCCTCAGTCATCGGTGGCCTCTTAGTCCAGTAGGTGCTCATTCTGCAGTGCCTGCCCTTACCAGAGCGTTAGCAAGACAGGTCGCATGGGGATAGTAAGTTATAAAATAACCCAAGGATACCCGTAGGCAGGCTATGCTGGCATCGACAAGGAAGTGACCCGGTGCGCGGCACGCAGGATGGATGCCGGCCTTGCCAACTTGCTTTTTTTACGTTCCGTAAAGGCGCATGTTTTCCGATTTGAATTACAAAAAAGTTGCAAAATTGGCCAGCGGTTCTCGATCTGAGATCAGCGTATTGACCGCCGCCGCCGGGTCTTTGTAGCCAATCGCAACGCCGCAGAAGAGTAATTGCTCCGGCGGTGCACCGACGAATTCGGCGACGGAGTTGGGTCGCGCAGCCCAGGCTTCCTGAGCGCAGGTGTCTAGGCCGGCTTCAGTTGCAAGCAGCATGAAGGTCTGAAGAAACATACCCAAGTCGGACCATTGTGGAGGTCCCATCTGCTTGTCGATGAAACAGAATATCGCCGCCGGTGCACCAAAGAAATTGTAGTTTTCCATCAGCCTTCGAATGCGAGCTGAGCGATCCTCTCGAGGAATGCCCAACAGTTTGTACATGTCCTCGCCAACTTTAAAGCGTGATGAGCGATAGGGTTCAGTCAAACCCTGAGGATAAATTTCGTAGGCCGGGGTCTCAACCGTCTTAACAGTATCGCGAAAATCTCGAAAGCGTGCCATTGCCGGCCCGTTAACAACGTAGACGCGCCAAGGCTGAACATTCCCGCCTGAAGGTGCGCGAGCAGCCTTGGTGAGCAGATCTGCCAGCACCTGATGGTCGACAGGTGTGTCCAGAAAGGCGCGGATTGATTTGCGTTCGGCGACGGCTTCACTGACTCGCATAGCTTTTGTATCTCCATGATTTCGGTTCTGAGAGCAGCACTCGGCAGCCAAATGGGCAAAGGACTTAACCACGGACGCTTGCTCGACAGCTAGTCGGCTATTAAGTCACGCAAGGCGCTCGTCAGTCAACTGGCTCAGGCTAAAGGACTGCCACGTAAGCTTTTTTCAGCGCTCGTTTCGAACATCGCCATCAAGGTAGAGCCAGCCTTCGGCAAGACGCAGAAAACGACTGGTTTCGTGCAGCCGATAGGCGCGGCCATGAATCTTGTACCGTGCCAGAAACTCGACTTGACCTTGCGTGTCATCGGTCTGGCCTTCTCTGCAGGCAATAATTTTTAGTCCGATCCAATGTTGATCCAAGTCAAATGTCAAATCGGGGGGCCGGGTTGAAGGGTGCCAGGTGGCAAGCAGATAGTCCGAGTTGGCCAAGACAAACGCGGTATAGCGGGATCTCATCAGGGCCTCAGCGGTTGGCGCAGTAGTCCTTTTGTCGATGATGGCACCGCAGCAATACCGCAATGAATGGGGCAGACCACAGGGGCAAGGGGCATCTGGGCAGTGACCAGCAGAGGCCGATACCATGGGTCTAAGGTGCCGTGTCAGGGCTGCGGTTGGCAAGATCCGCCAGCAGGCTTTGTTCACCGACGGCAGCGGCGATACTGTTGGGTATCAGCAGGGTCAGGCTGTAGTGGCTGATTCTCCAGGCGCCATCAACCTGAGTCAGAACGCCGGTGCCTCGACAACGCCCCAGTCGAGTGTTGGTCAAAATCTCGTCAAACCAGGCAATCTTGCCCTGGTCAGAGATATTGATGTGGCGCTCCAATGGCAGGTAGGTCCAGCCTTGGCCGCGAGAAAAACTGTCGCGGGCATAATCTTTGAAGGCAGATACAGTCCAGCGTTCGCCGGCATCAGTGCCCATGAAGATACCCTCCGTCGCGAATCGACTGAAGTAGCCATCAAAGTCTGCATGGGCTGCCGCCAGATGAAAGTCATCCAGGAAGCTGTTGATGGCAGATTCCTGGTCAGGGGTGGGTGTGGCTGCCTTAACTTGTAAGAGAAAACAGCTAGAAATGAGCAGAAGCAGTAGTGTCCAGCGCATGTCAAAAGATCTCAGGGTTAAAAAGGTTCGGCACATTCAAGGGGTTTTGGCCGACAAGCTTGTCAGTATAACCTCCTCAAGCCGATTCGACGTTACGTCTTAGCATGGACTCTTGAGCGACGGTAAGAACCAGTTGGCCATCTGAACCGTAGACTTCTCCCTCGTTCATGCCTCGTGAATCAGCCGCAGCGGTACTACGTTGGTCGAACAGCATCCAATCGGCCACGTTGCAAGGTCGATGAAACCACACGGCTTGATCCAATGAGGTCAAACGGTGACTTCGAAAGGGGATGCCGTAGGGGAGTACCGCATTAAACATCAGGGTTCCGTCCGAGAGAAACGCAAGCACACATTGACTGAGTCGAGTGTCAATGTCTTTAGGTACATTGGCCCGCATCCAAGTCTGTAGGCAGGGCGCGCGGCCAGTGACAAATTGCGCTGGCAGAAACGACTCGCTGGCCCACTCCATATCGACTCGGCCATCGGCAGTCATGGGAAACCGAAAGGGTTCAATACCAGCAGCTTGCCGTCGTTCCATGAGGCTGGCGGCGGACGGCACTTCAGGCATGGTCTTCTGGTGCTCATCTCCTGGCTCTGCGACCTTGAAGGATGCGCTCATTTGAAACACAGGCTGTGCTTGCTGGTAAGCTGTGATGGTGCGCGTCGCGAACCCTCGACCATCGCGCAGCCGTTGAACCTGATAGATGATTGGCTCTGCCGGAATGCCAGGGCGCAAAAAATAGGCGTGAAGTGAATGGGCGAGCTTGTTCGGCTCAATCGTTGCCAAGGCGGCAGCCAATGCCTGGCCAAGAAAGTGGCCTCCATAAATCCCGACCACGCCATAGGCTTCAGCACTGCCGATAAAATGATCGGCCTGATCGCCTGGTGCGAGGGTTAATACTTCCATGAGGCTGGCTGTTCCTATAGACACAGAGTTTGACTCCTTGATTGAGAGACCTTCGAGTATTTTGCCTGGAGGCTTCGAACTCAAGGCTCAAATCGCCCTATCAATCGAGTCGATGACGCCTAGTTACTGGCGTTGATTGGGGGTGAGCGTCTGAAAGCGAGCATGGCGGACGACTTTGAGTACGAAGCGTAATTTATTGATGGCCGGACTGGATAATACAAAGGGGTACAGATCACTATAACCACTGCTTCGGTTAATACTGTTCATGGCGTAGGTAAGAGGCAACCATTGCTCTAGCAGTTCATCAAAAGTCGATGCCCAATAGCTATCCAGTGGCGAAAACAGCTGCTGTGACAAATTGCTGGTGATGACTACTCCAGCCTTTGTGGCTGTCTCCAGAGAGTCGACGATAGTGATGAAATGCGCCCAGGACTCGGCCCAGTCTTCCAGAGGATGGGCGCTGGCATAGCCACTGATGTATTCTGCCTCCCATCCTTGTCGCGGACCTTGGCTGTAGTGGCGGCTGATAGCCGCGTCATAATCGGCCTGTTCACTGCCAAATAATGCACGAAACTCTGTCAGGTGGGCCGAGTTGGCGACCAGTTGCTGCCAATAATGATGGCCACTTTCGTGGCGAAAATGCCCAAGCACAGTGCGGTAGACTTCATTGAGATCGAGGCGCCGACGCTCGCGTTCAGCGTCATCTGCTTCTGCCAGATTGATGGTAATGATACCTTTTGAGTGGCCGGTGAGAACCCGCTGGCTTTCTCTGAAGCTGGCACCGATATCTTTCAAAAAGCGAAAGGCCAAGCCCTTCTTTGGGTTTATTTTCTTGCTGACAACGGGCAAGCCCAGTCTCAGCAGGCTGTACAGAAGCCGACGTTTGCCCTGTTCGAGCTTAATCCACAAGGGTACGTTGGCGGCGACGGTGAGATCGGGCACTATCTCGTTCAGGCTGCAAGAACGACAATAGTTGTTCGGGCTGTCAGCCGGGACGAGCCAGTTGCAAGCGTTCCATGTCGCGGCATTCTGGCAGCGTCGATAACTGGCACTGCGTTGGTTGCTGGCTGCAGGGTAAAACAGGCCGTCTACCTGGACTTGCAGCGCGATTAGGTTGTGTTCATCTGGCAGGTAACCCAGCTGGCTGCCACAGCTTAAGCAGCGGTCATTCTCGAAATAGACAGGACGGCCACAGCACTGACAATTAAAGGATTTCATTCTTGATCGCAGTTTCGCGTAGATAGCGCATGGTAATCGCTTCAGTTAGCCAGACACAAGAAAAGCCGGCACTCGCGCTCAGTGTCGGTCCGCAGGCAGCGTCTCCATCCTATTCTGGCGAGTGGCGGATCCTGGTGTTGCTCTCGTCGGCTTAGACAGCAGAAGATAATCGTTCCTGAGGGCGCGCTCGACAATTTTGTCGTTAATGGTCAATTAAAGCAGCCAGCTTAAGCCAGTATCAGCAAGCGTGATGATGACAGCAGCGACAAAGGTGGTTCCCATGTCTTCAATTTCGAAGTCTTCCAGCAGCTGATCGGTCAGCCACAACAGAAAGGTATTGATCAGTAGCAGAAACACGCCGATAGAGATGATGATAAACGGAATGGTCAGCAGCTTGAGCAGGGTTCCCAGGGTCACGTTGATCAATCCATAGATGACCGCAACCAGCAAGGCAGTGCCATAGCCGGCTATATGGATACCTGGCATGGCTCTGGCCATGGCGAATATCACGCCGGCGAGTAACAGCAAATGTAAAATGAGTAGCATAATTGACCTTTCATAGTCGCGTTATGGGGTTTGATACATAAATCATGCCAACAAGCTAAGTCATTGAAAATAGGCTGTAGATTTTTTTGTTTCGCTGAACAGGTAGTCTAAAAAGCGATCTTTTAAGCGAATTGACCAGATATTTGTCAGCGAAAGACGGTAGCCCAAGGGATCTCGAGCAGCAGCGATCAGTCAATCCACAGTCCAGTCATCTTCGCCCGTGATAAAGGCTTGCTGACTGCGAAGAATTGGCTATGATCCAAGCATGTAGTGCCCTGCTCCCTGATAAAGGGTGCAAGCGATTCGTGAATTTTTGTCATTCTGGAGCATAACCCCATGTCAGAAGTTACCAAACCATCACTAGAGGAACTGGGATTCGACCCAGATGCGCTGCGTGAAAAATACAGAATTGAACGCGACAGGCGTCTGCGCGCCGATGGCAGTAATCAGTATCAGGAAGTCAAAGGTGACTTCTCACATTATATTGATGATCCCTATGTTGACCCGGGCTTCACGCGAGCGCCCCTTGAGGATGAGATTGATGTGGTTGTCATAGGTGGTGGATTTGGCGGACTGCTCACCGGAGCGCGGTTGCGTGAGGCCGGCATTCAGGACATTCGCATGATAGAGAAGGGCGGTGATTTCGGTGGTACCTGGTACTGGAACCGCTATCCGGGGGCCGCCTGCGATGTCGAGTCCTACATTTATTTGCCGTTGTGCGAAGAACTGAATTTTGTACCCAAAGAAAAATATACCCGCGCGCCAGAAATACTCGCTCATAGCCGAGCGATTGGTGAAAAATACGATCTCTACCGCAATGCCTGCTTTCAAACTGAAGTCACGGGTCTTGAGTGGGACGAGGCAACTTCCCGCTGGATCATCAGCACCAGCAGAAACGACAGAATGAAGGCGCGATTTGTGTGTATGTCCAATGGACCCTTGAACAGACCTAAATTGCCGGGGATAGAAGGAATTGAGCGATTTCAAGGGCACACGTTCCATACCAGCCGCTGGGATTATGCATATACCGGTGGTCATCCTGAGGGCGATCTTGTCGGTCTGAAAGATAAGCGAGTAGGGATCATAGGTACAGGCGCAACCGCAGTGCAGTGCGTTCCGCACCTGGCGGCGAGTGCTAAGCAGCTGACGGTTTTCCAAAGAACGCCATCTTCTATCGATGTCAGAGCTAACACGCCAACCGATCCTGAGTGGGCCGCCAGTCTTAAGCCCGGCTGGCAGAAGCAGCGAATGGATAATTTCAATATTCTGGTATCAGGCGGATTTCAGAAAGAGGACCTGGTGAACGATGGTTGGACAGAAATCATTCGAAATCTTGCCTCCATGGTCAACTTCAAATCTGACATGCCGCTGGATCCATTGGTCCTTGCGGAGAAGATGGAGATTGCCGACTTTCAGAAAATGGAACAAATCAGGCTGCGAGCAGAAACGGTCGTCAAGGATCCAAACGTCGCAGAGTCCCTGAAGCCCTACTATCGGCAATTCTGCAAGCGGCCCTGCTTCAACGATGAGTATCTTGACAGTTTTAATCGACCGAATGTTGAGTTGGTGGATACTCGGGGTCAGGGCGTTGATCGAATCACAGAAAAAGGCGTCGTTGCCAACGGTGTTGAATATGAGCTCGATTGTCTTATCTTCGCTACGGGTTTCGAGGTGGGCACCGACTATACTCGCCGCTCAGGTTATGACCTTAAAGGGCGCGACGGCTTGAGCCTCAAGGATAAGTGGGCCAACGGTATTTCCACTCTGCACGGTTTGCACTCTCGAGGGTTTCCTAACTGTTTCATCATCAGTAATGCCCAGTCGGGATTTACGGTTAACTTTCCCCATGCAATGAATGAGCAGGCAATGCATATCGCCTACATTATGAGTCATTGTCTGGCGACTAATGTTCAAACAGTCGAGGCCTCGGCGGCGGCGGAGGAGAGTTGGGTGACCGAGATCATCAATCATTCGCGATTCAATCAGAGTTTTCAGGAGTCCTGTACACCGGGCTATTATAACAATGAGGGAAAACCCAACCCCTTGACGATTCGCAATGGCAGTTATGGTTCCGGTCCAGTTAAATTCTTTGAGAAACTGGCCACATGGCGCGCTGAAGGCACCATGGCGGGGCTGGAGTTTAACGGCCAGTCGCTGGCTGATTAACTTCGTTCGCCAGCACTGAGGTCTACAGATCTGGGTGCTGGCGATAAGTCAGTTGATGCAGGCGAGACATCGAAATTAATAGTAAAACCAACCCGTCAAAGTCCGGCTAATGGCTATTGATCAAAACGCGCCATTTTGTTGATCAGTTCCTCAATGCGCGTACTGTAACCCCACTCATTATCGTACCAGCTGACAACCTTGACCAGGCGCTTGCCAATCACCTGAGTCAGACCAGCGTCGAAGATACTGGAGTGCGTATTGCCCACTATGTCGCTGGAGACAATTGGATCCTGACAATATTCAAGAATGCCGAACAGGGGCCCAAGTGCAGCCCGCTGCATCGCCGCGTTGATCTGCTCGACGGTGACGTCACAGTTTAATTCAACGGTCAGATCTACTACGCTACCATCGGCAACCGGCACTCGCATGGCAATTCCATCAAGTTTGCCCGCCAGCTCAGGCAGCACCTGACCAATGGCCTTGGCTGCACCCGTTGAAGTCGGGACTATATTGGTCGCCGCATTGCGTGAGCGCCTGAGATCTCCAGAATGGGGCGCATCGATGAGACGTTGATCAGACGTGTAGGCGTGCACTGTGGTGAGCAATCCGTATTTTATGCCGAAATTCTCCTGCAGTACTTTGGCGATGGGTGCGGCGCAATTAGTGGTGCAGCTGGCATTACTGATGATGGTTGATGACTTACTCAAAACCTGGTCATTCACCCCCATGACCAGCGTTTCGGTCAGCGGCTCTTTCGTGGGAACCGTCACAATGACCCGTTTTGCGCCGGCGTCCAGATGCTGTTGCAGTTGCGCCAGATGACGAAACTGACCACTGCTTTCAATCACAAAATCTATGTCCATGGCAGCCCAGGGTAAATTTGCGGGACTCTTCTCGCAGAGTACCTTGAACGGATCGCCATCAATTTCCATAACGTCACCTTGGAGTTTGACCTGGCCGGGATACTTGCCGTGAATGCTGTCGTATTTGAAGGCATAGGCCAGTTGCTCGGGAGTGGCGATGTCGTTGACGGCGACGACGTCATAGTGGTTTCTGAGTTTCGCGATTCGAGTGACGCAGCGACCGATACGACCAAAGCCATTGATGGCTATTCTGGGCTTGGGCATTGTGTGGCCTCCTGTGAGTGGAATTGGCAGGCTTGAAAGCCCGGCAACGGAAGCTTAAACCGAAAAGATTCAAGCGTGCTTGATACACATCGTCTCTCAATATCAACACAAGAAACAGCAAGACCTGCCGAGGATCTGCGTAATCAGTCTGCCGAGATTCAAAATGGCGGACTTGCACTCATCAATGGGCAGGTCTTCTCCGCTTTAAAGGGATGGATCTTCCGTTATTTCAAAGTGACGGGTCTCCCACTATTTAAAGTGACGGGTCTCCCACTATTTAAAGTGACGGGTCTCCCGCTATTTAAAGTGACGGGTCTCCCACCAGGGGAAAAACTCAGGCATGTCCTGGCTGACTTTGCCGGGGAACTCGGCGGGTCGCTTGTCGAGGAATGACTGTACGCCTTCCAGCGCGTCCGGTGAGCGGCCAGTGAAGTACACGCCTCTTGAGTCGATTTTGTGGGCTTCCATGGGATGGTCGGCGCCCAGCATTTTCCACATCATGTTGCGAATCATGGCTATCGAGATTGATGAGGTCTGCTCGGCAAATTCGTGTGCCAGATCTCTTGCGGCTGGCAGCAGGTCTGCAGGTTTGTGGATGCTGCGCACCAGTCCGCCTTGCTTGGCCTCTGCCGCGCCAAAGACACGCCCGGAGTAGGTCCACTCCAGCGCCTGACTGATGCCCACAAGACGGGGTAAAAACCAGCTGGAACAGGCTTCAGGCACTATGCCTCGCTTGGCAAAGACAAAGCCGTATCTGGCATCCTCTGAGGCCAGACGAATGTCCATGGCACATTGCATGGTTGCACCTATGCCCACCGCTGGCCCATTACAGGCGGAGATCACAGGCTTCAGACAGTCGAATAGACGTAAAGTCAGAAGCCCACCCCCATCAGGCTTCAGCCCCGCCCCTGCACTGTCAGCATTGAAGGTGTTGCTGCCTGAGGACAGGTCCGCGCCAGCACAAAAACCTCTTCCGGCACCAGTGACGATGATGGCTTTAACGGCGTCATCGGCATCGGCACGATCCAGTGCGTCAATCATCTCCAGCATCATGCGGCCGGTGAAGGCGTTCAGTTTATCGGGCCGGTTTAAAGTGAGCGTGAGAATGTTGCTCTGGACTTCATAAGTGATTTGCTCGTATTCCATGGGTTCACCGTTTCAAGTTGTGGTTATAAGAATGATTTTAAGTGTTAGTTTGCAAGCGCGAGTTTTATAGCGCTAAAAGCCAGCGCCGAATTGCTGTATTTGGGTAAACAGGTCCCGTTGGGCGTGGCTGCCGCCGATCAGATAAATCTTGTGTTGAATAGCCTTTAGATCAGTGGCGGCCTGGTGCGCGTCACCCTTGCCGATACTGATCAGTGCTTTCGCGATCGGCAGACCCACCTCGCGACAAATATCACCTTGCGTCGTGTTACTCTGACTCCAGGTTAACAGGCTGCTCAGGGCCTGATCTAGGGCGGGTTGGTCCTTAAGCCTGGCGGGTGCCATCAAGTAATGCAGGGTTGAAAAAATCAATTCATTGTCGCCGACACGAGCAGCAGAGATGGTCTGCAGTGCTTGCCAGCGCTGCGCGACATCGACGCCGAGAATTTCGAGTCGCCAGAGTAGCGATGCCGCATTGCAGGTGTCGAGGTAGAAGTCGTCAAAGACAGCTTTGGCAAGGTGATTATCATAGATAGACAAGGCCCGCTCATAGTCTTCCAGGCCAATATGACAGAGCGCCTGATGCCAATGCAGATGGTAGATAAAATTGTTGGTACTCTCCCATTGTGGGACAAGGGAGTCGATCCATTCGATGCCTTCATTGAAACGCTGTTGCATCTGAAA
>Ga0181559_10003233_pt1 | contig 16039 bp, 16 predicted proteins | sample 011ome_21_FD_133752 | JGI IMG/M metagenome (GOLD analysis project Ga0181559, IMG submission 133752) | Coastal salt marsh microbial communities from the Groves Creek Marsh, Skidaway Island, Georgia - 011508AT metaG (megahit assembly) | ecosystem: Environmental > Aquatic > Marine > Intertidal...
TGCTGTCGTTAAAAATATTGTCTTCGGAGAGCTGGCCGAGTGGCTGGTCTGGAGACGATTTTTACGGAGAGCTGGCCGAGTGGCTGAAGGCGCACCCCTGCTAAGGGTGTATGGGTTAACGCCCATCGAGGGTTCGAATCCCTCTCTCTCCGCCATTGCAAGAATTTGAAGTTTAGCGGCTGTAGCTCAGCTGGATAGAGTACCTGGCTACGAACCAGGCGGTCGGAGGTTCGAATCCTCCCAAGCGCGCCATTAAATAAAAAGCCCGGCCCTGTGCCGGGTTTTTTATTTAACCGCCTTAGAGAGCTCGAACCGTTAAGAGGTTCGACTAATTGCGTCAGCAATTGGACCCAGCGGCATCGCCGCGCAGCCCTTAGGGGCAAAACAGCTCTCAGCTTTTTTGAGTCAATCCTCCAATTTATTTCATTCATCAGGACTCCGGAAAATACTTCCGACTTCGATTTGCCAATGCCACTAGTGACAGCATCACCGGAACTTCAACCAGCACCCCCACAACTGTAGCTAGCGCTGCACCAGAATTTAGCCCAAACAGGCTAATAGCCACCGCCACCGCCAATTCAAAGAAATTTGAGGTTCCAATAAGCGCAGCCGGTGCCGCCGTACTGAATGGCACTTTCCAGATATAGGCCCAGCCGTAGGCAATAAAAAAGATACCGTAACTTTGGATAAGCAAGGGAATGGCTATAAGCATTATCACCAGAGGCTTGTCTAGAATGGTCTGGGCCTGAAACCCAAACAACAAAACAACGGTGGCTAATAGCCCCATGATGGAGAACGGTTTTACCCGATCAGTAAAAGCGGCAACTTCGCTGTGATCATTAGATTTATCCAGTGCTTTGCGCGTGAAATAACCCGCCATAAGGGGTATCACAACATAGAGGATGACTGACAACAGCAAGGTTTCCCAAGGTACAACAATATCTGTAACCCCCAGCAACATTGCGGCAATGGGCGCAAAGGCAACCACCATAATTAGGTCGTTTATCGACACCTGAACCAGAGTGTAGTTGGCATCGCCACGCACCAACTGACTCCACACAAAAACCATTGCCGTGCAGGGAGCCACCCCGAGCAAAATTATACCGGCAATATATTCCTTGGCGGTTTCAGGCTCTACAAATCCAGCAAACACATATTCAAAGAATAGAATGCCTAGTGCCGCCATGGTGAAGGGTTTCACTAGCCAATTAACGATGAGGGTAATACACAAGCCTTTTGGCTTTTTACCTACATCTTTAATGGACGCAAAATCAACATTGACCATCATTGGATAGATCATTACCCAGATGAAGATCGCCACGACCAGATTGACACTGGCGTACTCGATGGCTGCTATACCCTGGAAAAAACCTGGGACAGCAACTCCCAGCACAATTCCAGCAAGGATGCCAAGAGCTATCCACAATGACAGGTACCGCTCAAATAGGCCCATAGGCGAGGTTTTATCGGTCATAAGAGTTCACTTTCAATTCGATTTTTTAGCATGTTGAAGGCCTCGTCAAAAGCCGCTTCAATTTGGGCTTCTGTCCCTTCAGCTTTGGCGGGGTCAGGAGTGCTCCAGTGCAGTTTTTTGGGATTTCCGGGAAACAGCGGGCAGCTTTCGTTTGCTGCTGAATCACAAACCGTAACCACCAAATTCAACTGCTGATCAATAAATTCATCCCAGGACTTGCTGTATGGCCTCCCCGCATCTATTCCGTGTCGCTCAAGAGTCTTGATTGACTTGGGATGCACATATCCTGCAGGTTGGCTTCCCGCGCTAAACGCTTGATATTTCCCTTGCCCAAGCTGATTAATCAGGGCTTCTGCCATAACAGACCGGCAAGAATTCCCCGTACATAATACAAGTACTTTTTTCATTAGCCACAATTTCCGATTAATTTACTAACTGGCACAAAATGCAAATTCTGCCCTTTCGCCATTACGCTTTATCAACCTGTTCCGCAGGGTAGCAATCGGCGAGCTCAATAATTGAGCAGCCAGACCTGGCATCTTCACGAATACTGGCAAATTCTGAATTACAGCAATCCTTAACCATGAAGCCAATCAGCTCTCTAACCACTTGGTAGTTCGCAGAATAAATAATTGAACGTCCAGATTTTATTGAAGAGATAAGCCCGGAATTAGACAGGTGACTTAAATGAAATGACATGGTGTTGTGAGGAATTTCCAGCGCCAGCGCCAACTGACCTGCCCTAATACCCTCCGGACCTGCTTTGATTAGCCGTCTAAATACCTTTAGACGCGTCTCCTGAGAGAGCGTATCAAAAAGATTAACGGCGTTTTTTATGTCCATATGTCCAGAATAATCGACATTAAACCTTTCGTCAATTATCGTGAAAGAAAGAAATTACCGTGGTTGAACCGTTTCTCGAATAATTTTCCAGCTATCCACTTCAAGCTCAAAAACCAGTGTTTTTAAACTCTCAGAATTGAAATCTGAAGAACTGTTAACCTGCTTAAAATCAGCAACAGCGGAATCACCATTCACAGAAATTTTCAGGTCGTCGGCAACAACATGAATCCATTCTGGTGAGGATATTCTTTCAAAACGCAGTTGCGCCCAGGGCTCAAAGGGCGCACCGCCTTGCGAGATAAAGTCAGAGGAATAATAAGATAAATAACCTACCACATCCTTGTTCGACCAGGCTTCTGCCCACATATCAATTCGTCGGTGAATCTCTGCCATATGATCGGACCCATAATCAGGCAATACATCTGCTATTTGCGTCTCGATCGCGGGTTCTGCTGCGGTAGACTCGATTGGTGTCCGGGATTCTTCAGCTTCTAGATTTTCAACAGCAACCTCTTGGTTATCTTCAGGCATGGCCTCGCCAAGAGACGCCGCAACCTGCTGAAAATCTAATGTAGCCAGCATCTCAACCGAAGAACCAGAAGATGTCGCCGAATTATCCGAAACATTATGCGCCTCGCGGTACTCAACCAAAAATCCGCGTCTCTCGGGAATCCAGTCAGACGTGTTATCAACCTGTGCAACTTTCATGTTGTAGTAAAAGAAGAGGTTAACTATCCCTAAAACAAACAGCCCACCCACAGCGGCTCTAATGGTCGTTTTATCCCAAAAGACATTTTTTTTCGCATCCATATCATCCGGGTCAAGATCACCCTCATCGACAGCTCTACGAATGAAACTGTCAATAACGCGAGAAGAAGTTTCTTCTTCCTGGGTATTGTTTTTCCTGCTCGTAAGACTTCTTGTTCCCGTGACTGACTGAAAGACTAGCTCTTTCAAATCGATTAGGCAATATATCCATAAAAATCAATTAAATGAAAGGCATTTTTTATGCTAACTCTTAGATTATTTTTAGAACTTCATGCCTGCACATAAATTTTTATATTTCGTATTTAATTCACACTTACTATTTCAATCAACCGTCTAGAGCATTTTGGTTTCCAGAAACTGCCAGCGGTGTTAACCTACACACCTTATTCAAGTTAACGCAAGAGCGCACAGAAATGAGTTCAGCATCTGCCGATTTATCTACCCACCAACCCAAGCAAAACGCTGTTAGGCAAGTTGAAGCCAACGTTGGAAGTCGCTGGTCGCGCGAACAGGTGAGGGAGTTATTCGAGCTTCCCTTTATGGATTTGTTATTTCAGGCACAGCAAGTCCATCGCGAGAATTTTCAGGCTAATACAGTTCAACTATCCAGCTTGCTAAGCATCAAGACCGGCGCTTGCCCGGAAGATTGCGCCTATTGCCCCCAGTCAGGACATCACAACACCGGTCTTGAGAAAGAGAAATTACTGCCAATCCCTGAAATTCTTGAGGCCGCTAAAGCTGCCAAGGATAAAGGCGCCAGCCGGTTCTGCATGGGCGCTGCCTGGCGTTCACCCAGTGACCGGGACCTACCCCAGGTAGAAGCGACAGTTAAGGCTGTCAAGGAGCTTGGCCTAGAAACTTGCGCCACTTTGGGAATGCTGACCGGAGAGCAAGCCAAACGACTGGCGGAAGCCGGTTTGGATTACTACAACCACAATCTGGATACATCTGCTGAATTCTATAACCACATCATCACGACCCGCACCTACCAGGACCGGCTGGATACGCTGCAACACGTCCGCGACGCAGGCATGAACGTATGCTGCGGTGGCATTTTTGGCATGGGCGAAGATGAAAACGACCGCATAGGGTTGCTGACAAACTTGGCAAACTTGCCGGAGCCCCCAGAGAGTGTGCCCATTAACAACCTTGTTCAGGTTGCTGGAACTCCGCTGGAAGGTGTTGAAAAACTCGATAATTTTGACTTTATTCGAACCATCGCCGTCGCACGCATCATCATGCCGAAATCTTACGTACGCCTATCGGCTGGACGTGAAGAAATGAACGATGAAATGCAGGCACTCTGCTTTATGGCCGGCGCCAACTCCATTTTTTATGGGGACGAGCTTCTGACCACTGAAAACCCTTCTGCCGACCATGACCAGGCTCTTTTTAAGCGTCTGAAAGTTACAACCGAATAAAACATTTATGCCTTGGAAAGACGCACTCGCTGAAGAGCACCGCGAGCGCCGGGAGCGCGCTCTGTGGCGAACAAGACAACAGCTTAACAGCCCTCAGTCCGTGGAAGTTATTCGAGGCAGCAATCGCTTTCTTAACTTCTGCAGTAATGACTATCTGGGACTGGCAAATCATCCACGATTAAAGGAAGCCGCTGTTACTGCCAGCAAAACCTGGGGAGCAGGCTCAGGTGCCTCTCATCTGGTTTGCGGCCATCAGGCAAGTCACCATCGACTGGAGGAGGAGCTGGCAGACTTCGTTGGCGCTCAAAGTGCATTGCTCTTTTCTACCGGCTACATGGCCAATCTTGCCATTCCCCAGAGTTTTCTCAGCCGAAACGATCTACTTGTACAAGATAAACTCAACCATGCATCGCTGATCGACTCCGCTTCACTTTGCAGGGCAACTTTCAAGCGCTACCGACATAACGACATTAATCATCTGCAGAAGACACTTAATACAGAAAAATACCGGCGCACCTTAATTTCTGTTGACGCCGTCTTTAGTATGGATGGCGACCAAGCACTGATTACCCAGCTTAGTGACATCGCGGAGGAAAATCAGGCGGTACTGCTCATTGACGATGCACACGGCTTTGGCGTTTTAGGGGAACAGGGTCGCGGCAGCTACAGTGCCAACCGCCTTATTCCCAACGGTCCAAGACTAATGCTGGGCACACTAGGTAAGGCTTTGGGCAGTTTCGGCGCTTTTGTTGCCGGTGATCGTGTGTATATCGACCACCTTAAACAGTTTGCGCGAACTTACACCTACACGACCGCCCTGCCTCCCGCCGTGGCTCAAGCCAGCAGAACCGCGCTATCAATATTACAAGACGAACCTTGGCGGCAAGAACAATTGCATCAAAACATAGAGTATTTTCGCAAATGTGTTGCCGACATAGGTCTGGAACTCATGTCATCCCAAACGCCTATTCAACCATTGGTACTCGGTGACGAAAAAAATGCACTTGCAGCCAGCCAAATTCTTGAAAATATGGGCATTTGGGTATCGGCAATTCGCCCCCCCACTGTTCCTGCTGACACAGCCCGTCTGCGAATAACCCTGACCGCGGAGCATAAACGCGAACATATTGATCAGTTGCTCGAAGGTCTCCAGCAAATTGGTGGTGACCATGGGCAGTAAACCGACTATGGTCTTTATCCACGGCTGGGGACTGCACAGTGGTGTATGGCAGCCACTTATCGATTTGCTGGAGGACCAATATAACTGCCTCTGTGTCGATCTACCTGGCTATGGCAAACGCTCAAGAGAACAAAGCCCAAGCAGCCTTGCTGCCCTGGCAGATGATCTATTGGAATCGACCCCGGACCAGGCACATTGGTGTGCTTGGTCTCTTGGCGGCATGGCTGCTCTAATGGCAGCCACAAGATCTCCACAGCATTTTCAGAGCCTGACGCTGATCAGTTCAACTCCAAAGTTCACGCATGGGAAAGATTGGCCACAAGGAATGGACCCTACAATTTTTTCCAATTTTTCTAAAGAGTTGGAATCCGACTATCACGGTGGGATAAAAAAGTTTCTCCTGCTTCAGGCGGGTGCTGGATCAGTAGCGCGCGATTCAGTAAAAATCACCACGGACTTACTCAAAAAACATCCCGAACCCAGCAAGGAAACCCTAAGGTCCGGGCTGGCTATATTGAAAAAAAGTGATTTACGCCAACACCTGTCAAATGTCGATATTCCTTGTCGAATTCTGAGCGGTCGACGCGACCGCATAGTTCACCCAAATATCGGGCAACATTTAGCCAGTATGCTGCTCAATTCAGAGCACATCGAGCTAAACAGCGGTCACGCTCCACACCTCTCGCACACCCAGGAGCTGGCCGATATCCTAAGACAACCTACCCTTAATTCTGTCGAAGCCTAAAGATGATACCCGGCATAGATAAACGGCAAGTAGAGCGACAGTTTTCACGTGCAGCTAGAACCTATGATGATGCGGCAGCTGTCCAGCATCAAATGTCCAATAACCTCATGTCGCTATTGATCGATGCCTTCACTGATAGTCCAGAGACTATTTTGGACATGGGATGTGGCACGGGTTACAGCCTGGAACAACTATCAAGCAAGTTTCCCCAAGCGCGCATGACCGGGATAGACCTTTCTCACAGCATGCTTATCATGGCTCGCCACCGCAATCCCCAAGCAACTTATATTCAGGCAGACATGGAATGCTTTCATTCAGAAACCAGTTTTGATTTGGTCTTTTCCAATGCCAGCATTCAGTGGTGTGATCTGGAAGCGGTTATACAAACGGCTAACCAGTGTTTGAATCCCGGCGGTTTATTTGTCTACAGCAGTTTTGGTCCAGGCACGCACCGGGAAATAGCGCGCGCCTGGAATATGGCGCAACCGGGGAAAGTTCATCATATCGATTTTCTGGGCGAATCTGATCATTTATCTGCACTTGAACAGTTTGATTTCGAGATGCTCAACCATAGACGCCAATTGATTGCGCCGCAATTTGACACCACTCACTCACTGCTCTACTCGATTAAGCAGACAGGGGCTACTAACGCATCATTGTTACGAGACAAAGGCCTGCTTAGCCGCGAGATCTATGCCCGTTTTCTGGAATATCTGGGGCAAACTTCCCCGCTCAAATTGAGCTACGAAACGCTTAGCTTTGTCGTTCGCAAACCTGATTAACATTTTCCATGAACGGTTTTTTTATTACAGGCACTGACACAGAAATTGGCAAAACCTACGCCTGTGTCAGCCTGATAGAGCACCTAAAGACGGATGGCTATCGTGTTGTCGGATTAAAGCCCATTGCCAGCGGCTGTAAAATTGTGGATGGGCAATTACGCAATGACGATGCCATGAAGCTCATGCAGTCGGCAAACGTTGAAATGGAGTACTCACTCGTAAACCGCTATGCCTTCAAACAACCGGTTTCGCCACATCTGGTCGCTGCCGATATGGGCGAAACCATATCGGCAGACCTGATAAAGAAGGATATTCAGCACGCCGTATCCTCGGCTGATATTTGCATTGTGGAGGCCGTTGGCGGATGGAAAGTGCCACTAGGGCAACTGGGCAGCAATAAAAGCTTTGATGTCGAACAGCTGGCTTTGTATTTAGAGCTTCCCGTCATCTTGGTTGTGGGGATAAAGCTGGGTTGCATAAACCATGCTTTGCTCAGTATCGAGAAAATACAAGCTTCAGGTGCCAGCCTTGTCGGCTGGGTCGCCAACTGCTGCGACCCTGAAACAGATCGTCCTCAAGATCAAATTGATAGCATCAGGGCTCGTACAAATGCGCCCCTGCTATGCACCCTGCCTTTTAATGCGGCTGCGGCTGAATGGTCATTACCAGATCTACCCTGACCTGATCTAATCAATCAGTTGTCCCTTGTCATCAATTTCAGGATAAGGCAGTTTTTTCCACTGATAGTAACGCTTTATTTTTGGATAGCCCCACTCAAAAGCCAGCCGCTTCATTTCGTCTTCCGAAATAGAGGGCGTATCCAGCATCCCTATATCTTGGCGCTGCCGGATGGCCTCAGCCAGTATTAGGGCGCAAGCGACTGATACATTGAGCGATTCCACCAAACCCAGCATCGGCACATGAAAATGGATATCAGCCAAATCCTTGGCCTGCGCACTGGGGCCCGTTATTTCCGCGCCCATCAAAATAGCCGTTGGTCGGGTGAAGTCCACTTCGCGGAAGTCGACTGATTGCGCTGAAAGATCAGCAACACATAACTGCATACCTTGCTCTTTTGTCACTTCCAAACAAGATTCCAGCGAACGGTGCTTTACCAGCTCAACCCATTTATGGGTTCCCTGAGTGGTGCCGGCGAATCGCTTTTGCTTAAACCCTTCGGGGATGACTGCATGCATGCGTGGCACACCCATGGCATCGCAAGTCCTTCGGATTGCAGCCATATTCCTGCCTTTGTGAATATGGTCAGCGATGACAGTGAGATCTGGCTGACGTTTCTCTAGTACAGCACGGAATTTTTTATAGCGTTCAGGCGTCATTTCAACCGTTATATCTAAAGTTTTCGCAAACTCAATTCGGAAGTATTGAACTTAAGTATTCCCTTGGCGGAGTCCATCTGTAATTGTCCATCCTTGTCGACACCCAGCAATTCGCCCCGATGCTCATTTGTGCCATCAAACAGTCTCACCTGCTCATTTATAAAGCAGGCATTTTGGTTCCAGTAATCAGCAAAAGGGGCAAAGCCTGATTGCGGATAGAGATTAAGCATTTCCTGGGCATTGATAATGATTTCCGCTACTAACTGATTGCGAGAAACCTTGTAACCAAGGTCTTTAAGATCAACTGCGGGCTGATCAATGTGCTTTCGATCTTCCTTATTCAAATCCAGATTTAGGCCAACACCCATAATCACCTTGAGCTCTCCATCCGCTTCACCCGAGGCCGACACCAGCAGCCCTCCAAGCTTGCGCCCATTCGCGACGATATCGTTTGGCCATTTAAGTCCGGCCTCATGAACACCTAGCGAGGTCAAGGCACTGTGAACAGACACAGAAAACGCCAGACTCAGCCCGGAAGGATTTTGCGGCCAGGCTTGATAGACATGCGATAACGACATCATCAGGTTGCGATAAGGTGTAGAAATCCATTGGCGCCCCCGTCGGCCTTGCCCAAGCAACTGGGTTTCCGCTACAGCCACACCCAACTTACCAGAAACCTGTGGTTTGCCAGCCAAATGCGCATTGGTGGAGTCGAGTGTCGAAAATACCTCCAGATCTATCCCGGAGTGTGCAGATGGATCAATGTGATCAAGTATGTCGTCAGCGTCCAGCAGCTCAATATCTTTTGACAGGCGATATCCCTTACCAGCAGATGATTCAACAGGAATGCCTTCCGCCACCATACGATCTATCCGTTTTTTTATCGCAACACGCGATATCCCTAGCTGCTCACCTAATGCAGTACCGGAATGTATACCGGGTTTCGCCAGTAGCTTTATAAGTGGATCGGGGTCAGACACCGACACTCCCCTCCATGATTCAGAATGGTTGAATTATGGAGAGGAGGAAGGTCTGTGAAAAGGTTTTACTTTTGAAAGATACTCTTAATTGGCGCAGTTCTGGTAAATCGGAAAAAGGCGCGCACGTTCCAGACGCATACTGGCGATTAATTCATCACCTAAATCATTCAGGCTATGCTCCAAAGATTCAAAGCTGGAATGGCGGAAATCCAGTTTTGCATCAATTATATAAGCCGCCAGAAACCTGTTTAGTTTGCGTGTAAGTTGATTACTTTTTGCACGCGTACCATTCACGTCCATAACTTGTTGCGCATTTAAACTGGCGCTATGTTTTAGATAGCTATACAGCTTTACATTCTTTTCCATAAGATAGCTATGCCAGACTTTTTTAAACGCCAGAAGAAAGCCCTCCAAAGAAGTATCATCCCGGCTTTTTACGGCCAGTGATAAAACCTTGAAGTCGGCATAGATTTTGTCCTGATAGTCCTTTAGTTGATTGATGAGACCAGGGTGAAACTTCAAAGGCTCTCCTTTCTGAACCTCCCTTCCCGCAGTCGCGACTTTACGCGATCGGTTAAATACAAACATACAAATACCCCATAAAAGTTAGAAAAACGCTTGTCTTTGACCCTTTGTGAACTATTTAATTTTTTATGTTTTTGACAAGCGGATTCGATAGTAGCAACGCAATTTTGATTGACTACTCAACAGACCAAAAATCGTGACTTACCGCACGGTTTTTTCTATAAAGGTATTTTCTGCTTCATTCAGAAATTCATAAATTTGATGAAAAACTAAAGAACCCCACGATTCCAGGGGCCACGAATGGCAAAGGTCACGCCGGGGGTTTGCACATTTGCAAACAACCAATTGCCAAAGAATGTCGCGCCAGCCCACTCAACGCTTTGATAATTGTCTACGGCGGAATCGTAGAAGTTAGCCTTTGTGCCTGGGTAGACTGAATCAATCACATCAATATCGCCTGCACTTAGGACAATACGATTTTCTGCAAAAGGAAAAATTTCACCTGAATGTGACAAACCAATTAGACGCTTGGGGTCAGAACCGCCATCCTCACAAAGAATAATTCCTCCACGTGGACTTATGGCGATATTGTCAGGCCCATCCACATCAGAGGCATTTGTGGATTCATACAACAAGGTCACCGTCTCGGCCTCAGGATCATGCATCCAAACCTGACCAAGCCCAGCTGCACCTCCATTTGTAGATACAAAGTAAATTTTTCCACCGTCTTCCCAGCAACCTTCCCCGCGTGAAAAATTAGCTGCATTCGGCGCCGAATCAAAAGGCCGGCCATTTTTGCCTTCCGGATCACCGACTTTCTCCCAACTTACCGGAAAAGTTTCGCCTGCCTGGTAGCCTTGACTCATATCCTTGCGAGACATGCTATCCACAATCATGGCATACAGCTCGCCACCATCTCTTAAAGGCTCCTCTTTGCCTCGACCACCTCGCCAATTGTGGTGTCCCGCACCGGGCTGCACATACTTATAGAATGCACTGGTTCCGGCGTCTTCGGTTTCATACATCACACCGGTGTTTGGATCGATGGCAACGGCCTCATGGGCAAATCGCCCGGCCGCTCTCACCGGCGCTGCATTACTAATCCCAAATCCCGGCACATCAAAAACATAGCCATGATTAAAGCCATCCTCTCGCTCGCCCCAAACATGGAAGGTTTCTTCACAGGTAACCCAAGAACTCCAAGGGGTAGGTCCTCCAGCGCAATTTCGAATAGTGCCACCCAGACTGGTATAGGACTTAACAAATTCACCCTTAACGAAATCAAACAACAGGTTGGTTGTTCCACCATACTCGTCACCGTTATACATACCACCATCAACAAGGCACTGATTGCCTTCGCCGGCAGAGAGCTCATGATTACGTACAAGTGCAATGGTATTACCCTGCTTGGCAACCACGGCCATGCCATCATGATCAGTGGGTGTTGGACGTCCATCATCCATAATTTGACCAGTCCAGCCGAAACTCATGTACTCAAATCCTTCAGGCAAAGCGAGCAATTCCAGCCCTGTTGCCATACATTTGGCTGGCTTTACAGGTCCATAACCCGCACTTCCTGCCTCCCTTTTACCTTGGGAGTTTGCTCCTCCCTGTGCCAACGCCGAAAAGGCCATGCTGGCTGCGCCTGTCGCCACACTATATTTTAGAAACTTTCGTCGATTGGCGGACTGCTCATCACGTTTAGACATAGTTGCTTATCTCTTATGTAATGGGGATGAAGAAATAGTATCAGCACGACAGCTTAAGCGTCAGAAATTACATTTTGACTTCAAAGCTTGTTCAATTTTTCCATTCTAGGTGTCTTTCCTGCATTATTCATACAGACAAATAATAAAAATTTTCCAGAGAGATAAAATGATCCAAATCTATATCCGCAAACAACTGGCAGCTGTGTTGTCCCTGGCTTTCTGTTTCCAGGCAGTAGCCCAAGATGAGCAGCCAGGAAATTACGAGCCCATCAACGTAGACGGACTAACACGCCTCTACCGGATCTTTATTCCAGAATCCTATTCCGCTGATACCGCCGTGCCCCTCCTGTTCGATTTTCATGGCAGCGGCAGCAATCCCGCGCGCCAGGAAGCAACGGCGCAGTTTGAACCTCTTGCCGAAGAAAAAGGCTTTATCGTGGTGACACCTGTCGGTGCGCCTGTACCCAGTAATGGCGGCAGGAACTCATGGAACGTTGATTTTTTCCCTGGCGATCCGGATGACGTCAGTTTTGTCAGGGCAATGATTTACGATATCAGCGCGCAATACACTATCGATGCCAATCGCATTTTCGCCACTGGACATTCTGGCGGCGGCAGAATGAGCAGTCGGGTAGCCTGCAGCCTGTCCGACGTTGTAGCGGCGATTGGCCCCAATGCCGTCATTCGCTGGCCCGACGTCTGCGAACCTGAGCGCCCAGTACCCATCATCACCTTTCATGGCAAGCAGGACGCGGTAAACCATTATGAAGTCCAGCCCGATTCACCACCCTACTGGCTGCTGGGTGTCGAAGACTCATTGGCCGGCTGGGTAGAGAACAACCAATGCGATCCCGCACCCATTGAAACCCCGATCAGCGAATCGCGCACGCGGGTTGCCTATCAGAACTGTGCAGATGGTGGCGATATAGTGTTCTATCGCTCAGAGACCGATGGGCATATCTGGTCAGATGTTGCCACCAATTTAATCTGGGAATTTTTTGAAGCGCATCCGATGAATTCGGACATGTAGAAACTACAGGGTAACCAGAAATACAAAAGGTCACCGTTGGTGACCCTTTTTTATGTAATTGGCGCGCCCGGAGAGATTGACTCAAATCGCATGAAGCGATTTTCGGGCCTTCGGCCCAACGGCAAAGCCGTCGCCCAAAACGCATGCGTTTTGTCGATCTGGGGAGTTCGAACAGAATTCGTCAATCGAACCGACATAAAAAAACCCGCGCAAGGCGGGCTTTCTTTATGTGTGGCGCGCCCGGAGAGATTCGAACTCCCGACCACCTGGTTCGAAGCCAGGTGCTCTATCCAGCTGAGCTACGGGCGCATTGCTGTGAGGGCGGTACTATACCGAAATGCGAAATCTTTAAAAGATAATAAAAGATAAAATATTTGATGCTTACGCGTTGCGAGGGAATTTGAGTTTTGGGTTCGAGCAATCAGGGAGCGATTGACAAGTTTCATGCCCGCAAGACATGAACTCGCCCGCCGGGCTTCGTCGCTTTGCTCATTGTCCAAAACGCATGCGTTTTGTCGGACCCTCTGCTCGGATTCAATATCCTGACTGACCCACATAAATAATAACCCCCGCAAATACGGGGGTTTTTATTTAATGGCGGTGAGAGAGGGATTCGAACCCTCGAACGGGATAAACCGTTACACACTTTCCAGGCGTGCTCCTTCAGCCACTCGGACACCTCACCATGTTCAAATTTCGACAAAACTTTACGGCATTTTTTCAAATCAAAAGTTAATCAACAGTGAAAACTGACTACGATTAATGATTTGACTCTGCTGAAATGGGACAAGGGAATTGACCCACGGTTTTGGAGGGCAACAACTCTACACAACTCCACTGTTGATGACAATAAACAGGGTGGAGGCTTTTAGCCATATCCCATAAGTAAAAAATGGTTGATCAAACGTTAGACTCCAATAAGGACGTCGAAGAGTCACAGTCCCCAAAATTTGAGTACAAGCTCAAGCTTGCCCGTTTTCTTCTAACTTCTTATATCCCCCCTCCCTCTAGTGTTTGTGCAAGAGAGTTCGACGCTGCTGTCGCAGCTATTACTAACCGGGGTAGTCGCTTATCTATTAATCGGTCTGGTCGTCACTTTCTCACCATTATGTCGATCTGGATTCCATGCCCAACTAAAACCAGAAAAAAGCCTATGAGGCGCTTATCGAAGCCGACAGCAAGGTTAAAAAGTTTCAGGGCAAATAAGTTTTTAAACCAGGACGTGCGAAGCCGACAGCAGGGTTTTGGTGTAAGCATCCTTGGGTGATGCCCAAAGTGCTTCCGTCTCGCCCTCTTCCAAAATACGCCCTGCGTTCATCACCAAAACCCGGTCACATACTGCTCTAACGACTGCCAGATCGTGCGAGATAAACAGCATGCTCAAGTCATGCTTCTCCACCAGCTCTAGCAGAAGATCAAGGATTTGTTTTTGGATTGTCACATCCAGTGCAGACACAGGCTCATCGGCGACAATAAATTCAGGCTTGGTAGCAACAGCCCGCCCGATAGCAATTCGCTGCCGTTGCCCTCCGGAAAACTCATGTGGGTATTTCCGAACATAAGATCGCTTCAAGCCCACGTCATCCATTATCTCGAAGACGGCATCAATGATTTCGGTTCGGCTTTTCAAGCCTTGTAGCTTCAATGGTTCAGCCAAGGTGTCGAATATCGTCATGCGCGGATTTAAAGATGAATAAGGATCCTGGAAAATCATTTGCATGTGTTTGCGATACGGCCGCATTTGCTTGGCAGAAAGGCCAGATATTTCCTGTCCGCGGTATTTCACAGAGCCAGATTCAGACTGCACAAGATTCAGGATACTGCGACCCAGGGTCGATTTACCCGAGCCAGACTCGCCTACCAACCCTAGTATTTCGCCCTTTTTAAGGGCAAAGCTGGCCGAATCCACCGCCTTAAAGGGTTGGTGAGTGCTGCGATCATAAAAGCTGGTCGTCAGGCCAGTGACCTCAACCAGGGTTTTTTCTTCCGCCCTGCTCTCGACATTTTTTGCCCCGCTTGGAATTGCCGCAAGCAGCTTTTGGGTATAGGGGTGTTGAGGGGCATTAAACAGCGCTTCTGTTGTTCCCCTTTCAACAATCTGACCGGATTCCATCACGACTACCTGATCAGCGAGTGAACGGACCACGGCCAGATCGTGACTGATAAAAATCACGCCAATGTTGCGGCGTTTTTGCAGATTCACCACCAATTCAAGAATTTGCTTTTGTATGGTGACATCCAGTGCTGTCGTCGGCTCATCGGCAATTAATAATTTGGGCTCAGAAATCAAGGCCATGGCAATCATGGCGCGTTGTCGCATACCACCTGAAAACTCGTGTGGCCAGGCATCAAAATTGGATGCCGGGTTGCGAATACCAACCTCTTGCAGCAACTCAATAACCCGCTCTTTGGCCTTTTCCTTTGTATAACAACGCTTGTAAACCAACGGCTCTATAAGCTGCTTGCCAATCGTCATATATGGGTTCAGGCAAGTCATGGGATCCTGGAACACCATGCAGATCTTATCTCCCCGAACAGCGCGCAGCTTGTCCGTAGATGCCTTTAAGAGATCGTCATTCTCGAACATTGCTGTGCCGGATTCGATTTTTCCCGGAGGCATGGGAATAAGACCCAGAAGTGAGTAGCAGGCAACCGATTTACCCGAACCTGATTCGCCGACAATGGCCAGGGTCTCGCCCTGATCTACGGAAAAACTGACATTTTCCACCGCCTTGATGACTCCATCGCGGGTATGAAAATAAACAGAGAGATCGTTAACGTCTAGCAAGCTCATAGGGTTTCTCGGCTCTAATCCTTGGAGGACCTGACGTCCAGTGCGTCACGTAACCCGTCTCCCAAAAAGTTCAGGGCGAACAGTGTCATCGACAACAACAGCCCGGGGAATATCAATAACCAAGGATATTCCTCCATTGTCTCCACACCGTAGCTAATCAACACCCCCCAGGAAGACTGTGGCGGCTGAATCCCCAGTCCCAAAAAGCTCAGGAATGCCTCAAACAACATGACACTTGGAATAGTCAGGGTGGTATATACAATGACCGGGCCCAGGGAGTTGGGAATCAGGTGTTTGCGGATAATCGTCCAGTTTGACAGCCCCATGGCAATCGCGGCCTCTACAAACTCCTGCTGACGCAATGTCTGGACTTGCCCCCTGACGATTCGCGCCATGGTTAACCATTCGACCGCACCAATTGCCAGGAATAGGAGTATTAGGTTGCGGCCAA